>Ga0213868_10000560_pt1 | contig 35054 bp, 30 predicted proteins | sample PICome_9_FD_160087 | JGI IMG/M metagenome (GOLD analysis project Ga0213868, IMG submission 160087) | Coastal seawater microbial communities near Pivers Island, North Carolina, United States - PICO127 | ecosystem: Environmental > Aquatic > Marine > Coastal | place: USA: North Carolina...
AGTGATAAATCAGAACTCATGGTGATATTCTTGGTTGCGCAAGGTTTGGGTGATCGAGTGCAAGTAGAGTAAATGCTAGATTGATAGAAGCTTCGATAGGATTAGAAGATTTAGAGAAGCCACTGTGACTACGAACCCCAATCATTCTTCGCCTCCTCCCTCATTGCCTTCAGTTTAATCTAAATATTCTGAATTTCTTTCTAAAACAAACCTGTCGAAATGAACATTCCGGCTAAAAGCAATATTGCCCAAATAACGTTGAAGTAACAAACCACTCCTGCTTCTCTGTTTACAGCTTTTGCCACGCAGAGAAGGTCGCCGCCTGTCCGACAAAGATACCAGAGGAATTGGTGAGGTTCCACACCGTGGCACGCCGAATCCGGAAACGTTGTCCATGCTTGGAGATCCGGACGCCTGAATAATCATTAATGAAGCTATCGGCAGAGACTCTCCGAAGTAGCTCAGCCCGTTCAGCACGATTCGGTGCTTCGGCAGTGAGCCGCGAAGGGGTGCTTGTGAATTCATCCCAAGACATCTCGAAAAGGTCTAGGGCGCAACGGTTACCATAAGTCAGGATTGGATCCGCTGCAGTGTTATGCGAAGCCACAAAGAACGGTGCCTCAAACAACAATCGCGCACGCTCCACGTCGTCTTGCGTTTCGTCGATAAGTTCCCTTCCTAAGAGATCGGCATAGCATCGAAACAGCAGTGTCGCGTGTTCGACCAGATAATCGTTCTGTGTGGATGGCTGAGTTTGCTTGGACATGATATCTTAGAGGTTAACCTCATTCAATGTCGTTGACTTGACAAGATCCACGATGGCTAGCCCCCCATGCAGCGAAATCATCCGCCACTGAATGAGAACGGCCATTTATGCGTGCAGTTGAGAATCATTAAGATCCGGTCTATCCGAATTATTGCTCTTCATCAGTCAGGCGGATTCAAGTTGCTAGCGCACAAGACGAGCAACTTGAATCCGCCAACGATAAAACCCCTGTTCGACCTTCTGTGACCTAAGAAATTGAGCTCTGCTAGTAAGCGCATTAGCCTCTGGATCTTGCCGATTTTTGAGTGTTACGTCTACTTGATTCGCAGTGGCCACCCGATTTGGTGGTGAAAACCGGTTCGTGTTGAAAGCGGTCGAGATCGGCTACTGGACCATTTCGTCTAGGGCCTAGTCATTGCCCGACCACAACTCGATAGAATTCCTGTGCGGCGTCAACCGTAACGGGAGCGGTCCAAGAGGTCGTAGTTGAGTCTGCGGTTATCGATGTTGTTCCCACGGTTTCCCACGCTCCATCGAGAGTAGTGACACGTTCGACGAGATAGAGGATTCCGGGAACACTTTGCCATTGCAGCGAGATCTTGTTGCCGTCTTCGGACAATGCCAGGCGTCCCGCCTGCAAGCGGCTAGACGGATTGTTTGGGTCAGTGCCCGCAATGACTTCTCGAATATCCGGTTGCCCGTCATGATCGCTGTCCATCCACTTGGATATCGGCGGCGCCATAAAAACCTGATCCTGAATAGAAGTCATCGCTGTATTGCGGCGAATAACGTCGGCAAGGGTGGTCTCGCGAATAGTAGCCTTCTCTTCAGGGGTAAGCGCATCGTCGATGAGGTAATAGAATCGGTCTCCATCCCGCAAGTGTCGGAATTGCATGGTCAACGCTGTCATCAAGGTTTCGCCGGTACTGGTACCAGCCATGTGGTCTTCCGCCATGGCTCCCATCCAGAGGTCAACTTGATCAACGTCACCATAGGCCTCTTCCAGCGCTTTAGCTACCGCAGTATTGCTAGTAATCGTGCTGAAACTTTGATGGGTCGGAAGGCCAAGCGCCTCGCGGGCTTGATTGAAAGAAGGTAGGCCATGGTCACGACCTCGCTGAAGATTGATCGCAATCAGATCCAAGCCACCTGCGCCTTCTTGAGCGAAGAGAAAGTTCCGCAGGTCTGTCACCACGAATGGATCTATCTCTTGCATTCGTTTACCGGCCACGCCCATGAGTACCTCGCCGACCAGAGACGAGGCATTGATTGAGGTCGGTTGAAAGAAGGCGTCTCTAAAGAGAAATCTGCCCGACATCGGCACGCTGCCATCTGCTTTCATTCGCATGATATGGCTGGAAACCATTGAGTGACCGATACGATAGAGTGCTCCAGCGACTTCATTGAACATGCTTGGATTCATCTCACTATCATAGTGCGCGTCCAAACCTGGTGCATGGGAGCCTAACAATGCCGGCAAGAACTCCTGATAGGTGATGTTCTGAATCTGACCGATCACCATGCGCCGAGCTTGTTGATAGATTTCTTCGTCGGTCCATTCCGCATGGGTGGCCGCAAGGTCATCTGCCCAGCGATTGTGCTCCCGTAGCCAAAGTGTGTGTATGGAAATAAGCGCAGGATTCTCGTTCGCGCGGATGTCGCCCGCCATGTAGAGTTCTGCGAGTGGGAGTTCGTTGGGATTGTCCATTTCGATTTCTGCCTCGTTCAATGGGAGAAGCCCGTCAGCGGTCATCTTGAGTCGTCCGCCGACATGAGAGCGAAGAGCGTCTGCCCGTTCGTCGGTGTGTCCGTAAACCATGGAACCATCGATGAAAGCGGTTGTCGAATTCATCTGCTGACGAGGGTTTTCAGTGCTCGTGCCGGTGTCAGGATCAGAGGCCGAACGCATCAGGGGAATCATCGGCGCCATCATGTCTTCGTCATCGACCATGATAGGGGCAAACTCATCACGTGAGGACACGACCAAAGTGATGTCGTGGTCGAGAAACTGTCCCCAACACCAAGTCATGTCACTGAGTCCACGCTGACTCTCTGTGAGAGTAGGTTGCTCAGCCACGATGTTGCTAACCATCCGAGGACTCGGTCGATCTGCTCCTGCCAGCGATGACATGCCGTCACTGTAGTAGGCTCCTGCGAAGCGTTGTAGCTGACTCTTGGAGGATCCCCATTCCGGGTTTCTAACATTATTTCCCTTCCCATCAATGGAGCGCACTTCTCCTTGAAGCCAACCAACGCCAAGTAAGGCTAGACATAGAAACCAGCGTGACACTACTGAGCACATAGGTTAAGAACATGGCGATGATACGGCTTCCCGTCAACGTACCCGCCTGATGGATTCGCGCCTGCTAGAGAAGGCACTTAGGATGAATAATTTTGGCGAAGGCCCAGAAATGGTGCGCGATACAGGATTTGAACCTGTGACATCCTGCGTGTGAAGCAGGCGCTCTACCCCTGAGCTAACCGCGCATGTGTCCGAGCGGACTAGTCGGCGACGCTAGGCTGATTCGGAGATACGCGCAAGAGCTAAAAAGGGCTCGCGATTCCGAGTGGTGGTGCTTGGCTTCGAGCATGAGTCGATCCGCTATTTCCAATGTGCTTGCAGAGCGTTACGCTACGGCGCCTATGCGCGATCTGTGGTCATCTGAGGGACGCATCATCCTTGAACGTGAGTATTGGATCGCGGTGATGAAAGCCCAAAGAGAGCTGGGGCTAAACATTCCCGAGATCGCCATCGCGTCCTACGAGAAGGTCAAGGGCACGGTCAACTTGGACGCCATTATGGAACGGGAGCGGGTCACTCGGCACGATGTGAAGGCGCGTATTGAGGAGTTCAATGATCTTGCGGGTGAAGAGCATATTCACAAAGGCCTAACGAGTCGCGATCTGACGGAAAACGTAGAGCAGCTCCAAGTATATCGTGCGTTGTTAGAAGTTCGACGCAAAGGCGTGGCGGCGTTGGAGGGACTTTCTAAGCGTGCGCAACAGTGGCGCGATCTCGTCGTGACCGGGCGCACGCACAATGTGGCGGCGCAAACCACGACGTTTGGCAAGCGCCTGACGATGTTTGGCGAGGAGCTGTTTGTTCAATGTCAGGCCTTGGAGGATCTGATCGGGCGATATGCGGCACGCGGATTGAAAGGCGCCGTGGGAACACAGCTCGATCAGTTGAGCTTGTTTCAAGGCGACGCCGATAACGTGCGTCAGCTAGAGCAGAAGGTGGTCAAGCACTTGGGCATCCCTCAACAGTTAGAAAATGTGGGCCAGGTGTATCCGCGCAGCATGGATTTCCAAGTGGTCAGCACCTTGTGCGCGTTGGGGAGTGGCCCCGGCGACTTTGCCAAGACCTTGCGCCTCATGGCAGGTCATGAACTTGCCAGCGAAGGCTTTGCCAAGGGCCAGGTAGGTTCGTCTGCAATGCCGCACAAGATGAATAGCCGCTCATGTGAACGCATCAATGGCTTCCACACGCTTCTTAAGGGCTATGTCACGATGGCATCTGGCTTGGCGGGAGATCAGTGGAATGAAGGCGATGTCTCTTGTTCCGTCGTGCGCCGAGTGATGTTGCCAGACTGTTTCTTTGCCATCGATGGTTTGTTAGAAACTTTCCATGTGGTGCTCGGTCAAATGGACGCTTATCCGGCCGTGATTAATCGCGAGAATACGTATTATCTACCGTTTCTCATGTCGACGACCTTTCTTATGGAAGCGGTCACCAGTGGTGTGGGGCGTGAAACCGCACATGAGGCCATCAAGGAACATGCGGTCGCTGCGGTTAAGGCCCTTCGGACGGGTGAGGCGCAACAGAATGATTTGTTAGACCGTCTGGCTGCAGATGATCGCTTGGGGATTTCTCGTGATCGTCTCGAAGCTCTGCTTGAGGGTGGGCGTCAGGCCTGCGGAAATGCGCAGGCTCAGGTCGATGCCTTCAGTGTCCAGGTTACAGCCCTGCTAGAGCAGTATCCCGAGGCCAAGGGCTACACTCCGGGATCGATACTTTAGAGGCTTGTTTCCGTCGTGTGCTGTTGGCTATAAAGGAGGATGCGCTTACTGCTTCTCTACTTTGTTGCCCAAATATCCGTATATGCGGCGGACTCTCCGTTGAGCATCCAGTGGGAAAAGGAGTATCTCACGATCACCCATTCTCAGCTGCCGGATCAACCGATTCGCATTCACTATCTGGAAGCTTTCTGCCGACCAGGATCGTCGGATCGCGATTGGAAAGAAACGGTGATCCCTCACAGTACCGCGCAACTGGAATCGAAAGAGCCAGGCACAGTGTCCTTAAAACAGCGTCTCGGCGACGGCGTCATTGTTACGCACCTCATCAAAGCGGCTGCTGACGGGGTCAGCTTTGAGGTGTCTGCGCACAACCCTGCCAAACACGTCTCCGAAGCCCACTGGGCACAGCCGTGCATGCGTGTGGATCGCTTTGTTGGGTTACCCATGGTCTCAAGCGGCGAACACTACCTTCCAAAGTGTTTTCTCTTTCTCAATGACACCCTAACACGCATGCCGACAGCGTCTTGGGCTAAGACAGCGCGCTACATTCCCGGTCAAGTCTGGTGCGCTCCTGGCGTGAATCGCAACGATGTCAATCCGCGCCCTCTTCATCCTGACACACCATCGAATGGTCTTATCGGTTGTTTTTCCTCAGACAAGAAATGGATTCTTGCTATGGCTTGGCACCCTTATCAAGAACTCTTTCAAGGGGTCATCACGTGTCTCCATTCCGACTTTCGGATTGGCGGCTTGCGGCCTGGCGAAACGAAAGAAATCTTTGGGCGGGTGTATCTGATAGAGGGAGATGAGAAAGACCTTCTCAATGCCTATGAACGAGACTTTGGATCAAAGAAGCTTTAGGAGGTGAGGGCACCATTCTTTCGCTGCATGATCTACATGGGGCGATAGCTGCTTTCCGATTCCTTAGCCAATCGTACGATAGTAGCGGCCGACGCGCTTTTTAAAGGTCTGCCACTTGCGACCTGGACGACCGTTTGTCATCAGGAAGTGTGGGCAGTTTTTGTTAGGCGGGTACTTCCCCCAGCGAGGCCAATGGTAGTGTGGCACTACATTGCTCAGAGGAATGCGATGTTTTTTCATCAAGTATGCCGTGAGTTTGGCTGTGCGATCAAGAGTTCTGGACTGGCTATTGCCACGATGCTCGCACATTTCGATGCCGATGCTATACTTGTTTCCTGGTCCATCGTGATCAGCATGGTTGCCCTTCTTGGTGGTCGACATGTGCTGAATGGCGACACTGTCCTGAACGGTGAAATGCCAAATGATGCGACCCAAGGCCCGATTGTGAAGGGCCCGGGCATGAGCATAGGCATCACCCGAGTAGTTCTGGGTGCTGTGGATGGTGATGTAGCGCGGTCGCATGGAGCTAAATCTCCTGGACACGAAATCACGCCGAAGATTTATCTGGCGAAGCATGCCGGCATTACTTGTCCGTCCACGAGTAGGCGTACTGTAAGACAAAGGCGACCTTGAGTAGTTCTGGCTGTAGTCGCGCTGTCGCTTCCGTCCGTAGTCCTTGTTCGACTCACAAGCGACCACGATGATGAGAGGCAACAAAGCAGCAATCAGATGGCAGCGCATGTGGTGGACGGTCTATGGAATTGTTCATAATTCAAATCCCTTCTCGCATTCGAACGGCCCCAGAGCCCGGTTTGGTTCCCACGTCTCCACGAACGCGTCAGATCGCTCTATCCTTTCTGGCTCTGTCATTTTCCTCTTGCCAAGGCACTGAGGCTAGCTTCCCTTTAAACGGTCGTTCAGACTAATCTTGGGGTGACGGGCAAAGAGATCACTTGCAAGGATCTGGATTTGCTCGCTCACTTGGACGCCGAGGAATTCCGAATTGGAGCACTCTCTGGCCTGGAGTTTGCGATGCATCTCGAAGTTTTTGACTTTGGCGATAAAGGTCTAACGGAAGTCTTTTACTCGTAACGTTTACGCTACTGAAAGCAGTAGAGGACATACGTGAGCCAAATCAACCATCTTTCTCGGTCGTTCGAATTGGTCTTGCTTATGAATTGCCAACACTCCCAAAGCCAGCCAAGACCTAGATTTAGGACTCTTGCATTCAATCGAGATCGAGGCAGATTAATGTGGCTTCCCTTCGCGATGATGATCTCACACCACTATCTTTCTTTTGTTTTCCTTAGTCTAACACTTGCCTTTATCGGCCAAGCGCAGGACATCAAACTGAGCACAGACATCAAGGGGGTGCCCTCTCGAATCGCGTTTGGCTCCTGTGCTGATCATGAGCAGCCGCAACCGATTCTTCGGGATGTTGTGGCTCGTCAGCCCGATGTGTTCATTTACTTGGGCGACAACATCTATGGCGATACCGAAGACATGGAGGTTCTGAAAGGCAAATACAGCCAGCTCGGGTCCAAGCCAGAGTTTCAAGCTCTTCGTGCCGCTGTGCCCACGTTGGCTATCTGGGACGATCACGATTATGGCGCCAATGATGCGGGGAAAGAGTATCCCAAGAAACAAGACAGCCGTGGAATCTTCCTCGACTTTTGGAAGGTGCCGGTCGAAAGCGCCCGGCGATCGCATCCTGGTATCTATCACAGCCACTTATTTCAGGAGGACAACCGTACCTTGCAAGTTATCTTGTTAGACACTCGGACATTTCGAGATCCGCTCGCGCACAACACCGTATCGTCTTGGAAGAATGACTATCACCCTGATACCAACCCGGACAAGACGCTGCTCGGCCAGGCGCAGTGGACGTGGCTTGCCGAGGAACTGCGCAAACCTGCAGATGTGCGCATCATCGCTTCGAGTATTCAGTTCGGCCACCAGTACAACGGCTGGGAATCCTGGACCAACCTGCCTCACGAGTTGCTCAAGATGATATCAACAATCCGAAATGCAAAAGCTCATGGCGTCGTGTTTATCTCAGGCGATGTGCACTGGGGGGAGATCTCGGTTCTCGATGTGGAAGACCTATACCCATTGCATGATGTCACCTCTAGTGGCATCAACAAGGACTGGGATGATGTCGAGCCAAACCAGAATCGTCATGGCCCAGTTGTGCGTGAGTTTAATTTCGGTATGATCGAGATTGATTGGGGCGACGAGGATCCTGTCATTGCTCTGTCCATTACGGATGTGAACGGCAAGATTCGGGTGACGAAACGACTACCGCTCAGCTCTTTGGCGATTGGGAACAAGCCCCCGGACCGGGACTAATCCAGACCGACGAAACTCGAAGATGTTGTCCGTGCTTGCGCCGAACTGCGGAGGGATGGGGAAGTCCTTCCAGGAGGGATCGTCGCCCAGGCGCATTTGCCAACGACCGCTAAGAGAAAGCGCCTCGCCGTTTGGATGATGCAGTGCTGGGGGGCTGTCTTCCCCAACTTGCCCATTGGAGCCGCCCTTCACGTGGATAGCCAGATGATTGAGCTCTCCAAACAGAAGCTGTTCGCTGTGGAGATAGCGAGACGCAAGCAACGTCCCATTGAGATAAACTTCAGCGCTCTCGCCAAAGCAGTCTAATTGAAGCTTCAACGGCCGTTCTTTCCACGAGTGTGGCACGAGGATGAGTGCTCGCCACCAAGAAGCGTCGGTGCTCTCTGGCAATTCAGCCAGCGCTTTGGGAACGACTTTGAGAATCCAATGGCGGTCAGATTGCGAAGATAATCCTGGCATTGTCTCGGGGACTGCTTGCCCCGTGAGCCAAAAACAGCTGTTGAAAGCGATTCTACGGGAGTTCGTTGAAACAACGGGCGTTCCGTCGTCGCGCAAAGCCAGAAGCGCCGTTTTATCTGTGCCCTGCAGGATAGGGTGGTCATTCTTGAGCGATTCACCCTTGCGCAAGATAGGTGATAGTTGAACGATAGGGCGAGCTGTAACGTCCATGGCAGCCAAAGGCTCACGGATGACATAATAGAGGTCTGCGTTGTTGAGGTCCGGCCCCTCACCACCCAAACAGTGAATCCTGAAATCGTGGCGCAGATTCTCGGCGATCATTGATGCTTCTTCCGTCGGGGCGAGGATGCCAACGGTGGCTCGGCGATCATTGCGGAAGCGGAAAGGTTGTCCGCCAATGACTTGATCACTGGTGATGGTGGGGCAGACCCAACGCTCAATGTGCTCGATAACGAGATCAATACCGGCAAAGTGACTGACATAAGGCCAATCGTTAGGATCATACATGACATCGGTCATGTCGCGCATCAGAATGACTTCTTTGCCTGCACGCTTCATTTGGCGAAGCCCAAACGGGCGGCCTAACACACACATATTAGCATGAACACCGACGAGTACGACTCGCTTGATCTGATTATCCTCCAGGATATTCCAAACAACATCACCTTCCGCCGCGATGAAATCGCATTGGTCATCGATCGTGAGCATCTTAGTCTGGCGTTTCCATGGGGTGCCAGGATTGCGCCCGATAGACTCCAAGTAATCCGCCCAACGGGCATGGGCTTCTACATCGTCGTCTTCGCCGCCGTCCGATTGATCGATGGGATAGGTGGCTAGTTCTTCTTCAGGGATACGATGGCACCATTCAGCAATACGGTCCGGGGCGTTGGCAGCTAACGCTACCGCCAAAGCACGTTGGCGGGCGGCGTGTTCTTTGTAGAACGGCATGCAATCGCTCGGCGCATGGATAATGGTGGCTCCGCGATTCCGCGCCTCCGAAAGAACGCGATCCAGTTTCGGTGCAAATTCCTTTAGGCGTTGCACCGCGTTCACACTGTGATGGTAGTCCCACATGTCACAGACAATGAAGCCCGTTTCCTCGGCCTCCCAGGTCTGCTTCTCAAAGGTGGTCGCTAACTGGTCCCGCGAGCGTAGCGTCCACTCGAAGTCGTGCGCCTCAACAACAGAAGTCGTCATGATTATTAAGGAGAGATACCCGAAGAGAAGAAACGAACGTCGCCACATGAGCAAGTTTAGCACCGTTCTAGCAAATGTCAGGCTTCGTTGTCAGAAGATGGCGTCCATGGTCAATTCGGCGGCAATGAGCTTGTGAAAGGCTACATTCTTCTGACAGCCATAGGGTGACCATGAGGGAAAGGATCGATTTCCGTGCACGTTTGACTTCTCTAAAGACATAGTGCCTCCTTCTAAGATCTTCTGCCTACTGCCTACTGTTTACTGATGGCTTAGGCGTCGTCGGTGAACTGCATCGCACACACGTTGATGCAACCGTCGTTGCGATCGATAAGGAGACCGAAATGCGGGCCGGTTAGATCGTGATCATTCTTGGCTATGTAGGTCCAGCTGGCGACCTTGGATTGAACACTGGAGATTCCGAATACTTCTTCGAGTTTGTCTATATGCCGATGACAGAAACTTTCAAAGGCGTAGCCAATTTTCGTTCGCTATCGGGGTGAGTTTCGTACGTTCTGCCAGTGCCCAGCTTTCTGGGGAGGCTTGGACTTCATCCACTTGAGATAGAAGCAGGAGAACTCATCGATAAGGCAATAGACAACTACTTTGTGTGCCTTAGTCATCCAGGCATGAGCTCGATGAATTTAGATTCCTGTAGTTACGAGAACGACTCTGTTAGTGTTCCGCCTGAGGAAAGCGCTGTAGCAGTTTCGATAGCTTTACGCGTAAGTCCATGTGGTATCGAGGCGAGAGTGTAAATGAGAACGACGTACCGCTCGGCATGTTCAAACATGCCAGTGAAAGATGTTGGCAAATTCTTCTCGCAAGGAGATTTTTGGTCGAAAGCACAGGGAGTCGATGTTCTTTGCAATAAATCGAGCAGCATTCAGTTCTTTAAGATAATGGGGGACACCACCCAGCGTCATGTAGAGTACCAGTAAATCTCGCGACCCCATTTACCACCTAGACCTGTGGCATGCTCCTCGACTTCAGTTTGGCTAAACGGAGCCAATCGCACTCGCTTGGTCATACGTATCGATAAGTCGGCTCATGACTTTCCTATCGCCCTGCCTACCAATCAGATCGATCATCCAAAGTGGTCCTATTACCTGGTAACTCAGCCAAATTTTTGTCTAATCACGTGATTTGGCTACTTATCCTGGTGAGGTTCGCAGTTGCGTGGATCCATGAATTTTCGCGGATAGTTGGTAGCTCCCCCACTTGATGAATACCCCGACTCCGCCTAACGTGCGCCATGCGAACCCTTGCGATAGGTGACATCCACGGCTGCCTCCATTCTTTGGAGCAATTGGCGCGGTATGTCGGTTTTCAGGAGGACGATGTCATCATCACGCTAGGAGATTATGTGGATCGTGGGCCGGACTCGAAAGGCGTGATCGACTTTCTCCTTAATCTGAGGAAAACTCACGAGGTGGTGACTTTGCGAGGTAACCACGAGATCATGATGTTGGAGGCGGTCCATTCGGAAACCTGTCTAAATAGTTGGCTTGGGTTTGGGGGAAAAGAATCGTTGGCTTCTTACGGATCGAGTTTCGATGAGGTTCCCGAGGCTCATTGGGAATTCATGAAGAAGGTGAACGCGACTCATGAGACGGAGAACCATTTCTTTGTTCATGCCAATGCCGACCCGTCTGCACCGATTTATGCTCAGCCAGACGAGATGCTCTATTGGCAGCGATTCGGCAAACCGCGCCCGCACGTTTCCGGAAAGACGATGGTCTGTGGGCACACGATTCAGCGCTCCGGCGAACCCCTAAACGTCGGTCATGCCATCTGCATTGACACCTGGGCCTATGGGAAGGGCTGGCTGACCTGCCTGGATGTGGAAACCGGCAACTATTGGCAGACGAACGAGCAAGGCCAGCGACGTGCAGCCAAGTTGTAAAGGAAGTCATTGCTGGACGAGAGGTAGGATGGCGGCACCTTGTGCCCAGTGACTGCTTCGCCTAACCAAACGCCTGAACTGCTCGCCCCTGCGGGAAATTGGGATTGTGCCAAGGCGGCGGTCGCTTGTGGCGCCGATGCGATCTACTTTGGTCTGCCGCAATTCAACGCGCGTTTGCGAGCTGATAATTTTACTAACGAAGACCTACCAAAGCTCATGAGCTACCTGCATGAGCATGGTGTGCGTGGATTCGTGACTATGAACACCCTCATCTTTGCGGGGGAACTTCCGCGAGCGGAGACGCAGTTACTCCACATGGAAGCCTGTGGGGTGGATGCGATCATTGTGCAGGATCTCGGAATCGCGGATCTTGCTTCGAGGATTGCTCCTAAGTTAGAGTTGCATGCCTCGACCCAGATGACCATCAGCTCGCCTGAAGGACTGGCTTTTGTGCAGAGTCTCCTTCCGCTGAAGCGAGCAGTACTTGCTCGCGAACTTTCGATTGACGAGATCAAACACTTCCCCAATGAAGATGGCGTTCCACTTGAAGTTTTTGTACATGGAGCGCTTTGTGTTGCCTATTCAGGGCAATGCCTTACCTCCGAGTCCCTCGGTCAACGTTCGGCTAATCGCGGGGAATGTGCGCAGGCTTGTCGAATGCCTTACACTTTAGTCGTAGACGGTGAGGAACGCGAACTTGGTGAGGTGCGTTACCTGCTGTCACCACAAGATCTTGCGGCGGTCGACCTGATTCCTTCCCTGATTAAAGCGGGTGTGGCCTCCTTTAAGATTGAGGGGCGTTTAAAATCGCCTGAGTATGTCACGGCAGTGACGAGTGTTTACCGCAAGGCCATCGATGAGGCTCTTGTGACCCATGAAGATCGTTACGCGCTGGAGATGACCTTCTCACGTGGTCTTTCTAACGGATGGCTCGAGGGAACAAACCATCCCCGCCTCACTCATGGTAAGTTTGGAAAGAAGCGTGGTGCGTTGTTAGGGAAAGTGGCCCGTTCTGGGAATGGTTGGTTTGAACTGGATTCCGCAGGAAACGTCCTTCTCGCGGTGGATGACGGCATCGTTTTCGACTCGGGTGAAGACCGGAACGAAGAACAAGGCGGACGGGTGTGGAAACTGCAAGGGTCGCGCATCTATCTGCTCAGGCGCTCGCAAGTAGACTGGGAACGTGTGAAGCCCGGTCAGACCATTTGGAAGACGGATGATCCCGTTTTGAACAAGGAACTGAAGCAGCGGTGGAAGTCGGCTCGGCCTAACAAGAAGCGATCTAAGTTGAACGTGGTAGTGTCCGGCAAGGCGGGGGATTCTTTGAAATTGTCTTGTGGCGTCGTTGAAGTTGCCAGCGACCACCCGCTCGAATTGGCGGAAAGGCGCCCTTTGGATGACGCCATTCTTCACAAACAACTTGGGCGACTTGGCGATACAGGCTATGAACTCGGCACGGTGGAGAATCGCTTGGATGGGGAGGTGATGCTGCCTTTCTCGGCGATCAATGATTTGCGTCGTCGGTTGGTGGAGATGCTGGACAATAGTCCGTCAGTACCGGCCGAGACCATCACCCGACCAACTCTTGACGAACTGCTTCCCCAGCTTGAGTCTCCGTCCGAGCAGGCATCTAAAGTCTCTGTGCTGTGTCGCAGCCTTGCCCAGATCGAAGCAGCCTTGAAGGCGGACATCCCGACTCTCTATTGTGATTTCGAAGATCTTCGCCGGTACAAAGATGCTGTCTCGCTCGTGCGTGAACACGGAAGTCAGAGCAAGATTTATCTCGCAACGCCTCGGATTCAAAAGACAAAGGAGTCAGGATACTTCAAGCTCATTGCAGGTACAGAACCTGATGGCGTTCTTCTTCGCAATCTTGGCGGTGTTCGTTGGTTCGAGGAACATTCAGCTCTACCGTTGATCGGAGATTTCTCGCTCAATGTAGCCAATCCATTGACGGCTCAGCTACTGATGGATCGGGTGCGCTTCGAATACCTAACGGTGTCTTATGATCTCAATATATCGCAGGTTCTCGACCTACTCCGTATAGCCAACCCTGATTGGTTTGAGCTGACATTGCATCAACACATGCCGATGTTTCACATGGAGCACTGCGTTTTTTGCACCTTCATGTCAGACGGAACCGACTACAAAGATTGTGGGCGGCCTTGTGAGAAACATAAGGTGCAACTCAAGGATCGAGTTGGCCAACTCCATACCCTCACCGCTGACGTTGGCTGTCGGAACACGCTTTTCAATGGACGTGCCCAGACTGGCGCACGTTACTTTCGCGATATACAGGCTGTGGGATTGTCTCGATTCCGTTTGGAATTTCTCTCGGAAACCCATGACGAGGCATTGAGAACGATTCGCCATTATCAAAAGCTTCTAAGCGGCGAGGCATCGTTACTTTCGACCTTGGATCACCTGGAAGCGACCGAAAGATTGGGTGTAACCGAAGGGACCCTTCGAGAGTCCACCTCATGATGTCTCATTGACGAGACAAGGTGTCATTGTCGCTTCAATTGCCATCAGTTCGGGTGGTTTGGCTTACCTTTGACGCGAGGAGCAACACGTAGGCACGAAAAGCCCCTCGCCGCGATCGGCATCGTCGAAAACGAAGCCTTGCAGGAAGGGGCTTGTTGGGGTTCGAATTCTAAGTAAACTTATTGGGTCTCAAAAGTATCCTTGGCGTCGTCTGGTCGAGCTTCCTCGCTGCCTTTCCAACCACCGAAATCGGCACCTTGTTTGATCCATTTCTCAAGGACTTTCTTCTGATCGTCGCTCAACGCATCGCCTTTGGGTGGCATGAAATCGTCATGATCTTCGTCCAACATAGTGCGTTGGAGTATAGAACTTTCCTCGGGCTTACCTGGAACGATGACGGCATTGTCATTACTGCCTTTGACTAGTCCAAAAGCTGAATCAAAGCGGAGGCCAGCCTTAGGCTTGGTCGGGCGTGTCCGTCCCTCTTTGATATAAGGAGCTTTGTGGCAATCCACGCAGCTGTTCTTGAGAAAGGGATACACGTCCTTTTCGAAATTCACTTTGGCATCATCTTGAGCAACCAATGCGCTAAGACAGCCTGATAATACCAATAATTGAGTTGTTCTGACCACAGTCTTCATAGTTGAGAATAGTTAAGACAGCCCTGAGCGGCTGACAAGTGAACATCGTTCGCGCTGGCGTGTTGCGGTGAGATCCGTCTAGTTTGTCCACATGACACCCCTGTTCATCGCCCTAGGCTCACTGGTCCTCTACATCATCGCTTACCACACCTATGGGCGCTGGCTTGCGCGAAAGATCTTCAAGCTCGACCCCAATGCCGCCATGCCTAGTGTGGCCTTGAACGATGACAAGGATTTCGTCCCGACAAATAAGTCGGTCCTCTTTGGTCACCATTTCACCTCGATCGCGGGTACAGGACCCATTGTGGGACCAGCAATCGCGGTGATCTGGGGTTGGTTGCCAGCGCTCCTCTGGGTGCTGTTTGGGTCGATACTCTTCGGTGCTGTCCATGATTTCGGATCGCTCGTCGTCTCCATGCGAAACCGTGGTCAAACAGTTGGTGACATCGCCGGCCGCGTGCTCACGCCGCGTGTGCGGATTCTGTTCCTCCTCATTCTCTTCATGGCGTTGACTATTGTGCTAGCCATTTTCGGGCTGGTCATCGCGGTGGTCTTCAAGAGTTACCCCGCCGCGATCTTCCCATCTCTTGTTCAGATTCCCCTCGCCATGATCATTGGCATCTGGTTGCACCGCCAAGGTGTCGATTTGCTAGTGCCATCACTCATCGCCTTAGGACTCATGTATCTCACCATCGGCTACGGGAATGTCGGCTGGCTGGCGAGTTTCAATACGAGTTTGGCTGCTTGGCCCCTCACAACTTGGGTCGTCGTCTTGCTCGTCTACAGCTACCTGGCGTCCGTCTTGCCTGTGTGGATGTTACTCCAACCGCGAGATTTCATTAATAGCCTGCAATTGCTCTCGGCTCTCGCTTTGGTTGTCGTCGGCATTCTGGTTGCCGCGACGATGGGAGGGGCACCAGTGGGCGATGTTCGGCCGCCGCTTGAACTTGCTGCGCCGGCTTACAATGCATCCGCTCCAGGTGCCCCATTACTCTTTCCATTCCTTTTCATTACCATTGCCTGTGGCGCTGTTAGTGGATTTCATTGTCTTGTTTCCTCAGGAACTTCTAGCAAACAGCTCAAATGTGAAACGGATGCCCAATTCATTGGCTATGGATCTATGCTGACCGAGGGCTTTCTCGCGGTCATTGTTATTCTGGCATGCGCCGCCGGTCTTGGCCTCGGAGTGGCTAGTGCGGATGGCGCAACTTTGTTAGGCGGCGAAGCCTGGACGTCACGCTATGGCGATTGGAAATCTCTTGGCCTTCCGCAGAAGGTTGGGGCGTTTGTCGACGGATCTGCGAATTTTCTGAAAGCGCTCGGACTGGGCAGTGGATTTGCGGTCGCCTTGATGGGAGTGCTTGTGGCATCATTCGCCGCAACGACACTCGACACGGCCTGTCGTTTGCAACGCTATGTCATTCAGGAGCTTGCGGGGACGTTTATCAAGCGCGAGCCGGCTACCGCACCCAAGCCAGGCATCGCCCTGACTGCCAATCCTCTTACTTGGCTATCAAATAAACATGGCGCCACTATCTTTGCCATCGTGTTAGCTGGAGCCATGGCCTACACGCCTGGGGGTCCTGGCAAAGGGCCGGGAACCGGCGGGCTTCTCTTGTGGCCACTCTTTGGAGCGACCAATCAGTTGCTAGGTGGACTTGCCTTCCTCGTCATCACTTTCTGGATGTGGCGTCGGCGTTTGCCCATTTGGTTCGTGGCTATCCCAACGATCTTCATGCTTATTCTCCCTTGTTGGGCCATGCTCCACCAACTCTTTGTCCAGGCCGTCGGGGCTGATCAAGGCTGGATTGCCATGCGGAGCTGGCACCTGGTCTTCATCGCTTTCGCGACGATCGCACTTGAGGCCTGGATGATCTTCGAAGCCTTCGCCGCGTGGCCGAAGGCTAAAGGAGTGCTAGAGCCTGCAGTCGAACCATTGCCAGTAGTGCCCGGCGTAGAGAATGAAGGTGGGCGTTCCTGCTGACCATTTCCCAGGGATGAGAATAGCTGGATCCGGCACTGTGAAGGTGGCGATTGCTTGCTAGACTATTTCTTTATGCACGGCTCTTTCCAAATCGTCTGCTTGGTAAGCTTGTGCCTTACCGCTTGCCAACCGAAGGCGCCTCAAGCTTCGAAAGCTGCGGCTAAAGTCGGAAAAGCAACGGCCAGAGAGACTAATAAGCCAGTGCGCCCGGCGATTGGCACGGCCACGACACGGCAAGAGTGCCTGCACTACACTAGTACCACCGATGGAAAGATGGCTATTGGTGGCTCTGTGAAGATGGGAACGACGGTGCGCGTTATTGAGCGTAGCGCCGATGGCTGGACGTAGATTCGGCTGAGCAATGGTCGCGAGGCTAGCATGCCTACTGATGACCTGACAACTCTCAAGCAGTTCCGCCGAGATCGAGCTCGGGCACGCTCTGCTCGGCGAGGTAAGTTCGCCGATCCTAGACCCAAGATCCGGCCGACTCGTTATCGTGGAAGGGAAATCAAGCTACCGACCGCACCCCCACCGCCAGATTTCATGCCGCCTCCTCTGCCTGACGCCCCATTGCAAGATCCTCTGTCCAACGTGCCTGACATCCTGTTCCAAGGGGACGACAGGGAGCAAAACTAAGGGTTTCGCCTGCTGGCTGGCGAAGACAACCGTATGCTCGTATATCGGAGAAAATGATGCCAGCGTTTTCCCTCGTATCACTATTTAGCCTGTGCAGTTTAAGGGTCGACCCCTGAGCTCTACTTCCCCCAAGTGACTCGTTTAACGGGGGAACCTCAATGGGCCCTATCTATGTCTCGACGAAACTCATTTCTTTCGTTGACAGCGACAGCGTTGGTTGTTGTTGCCTTCTTCACGCATTCAAACCTTAACGCCGACGCTTTTGGTTTCCGGCGCTTTGGTGAAGCAAGCGAAAATGATAGTGTAATATCCTAGCCCGCCAGAAATGAAGCCTACTTGGTCGGAGACAGTCGGCGCTGGGATGACACGGCAGCTTGGTCTGATGACTCCATTACGATTGCAGGAAAGAACCACTTCGTTTTTGGTGGATTTACCAACACTTTCACCATCACTCATTTCGGAAAGCGCTTGCTCCAAGACGTGCGTGAATGCAATGAAGGGATTGCTGTGTCGTATATAAGCCTACGATCGAGCCACAGCGCATTGAGAAGGACCGGAGTGGCCATACCCTCAAACTATTCCACGAATCCCTTTGGGAACGCCCGAGAGACTTATGTCCACTCCTATAGTAAAGCGGTCGAAGTTATGCAGCGTGGACTAATGGCTTTCGCACGATCGGCTACCGCCACCGCACGCGGTAGAGTTCTGCGTATTAAGGAAACAGCCATTTGAAATCTAGGAGAAAATTAGGATGTTAATTGAGTTCCCACAACGGCCCGTATCGTGAAACAATAGTTCCGCGTAATTGTTCACTATCGACTTCCAAGTTCTGTCAAGAAACGATTATTGCCGTGGTCCGCCATGGCGGGCGAAAGAATCGCACCGCCACTCGAAAGACTAACAGAAGAATTCCGAAAGCAAGAGAAGAAAACCGTCGCTCCCTAAAAACACGAAATCACTTCAGAAAAGATCGAAGGATACAACAGTGACGTATGACAAGCGGTATACAGAGCACAAAATTTCACAGATAGTGACTACGCCTGGGTCAAATGCCAACGGCCCCTCATCCAGCAACTAAAGGAGGGAACAAACTGAACGGCGATTTAAGCAACTGAAAGCAGCGGAAGAACACGATCGCGAAGACACTTAACACCCCGCCGGATTCTAGCCTTCACCGTGCCGATCGGCTGATCAAGCCGGACAGCTATCTCAGACTGCGTAAGACCATTAAAGTAAGCGAGCTCCAACACTTGCTGCTGGTCGGGCGACAGCTCGATTACGGCATCCCTCACAATTTTTCCCTGCTCATTCGCACTAACCATTTCCGTTAAATCACGTGAAACTGTGTTCGCTGGAGTATCAACCTCACCCCGGAAGCGCTCGTTCAGACTAGCCCGACGTTGTTTGCTGCGCAACCGATCTATGGCTCGATTCCTCGCCAGGGTCCGGAGCCACGTTAGTGGCCGCCCCCTCGAATGATCGAACAAGTCACTATGCTCCCACACCTTCGCGAGAACCTCCTGACAGATATCCTCAGAGTCCTCCCTATTGTTAAGTACTTTAAAGATAGTTGCCGACAGAATCCCGCGTACAGCCTCGCAGAGTTCGTCAAAACTTTTTGCGTCACCATCCGTGACGCCCTCCATGAGGTCTAGGAGGCGCTCATTGTCCAGCTGGCTTTCCCTTGGTGTCATAACACGTGTTTCAAACCTGAAGTGTTAGCCAGTGCTAAGATCATGCCCGACGACAATCTCGTTGAAGAGCTCACGCCCACGTTCTTCACCAACCAGCACCTCGAGGAGCGCTAGCCACCCAATCTGCGACTGGATCGCAACTATCGTTCCATCCGAATTCTGGTGCCGCCTACCTAATACCTGCTGGTATTCCGTGGGGCTTTCGTTGATCCATTTTTTCATCTGTTTAGTATTTGTCTATCTTTACGTCCTATTTGAGCATTTTGGATGCATAATTCAACCACTTTATTGAACAAAAACTTAACAGCCTTTCCCACCCCTCTACAATCTTATCTACTCGGCTTCAATCATCGCTTTAAGCACACTCCGTCATGAATCGCGCTTCAACGGTCGTCTCATGCAGAAAGCGATGAAGAGCCGTGCTTTTATAGCTTCGGCTTTCGCATTCCAGGGATTACTGTTAGAAGGAGGTTAGGTTGTTTAGGAAACCTCCGAGCTACTGCGGGCACTCCCATTCAATCTCGTTAGTCGCTTGAGAGGCCTTGGCCAGTTGCCAATCCGTGAAGCTTCTTGGAGGGACCTTCTCATCAACGGGGCCCATGTGCTCTGGACGGGAACTAAAATTTGCCAGTCCCACACCACCTTGAGGTCATGCTTGAGGCTCCTGCACATTCACGCGGCCTTTCACCGGGGTAATTCTCTAATCCCTTTCTCTGTCATGGCATTGGTCGAATGCTGCGTGACACGATAGGTGATGACCGTACGTGACTTGCGTTCGCTCGATTAATTTTTGAGCTGTAAAAATTGTGTACTCGGATAACGTAAGGCCATCAACCAGAACGATATCGACGGCAATAGAAGCCGATTCCCGTGCCTCTTTGAGAGATCCAAACGAGCCCCTAAGCTCAGTCTCCGCGACGAGTTTGGGATCTGTGAACTGTTCGCGAAGGTTTTCCCCCAATGACTAACAAGCGGCAGGACTTGCTTCCCCGGCCGCTTAGGCTTTTGGCTCCCTTCTGGGCCGCCGATCGCTGCTATAATTGCTTGGTCGTGAGTCCAGCGGTTGTCCCGATGGCATGACCACAATCAGCCAATACTTTGGGTAATGTCAGGCGCTGGACACCTCCAAGTGTGCAGAGGCGGAGCCTCGGTTCGGATCGCTTAGGATGCACAACACGATGGCGTTTCTTCTAAACGCGAATGCTGAGCGTCAACACTCCGGTAAGGCAGGGAACTGAGGCGATCTCAAAAAGCTACTCTCTATCTCTCTCGTTCTTCATGACCAATAAGTTTCACATGAAGCTGAGCACGACAGTTAGACAAACATAAAACAAAATCAAGTAGTTACATCCTACAATTATTCAACAATAGAGTCTGAACTGGTTCGACAGGCGTTTAGACAAGCATGCGGGTTCGCTCCTCCCAAACACAGTCTCACCCATAATGATCCGATTACCCACCCGTTTTCGTCTTTGTTTCCTCTCGGTAGCATTGCTGAGTTTTGTCGTCAGTGTCTCTCTCTGGTTCCTGACCAGCCATGTTAATGGTGCTTTCGCAGGTCTCTTGGTCCCCTCGATACTAGCCCTAGGGGTGGGTTTGAGGTCGGTTAGTATCGCTGCAGTAACGCTAGGGGGATCAGATTTATGAGCCTTTACGTTCTTGGAATGATTCCATTCGTCTTTCTTATCCTAGGGATTGTGGTATGCTTAATTGTGCTGGGGGGAGTCGCGGACCAACAGATGAGGAGAGTGCGATGTGAGCAGCGCTTACCGGGTGTGGCCGGTGACTGCCCAAGTAGAAATGATAGGAAAACCGTTCTGTTCGACCAATGCCGGAGGGCCGGTTGAAGCCTGCCCCACTGTGCTTGAGTGAGGGTGACTGCGACAAGTTCAGCGGTGCTCTCTTGGGTAGTTGGATCGCAGATGCGTTGGCCATGCCAGCTCACTGGTATTATGATCGGTTCGCGCTTCAGCGGGACTACGGTAGGATCACAGATTTCGTCCAGCCAAAAAGACCGCACCCTGACAGCATCTTTTGGCGCTCTCGCTGGGACGCGCCTTCTCCCGAGCTCGATATCCTTGGGGATCAACGCCCCCTCTGGGGTCAACGTGGAGTTCATTATCACCAAGCGTTGGGGGCCGGCGAGAATACGCTATCAATCAAACTCGCTGGCCTTCTCTGGCAGATGCTCCAGGAGACAGGTGGTTATGATTCTACTGAATACCTAAAGCGCTACGTCGACTTCCTCGCCCCGCCACAAAACCACCGGGACACTTATATTGAAGAATGTCATCGCGGATTCTTTAGCAATCTCGGGCGTGGTATTCCTCTTGAAAAGTGTGGGATTCAGGAAAGGCACATTGGTGGTTTGGTCATGCACTTGCCTGTAGCCCTCTACTTCGGGCACGATGCTGACAATGCTCATGGGATAGCCTTGGAAAGTCTTGCCATGACACACCCCGGGAAGGAAATGCGTCTTGCTGGGGAGGCAATTCTGTCTCTGCTTTTGCCTACGCTGAATGGCAGGCCGCTTTCTGAAGTGATCCTCGAGGAGTGTTCGCGACAGCGAAACCCCTTCTTTGGCTTTCCGTTTAACAAATGGCTGAAACGCGATGATGAAGAAGTGATCGGTCGCCTTCTCTCAACCGCCTGTTACATCGATCAAGCCGTACCCGCAGTCATCTACCTCGCGCTGAAGTATTCTGATCTGCCCGAGCAAGGACTCATTGCTAACACCAACCTTGGTGGTGACAACGTCCATCGTGGGGGTGTTCTAGGAGCTCTGCTTGGAGCTGCCAATGGGACAGCCAACTGGCCCAGACGTTGGCGGGAAGGTCTAGCTGAGCCGCCCATTTTTATTAAGTAAAGATTTCAGTCTGCCAGCAAGCAGCCAATACTTGCGGTTCGGTTGGTGTTTAGCCCATAATCGCAGACGTCCTACACAGTGAATTTAGCTCCTGAAATCCAGCGAGAATCTCCTTCAATCGCAGGGATCATTCCTTCTGTTTGGCCAAGACTGAAGCCTTATCGGCGATCGGTCATAGCGTCGCTCGTGATGCTTTTGGTTGCGGTCCCCCTAATGAACTTCCACCCTCTTGTTTGGGGCATCGTCGCTGACAAACTTATATCTGGCAGCCTTACGTCGAGTAGCCTTGCATTCTGGCTGGCCGTCATGCTGTTCACCTACCTCGTTGGTGTAGTGGTCAAGGCCATACACACATATTTATTGGAAAAGGCAGGGCAAGCTTTCGTGCGAGACATTCGCGTGGACCTCTTTGCGAAGTTTGAACACCAATCACTAGCCTACCATCATGAGACGCACTCTGGCGAGTTGGTGACGAGGATTATCAGTGATGTGGACGCCATGGAGCAGTCCGTCCTCCAAGGGTTGACGTCCCTGCTAGGCGAACTGGTAACGTTCGTCGTAGTTGCTGGTATGGTATTGTGGATCAGTCCGCTGGTGGGTTCTGTATCCATACTGCCTCTAGCAGTCTCGTTCATCTTCATTCGCATGTACAATCGGCGCGTGAAATCAATTTATTCAGGGGTGCGCTCGCGCTTGGGAAAGATCGGATCGTTCGTCCAGGATCGGCTGACAGGGGTCCAGGAAACTCAGGCCTATGGCCAACAAGGTGCTGAAGAACGCGCCTTCGCAAAGAAAGCCAACGCCTTTTACGAGGCAAGCATTAAGGCATCGAAGTTGAGGCAGATCTACTTCCCCATCGTGTCCGTTTTTGGATTCATCAATAATATTATCATGTTAGGAGTCGGGGCATGGCTTATCATGAACCAAAGCACAGCTTTCACTATTGGAGGCCTGCTCGCGTATCGAGGATTCTGGTGGCGGTTACAGAGCCCTATTCGAACGATCGCTCAAACCAGTGATATTTTGCAACGAGCTAGGGCCTCAGCTGCACGCGTGTTTGAACTCATGCAGGCACCAGTAGCGATCATCGATACTCCAAATGCACAACTACTTCCTAAGCCAGTCCGTGGCTCCGTTAAACTCGAAAACCTTTCTTTCCACTACGTCCCGCAAAAACCGATCCTAACGGATGTCAATCTAACAATCCACTCTGGGGAGTTCGTTGCTATTGCAGGTAGCAGCGGCTCAGGCAAGACCACACTGCTCAATCTGATTCCCCGTTACTTCGACGTGACTGGCGGTCAACTTCTGGTTGATAACATTGATGTACGAAATGTTCAGCTAGGCAGTTTGCGAGAAACGATTGGACTCGTTAGGCAGGAAAGTTATCTCTTCGATGGTACTGTTCGCGAGAACCTTCTCTATGCTAAGCCCGACGCCAGCGAGACAGAACTCTTGGCCGCAGCACAAGGAGCTAATGCGAGTGGCTTCATCGATGGTCTCCCAAAAGGCTACAACACTCATGTTGGACAGAATGGCGTAAAGCTATCAGGTGGTCAGCGTCAACGTCTTAGTCTCGCTAGAGCTTTGCTTTCCAAGCCGACGTTGCTGCTACTTGACGAACCGACAGCGTCCGTTGAACCTGAAAGCGAGTCCCTGATTCGCGATTCTATTCTCACCCGAACACGTGCCGGCGAAGGCACCACCATTCTAGTCACTCACCGCATTGATCTACTCAGCCAGTCTCCTCGGATTCTTTTTTTCGATGAGGGCCAGCTTGCCGACGACGGCTCTCATGATAGGCTCGTGACTCGATGTTCTGCTTACAAGGATGCCTACCAACAATGGGAGCGCGAGGAAACAGTTCACTGAACTGTATGAATACTACCTCACCAAAGTATAGTGATCGCCCTAATAGCAGCATGGGCGAGCATGAGACGATGAAGATGATTTTGATAAAACTGACAAACCGTCTATTTTCAAAAGGCAAATTCCAAGATCATGAGCGGAGCGACGATCGGACTAATTCCAGAAGGATGAAATTGGTTGTATCGTGAGAAATCGTTGCAGAGAGACTGTGACTAGACTGCTAACTGCACTATCCAGATCACACCCCTTGCAGCCGCTACGATCAACTAGGATTGAAATAAAAACATCGTCCATAACTAGTCAGGTTGCATACAATTATTTAGAGATGGAGTGGAGCACCTATCTTCGCGACTCTGAAAGCTTTCCAAACCATACACCCCAGCAATTGTTTGGAGAGGCTGCTTATTCGCAAGCTAGCACTAAGAAATGAATTCTTGCGAATTTAAGATGGACTCCGCACACGAGTTCCCAGACCTTATGGCACCCTCAATGGAAGCGGCGCTCAGATAATCCCCACAGAAGTAAATGCCCGCATGCTGTTCATGGACTGCCTTCGAGGCGCCAAATGTGGGACCCTGTTCCGGTAATGCCTTACGAATAGAGTAAGAACGTAGGTGCCGCCAATCACGAACGGTGGTTCCAAACCAGGTCAACAGTTCCTCGCGAACTTGATCGACGAGATTATCTTCCTGGTTGTTCCCCAACACGGATACCGATATAAGGGACTTTCCTTTGGGTGCGTAATGAGGCGAGACATCGCTAAGCACACAGACATTGTTTACCAATCCTTCATTATTTCCATTGAGAGCGATGATGGGTTCACCAAGTGGAGAGTGGTTAGCGACGAAGTTCATCCCGATCACCGATCGCCAAGCCAATTTTTTACGATCGAGACTTGGAACAAGGACCTTTGCTGTTTCGCTGTCAGTAGCCACCACCACAGCGTCGGCATCAAGGATTTCACCTGTTTCCATAGTTACCGTGTGTTGACCAACAGCACGCACTCGAGATCCCAGTCGAATTGCCTCAGTAGGAAGGCGTTCGGCCAACTGGTTAGGAATGCACTGCATACCCTTCGCCGGGAGCGTAGCAAAACCATCGGCGAACATTTTGAATGTGAACTGAAACATTCTGCTAGAAGTCCGCAGATCTCGTTCGAGGAAAATGCCGCCGTAGAAGGCCCGAAAAAACGTGTCGATCATCGACTCGGAAAAACCGTAGTCGCGTAAATAAGATTCCGTAGTACGCTCTTGGTGTTCACCGATATTCACATCTGTAAATCGCTTTGCCGCCAACCTCAGCTTACCGACGAGTAACTTATCTTTGATCGTTCCAATCGGCTGCATTGCAGTGCCAAAAGCATGTCCTGGACAGCGAAACACGTCCATCAACCGACGGAACTTTCCCCCTTTGAAGACTAAGGCTCCCGGGCGGAATTTACGGAGCCCGAGTGACTCCAGGTTAAGAAGCTTCCCCGCCTCCGGATACGCACTCAAGTATACCTGAAACCCGTGATCGAGGAGAAATCCATCAACGCAATCTGTCCGAACCCTTCCACCTAAAGTGTCAGAGCCTTCAACAATCAGAAAATTCACCCCACGTTTGTGGAGACGTGTGGCACAAGCTAGACCGGCAAGACCACCGCCAACGATGACAACGTCGCCCTTCAGTGCTACCCTTTCTCGTATTCCGTGAGGAAACCGAGAAACTCTCTCCGGTGAACCTCTTCACCTGCTAGGAGCGTGACCGCCATGTCCTGAGTCACATAGTCCACTCCATCGCAAAGTTTGATAATCCTGTTATACTGGGCCATCGCACCTTCTTCAGCAGCAATGACTCCTTTAATGACACTAACAACATCAGTGCTGTCCTCAACAGGTTGTAGACTGTCTTGTGAACACTCATTCTCAAAGGAACCAGGAACTGAACCACCGATAGTTTTGATCCGGTTGGCAATCGCTTGCGCGTGCCCTAACTCATCTGCAATGTCGCTCGACAATGCTTTTTTAATAACATCGGACCGAACACCGTCTAAGTTTACCGACGCGGCAATGTAATTTTGAACTGTTTCAAGCTCCATGCCATAGGCCGTTTTTAGCTGATCGATGATTTCTTGATTGTCCATGAAACTGGAAAACTATGCGTTAGCCTACCTGCTTTTTCTCTGCGTATCGGTCAAACCGATTCGACAAAATGAAAAAAGTCGGTGCCCAAATTCCAACGAAAATACCGAAGCGTTCGGCATGGGCCTTGCCCTCGGGATCAGCACCCCCAGTCAAATACCAGATAGCAATGGAGCCAATGATCGATGCGAAACCGAGGAAGAAACAAACGTTACTTAAAGCCTTTAATTGAGAAGTATTCATGACCCCTAAGGATACGAACTCAAGGAACTTATAGATCCTCCGCGGCAACAGATTCAGGAAGTTCTTTGCCGTGATTTGAAGAGCCTGCCCTGACTAACATAAAGTTAAGAGCTTCACCAATTTTGGGGAATCGGAAACGGTACCCCAATCGTTCTAATTTGGCAGGAGAAAGCGCGAGATCTGCTAGCAAGGTTTCGTTCGCCATCTCCTTTCCCAGTATGAAGCGAAGCGCTGCGGCAGGAACTGGTATCACTGCAGGGCGGCTCAGGACCCTGGCAAGCGTCTTCGTAAACTCACGATTGCTTGGCGAATGGGGAGCGACTGCATTCAGGGCGCCTCGATACCGTTCGTCTTGAATAGCTCGATGAATGATATCGACCACGTCATCAAGAGCGATCCACGCCATACGCTGCTCGCCCGATCCCAACCTTCCAGCCATCCCCAATTGAAAAGCTGGAAGCATCTTCGATAGAGCTCCACCAGCGGGAGAGATCACGACGCCTAACCTCATCCGAACCACCCGGACCCTCGCACTCTCGGCAAGCGCCGTTTCGCTTTCCCAAGCTTCACACACATCCGAAAGAAAGCCGCTGCCCTTCGGAGAGGTTTCGTCTTGGAACATGTCGGTCTTTTGATCGTAGTAGTTGGCGCCAGACGCGCTAACCAAGACCTTGGGAGGGCAATCGAGCGTAGCCAACTTCTCACAAAGAAGGCGAGTGCCCAGTCGCCGGCTTTCTAGTATGCGCTGCTTGCGTTCGGTTGACCATCTTCCACCCGCGATGTTCTCTCCCGCCAGATGCACCACCGCGTCAATATTTGCATCACGTGAAAGATCTAGCTCACCGGCCCGAACATCCCAACGCACATCGTTAGACCTTTGGGGATTTCGTGTTACGCGGCGAACTTCATGGCCTCGCATTCTCAGGAAGGCTTCCAACGCAGTCCCAACCATCCCGGTCGCTCCTGTGACGAGTATTGTCATCGGCTCGCTATCGTCTTTGCCTGCGAGCCGCTCAAGATCCATCTTCGTTATGGCATGGCGATATTTGAAAGTGCGCTCCAACTTGCGTCGAACAAGCGCCCCACCAAAGAAGTTACCTAAGATCCCCATCGGTAGGCGGTACTCAATATTATCCCTCAAGTAACAACCATTCTTAGTCGCCGACTGGAACTGATGCAGGTGTTTCCAGTGAGCGAATGGCCCTTTGACCTGAATGTCGGAGAAGCTCTTCCCGGGACAGCAGTCCTGATGCTCAGCGATCCATTTCGTCCAGAAGGGGCCCGCCTTCATCTCAATGACAGCACGAGTCCCATCTGCGATCCCCGCAGATTCTTCAACAATGCGCATGCGTTCCCAGGGCGGTGTTAGTCGCTGGAATGCCCCTGGCGCATGATGCCAAGCCTCTAGTGCTTGGGGCGTGACTTGTATGCCTGATGTTTTTTGAAAGTATTTCATGCTGCAGCGTTAGTTCGAACCGGCCTGGATATGGTCGACCAGTGCTTCGCCTGCTGCCAGCCCTGATAACGCAGCACCCTCAACCCTACCTCCAGCAACCCCATCACCGGCAATGGCAAGTCGCAAGCCTGGGGCAACGTAAGCTTCTTCGCGAAACGAAGCCGTAGGCTGGCTGAAGCCCCAGCGGTGCCCTTGATAGGATAGAACCTCAGCACCCAGATACTCGGAAGCTGCATCGAGCAGAATGGGGATTCGCACGGAGTCGTCACTGTCCCAATACTCTTCGGCAAAATCAGGCGTACTGTGGATCGTAACCGAGGGCACCTCTGGTGAAATGCCTTTACGATGGTTATCAGAGATCCATCGGATCGGACCCTCTTTAACTTTCAACGCACCCTGATGCGACGAGATGGCACTTGGGCGTTCCAGAATCGCAAGAGCGGCGATGCAGCGTTGAAACTTTATGGAGCGCAATGCCTTATCATCTGATGGGTTGAGATCCACATCGCCGGCGTCGAGAAGTGCCAGTGCCTGCGGCACTGGAGCGGTGATAATGAGATGCTGAGCCATGATTTCTTTGTCACCTCCAATAGACACCTGCCAATGACCATGATGGAACCGCACGTTCTCGACAACCACTTGATTACGAACGTCAATTTCCTTAGCGAGATGTTTTGCGATCGCTGTCATTCCCGGCGCGCCACGGAAGTGGGTGCCCGCGTCGCCCAGATCATACCATGGCCTCACAAGGCCCAACTCACGCCAATCTGACACCCATGATTCAAAACGCGGATCTCGAACCGTAAAAAATTGAGCGCCGTGGTCGAAAACAGCACCGTCTCGACGTCGAGTGGCCATCCTGCCTCCCAGACCACGACCCTTATCAACGACGCGAACGTTGACTCCGGCTTGCTGGACTACGGTTGCAGCCAAGAGCCCCGCAATTCCCGCGCCGATGATCAAGCAATCGACGGAACTTTGATGACCTTCAGATTCGTTCAACATCTTAAGTAGGCCTAACGTTAGAAGATACCCAAACAGGAGCTAACGTTGCATTCTCGGACCGTCGACTGACACCATGTCGTGCTCCCGTCACAGTTTGCTGATGAGGTCTGGACAATCATAGGCCTTGGTTTCGGTTCAGTTTTAATAACTCGATCAAAATACTCGAACTGAAGAGAGGCCTCCGTCGGGCCGCAGCACTTGGCCGGTCATGAATTGAGCCTTCTCACTCAACAAAAAACAGACTAACAATGCCACATCACCTGCTTCACCAGTCTTTTTCAACGGATGACGGCCAGCAGCTGCGCCCCTTCTTTCTTCAGTCAATAACAACGAGCTCGCCAGTGGTGTGTCAGTTAGGGAGGGGGCAATCATGTTGACACGAATGCCAGGCGCTAATTCCGCCGCCAATGAACGACCAAGCCCCTCGACCCCCCCTTTCGCGGCAGAAATGCTTGCATGAAACCCAAGACCAACGGTTGCCGCAACACTGCTAAAGAGCACGATCGATCCATCGTTGCTCTTTTTTAAAGAGGGCAAGGCCTGTTGAATGACGCGAACCGCTCCAAGCACGTTCACTCGGTAATCGTGCAGAAAGTCATCCTCCGTAAGGCGGCCAATCGGTTTGAGAGTGATAGTACCGGGAAAGTAGACGAGGCCGTCCAGTCGACCGGGAAGATCCAGCTCTATCCCGGAACTTTCGGGTTCATATAGATGGGTTTTCAGTAATTCCGAATCAGGAATATCTAGCGGGCTTCTACTCACAGCGATGACGCGGTGCCCACCCTGCAGCAGTTCCTGAATTGAATGCCTAGCAATAGCCGAATGGGCTCCGACCAGTAGATAAGTTCGAGACGTCACAGAGGATGTTACGATACCCACCGCGGTTCAGACACTCTTTCGAAGGGGAAGATTTCTCTGACGACTGGCAACTGTATTTGTCTCCCAATCGAGCCATAGATCCTCTCGGCGCTGCTGCATGAATCTCCTTTTCTTTGGGGGGAGGGGCTGAAAGGCGATTCGTCGTTCGTCCGACGGGATACTTATGAGTTGAGCGCAAGGGCAAAGGACCTCACCTCGGCATGATCTCCAGCATGCTCTGCCTTGTGTGCTTTGATAATCTTCCCATCAGAAACCAAGAACATGCCCGGCATCTGGGTGCCATCTCCGTCGAGTTTGCAAACATCATGCCCATAGAAAAAAGCCCGTAAACCACGCCACCAAACTTTAGGCCCAACCAGTTGCCAGAACGCACCCTTCACTAGGCCAAAGCTCCTTTATAGTTCGCACCTTGGATCAATGAGGTGGTCGACATAGCCGTAGTTGATACCCTCGAGATAAGGCGCATACGGTTTGTCATGGCTCATGTGCCCAAGAACGTGTCCCCAACCTTGCCCTTCAATCCACTGTCTTTGTTCTGTTAACTGAACCAGTTGTTCACGGCAAAAAATTCATCCGAAATGCCGAAGGAAACAAAGTAAGACCGTCTGCTTTCGCGAAGTTTCTGAAATGGAGTCACCATTGGCAAAACGATAGGAGCAGAGAGCTTTGTTCAGAGGCAACACCTCGACACGTTGGTAGTTTCGCGTTCCCATTTGGCGAAGCGCCGCTACAAGAATGATCCCAAATGGAACCCACCAGATGAGGCCGTTTGTCAGGATCGTAAAGCCAACCATTGGCGGGAAGGAGCCATCATAGAGTGCTTTCGCGAATCCCAAGGGCCCAAGAACTTTACCCATCAAGCCTATGAGAACGATGGGCCACTGTCGCATGGGATTGAAGGCGGCTATAGCATACCCCACGTCCCCCATAAAAAATTGTAGGCACCAGCCGTCAGCAACACCCATTTCATCCAGCGCCTGCTCCCCGAATCCTTATCCATCTACGACATACTTTTCAGGATTGGCATCATCATGACCTTCCGCCGCTTACCTTTGAGATTAGAGACCCCGCTGTCACGCTGACGCATCGCATCGCGAAGCTTTTTCAAGGCTATATTCTGCACCTGACGAATTCGCTCCCGCGTGACGCCGTAGCTCCTCCCAATCTCTTCTAGAGTCTGTCGCTGGACATTTCCCAAGCCAAAGCGCAACTCGATGATGTCTCGCTCACGATCGTCCAACTCACTCAACACACACTTATCGATCAAACCGATAAGATCTGCTGTCCTAATCGCGTCGTCTGGACGCACTGCCGACTCATCCTCGATAGTTGTCCCAAATGAGTCACTGCCATTCTCAGTCACAGGAGCATCCAAGGAGACTTGGCTCTGCCCAGTTTGCTTTAACCTCGCGAGATCAGCTTGGGCAATCCCAAGAGCTCTACTTAGATCCTCCAAAGTCGGTGGCCGTTGCAACTCTTCTTCCAGCAAAAGCTCTACCCTTCTCAGCGAACGGATCTTATCACCCATGTGCACGGGCACGCGAATCGTATTTCGCTGGTTTGCCAGGCCTTGTCTGATGAATTGTTTAATCCAGTGAGCGGCATAGGTGCTAAACTTAGCACCCTTGTCAGGGTCTACTCGGCGGGCGGCTTCCATCAGTCCTGAATTGCCTTCCGCGATCAGATCCTCCAAAGAGAGGCCATACCCCTCGTAATCCTTAGCTATTGGTACGACAAGCTTTAGATTCCTTCGCACAAGCTGTTCCCAAGCCTGCTCGTTGCCGCTTTTAGCGAGCAAGCACAAATGCCTTTCTTCCTTCGCATCAAGCTGCGGAATAGGCCCAATTTCGTTAAAGTAGCTTCGGAGACTGTTGCTGATTTCGGCCATAGACTGATGAGGACCACCATGTGACCTACGCTCTAGCCAGGCAAAAAGGGGCATGGATCAATGTCAATGAGGCCGAAATATTGCATCCGATCTATCAATGGAAATTTGGCGGCCATCCTGGTTCAATCATCCTCGTTTAGTGTGCATCACTGCCCTGTCCTGAAAGATTCACGGCCAACGGGCAGAGATGCTGACGCTAAGGCCCTGATTAAAGAGTCCTCAAGAATCTCTGGGCATGCGTAAAAACGATTAACATCCGTCTTCGTGTCCCACAAAGGCACCTGATCGGCACTCGCCAAAGCAACCACACCTCTTCTGAGTGATGTCAGCTATCGCCGGCCATCTCGGGAAGTCTACATGCCAGAGAAACAGCAGGTGCTTCAGATTCATTGAGGTCCGGCCGGAAGGAAGCGAGTCCTGCGGACACGGTCCAAGATCGCTGCATGGCGTAATGACGAATCTGAACCATCGACCGAGATTTTAAAGGCACCTGCTCTTGTCTCCGATAGCCATATCGTTTTCTCGTTTGGCAGCAGCGTGCTGCGTAAACGTGATTCGTCCTGCAATGCTCACGGTCAACGTAGCCTAGCCGGTGAGTCATGCACACGTCTTTGGGGAACCATGCGTTCCGGATTCGGTATAAGCAAAGCTGCTGGGGCGATCGCCTGGATTGGCAATCAAACAAAGCGGCTGAAACGCGTTCAATTACCCTTCAACTGGCTATCATCAACCACGGTAACCAATATCGGCGTGACCTTTGGAGACTTTCGAGCTAGTCGAAACAAGACCAAGCGGCCGCGTCTACAGATAGAGCGCGGTCGGAGGCCACCCTCCGTCAAAGCGCATGAGCGTATACTAACATCACCCTAACTTAGCCTATGATACAGTCAAAACTTGATGGCATCGTCCGTATGGCTTGGGAAGACAAAATTTACTTTGACGAAATCAAGTTGAAGACAGGCCGACACGAAGCTGGCGTCATTAAGATCATGCGACAGCAATTGAAGAGCTACACCTTTTACCGCTAGGGCGCCCATGACTCTGACCGCGCTGCAAAACATCGCCAAAGGCTCAAGCAAAGAAAACAAGATTCGAAATGTTAACCGGCAACGCGGTGTAATGGTTCAGTGGCTTAATCGAAACGCTCTGAGAATAATCACTGTTTTAACTTCGCTAGGTAAACGCTATTATTACCAAGTAAAAAGCGGGATCGCAAAGGCTTTTCCTCCATCTCCAATTCACGTTCTTGCGCCTGAAATGCAATGTTGGGTAAGGAGTAGAATTCTTTTGAGAAAACGATTTCACCAGCGCCTGCGACGGACTGCATCTTGGCTGTGTAGTTAACAGCATTGCCAAAGTAGTCAATATTAGCATCAAAGCGAACGGCAAGACACTGCCCCCGATGGATGGATATTCGAAGAGCAATGTCTTGTTCACCTGGTCGAAACATTCGCTGAATCTCGATCGCAGCTTCGAGCGCTTCTTGTGGATGCCGGAAAGCAGCCATCATGGCATCGCCTATGGTTTTAACCACCGCTCCTTTCCTCGATGTAATAATTTCTTGGAGAGCTACAAAGTGAGCATGGACAACGTTGAACGCTTTTGTGTCTCCGAGCATGGAATAAAGAGCGGTCGACCCGACAATGTCAGTGAAAAGAAGGGTTTGAGCCCCAACTTCAAGTTTCAAGCCCGAAGCGATCGAATCTTCCGAAAACACATCGCGGAACTGTTGCAGATTGAAAAGATCAAATGGTCGGAGCACCATAGGATCCTCCGCCAGCTTCTCTAGAACCACGCTCTGCTCTTCTGCCTCTGAGTTGGTAACAACAAGCCTCACATGTTGTTCTACAGCAGTTGGAGGCTCCGAATGGTCCTCCTGAAAGTCCCAAGCCACCTCAACATCGCCCCCTGCAGGAACAGCCTCTATGTACCGCGAAGGGCCAGCTCCCGTGGCAGACCGAAGCCGATACCGTCCCTCAGTTAATTCGAGATCGACTTTGTAGCTCGATCCAGCTGCGAGGTGATGCTGTAGAAAGATGTGAGGCTTTTTGGCTGGCTCAGCAGAGCAGTAGAAGACCTCTCGAACTTCGCGTATCTCTGGCAGCACTTTGAATGTAACCTCAATCGAATCTAGCTTAGTAGCGCCAAAATCAATGTCGCAAATATCGCAATGGCCAAACTCGCGCAGCTCGCCCAGGGACTTCGACTCCCTGCGAACCCCCTGGCAGTGAGGGCACATGACATCCCACGAGATGGACAAGAGTCCGGACTTCGTGCCAAGCAGCAGTAAACGTAGGACGTCGTCCAACTCCATCCCCCACTCAAAGGCCAATACCTTTGGGCGAATACGGAAGAGGTCGTCATCCGTCGCTTTGCGAATGTAATGCGCAAGGCACCCGGCCTCAGCCGCAGAGGCTCCTGCTTCTGTTAGTTTAGAGAATCCCTTACCAAGAAGAACCTCGTCAAGGGTTGCCTCCTTAGCGAGCAATTGAGATCGCCCTATCACGGTTTGGCCAGAAGCTAAGTCATCCAACTCTGCGAGGACTTGGTTGTATCGCTTTTCAAGCCATCGATTCGCCCAGCGAAGTAGCGGGCGAAACCACCGCCTGCGAGGAAGCCAACCAAAGTAGATCGTCAAACGAGTGCCACCCCAACGATCACTCAATAAGTAGCGCGCACGGACCACGCTAGCAAAGCCTTTGCTGTAACGTCGTTCAGCAGTCAACGATTTCTCCAGCTCCCATTCCCAGGGAATCTCTAACCACTCTTGCCGGGTAACGAATCTTCCTGATGATCCATGCAGCTGCCCGTCCCGCTCCTCAAATACCATCTCAGGAAGACCTAAGCGTGCATTCATGGAATTTGTATCGGCAAGCAACGGCCAAAGGTCCTTGGGGCTAGATTTTAAATCCGTAATCCAGAAATGTTCGACCGGAGTTTCGCCCGCTTCCCAGTCGACTTCCCACGGATAAGAAACCGACTTTGCAGGTGTGTGTGTTCTCCGTACTATCATTGTGTTCAATGAAGCTATCATCATGAAGTCCTGTTTCGGCAGGCGTAGGGACTCCTATCCGGTCGCCTCGAGGTTATACGAACCGTCACAGCAGAAGGAAGCAAGAAGCAAGCCATTGCTCTAATAGTAGGGTCTCCGATCCCAATTCTCGCGTTCAGGAACTCACCAAGGATACAATTCAATTCCAGAGCATGGTGCAGTCAGAAGTTTAAACTCTTCTCATAGCGATTTCGGCTGCCCTCTCTGGGCAGGGAAACGAATCCCAAATCCTCCTACTCAGCCAAAGCCTGCGGCATGGACTGTGCAGTGATCCCAATCTGAAAAAAGAGAGTTTGGGAAATCATCATGGGTTCGCACGTTTGCCGTTTCGGCCACGCCCTAGTGCTCTGATAGAATGCGCCCAACAAGATTCCATTTACGCGGACGCCTCTCACCGCATGGCATTGGTGGGTAAGCCCAGCAAGTGAAGTAAATTCCGCCTCGTCAGCAGTATTTGTGGGGGGCTGGAGGCTCTGGAAGGCCTCCAAGAGTGTGAAAGAGCGCAATTCGGTAGACTTCTTCACTACGAAAGCCGTAGACCTTTCTTGTGACAACATTCACTTTCCGGTTGAGCCCTTCGACAACGCCAGAGTTGAACGCCTTCTTTGCCCTCCAATAGTTGAAGATCAGCTCCTTGTGATGGCGCATGGTCTTCACGACTTTCTTGATCGGCTCAAGC
>Ga0213868_10000562_pt1 | contig 35047 bp, 27 predicted proteins | sample PICome_9_FD_160087 | JGI IMG/M metagenome (GOLD analysis project Ga0213868, IMG submission 160087) | Coastal seawater microbial communities near Pivers Island, North Carolina, United States - PICO127 | ecosystem: Environmental > Aquatic > Marine > Coastal | place: USA: North Carolina...
GCGCAGCACACACACACACACGCACACACACACACACACACACACACACACACACACACACACACACACACACACACACACACACACACACATGCACTTACATCACATACAGTGATCCTGATACATATGTACCTCATCTTATGTATATGCACATAAACTATGAATCGTCAAATAACTATGAATGGAAAACAAGCTTTTATGGCAGGTGTTGTGAGTACATCAGCAATATGGGCACTTGTTTCACTTTGTTCAAGATCAAAAGGTAGTAGTACTACTGGTCGAAATCGGAAAAGGTGTAAGATAAGGAAACAGTCATTACCTTCCACAGAAGAACATTATCAAACTGATGATAACAGTACTCCAAGGAAGGATGAAAAGAATGATGATGGTGATGATCAGTCTGTAGATTCTATGGAATGCAAAGATAGACTTGATCCAATGGAAGATATATCTTACAATCCATGGAGAAATCAAGAAGTAGTACAGTACAAACAGCTGCTTGAATTACGAAAATCTTTTCTTGAACACTCGAAAAGAACTTCTCTTTTATTTTTAGATGCCATTATAAGTCAAGCGAAACTTTTGGAAATACCAACGAAGAAGAGATTACGATGGCCATGGGAAACTCTGAGGAAACATCAAGATGGAAGTAGTAGTGAACATAGTATGATGAATGATAGCAGTCATTTGAGTAATGATTCCAATTTCGAGTCTAGCAGTGCATACGATCATAATTATTTGAAAGACCACCACAAGGCAAATCCAATAGACACACCACCATTTGCGGGTGATGATTCGTCAACTTCTGAAACAAGTGTACACGAGCAACAAAATGAGAGAGAAATTTGTATTGGGTCTATCTTTGGCTTGGATGTTGGTGGAACACTGTCAAAACTTGTTTATTTTGAAAAGAGAAGAGACGATTGGAGAGAGAATAAGTTGAGATGTCATTCGAGTTCTTCGATGAACAAGCTCCGACGTCATCGTTCCATAGATACTGAAAATATCGTTGATGATGATAGAGATTACCAAAGTTTTGTTGTAAACTTGAATGATTCGAATGGTAATAGTTATGGTGGTGATATCCTTTCTTCTCCTACAGTATTGACGGGTTCCTCCACAGTAAGAGACCATGACTCAGATGTACGAGATATGCTGGAAGCTAAAGATAAACAAAACGAAATACAGTTACCCACAGAAGAGTCAACTGGTAATATTAAACGATCGAGGTCTCTATTTGCCTTAAGTTCGAAACAGGCAAGAACGGAAATCGCTTTGAATCAGTTTTATGACTTTGCAAAGAAATTAGACTCGGATCATATAGAGTTGAAAGATAAAAGCCTATCGTTTTACTCTAAAGCTCTTGGCGGCGAGTTTCATTTCATCCAGTTCGAGACTAGGTACTTACCAGAAGCAATTAATTTGATCAAAATGAACGATTTGCATAAAAATATATCCAAAATGGGAGCAACTGGAGGAGGAGCTCATAAGTATCATAATATCTGGAAAGACGAGCTTGGCATTGAAATGGTGAAACAAGGGGAGTTAGACAGTCTTGTTGCTGGAATGCAATTCATCCTTAGCGATGTAGGCGAATGCTACACATTCAAACCGGATGCTCTGCCTGTAGAACAATCCTTTCATTCGGACACTGATGATGAGTTGTCATCCATGACTAGCGAATGTGATGAAAATGATAATAAAAAGTTCCATAGAAAAAGTAAGTCTATGTTGGATCTTTACTGGGCCAGTCGCAAGGTGAAGAGAGATTATGTTGCTAGTAGTGACGCTTATCCGTATATTTTGGTTATGATTGGGACTGGTGTCAGTGTTTTGCGCATTGATGGCCCAAGAAAGCACGAGCGAGTGAGCGGAAGCACTATTGGCGGTGGAACGTACTGGGGCCTTTGTCGTCTTCTAACAGACGTTGAAAATTTCCCTGATGCTCTTGCTTTGGCAGAGAGAGGCGATCCTTCCAAAGTTGACATGATGGTAGGAGATATTTATGGAAATGAGAGCGATGCACTGGAGAAGCTGGGGCTTGCGAGTGACGTGGTTGCATCGTCTTTTGGAAAATTAGTCTCGAAGCGGGATCCAGCGACTGGGTTAAAACAAGAAGATTTGGCCAGGGCTTTATTACTGATGGTTACTAACAACATCGGCCAAGTTGCCTTTCTCAATGCTCAGTTAAATAATTGTAAGCGAATTTACTTCGTGGGCAATTTTCTCAGGCACAACGTCATTTCCCAAAAACGTCTCGCATATGCGATTAACTTTTGGTCTCGTGGAAAAATGGAGGCATTGTTTCTCGAACACGAAGGCTACTTTGGAGCTATAGGTGCTTTTCTTTTGCATCAAGGAATCATCGCAGATAAGCATGGTAATGTTGCTCAAAAAACAGAAGTTGATCCATCTTGGAAGCATAAACAGAAAGTTGGTAGTTCAAGAGAGCGGTCATTGTCAATTTAACTGTATTTTTAGCATGTAATTTTACTACTTGTTTTCCCCCTGCTGGGATTTATTTAACTCATGAAGAAAAGTCTTTAAGTCATCAAATAGATTGTTAGCTATGCTTTGCAGCTCGTCGCTTGATGATATGTATATACGATTCTGAAGAATGACAAACGCAGTGCCGCCTCGTGTATCCGGTAGCAGCCGTACAAAAATTGTCCCAGACAAATGAATATATTGCTGTGCTGCGGCTTTCTTTTGTATAGTCGATCTCCTATGTAATTGTTCTTGGGTTTTCAGTTTGACATTAAAACCTAATACATCTCTAGCGAAAACAACCGGTTTGCCATCGTCAACAAATCCAAACCTATCAATTAGTGAAAGTTCCGCAATTCTTGCCTTGTCATTGGATTCTACATATATACATTCAGGACGCTGGAAAGGATTTAGAAACATATTGCTATGAAGTGATAGCTGAGGTGTTGGAACAAGTCTCAAACCGTACTGAATACACCTTCGTTGGAGCATTTGAACTTGAGCATCGACTTTTATCGCACTAGCAACCAACCAATGAAAGGCGATGCGATAGGATGACCTTGGATGAAAATCTCGATCAACACACATTTCAAGCCACTCAAAGTTATCACGTTTGCTTTTTCTAAGTGGAATGATCGCGCGGATCATAGAATCAAAAGTTGTCATTGATTGATGATTACTAGTTTCGGACGCTGAAGGTGTATCTTTCTCTTGTTCAGACTTGAAACAGATCGGTATAGGCTTTTTGGCTTGTTTTTCGAAGAAATCAACGAGTCTCTTGAAATTTTTTATGTACTCTTCACCGCCTTTTCCATCTTTGGAGTAGTCCGGAATAATTCGAAAGCCTCTTCTACGGAATCTGGTAGGTTCAGTCAAGGTTTCATTCGAGTCTCCACAAATCATGGTGTCTAATAGATTCCTTTTGTAATAAAAACGACAAGCGCCAATATATTAGAGAGTATAATAATAAAATATGTGCATCATTGTTGACAACGTACCATGGGTAAATTTCAGGAAAACGTTGAAACTGTTGAGTAGCCTGTTCGAATCTAGACGTAGATGGCATCCATATGTTATAGTTGTAGTTAAAAACATGTGCCTTATTGCGAGAATTCCCTACGGCAAATTTTGCAAGGTACTCAACAACGTCTACTGAATCAGATGATGGATCACAAGAAATGATATGAATTCGATGACCCATACTTAACGTATGCTGAATCTTAGTCTCTTCTTTTTCTTCAATCAAAGCTGTCGTATTTATCTTTTCAGGCTTCTCGAAAGACATCTCCGATTGCTTGATAACACTTTGTGGCACCAGCTGGAAATCTTGTATAATACGCTGTCTCACCATTTCCATAACTAAGTCTGAATGATTATCATAGTTCGTCGCATCCATAGCATAAAGATTTAACTGATAGTTGCGAAACAAATATTTGGAGGCATCGTTCAGCTCTTTTGGTGTGGGATATACATCTATAGTAACTGGAAGAATAGCAGGTTGACAGAGAGATTTCCAGTTCGGCCTAAATACAAACGATGTGGATCGGAAATGAGTTAGTGCTTTTCAAATATTCACCGGGATTTAGTCGATTTCAACTTACCCAGCATGTCTCTTGAATTCAATTTCTCCTTTTGGGAAAACATGGGACCATCGCCTGGAATTATGTGTGCGTTTTGCAAGTACTTCTTCTTCATCCTCTTGCCGGAATGGGTTCAATACCCAACGTTTTCGTCTCGATTGTGATTGAGGTGCTGTCTTTAGCATTCGGAACTTGTTGTAGACCGTTGCATTTCTTTGACTCTTTTTATTCCACTTCTGTTTGCTATCGTGATTTGGACTTCTATTTCGAGTCGACGAAAACGCATTTATCCCTTTAAATTTCGGAGGAGTGGCAGAGAACCTTGTCGGTGTGCCTTTCAATGAAGTCGATATTCCCTCTTCTAAAATGGTATCATTCACGAGCATCCTCGGAACAGACCCGCCTAATTCAATTGGAGGTACTTCATGATTAGAAATATTCAAACCTATGTTGTCATCTAGAGAGTAACCCATACCGAAAGAACGAGCTCTTCCATGAAGATTAGAACTACTAGCAGCATTCATTGACTTTTTCAGTCGTATTAATGCTGATGACTCATTGCGGGTAATAGAACGAGAAGAAGTTTCATATTGATTCAAGGCGGCGCCAATTCCAGCACTTGGCGCATCTTCAAATGTTTTTGCCTTGAACTCTTCTGTGTTACTCTGATAATTTGCACTGCGAAAATGACAAACATTGAGAAATGGACAACTTGGAAATAGAGGAAAGAAACATCTGTTGACTTAACTTACTTGGATATAGGCCTTCTACTTCCAGGAGACGACGCTGGGATATTTCTGAATGTCATAGAATCATGATCATTCATAGCTTGCAATATTTCTTCAGGATTAAAAGAATTCTGTTGCATTAAATTTGTAATTGAATTTGAGCTCCCTCCAGAGTTGGAATCTGTTTCAGCTCGTGACGGAAATATAGAATCATAGCCGTCATTCAACAAAGAATCACTACTCCCATTTCTTTTTCTGTATCTTTCTTCAAATGTTTTATCAAGGTGCAAGTCAAAAGATGATGGGTCCTGTTGTATTTGAATACTTTTGAGAGTTTCAGAATCCATATGCACATTTGCTGGAGATCTTGAAAGAAATAAAGAGAAGTGTGCAGCAAAATGCGATGAGGTAGCTGAAATATCTGAATATGAGAAATCGCTTGCGTGAGAATCCCGACGGTTCATAGATACTCTAGCAGCTTCCAAACTTGAACTCAATGAAGCATTTTGGTCAGAACCGTCTAGTCTGATAAAGAGAGAAGATTCTCCGCTCTTTGGAATTGACCCCCATGCTTCTGGAGCTGGCACTTTCAATTCTACCTTGGAATCGTTTTTTGGGACTTTATCGCAAAGTCCAAGTAGTTTTAAATGCGCAGATAGTGCAGATGGAACACCACCTGTTGCCAGCCCGTAGTGACGAGGACGACACGCCTCTAAAATATCTTCAAAGTCCCGCCCGAGGATTAAATGCCTCTGCTGATGTTGAGTAAGCGTTATACGCTCTGATGAAATTTGTCGTTCGGTATTTGGATTATCTTTCTCGTACACAACAAATCCATTAGGATGGGTCCTAAATTTCGGTTGATTGGATGATTCGGTTACTGGGTCGTCCATTTTTTCCCGGTTCTCTGTGGATTTTACGGGACCCATTTTATCGTAGCTGATGAAACTCAGATGCATCCAATGAGGAATTTCGAAGAAGGCTTTCCAGTCATCCTTTTCCTCGTTAGTCTCGTTGGGTTTCTCTTTGTATAGCATGAATGGAGCGACGTGAAGTGGCGGTAGGCCCAATGAAAGCATGTCACTACCGATTCCGTTGTCCATCATTCTTTGCTTTGTAATTGCCGCTAGATCATTATCAACCTCAAATACACCGGAACCAGCTGAAACAACAACAATACTATTGCCGACGCGATTCAAATCGCGATCAATATAATGAAGCTGAAGCAAGTTTAAACCTGTGTTTATCGCTTCCAGAATGTTACCTTGGGCCGCAGAAGAAGGAAGCATAGACTCCGTTCCCAGCCTCCAATTCAAGTCCACTGGGAAACTCAAAAATGCTTCTTTGATATTGACTATCAAACTGTCCCAATCTGGTTTAGTAATATTTTCTAAAACAACTTTATACGAATCCTCATACAAGCGACCATCGACATCTCTCTTGATAGTTGACGACGGTCGATCTTTTATAAAATTTGTTTGAGAATTTGACTTGATGTAGGTTCTACTGAAAAATACAACGGTAAGAGAATGCGTAACCTCTAATGCTTTCCATTCGCCAAATAATTTATACATGAAAGTCACGAACTTATCAAAGTATCTTTCACAAGAGCCTTGTCCATAGCTAAAAGATGCGCCATTTTCATAAGGCGAAGCATAGTCCCACATCTCAGCTGACATTTGAACAAGCCAAAGTATCCTTGCTATAAGAAGAATAAGAAACAAAATGTTAGATTATGCACAATCTTTCATAAATGAGTATCAAACCAACGCTTACCAGATCTACTTCGGAAAGTGATCTTTGTATCCTCTGTAATAAATGCAGACTTAAATTCATTTCCTTCATTACGAATTTCCATAACAGTACCGCGGATACCTTCAGGCGTTGACAGTCTTTCACCTTTATAAAACCAGCGACCTTGAAATGAATTCTGGAACTGGTACATTTCTCCTCTATTGATAAACTGTTCTTTCACGGTCATAGTCACGTAATCTGCACTACATGATTGCAGTACAGCTGCTTTATCTGCGTCGTCAATTTTAGTGATTGTTATCATATCGAATGTAGCTAGCTCATATAAATCCGCAACCTGCCTTAGCATAGAAAATTGTGTCCTGGCTCCGCTTTTTAAGGCAGTAAGTGATTTATCGCTTATTTTGACAACAAATTTGTCTCGTTCAGTGTAATTCTTTGATATCTTTCCCAATAGACTATTATCCTGATACTTACTATCCACGCTGTTGTGCGATGAAGTGCGACTTCTGTTTCCATGCGCTAGGTCATCGGCATTTATACTCAAACCTTCTAGATGACTAAGCACACTTGCTCCACCATCATGCTGGTCCTGTACTGTTTTGTTTGAGTCAATTTCTTCATCACTAGCGACAGCAGCCAAAAAAGATTTTGATTCTAAAGCCCCTTGACTAGGTGTTAAGATAGGTTTCATCTCATTTTGATGATTCACGAAATAAGCTTTTGGTGAGCGATTACTTGGGGTTTGTAACATCGCTTGATCTATTTTGGGAGAAAATCCAGATGAGGAAGCAGTGCTTATGTTTCTTGGAACAACCGGTGGTCTTGTCGCGATTAATCTTGGATGACCGTGCTCATTAAGGAAAAGATTTGCACCTTTTGGATCACTGTTTCTCCGCTCAGGATAGGACTGTTCCGTTACATCCTTCTTATCATTCCTATCCCATACTCGGATTTCTATAATATCCCCTCCTCTCAACGGAGCTGCAGGTATGACGTTGTGGATAGCACTTTCATTTGTTTCTCCAGTGGAATGAAATGATGCATTCAATGAAGAAGAAGGGAAGACTGACGAAGTTGATGCATAACTGGAGTCTCTTGTATGATATCCTGATTCCCTATTATGACTCGATGTAGAATGATTGAATATATCTGGATTAATTGCAATTTCTACTCCATCAAATGTGAAGGAATCATGAATATTAAGAGAAATCAAATCAGAAGTCACCAGTGTAGAATGAGACATGATTCAATTGTGGGTAATACCTGCTTTTGATGGTTTTTCTAAATGTATCCTCGAATGTTATTTTCTATGAATCTAGTTGTTTGAAAGAGTAAGGAGAAGATGAACTATATTCATACATGCACCATGAATCAGGTAACTACAGACTACAGAGTGGAATCAATCAAAAAGCGATAAAAGATGCGGAACTATAGAAGAAAAATGAGGCTCCACATCCTTTTTGGCCCATGACGACTTGGTAATTAGGATTCAAAAACACAAAAGTCAGTCACAGTGTATTCTATTGTTGAGCTCGTATTGCTACCTATCTATCTACATTATAAATTGGCCTATTTGATATCAAAGATTTCAATAACCCAATCGTCCTTCTATCAACAGGTTTAGATGGGCCAACGGAACTCATGATCGTATGTAAGGTCGTCAGTTGATGAATAGAGGCTTCTTGCCGTTTAGCTGAAAGAAAAGCCGTCATCTTGAACAACTCCAAGATGAGCTTCGGATCAAATTCTTCAAGGTGTTCTATATGCTGCTGGCTCAAAAAATGTAGACGCATTGGGGACATTGCGATATGAAGTCCTTGATTTCGAAAATGCGAACATGCCTCGACGGTTCCTATTACGGAGCCAGCCTTCAGTCGAGCTAGACGAACTGTGCGACCTTCTGCTTCAGGGCGAAATTCATTTGAAATCAAATTAAGTGCCATATCATTTTTCAATTCTCTTGCATTTAGATGAGAAAGGGAGTTATTACTTTGGCTCGTTGGCGCCATGTAGCTTGGACTTTTGCCCCAGGATGCAAGACTCCCTCGAGTTGTACTTTGGTTCGCATTGCGCTCGACTCTCTGTAATGTTGAGGAAATCCAATCAGTCCAAAGCACAATTCAAATCAGCAAAAGCATGCATATCTAATTCACTTACCATCTGACCATACTCAATAAAATATAAGCCACACCTATTGCTCCTTTCTTGACATGTTCCATCAGGATGATGAAACAAGGACTCTCCCGCTTTGAGTTCAACCACTTCTGTGAATTTTTCTAATTTGTTAAGCGTTGAAGCCACACCTAAACCATGCTGTACATCAATTTGTCGCAAAGCATACAAAAATCCTGATTCACTCGTTTTTACTCTAGATCTACTCATGGTTCTGATCCTTTCAGTTTCTTCAACAAGATTTTCTGTTTTCAAGATCCCGTCTTCCGCTTTGGAAAGAGCAGCTTCCATACTTGGTGGATAACGAAGGACTGAAAACGGCGAACCTTTTTTCTCTCTCACTGGACTCACGCCACCCAGCTTCAGAATGTTCTTGAGTCTTGACGACAAACCGGATATGTAGACTTGGCACTTTTCACTGTAGCACCGCTGAATAATAGTAGCGAATATGTCAACAGCTGACGTATCCATGCTACTGACAAGACTCATATCAATGATGAGATACTTAGGTTTAGGACATGGTGGAAATTCGCTTTCGGGAGGATCATTAAACATGGAATCGACATAGGTTAGACAGGAACTAGCGTTGCCGAAAAATATGTAGCTCTGAAGTACAAGTAATTGGATAAGATCTCCGTTTAGATCTAGCCATTCAGCATCTTCTTGGGTTCTCTCGGTCGTCGAATGAACTCGCAATCCAGATGAGACAAATTTGACAACCCCACTACGGTAAAAATGGGCCACAAAGATGAAAGTTGACATACCCAATCCAAGTGCGACTGCCTGTAAAACACCATAAATAAAGGAGCAAACAACAATGACAGGAATAACCATCCATTCAGACTTTACCGCTGTCTTTTTCCATGACGAAACACCAAAGGTTGAAATCATTTCAATCGCACATTGGGATACAAGAGCACTATAGATCGATTAAAAAATATATTAGAATGCGCCAGTGACAAATAGAGTGTGTCTCAGTACAAATCACACAGAAGCCTTACCTAAAGGTCATCTTTGGTATATATCCAACAATATCGAACTGCGCGAGGTAAAATACACATAGTAACACCAAACTACCGATTTGTGGTGGTAAATCTCCCGCACCCATTTTGAACAGAGCCACCGATGATCCTATTGTTGGTAGAACTGTGAAACCATTCAATATTCCACTAAATGATAAAATTTTGCCATAGTTGTATAAAACATTTGAAACATTCGTTGATGCCAGTTTGTTCGACGAAGACTCAAATATATCATGTTCATCCTCTGTTTCAAGAAAATCAAATGATGCGTCGTACTGACTCATGGCCCTTGCATGAGATCTATTTGCACTACCATTAATCGTCGACTTCAATGTATTTTCTCTTTCTTGCTGCCACTGAGCAAGGCCACGAGCAGATTTTTGCAGGGCCGGTGCATGTACGGCGCATCGAATAAAGTATATGATTGCCATGGAGATAACTGTAGGAAGACCGCGAATCGCAGATTTGTAATGGACCCTACCCTGAACGATTCCAAGAATCAAGCCAAAAGGTAGTGGGCATGTCCATTTCTCAAACAGGTGTTCCCAAGATAAACTTACAAAGAATTTAGAAGTCCCAACCGTGTCATATACTTTGAAATCAGTCTCATGCCAGAACCAACCATCATTTCGGGCCTGTTCTAACGTCATCTTTCTAAGTGACATAGTAGAATAGACGATCACACTTGGTAGAATTAAGAGCAAGGGAATGTAAAGACTGTTGCGCTTCCCGAATACTGACAATAAAAACCCTGTGATTAAACTACCTATATGATGCTTCATACAGGTCAGAATGAGATGAAGATTACCACTGAACAAGACAGACCAGACGTTCTTTCCACTTGTGTCGACGGAAAATGACAGAGTCCAACACAGAAATCCAATAGCTGTGAAGAACCCAGACATGACTGGGTAAGGTAAGAACGAGGCTAGATTTGCAATCTTTATCTTTGTTCCGATTACAATCAAGGCACCCGTCAATATCAATGACATACTGGAAAGCAAACAAAATGTATTTAAAAACAAAATATCGTCATCCGCTTTTCCAATTTCCACCAAATCTTGGTCCACAATGGCAGCCATGGAATAAAAGAATGGTGCTGGGAACACATCCAACATGGGATACAACGCGGGGTAAGTACCACCTAATATATAAAGGAAAATCGGTCCACCAAGCAGTGGTCCAATGGCAGCAAGTCGAACCATTTGACCCAAGACTGCTCTGTTGGAATATGGTCTATGAATCGCAGATGACATGGCGATGCAATATACAATTTGAAAAATAACAGCAGTTATGGATCCGACTACTGTATTCTTGATTGTTTCACGTGAAATGCTTGGACATTTTGCTCTGCATGGAAAGTCATTCCCACAACGTTCGTCAGATTCAAACATAGAGTGCATCTTTTTGCTTGCACTATGTGTCAATCTAGTACGAGGGGGCGAAAGTAAGGGTGTTGTGTCATTGAGACACTCTACCCAATCAAACTGTTCTGACATTTTGTCTCTTGAGGTTCCATTCGATCTACGTTCGGTGATCATGCGTTCCAGAACTGGTTGGCTGAGATAAAAACTCGACTTGGATGAGTTAGATACTTGACTATTTACACTTTTGGCAGGCGAAGTCATGGAAGGAAGAGGCTCGGGCGAAAATAAATTCATAAGTGACGAAGCCCCTTCCGTACCACTTAAATCATGCTGCCTTTTAAAAACATTTGGCTTTATGTCATCGCTATCTTCAGTGTGATCTGAAAAGTCACTACTATGAAAAGATTCTGCATCAGAGAAGCTTTCATTTTCGTTATCAATGTTTTGATGTATGGTATTTTCTTCATCATGTTCTAGGGAATTCATATTGTGAATGGTTTGAACCAGTCAATAATATCCATACACAAAAATGAAATATTTTAGAAATGGAGAAAACGGATGAACTCTTCACACGATAATATTTCGTTCAGAGAAAGAAATTGGTGTAAACTACAAACAACAAACAAAGCAAACACGAAAAAAATGAGACTGAAAATGAAAACCAAAAATCCAGGTTAGTACCCATTCAAGAAGGCGAGAAGTGGATGTAAATGGCTAGGATAGTACACTAGTAAGAATGCAAAAAACGCAACCGAGAAATCAAAATAAAATGGTTGGTTCCTCATCCTTTTTACAATTGATTCAATTCCTCTGAAGCTATATGGTACCAATAGTGCAAACATGAGATCTTTGATATCTCTTGGAAGGGTCTTAACGTTGCGAAACTCATTATCGTATCGCATTCCTTTGTCTTGGAAAACATTAAGCTACCATTCCTCTGATGTAGCATTGAGCTCTACTAGCCATGATCCGATGGAATCACAACATATTGTAGCTCCCATCCATTTGGATCCTTTTATAGATGAACCGATGGAAATAATTCGACATGTAGCGGAAGATACAAGGGGCCATGTGCGAAATTATGCCTCAAAACATAAATTAAAACTAGTGGGGATATTAGCATCGTCCTCTAACCCATTCGAAGATTCATCGGACACTTATGCATCATGGATAAGCAAGACATTGGAGGAAGATGGTATAGACTACGAGACATGGAGGGTTCAAATGCATACATCTACAACTGAATTACAACTAAGTCGGCTTGTTCATAGAGCCAATCATATGGACTCTGTACATGGAGTTTTAGTGTACTATCCGTTGTTCCATAAATACCCTTATGTGTTAGGATTGGATCCTATTACCGGTGTTTGGTCAGAAGATAGGGAACGAATGAAACTGAAGGATCCAAATAATTGTACCATGATTTTAGAAAAGAATAAACGAGTATTACCAGGATTGACATACAAAACAAGGGATGATGTATTTCGGGATACAATTAATTCTCATCGTGATGTAGAGGGCTTGGGACCTTTGTACCACAACCGGAGACTCTTTTGCAACCCCAAAATATATATTGATCATGAAGATGATGGTCCATTGCGTCAAGTCTTATTTCCATGCACGGCACTGGCTGTTGTTAGAATTGTAAAACGAGCGCTGTCTTGCAAACAATCCGCATTGTATGATCAAACGAAACCTATAGGAAGAAGATTTGAGGGGACGACAGTCACAATTATAAACCGATCTGATATTTTAGGTCGACCTTTAGCCTCCATGTTGGCCAATGATGGGGCCAAGGTGTGGTCGATTGATCACGATTCCATTATTTTGTATAAACCAACTACGGGTCGCATGAATAGATGTCCTGGGGCGAGGATGACCATGGAAAAATGCATCAAGGAGTCTTCTGTAATTGTTACAGCTGTCCCATCAGGGACTTTCAAAATTAATGCTGATTGGATACAACCACATAGTACTGTTGTCAATGTCGCTTCTGAGCCAAATGTAGACGAAGATGATCTTCGAGGTATACATGGTGTGACTTATTTCCCAAAAGTAGGAGCTGTTACAGTTGCTATGCTGGAGCAAAACTTAGTGAAGTTACATAAACGTTTTCATGCCTAAGTAATGTTTAATCCTATTCTATTCAGAATTCTTTGTTCAAGAGCAGAAATACACTTCTCAGTTTCTTTGCTTCAGTTACTATACTAGCAATGGACACTGTGTCATTATCTGACATTTCAGCATCCGAAATACTGGATAATACATCATTCAGGAAAGCAATGACCATACCTTTCAAAGATTCTGATGGAACAACCATATGTTTTGTGACCTTATCGGCAAGGGCTAAAAGACAGCGTTTTACGTAATACCAAGTATTGAGGTTAAGCTTGGTTGTGTAGGGATCTAAACTTATTTGTATTCTCTCAAGACCAAATTCAAAATTCGCCTTTTCGCAGTAAAGGGTACCAATAACTAAATTGACAATACATCTATGGTTATTCAATGTTTCAACTAAGCCCAAATCGGATGTCGCTGACTTCTTCTCGGCAATTTCAATTTCCTTTATAATTGCCTCTGCCTTTTCATTTTCATTTGACAAAATCAATGCTACACATAGATTAGCTAGTATGACAGGAGGTACGCGAAGAATAGACTCCCCTATTTCATCATCAACAAGCGATTGGTAATATGGGATGCATTCTTTGATTTTAGGTCCCTGTTGGACAAAAAGAACATGAGCCATATTCAGTTTCCATGGGTAAGAATCTGTGCATACATCAGGAGCATTCAGAAGCACTTGTTCCGCTCCTAAATAGTCTTTTTGCTTCCAATAAATTTGAGCGCGTGCCATGATAATAGATATTAAAATTGAAATTTTGTGATCAGTTTTCTCTGAAATCATCGCAATCATATCTTCATTTCCGGTATCAATATATTTATTCAATTCTCTATTCAAAGAGTTGATGGTTTTAGTGAATTCGTCGCTTATGCTCTCCAACTGTTTCAAGGCCTCCTCGTGATCTGATATTGATAATGATCTAGTATATTGGACCAAATCTTGATCCACTAGATTCAAAGTGAGTTGAGGATTGTCTGCGAGGAAATCTGCCGCCATGTCAGTGTAACCATGCTTACAATACAAAAGAAGTAAGTTTTGAAACGTGACCGGAGGGAACGGCGGATTCGCCAGCAGGAAACGAAATTTCTCGAAAGAGCTCTGAGTTTCTTTCTCAAGGTAAAATAGAGCATAGTTGTGCAAAGTCACGGGATCCAAGCTTTTCTCTTCTCGTGGTGGCATTGAAGCCAACGTTTCTTTACAATCATCAAAATTATTAGACGAGTATTCGATTGCCGCCTTGAGATTGTACGCTTCAATCAAATGTGATTCTTGAAGAGCAACGTGATTTTCTATATGAAGATATTTCGTAGGATTACGAGGCGACGCAAATTCTGGATATTTTTCCCAACCTTTTGAAAGTATTCTATCAACAAAATCAAGAGCCAGAGCGAAGTCTTTCAACATGTAGTAACAAAGCGCAATATTATACGCTAGACAAGGTTCAAATTCGATCATTTCAAATACATCTAAGAACTTTTGGAGGGCGAGTTCGATTTGTCCTTCTTTGTGACAGACTAATGCCTCTGCGACTAGAGTGGATGGATCACCGCACACAGTATCATTCAGTAGAGAGCGACAGGCGTCCAAATCATCTCTTTCGAGTTTTACTTGTATAGAAGCATCGAGCATTTTTTGAGACATAGTATCAGCATTCCATTTTGAAACAATCAAATCTGCATCACGTATCGCTCCAGCATTGATCAAACTATGAATGAGAGATAGAGCATATTCCTCCACGTCAGGATACATCTGTACAAGTTGATCATAGACCTCGCCTGCTCGAACAAAGCTACGCGTGTGGAAATAGCAATATCCTAGTAACGAGAGTAAACCTCGAGCATGAGGTGAATACTCGCGCTCTTTCTGTATTTTATCATGATACATGTTTTTTTAGAACCAAAGTTGAGGAAAATGGAAAAATAAATGTTGGCTAGAATCAATCGATCATCGAGTGATCCAAAGTGATTCATTCTTACCTCCAAGATAGCGATTGCAGATTCGAAATCATCGTCTCTAATTAGTCCATAAACATTCGTTGTAATTTGATTGCAATGCGTGTCCATCATGTTGACTATGAAACGAAAGATGATCGAAATGGATGGCGACGTGACCAGCTTCTTGCGTATTTTTGAAAAAAATGCTGATGTACTAGCCTAGTACGTATTTCATCAAATGTCTTGACTGCTAACTGAAACACTGAACACTGAACCTGAACATACAACATACAACATACAATCCACTATTCCTAAACAACAGCTTATGCTCATACAAAGGAACTTAAGTAAGAGATTAGAAAATGCCTCCATCGAAGAAGCAAAAGCAAGAGATTCAAGTGTCAAAGTCACCCGCTGAGTTTTTTGCTGAGAATCAAGCTATTGCAGGCTTTGATAATCTTGGAAAATCCTTGTTTACCACCATTAGAGAGCTTATAGAGAACTCATTGGATGCCTGCGAAAGTGTAAACATTCTCCCAGATATCATCATTAAGATAGAGGAGATGAATGAAGTGCAGTTCAATAAAATGCGTGGCGTTAATATGGGGAGGAAAGGGATGGTAGATGAGGCATTGTTTCAAAAGAAAGGTGTAAATGCAACATCCACAGCATCAACTGGAGACAATAGTGATGTATCAGGGAAGAAGAAAAAAGGAGGGAAGATTGAAGATGCATACTTCAAGATATCTGTTCGAGACAATGGCTGTGGAATGTCTCATGAGGCAATCCCAGAGTTGCTTGGTAGGGTCTTATCCGGTTCAAAGTATGGAGTTCGACAAACGAGAGGAAAGTTTGGTCTTGGTGCAAAGATGGCTCTGATATGGAGTAAAAAGTCGACTGGAGTTCCAATTAAAATTACATCGAGTCATATCAATACACCCGAATATATTACTTCGTGTGTATTGGATATTGATATCTACAAAAATTCACCAAATGTGATTGAACATACGAAGCTCAAGAACACCGATAATTGGATAGGCACCGAGTTTGAAGTCACAATTGCTGGTACCTGGAGTTCATATAAGTCTCGAATATTGACATATCTCCAGCAACTGGCGATTATAACACCATACGCAAAGTTAGAAATGCAATATTCGAACGTAAGTGATCCGAAAAAGGACATGACAATCCGATACGATCGACGTAGTGAGCAGATGCCAGCTCCTGCAAGAGAGGTAAAACACCACCCAAGCAGCGTAAACAATCTATTAGTGCAGCAGCTAGTCGATAAGTCAAATTCCACGACGTTGCTCAAATTTCTGTGTGAGGATTTAAGTGGAATAACTCCCAATATCGCGAAAAGAGTCATTGCTGAGTTAGGACATGATTTTGAAGAAGAAATGGACCCTTCTGAATTAGATAACAAGCATATCACTAGGCTGGTACAGATCCTCCGTAGCGTTGAATTGTTCAAGCCTCCAGACGGGTCTTGCTTATCACCCCTTGGGGAGTACAATCTGAATCTTGGTATTCGGAAAGTCATAGAACCTGACATAGTCGCCACTGCTCGAGATAAACCAAGTGCATACGAGGGACATCCCTTCATAGTAGAGGCCGCGATCAGCTTGGGTGGCAAGAGTGCTAAAGAAGGCATTAACATTATTCGATTTGCAAATCGAATCCCTCTATTGTTTGAAAGTGGTGCCGATGTTGTTTCTCGAGTGGCACAAAATAAGATAAAATGGTCTTCTTACAAAATTGATCATAAGAGAGATAAAATATGCTGTTTTGTCAGTATAGTTTCTACAAAGATACCATTTAAAGGTACAGGAAAGGAATACATTGGCGATGACATCACAGAAATTCAAACATCGGTAAAGCGCGCACTGCAATCCTGTTGCCAACAGCTTCGGTCGCAACTCTCGAAAAGGAACGCAATTCGTGATGCTCATGAAAGAACGAAGCGGTTAACTAAGTACATCCCAAATGCCACGCAGTCTATTTTTGGTATTCTTGATCAGATGCGGAAACGAAAGTTGGATCAAGATGATGCAATTGATACGAACACATCACCACGGAAAATTCCAATCACAGCAGCTGCTGTAGAACGCATAGAAAAAGACTGCAAATACTTCATAGATAGACTGGAAAACAAACAAGTATCAGAGGATACGTTCCGCGATTGTCTATTTGCTGCAATTTCCACTCAAGCCAAAAAGCAGGAGGATTCAGATGGGGATGTATCAAATGGTAAAATTAGACAGAAGGATGGTGCCCAGACTGTTTACATAAAACCAATTTATGATATTGGTGATAATTCTATGGATATCTACCACCCTCTGTTTGTATTCAGACCAATCTATCCAAACAAACAAAAGATAGCTTTACGTTAAGACACATGTTTGGTAACTATACCTAGAGTATTTAAACTTAAAATATTTTTAAAATGTGGATGTCTTGTAGGCATTGAAATCTCTGACTTCATTCAGAATTTCAAGAGCTGCGGCTAATTGCTCTTTCATCTCTTCACATGTCTTCCGACGTTGTGCCACATCATCAGCTTCTGTCATAAGTGAATAGATTTCGGAATCTCGATACAACTCAGAAACCAATTCGTTTTGCATAGCGTCACGGACGTGGTTCACAAGGAAATACATGATCGTCTTTGGAACCATATCGATGAAATTTTTGCGAACAATACTGAAGTATGAATCAATCAAAGACTTGATAATCTCCATCTCGACCTTTTCACGGTCAGTCGGAGGCGCATCAGTCTGCCGCATTTGATCTGGAACTTGAGGAAGCTGGACAATACTGGGAGGCCCACCGACGCCTCCATTTGGAGTCCGAAAAATGTTTTTGTTCACGGATTTATTTGGTGTTTTACCCCTACCAAATACAAAGTTAAGAATACCACCAGCGCCGTCATCACCTACAGGCATACTTTCGTGATCAGGATGATTCTCCTTATCATTGTAATTTTGAAGAGACGATGTAGTAAGTGGAGTGGCTCCACCGATTGATTCCATTTTTTTGGCTTTTGCTCTGGCTTCTTTCTCCTTTTCCAGCTTTCGCATGAGCTGAGCAACTGCTCTTGACCCACCGATAAAGTCTGGATGTGATGTATTGATGTATGCCAATTCAATCTTGATGAGGTTAGATACCATCATTTGTGTCGGACCAACTGCTCGCTTCAATAAGTCATTCACTACCTCTACAAGACGATCGCGGAGGTTGGGAAATCGTGTCAACTCCCCTGGCTCACACTGAGAAGCAATCCGCTGAAGTTCCTCATATACCAAGTCCACGCATTGTAATCCAGGTTGTTCTAATCTACTGATTTGTCTTCGGGCCAATATATCAAATGACATTTCTGGTACAAAGAGCGAAGGTCTTGTTCCATTGGCGTTACAAATGGTAGTTCTTATTTCTTCATCAGTTAATCCATCAAATGATTCTACACTCATGAGAGATGCCGAAAATATGTCATTGAATATGAATGATATCCTAGCCCCTCCAAACAATTCATTCATCTCGGACAAGATTCCTGTTCCAGCTACTGGTGACATTAATGAATTATGACTGGTACTTCCAGTGCTCATCATATTTCCTTTTCCTTCGAGTGTACTTGAAAAGTTACTGACAAATTTACTTAGCAAACTTAACAAGTGCCCTCCAAGGCTGCTCTTGTTACCCTCTTCACAACTTGTGCCCAATTCATCTAGTTCCATGTGCACCTCATTCAACATATTTCCAAGTCTATTCTTCAATTCAGGCAGACACTCCCTGATATGATGCATGAGGGTGGCATTCAACACTCTGGCCAAGTTCTCAGTTCCAAGTTTCCCACTGAGAGATCTATCATGACCATAAATTGGATGTTTCCGAAAGAATGCCTTCTCCTTTCTCAAACCATCTCTGATACTTAAATCACTTTCTACATCCAGTTGTCCTCTGTTCACAACTCCAATATAACCCTTTCGAAGAGGTATGACCTTATTATGCAAGATTTCACTCGCGTCTGTCCCTTGATCCATCAAATCCAACTTTGTCAGTACACCCAGTGTCCTCTCACCGTAGGGATCCACCTCTTGAGCTAATTTCAACGCATCACTATTCGCTAGATCAGTATTAGCACTTGTCACAGCCAAAATAATTGCATTTGGATTCGTAATGTACTCCATGCACATATCACGAATCTGTTGTTCAATATCGACGGGTTGATCCCCGACTGCCACTTTTGAAATTCCGGGAAGGTCCACCATGGTCAAAGAAAGCACATGAGGAGAATATATCTTGAGATGAATCGGAGTTGAATTAATACCCTTATTGGATCCAGTCAATCGATCGGTATCACGAACAATTTCCCTTCGAATTTGAGTAAAGTCAAAAAAACGTTTTCCTGGCAAATGAAGAAATTCACCCCATTCTACGTCATCTTCTTCGTCATCTAGATCTTCATCGGGAGAAATGGAATCTCTGAATTCGTCAAGATCTACAGTTGGTGGATGTCGAGTGTTGAATAATTGAAGGACGAGAGGACGACGTGTTACTATGCCATGACCACGGGGTAAGAACGATCGACCGACAATGGCTTCGAGAACGGAGGATTTCCCTGACGATTGACCACCCACGACTACGATTTGAGGCAAGTCGAGAGAAGAGGTATTTCCAAGTGCCCCTAAAACATCTTGAAGTTTGGATATGATTGGGATGAGTTGATCCATTTTCAAACACAGTAAATAGACTGTAAAGAAATTTCCTTCTTGTTTTCTTGGTGTCTTTTTTTGTCGTTATTTTTTTTGAAACTTAACATCCGTGTCATGTAAGGAGTTTGATGTGCCAATTACCAATTACCGAGATCACCGAGGAGTGGGAATTGGGTATCCCCCTACACCATACACATACACCATACACCCAGCACCATTTCATAATACAATCAACAAACAACACCTCCACCACCAAAGAATATATATAATCCTCAACAATAATCATGTCAGACGAAGAGAGTTACCACTATTCAGATATGTCAGATAATGAGGACGGAGGGGGACTCGATGAATCCTTTGAATACACAGATGACGAAGATGATCAAGTTCAAGATGGTGCGACGGAATCAGATGACATTGAAATTCAATTGGAAAATGCATACTATAACGCCAAAGGTCAGCGTGATACAGATAACGATGAATCAATTGGAATGTTTGAGGAGTGTATTGCCCTGGAACAGAGCGATGGGTATAAGGGAAACAGTTGGACTTTTAAATGTCTCAAGCAAATGATGAAAATCAAGTTGATACGTCATGAATATGACTATGCGGGTAGTATATATAGGCGATTATTGGAATGTATCACTGATAAGGAGAAAGAAGGTATTAGTCCTAATGCTATGGAAAAAGGGATCAATGGGATGCTGGATCGAGTCTCGGGGTTGTTTCAGGGAAGCAATGGTCCCAACAGTGATGCTCATATGGAAGATACTGAAGCACCCACCAAGGGGAAACCACAGGATTTAGCAAGATATGTTTACGATTCTACACTTTCATTATTTCATCCGACACATGGATCTTTTCCAAATGAACGACTGTGGTTCAAAACCAATCTGAAATACGGTCAGCTTCTCTATGAAAACTATGAAACAGATAAACTTGAAATGATCATTCAAGACTTATTGTCAACCTCACAAGACTCTTTGACTACCCATGGATCATCATCATCATCATCTTCATCTGCAACTTCCACCCAACTGATGGAAATATACGCATTGCAGATTCAATTATATTCACGGTTGAAGGATAACAAGAAATTAAGAGAGATCTTTGATCTAGCCATGAATGTTCATGGTGGAATTCCTCACCCTCGGACTATTGCACTCATTCAAGAGCTTGGTGGAAAGATGCATGCTGAGTCTGGTGACTTTGAAGCTGCAAATACGGCCTTTTTCCAAGCGTTTAAGAGCTATGATGAAGCTGGAGACAATGCACGATTGCGATGTCTCAAATACCTTGTGATAGCAAGTATGTTACATGCATCCAAGATCAATCCATTTGACTCTCAAGAAGTAAGACCGTACAAGAACGATCCTGAAATTGTTGCAATGACCAATCTGGTCAATGCATTTCATGCCAATGATATTCAAACGTTTGAGCGTATACTATCCAAAAACGAAGAGAATATTATGAATGATGAGTTTATTCGTGATTATATTTCAGATTTATTGCGGACTATTCGAACTCAAGTGATTGTAGAATTTCTACAACCATATAATCGCATTTCTTTGATTGCTTTATCCAAGGCTCTAAATGGCATATCTGTAAAGGATGTGGAGAGCTTGCTTGTTCCATTGATTCTTGACGGCAAATTAGATGGACGTATTGACCAAGTGAATGGAATTTTGTACAAATCCGGGCCAAATGATAGAGAATCAAATGAATCAAAAGAAGGTGATACTTCGACTTCCTTTGGAGGAAATACAAAGGTTGCACTCGCATATGACGCCATGAAAAGTCTGTTAGACGAACTTGAAAAAATGAATACTACTATCATGTCCTCCATTGCTCAACTTCCTTATCAAGGACAGCCGGGTGGAATGAAGAGAGATGAGTTTATTGGCGACTTTGGCAGAGAACGACGTCTTTATAAGAAGATGTAGTTTCTGTATGAAATATGTTGTGTTTAGATATAAGAACTAAGTAACTACTAAGTAAGTAAGTAGTAATATTATCATGTATCTAAATGTTGCAAACGACTAGGAATAAGCTAGAAGAATAACTTTCATGACATTTCTTTCCCAATCACAAATAATACTGCATAATCTTGCTTGTTGCATCCTTCTATTATTGGCATTTCAGCACCAGGCGCAACAGGAAAATCTTTCTGATTTGCCGTCAACGGGGAACCGTTCCCATGATTCGGTGCGTACCTCGCAGAACGACAGGGTAAATGTGTCACATCATACAGTTTACCATTTTCCAAACTCCAAGACCCATCCTTTTTTATATCTAGTACTGTAGTAACCAATCTACCTCCTGTGACAAGATATCTCCCAGGATCAACAGGGAATGTTGGTGACTCCATGATGAGACCATGTTCTTCCACCCACCAATCATTGATATCAAAGTTCCAACCAGAAGGAGCTTTCCCGTTTCGTTTAACAATATCACGCTCGTAGTCTCGAAGGAAAACTCCTCTTGGTCCAGGATCCAAACGCCATAGACCCCATTCGGAGGCATTATTTCCCGAAGATGACTCCGGGTCTCCTAGAGCCGCTATGAATTGGGTGGATATACGTTGAAATCCTGGAGGAGCTGCGACTGCCAATCCGAGATTTGTCAGTCCAGCCAATGCAGTTGATATAAGAAACGACCTTCTCATTTGATCATTGTTGAACATGTTTTGGGATGCATTGGTGGGTGAATCTGTGTTTGAATTATTATTCGTCTTGGAATGGTGGATGAAAAGTGTCGTTCGCCGTGACGAAAAACTCGTCCTGTAAGAAGAAGGAACACAGGTTTTGCTTTGGCACGCCGTTGAAAATGCTTCAATCGATATTGCTAAAACAATCGTCAGGAGAAATGACAAACATGTTTTCATTTTTTTAATTGAGTGTAGGTGGTGAAATAGTGATATATACATACATACAACATTGGATTTTGGTGCACGAGGGACGAGGGACGAGGGACGAGGGGGTAAGGGGTAACATATTTGTTTTGGTACGGTAATGCCATGATGTGGCCATGTGAGTACCAGAAATCCAACGCATGAGTTCTTCAAAAGAAGAAAGAAGTCAAGCTGTCTTTGAACATTCTGTACATCGTGTCCATTGTCCATCCATTCTCTCAGTCATTATTCATTTACAGAATCATCATTCTCTCGAAACCCTCTTTCTTAGAATTTCAAAATACATATGATATGCATGTGAAAAACGTTTTATTTCTTTTCTTCATGTCAAGGATGATGGGAACTCTGGGGTTTTCTGCAAATGCTGTTGTTGCCAACAAGAGTGTCACAATTCAACGTCTGACCTCGGAAATGAGTGATTGCCTCAAGGACCTGAATTATTCCACTGATAATGATTTAATTCGAAATTGGGCTGATTTGATCTATGGTTCCATGGTTGGTACTTCAAGATCATTCCATCGTGTCCATCATGTATTTGATATATCAGAGGGTCTTGATAGTATTCAAAAACTCGCTGCCTACTTTCATGATATAGTATATTACTCCATCGATGGAGGGTTGAATCAGCAATATCATGTTGCATTATTAAATGACACTATAATAGAAGAGGACGGAAAGGTTTATCTGACGTCAAATCCTTTAGACACCGATACTGAAATGGTGATTGACGTGTTTGGTTTTCATCACGGTCAAATTCTAAACCCATATTCTGGAATGAATGAATTACTATCCGCCATTATAGCCATCAGGTGTTGCCAAGCTGTGTTACAGCCTAAAGATCTCGTCGCCTTAGCCGCACATATTGAGTTAACAATTCCTTTTCGTCCTGTTGATGAAAGTGGTCGCGACGCACCCACAAGACTATTCGATCGCTTAAAAGGAGTGAATGACAAGTACAAACTTGAAATGTCAGAAGATGCAATGGTGACTTTAGTCAAATCTGCTGTAAACCTCAGTAATTGCGATGTTGGAAATTTCGCATCACCGAATCATGCTCTTTTTTTGTCCAATACATGGGAACTTTTCCCAGAGTCAAATCTTCCTCTTCGGCCCATAGGAGGGAATTATTATGTTTCTGATTACCTCATGGCTCTGAAAAAAATGTCAAATTTTTTTCATAATCTTGATCCAGAAGTTATTTTTGGTTCTTTTAAAGCTGACAACGATGAACTTGTGGATCTCAGGAAGAAAACGGAGTTGGCGAGGGAAAATATTCGAGTTGGTCTTGCCTATATGAAATGTAAACAACTGGGATCAGGTGTTGTTTTGGCTGTAGCTATTTTGACTGGAGGTGACGCACCACTTTCGGAAATGATTGGAGAACTTGTGGATTGTAGCGGAGAAGATGGATGTAAAGTATCTTCGGAACTCGATAAATTGGTCGACGGTTTGAACATCTATGGAGATTTAAGCATAGATGAAAAAGTTTTCAGGCTTTTACGTGATGGTCGCGAGAAAAAGAGTACGTTCGACATCAAAACTTCTCCGATTTCAGCACGCTTATATGCTTCCATTGGAAATAATGATTTGGAAATTTTTCTGAATTTTGTGCAATTTCCAATGGATAAGAGTTGTGCAGAACAGCTATTGAAATCAATTCCACGCGGAGTGCGTCACGATGTAATGTCCACGTGCTCCAGAATTTCTGAAACAAGAAAAGATGCGATCTTAAACCTCATGAATGACTTAGAAGACGTGAGACAAGTACGATAGCATAATAGAAAGCAAACAAGGAAAAAAATGGTTGTATGTGTTATTAACCTGTATAGTTTTAGAGGGAAATCAATCTTCAAAGCCTTCGGTAGTTCTGACAGTCTTAGTCTTGAAATATAATTTATTTTTCTATCACAAAGAAAACGTATAGACCACCATATCGTGGTGGTTAGTATTCAAGTGTATTGTAAGTTCGCGGAAGCTTCATCAAACCATTGAGAGAGATCATTCATATCGACGCCGAGTTCCATTCTGGACCATTTTCTCGATGTTGGAGAAAGTCATCTAGACGAATATTGAATGTATTATCACTCCGCATTCGTTGAATATACTAGGATAAATCTAATTTAATGAGAGTAAAATACGATTAATTTTATATGCCTGTCATTATATACAGTACAGACTTATTCAATTACACAGTACAGACATTTTCAATAAAATAACAACTGAAGTTTCTTCTCAGTTACTTCTGCAATTTTTTTCCTATACATGTCCTTTTCCTCTTGATCCTGTGCTTCGTCTCGTAATTCTTTGTAATTAATGATTAATTCATTCAGCCCTCTCAATTGTCGTTCGCTAGTGCGTTCTTGTCGTTCGCTAGTGCGTTCATTTTGCTGCATGTTAAGTTCTTCCTGCTTCATCTTCAGCTTCGTGTTAATCTTCATTTCATGCATAATTTTCTTGGCTTCTACTTGTTCAGACATGTGTGCCTTTTTCAATTCAAGTTGTTTAGTAGTTCTTAGCTCAGTCCGACCTTTGTCGAGTTCAAGGTTAAATACAGAAGTTTCGTAAACGACTTGTAAGGAATTCTTTGTTTCGGTCTTTTTAGTTTTTGCTTTTTTGGACCTCTTCGTAGCATTACCTTCATTGTCGTATGCGATTCCTGAACGGTCTTGGTTCACTACACGGTAGCCAAGTTGTTCATTTGCTTTCGAGACACTAGAGAACGAGGAATATCCTGGACATCAGTAGGTCCAATAGCTGGGGTCACAGATTTCCCTTTCCTTGAACCGCCCCAGGTTTGATCAAGTTCATCCTCATCATCGTCATCATTTCCTTGTTCGATCACATACTGAAACAGAGCATCATCATACTCCATTTCTTCAAAAATTCTTTACAATTCTTCTTCCATTTCATCATCTTCATCTGTCAGGGCTTTTTGGAGTAGTTTACTTGATAATTGTGGTCTATTGAATGACATGATGCATTTAGTGTGATCTAGAGAGTTATTCACTATCGGGTATCGGGTGGAGGAGGGAACATTTTGGCTGCTTTGAAGGGTAGTTAGGGGTTTTAATAGCCAGCTTGTCGCAAAAAACAGCGGTGTGGAAGAAAAATGCTAAAAATAACAGGGCGCTTGAAAATAGAACCCGGGTGGAGACGCCCTAAAAAATGAAACATCATCGGACGATTTTTTTTTCGCGCGGTTTGCGGTCCGACTGGGGTTAACTGGGTCATTATGATCTAGTTTCCAAAACGCCTCAAAAATCTCCAGAATCCAGAAAATCAATCCCGAATAAATTTTGAAAAGGTAGAAGTCAGCTGTTCTTTCCTCAATTCAGTCCAGTCCATGTACTTTATTCGCAAGATGACCAATAAAAGCCCGATATGGCTTTGGGTAGTGATACTTTTATCGATTTGCGCGAGGTCGGTAGCATTTTCACCACCATTCCTGATGACACCTACTCGACGAGGCTATCCCAATGACAAAACATCAGATCGAACCTTGACAGGAATACGTCACATAGGATTTAGAAGTGGTAAACACTCCAAATACTTGAATATTAATTTTGAAAGTAGACAAGATGATGAAGACGGTATACCCATCCGAAAGTTACGGAGCAACTACATTAAGAAATTGTTTCACTTGATGAGACCTGCTAATTTTCCTGGTGTTATTCTTTTTCATGTAAGTTTCTACCATGCATATTTGCCGTATTTCCTGATATCGTTTTTAATACTAAAACGATCTAATACAATGGCTTAACTACTGTAGTTGATTGGTATTCATTTGTCATTGAAACCCGTCGACAAATCCAGTCTCAGAAATGTTCTCTGCGCTTCGATGCTTCCTTCCATGATTATAACTCTCTCCGTGATACTTCTCATTACCGCTTCATCCATGATTGTAAATGATTTTTATGACGCAAAGTCTGGTGCAGATCTACTGAAAGTGGCTCATACTCATGAAAATAATATTGCAACTAAACCATTGGTAACAGGAGATCTTCCACTTGATGTTGCGAGGGATTTCTTGAAAATATTGTACGGAAGTGTACTCATTCTTTCTGCGTTCGTACCAAGCGTTGGCTCACGATTACTCGTGATTGTTGCTACCATAATAACGTACTGTTACACATCATATCTGAAACCCATAGTATGGGTGAAAAATATATCCTGTGCATTCTTGATGGCTGTTTCACCTCTTACTAGCGCAGTTGCAAACGCAAACTTACACTCTATTCCATATTCATCCCTGTGGCCTGATCTTTGGATGCTAATTATCTCTCTGTTTTTCGGATTTCTAGGAAGGGAGATACTCATGGATATCAACGATTTCGATGCGGACAAGCATTCCGGAATTGAGACAGTTCCAGGAAAGTATGGTAGATCTGTTGCTAGTGGCATTGTCTTTGGCTCGTGGATTCTAAGTGGTATCTTTGTTAGCATCGGTCCTGTCTCTAACCTTGCTCGGTACATACTTGAGCAAAAAACACGTGTTCCTTTTTTCAAGTTCATTCAACAAGCATCGTTTCGACAGTCGTTGTTGGCCGTTTCTGGGGCTATTATGTTGGGTCGACGAGCGTTCCAAGTTCGTAATCACGAAGGAATAAGACACGATATCAATGACACTGCAATTGAAGAGTGCAAGAAAGCAGTGCTACTTTATTTGGCAGCATTTATATAAAGTTGAATTCAATAGTCAAATGTATCGAATATAAATATCAGAAGTATCATTGATAGCATTGAACAGACTTATCTGGTACCACCACACAAGATCTACCAATATTTTCTCCATTCTTTTCAATGATCCGTTCCATATCTAATTCATAATCATAAAATCCAACAGCTCTTCCATTGACTTCTTGCCACAATATTCCCTCCCTACTGTTAGGGTTCGGTGTGAGATAAACTGCAATACGACAAATGGCTTTAATTTGAGTACCATTAGTTCCATCGACGAACTGGTACTCCGAGATGGTTTCCGTGTCTTGTATATTGTAACAGGATGGAAGTGAGAAGAAAAGTTTGAAAGATGTGCTTTCAAAACAAATGAAGCAGTAAACACGTACCAGAAACAACCACATTCCCAGGTACAAGAATCACCGATCTAAGTCTTTCTGCAGTACAATAGACCTTTTCACCCAAGGAAGATACTCCAGATTCCGAGTTTCGAGCTGTAATATAAATTTCTCCGCGTCGATTACCTAGTGGCTGAAAGTCATCAGCCAATGACGAAAACATGATGGTCAATCGAGTAGGATCTCTTTGATAATCCCATTGAATTTCTTCTACTTTGCTCAATTGTTTATATGCAGTATTCAGTGATACTGCATTGAATGCACGGTCTGAGCGCACTTTTCCCATGGAATCTTTGAAGAAATTCACTTGATAGCGAGTGCTATCACCAGGTTTTTCATTTCTATATCTTGGACTGCCTTCGTACAACGAAGACGACGGCAGGTAGTCCGTACCAAATGGAAATATCTTTCGCTTCAATGTACAAGTCACTTTCCACCCACCTAAAAATTGAGAGTCATAAAATAAGTCGTTGTCATTTGCAAATGGGACCAAGGATGGATTTAAAGGTGATAATTGCTGTGCAAGAATGCGAGTCTTGGCTAACTTAGTGACTAGTGTGTCGGGGCTCCAAGACGATGCACCCTGGATTTCACTCTCATTTATAATTATATTACGAATCGGTGCAGTTCCAGCGACACCGGGTATCACAACATCCGGAGCAGCAGTAGCAGGAAGAAAAGGTGGAGCGATCGAGACAGATGAGGCGATCGTTGCTGCAAGGATCTTTCGTCTTCTCTGATCCATCGCCAAAGATGAAACTTTTAAGGGATAGTCCATTATCTCAAAGAATAAAATGATTGCACATGATATTCGTTTTACTTTATATGGAAACATATTTAGCTGTGAACGAGGAGTGATTACTTTATTTCAATAGAGAAATTACTAGAGTCTAGAGTCTAGAGTTACTGAGTAGTCGAGCGACATGAGATATTTAGCTGAGGGGCTGAGGGGCTGAGGGGGCCGCAGCTGAAAGAGTGCTTACCCCGCGTCCCGCGTACAGAACATTTTCTTATATTTCAGATTTCAGACCCGCGAGCCGCGAGTGTCGTCGAGGTAATTAAAAATACACTGACGCCTCACGCATATATACCCTAACAACATGCAATCGAATGTGATGTCTGATCGTTTAGAGGCGCATTTTGGGCCAAGCACCAAGACTTTGTCTGTTCGTCAGGTAGGTGGTGTCGTTATGTTTCACTATATTTTAGAATATGGTTTCATTCTCTCTGAGAAATAGTTGATAGTTCTCATTCCCATTCTGATGTGTAATCTCTTTGTCACCTAAAAATCCCCTCAAGACACGTCGAGGCTGCTTCATGGAACTACTCGGTTGTGAAGCTCGAGATGAGTTCAAATGGTTTAATACCACAGATACTAGTGCTCCTGAACAGTTTGGTACTTCCCTCGAAGATTCTGGCTGTTTCACGAGGGTATGCTGCCCAACTTGGCATCCGTTTACAATGACGTTACAGGAAATTAATTCCAATTTGGAGATTATGACAATGGAAAGACCCATGACATGTCCTGCCGGTCCGGGCAAATGCTGCTGTTACCAAGAAATGACGTTTTATGCCAAAGGACAAAAGTTGGGTAAGATTGAGGAGAAGTGTTACTTCTGTGTGCCCAGAATGATGATTGTCAATGGTGCAGGTTTGCCGATCTACAAGGTGCATTCTCCGACTTGTTGTGCCGGTATGTGTGTTAATCCATGCACCGAAGGAAATCCATGTTGTGGAGCTGGATGTTGCAAAGTCCCTTTCCACATATTCCCTGCGGATCAGTTGGATACTGATAATGGTGCACCTAGTGTAGGAAAGATTGTCAAGGTTCCAAAGAGTCTACGTACAGAGATCTTTACTGATGCTGAAGCGTTTGACGTCATTTTTCCAGATGGTGCAACAGTTGAACAGAAGGCAATGATTGCTGGAAGTTCAGTGTTTATTAACGCGAACTTTTTTGAGAATCAAGATGGAGGTAATGGGGGCGTATGAGATGTGAGATTGGGTGTTTGTAAATTCTTAAAAAGTATTGATGAATAATTGAAGTAATGAGTGTTATGCGATGTTTCTTGATTTTCAGAGTAATTTCTCAACTGGATCTTAAAACACCATCCATAAAAATTGAAGTTCTTCTTCGTCCGTGCAATATTGATCCACGGCGCCCCGTGTCAATCTTCTTCTTAGGTTGATTCAGTCTATGCAAAGTTTTAAATTTCAGCTCGTCCATTGTCAGAGGGCGGGAGCTGCCATTTTCATCAAGCGAGTTATCATCACTAGAATAGTCAATCACTTTGGGTAAGTTGACATTTAGCTCATCCTTTTTCTTTTGGCGCTTATTCGAAAATGAGAGTTTTGTTCTACGTCGCAAGATCTTTTCGTCTCTTTCTTCGTTCATATTTGGCTCTCGGTTCTCATCTTGTGATTTCTGAATCAATTCCAAAGACTGATACGTTTTGATAATTTTATCAGCTTGTTCCTCAATGACACCCATGTAATAAAGAATATTTGTCTCGTTCACTCCAGTTTCACATATTTCTTCTTCTCCGCAATCTAATCTTGTTATAAGCATCTTTACTCCATCTTGAAGTGACTCTAAACAACATTGACATTCTTTCGTCTTTTCTTCGAATTTAGCGCTTTGATTGGAAATGGTCTCGATCTTTGTTTCCAATTCTTTGGCATAATTTGAATTCTGAATCGTTTCATCGATTTCGGATTGAGTCTTTTGTTTCTCGCGAAGCGAGAATAAGGTTTCTTTTAAATGAGATATCTCTTCTGCTTGCTCGTTAGTAAAAGAAAATAAGGAAAAGTTCTTTTCGTCGTTTTCTTGGAACATACTCAGAAGCTCGTCTACATTATTGACTCCGATCGCATCTTCAATCTTATGACAGTCGTCTTCATATCTTTTGATCATGTTTTCTCGCTCACGGAATTTCTTTTCTTCCTCTATTCTTAAGGCATTTGCAGTGGTTTCTTTTTCCATCGCCAGCTTCGATTCCTCATCAAAAGCTGCTATAATTGGTTGTGACTTCTTCCGCCTTTCTGTTGCAGCATTTATTTCCGCTTCGAGTTCTCTTCCCATCTCTTCCATCTTTTTATCAAAGTGATCTTGCTCTTTCCTATCACTTTGAGATATTGCTGCTATTTCCAATCGAGCCTTATCGCGAAGTTCGTACGCAAGATTCGATTTCTCTATGACTTGTGCCATTTGCCATTTCTTCTCCTGCAAATTCTTCTCTAATTTCTTATAAACAGCCTCAAATGAGACTCGTTCACTTCGTAAGTCATCAATTGTTTCTCTCAATTTCCGATTATTTGCCAAGGCTTTGTTAAATTTCACAATAGCCTGATCAAGTCGGTTCTCAAGCAAACAAAGTTGCTTTTCAGAATTTTTCTGATTCTCCGATGCAGCATTTGATCCTCCCATCTGCCGTCGTTGTCGCCATATCGTTTCTTTTGTTGATTTGATTTCTCGTTCAATGGCAGCAATTGTTTTGCGTTCAGCATCAATTAAGTGTTTAGTGGTCTCAATTTCGGCGGTCACTTGATCCAATTGACTTTGTTCAAATGCATTAAGGGGTTTCATTGTTGTTCTTGCCTGCAATGTAGCTACATCTGTCTTTAGAGCTTCATTTTCAGCACGAAATTTTTCCAAGGTTTGTTGTTGCTTTCTCATGATTTGAATATTTTCTTCAGCAAGAGACTTTCGATTGTTTTCCATGTTTCGGTATTCCCTTTTGAGTGTCTCGAGATCTTTTTCCTCATCTTTTCTTTCATTTATCATCTTCAATTAATTTTAACTTGGAATCTCTTTCGCTTCATGTCTTTCCTTTGTTTGAGTTGTCATTTACTGATCATTTTTATCATTAGCTTACAAAACAAAACAGTAGCATTTTATGTTGTCCAAACAATGACGGATTCAGGGTCCTAGACAGTACTTAGAAACACGCTGTACGCTGTACGCTGTACGGTACGCTGTGTGATTTTGCATTGATTCAATTCCATCTTCCATCTATTCGTTTGTAGCACCAATTTGTATTGAAACTATAAATCATTCACAATTATGAATCAAAGAAATGAAGAGGTTCCAGATTTTCATCCGCTCCATATATTAGATAACTTGTTACTTTCGTTTGAAAAAGGTTTCAGTAGTACCAATACTCAAAGACTTGTACAAATATCAGAGTTTTTATTCGGAAGCCAATCAAAGAAATCTTCATTGTTAGAGAGTTCTCTCGAGATATTGGACCAATCTGCTGAACATGATTTGATACATTTGGCTCCTGTTCGTCTCCTCATTGAGAAACAATCGAAACGGTCTGTTTTTATAGTCCGTGGAAGCAGACCCAATCGTCGAAATACTAGTCTGAGTAACGTTCCTGAATATATTTGCACCATGGGCATTGGATCGGGTAGGAGTAAAAAGATTGCAGCTGGGAATATATCGTATCATTGTTCGTGTCGATCATTTTATGAGAGATCTAAAGTCGATCGCCTTGCTTTATGCAAGCATCTATTGGCTGTGAGATTAGCACCCTTTCTGAATACTGGAGATGGTCGACTCATTTATGCAGAACAGGAGGTGGACGCAGAGGAATGGATTCGTATATATACGCATGTATCCATGGAAGCTCTTTGATGCATGTTGATTTTGTATTCTATAATGTATTCATATCTTTAGTTTTATCCATATCTAGCTGCAAGTTTATGCCTTTTCTCTGCAATAGCAGCCAGATCAGCCTCTGTTTTTGGCTTCGATTGTGTCTCTTCTATGGAATGTGATGAATATTTATCATCAACTTTGTTTTCAGTGCTATTGGAATACTTTTGAGCACGTGTGTACAGTACAGGTCGATCCTCTGTGACTGCACGGTCTCTACTTCTGCTACGATCCGTGCGACGACTGTAATGACCGCGTTCACGATCGCGATCACGATCACTATCAACTCCATAGGATCTAGAGGTATCACGATATCCTCTTCTATCCTGACCATAAGAATCTTTGAAATCATGTTTTCCCCATTGCTGATGTCTCTCGTGCCTAGTAGAAAACGAAGTGCGATCATCGTAATTCCTGTTACGCCGATCATCAGACCCATACCCTCGGTCATTGTACTTTTTGAAAGACGACATTGGGTCTATTATAGGTCCAGGCATGGCTATTTCACCTAAAGTGACAATCTCAGAGTTTCCATATTCTGTATATGCCACCTTAAATCGAGGACGAACGTACTCTACACCTGTTTCATCGTCTTTACGAATAACGCGGTCAACTACGGCATCGTACCACGTTACGGGATTTTCCTCATCTCCATAAAGTGCTTGGATTTTACTTCCAATTGTTTCGAAGTAATTCATCTTTGTGGCATCCCTTAGATTGTATAATGCACGTTCTTCTATTTTTTGTTCCTCTAACAGATTGTCTCTAATGTTCCTTTCCACTGCCAAAGGAAGTCGGGGCAATATAGTGCCATAATAATCCAAATCAGTGAGAATCCCTCTGACAAAATCACCAATAGTGACTTCTTTGCTTTTTAAACCATGAGATACAGCCACTGGTTCTTGATCGTAAACATAGGGTTGACAGTATTCCCACAACTTGGATGGATCCGCAGCAAACCTCAAATATAAAAATCCAATACATCGAATATATGGAGAGTCAACATGATCAAGCATTAAATGCATTTGCTTTTCGGTGCATCGCAGAGTGAACAATCGTAGCAAAAGACAAAAGGCGGTGGATGGCGTTTTCGTCCCCTGCGTGAACGGTTCTACATGTTTCACTTCATAATAAATTTCATCGACGAGTGCATTCCAATCCTTAATTTTAGTGCATATCTTTCCAAAATAGGGATTTTGAATGATATTCTGAAACAGCATCGGATTGAGATTAAATGAATCAGATTGAGTAATAGGAACACATCCTTTGATATTTTTCGCCTTACCCTCTTCTAAAACGAGTTGAAATGTCTCTAGAGCCTGGCGCTCGCGTTCCTTCACATTTCCTTCTTGTCTCCATAATGCAGCACGTGACATGGCGATTTCGTCTCCTTTGTATGGAACTGGATTCTTTGGTAGAAGGAAACACTTTCTTTGGGTAAGTAAAAAAGTGTGTAAGATTAGATTGGTTGTGAGTGCACATCGACGAGTTTCGTTTTTCGTTTGCTTTGAGCTTTGGTTCCCTCGTTGTTGGGAAGCTCCCTACTGTTGATATATTTATATTATATTCATACATATGTACATAGACAGAACAACAGATCTTGTTGAACTTCTGACTATTTTATGACTACCCTTGTATCTTGACACAGTTGTCAAAGAGTTGTCAAGTTTGCTTAACATATACTTTTATAATTTTCTTTATTACATCAGTTAAGCTTTAGTTCTTGACATTTGTGATATTATTTCAACTGGTTGCTTGGGAAGTTACGACACACAGTGACCTCCACCACCCCAGTAGTTAATTGAATGACCATCAAAGAATCAGGTGATCAAACGATTAATCGATTAACGCAAGACCTGGAGAATTTACAGCTCCAAGTTAATAAGATACGCAGTGAGATAAACTCACTCAATAAAACCGCATCCTCTTCTGCATTCACGGTAGGATCAAAAGTTGCTATTCGCAATCCTAGGAGAGCAATTGAAAGGGAATCTTTAGGACAGATCTGGAAGATTTCAAAAACATATCCATTCTACCACCACATCATATTTCCCGACAATACAAAGTCCAGACGTATCGCAAAGAACCTACGATCATCGTAAATCATGTCAACAAACGACCCCACTTTCATGTCCGCTTTATTAGCAGCGGCGTCGTCCACCCCTGGTCCAACTCCAACTGCAGCACCACCGGCTACTCCTGTTTCTAATGCAACTGGATCCATTGATGCATTATCCGCTCTACTTAGTGGTAACATTTCAGCACGAACCATCTCTGCCTGTGATGAAATCGGTATTACTATTGGAGGAGCCGATCGCGAAAAGTTGAAGAAGAGTGACCCCAAAACATACGCAAAACTTAAAGAGCATGCTTGTGCCGGGATGACCTCTAAGTTCAAGTTGATGACTGTCGTCGACGAGAAATCCGCTGTGGCGGATTTACAATCCATTTACTCGATTCAAGTTCGTCTACGTGAACTTCGGAAAGAGCTCGTTCAAAACAACCTCATCGATGTTTTCACAATC
>Ga0213868_10000563_pt1 | contig 34992 bp, 34 predicted proteins | sample PICome_9_FD_160087 | JGI IMG/M metagenome (GOLD analysis project Ga0213868, IMG submission 160087) | Coastal seawater microbial communities near Pivers Island, North Carolina, United States - PICO127 | ecosystem: Environmental > Aquatic > Marine > Coastal | place: USA: North Carolina...
TGGAAGCCGTTTGCAGGTTAAGTTCGCTCTCAAGCATTGAAGCACCTGGAGTGAACGTGAACGACACCGTGATTGTGTTGTCAGGATTACGCTGAATGTCAGGAGACATTTGGCGACCCTACATATAACCACTAAAAGCACAACCTATTTGTTTGAGTGTTATCGTAATATCCGCATCAATACGAGGTCACACCCCACGAATGAACGCAAATGCACACGAATTTGAGCGCCAATAAACTTGCGCCCGCAAATCTTGCTCCGTATCGCCCCCTTGGCACTCAAGATATCTATTCGTGCGATGCCAACATGCTAGCACTTCTCCCTGACAATTGCGCAGAACACAGATCCTTCTTTCCAACGGGAGGCGCTAGTCGACGCCTTTCCTTTTGCCTTGAAGCCAAGGGGGACTTGCCCTAACCTGCAATTTGCAACTCCTTTTCATGAATCGAAGACTTTCTACCATCTGCAGATAGCTAGCCTACCTACAGATGCCAAGCGATCGAAGCGCTCAACCTTTGCTGAATGAAATCGTCTCGTCGAACATCTCAGGGCCTCCTGATGAATACGAGGAAGACTTGCAAAACTGCTCGGTTCCAGATTGCGAAGGGTATTACGAAGATCTGGGTAGATCGAACTTAGACGGCGAGTATCCCGACTGGATCGAACTGCACAATCCAACTGACGTTGAGGTGGACCTCTTTGGCTATGGACTCTCCGATGATCCTGACACACCCTTTAACTGGACCTTCCTAGCCACTGCACTTGAGCCTTGCGCTTATCTCATGGTCTTTGCTTTCGGAAAGGACAAGCAGGAGACTTTTATTCACACTAATTTCAAGATCAGCCGAGGCGGCGAACAGATTATCCTAACGACGCCTGGCGGGAATGTCGCGGATTCCATTGAGACGTGCGATATCCCTGTCGATTTTTCATTCGGTCACAAGAGTGAGGCCTCCTGAGGACTCTTTGCTCAACCGGCTCCAGCTGCAGAGAACACCAGGCCTCTCTTCCCAGGATTCTCGGATGTCGTTTCTTTGATGCCCGATGGTGGTTTCTTTGAGAGGCTCCTTCAGGTTGCCCTGACATCCCAGAATGCCGCCGCAGAAATTCGATTCACTACCAACGGATCCGTTCCGACTGCGGAATCTCCTGCCCACAGGAATCCCATTAGACCTCTCTTTGCCATTACCTTAGTGATCAGAGCAAGGAGCTTCGTTGACGAGCAACCTGCCAGCAAGGTCCTCACGCAAACTTATATTTCTAGACGCACCTTCACCATGCCCGTCATTTCAATTATTACAGCTGAGGACAACCTCTTTGATGACGACACTAGTATTTACACCCCGGGCAGTAACACCAATGAACATGGCCGCGTGGCAAACTATTGGGATGAGTGACAACGACTTATCCATATCGAGTATTTTGAGCCAGACGGGACCTGAGGATTTCAGTTAGGGGCTGCTGGTGCGTAAGATTTTGTAATCAGTAGAGCCAAACACACGGTGTCTCCGGTCCTATTAGTTAGCTTCGTCGAAGGGTTTCATGGTCGATGAATGGCGTCTGATCCAAGCAGTGAGGCAGGGTGAGGAAACAGACTTAGTAGCGATTGACATCGACTGGGCAGAAGTCCCTTATGAGAGGGAGCCACAGGGGAGCAGGAAGGTGGCGCTCTCTGGCCGTGGCTGGGCCCTTGCACCTCCAGCCTGGAGCAATGACGGCCTTCATTCTGAATCCAAGGACCCGTTATTGCGAGAGATTGAACACCACCTGTAGGGAATTGTGAAGCATGGTTCAGGCGACCTGATTACTGAGGATGAAGATGATGGTTTCTGTCAAGATGCTAGGAGCCATAGTGCCGAGAAAGCCACCGTCAAGATCCCGGCAATGTCGTCACGTTAATGTTCTATGGGCTGATGGTGGTCGCACCGTCGCATATGTCTGCGTTTCATCGGCAGATTCATGATCAGCAAACTGCTGGCGGAAGGTATGTGCCATCCAGCGGTTGATTGCGCGAAGATCCTGACCGGGGGGGGCATAGCCATCAGGCCCGAACTCGGGCGTCGCGGTGGTCACCCGCAACTTTCGCCACCAAGACAGATGTGCCTCCAGGGCCTTCGATTCTTTGGGGTCTGCAATCTGGGGTCCTTGATCATACCCTACTCTCAGATGCACATGACGAGCGCGCTCTATGCAAAGTGATAGGAGTTCGGGTTCCTCATTCATGATGAAGCGTTCACAGACGACACACCAGTGGCTGAAGTCGCAATTGAGTTGCATGTCAGGGAGTTCTTTAAGCAAGGCCCAGGTCTGCCAAGGCGTTGCGGTAGGACGGCTGCGATGCGTTTCCCACACCAGTTCCTGCCCGCAACGCATGGCCATGCCCTGGGCACGAATATAGAAGCTGGTGCACTCTGGCATGGTCCATCGATCGCTTCCACCGAGCACATTGACGAACAACGGATCGAACGTTGTTAGCTGCTCGAGCTTCTTCTCGAGATCATCGAGATGGTCCTGCACGCTGAGATGAGGCTTCGGAACGTAGCCACCTCCGGTCGCAATTTCGGCAATGTAAGGGAGGCCACTTTCCTTCAACCGTTCCGCTACGGCAGGGTCGGCCGGTCCCTCGACGCCGTCATAGCCCCATTCGGGTGCAAGATCAATCGCGTCAGCGAGGCTGAGTTCGTTTGCCCAGCATGAAAGAAACAACTTCATCAAAACAAACGCGCGTAGGCTTCGATCTCCCACTGACTGATCCGCTGGTGATACTGACGCCATTCTTCCGACTTGTAGGTGATGAACTCATCGCGCAGTTCTTGGCCTAACGTTTCGGTGACAAAGGGATTACTAGCAAAGGCCTGGACGGCTTCCCGGAGATCTTGCGGAAGTTCTTCGATGCCACGCTCGGCAAACTCCTCTTGCGTCAGTTCGTAGAGGTTATCTTCGCTTGCTTTGCCGGGATCGATCTTCTCACGGATCCCTTGCAATCCTGCGGCCAAGGCAAGGGTCGCGGCAAGGTAGGGATTGCAGGAAGCGTCTGCGTTACGTGACTCCACGCGATTACCTTCCATCGGAACCCGCAAGGCGTTGGTGCGGTTGTTCTTACCAAAGGAATTGAAGACAGGGGCCCAGGTGTAGTAGGACATCAGGCCTTTGCGAACGAGGCGCTTGTAACTGTTCACGGTGGGCGCGAAGGCAGCGCAAAGCGCCCGGCCGTGTTTGAGGATGCCTCCGACGAAATAATAGCCCATCTCAGTGAGACCTAGTCCTCGAGGATCGTCGGCAACTGGGCATTCGAAGAGGTTCTTGCCAGTCTCCTTGTCGAAGAGCGACATGTTAAAGTGTGCTCCCGAACCTGTCTTATCGGCAAAGGGCTTGGGCATGAAGGTTGCCAGAAGCCCTTCCTCACTTGCATACTGCTTAGCCATCAAGCGGAAGAAGATAAACCGGTCGCACATGGTGAGGGCATCGGCGTACTTAAAATCGAACTCGAACTGGGAGCTGGCATCTTCGTGGTCTAACGAATACAGATCCCATCCGAGATCGTTGATCGTGGTGGAGACTTTATCCAGCCACTGGTAGCGATCGAGGAAGCGTTTCACATCGTAGCAACTCTTTTCCAAGTTGTCGTCATCGTTCGGAATCTCTAACTGACCGCTTTCAGTTTGCTTAAGAACAAAGACCTCACACTCGATGCCAAGATTAAACCCAAAGCCCATTTCTGCTGCGGCTGCTAATTGCTTCTTGAGCGCCACACGCGTGTTGATCTCGTAGGGCTCGCCCTGAAAGGTGTTGTCCGCAGGCATCCAGGCGACCTCCGTGTTCCATGGCAGAATGGTGATGCTATCCAGATCGGGCACGGACGCGATTTCGTCATCGTTAGGGCTTTGCCCAAGACCGTCCAACGCATACCCCGTGTAGAGTTCAGAACCGTGGGCAAAGTGTTTAAAGTGATCGATAGGGACGAATTTGCCCTTGGGGACACCATGGATATCGACATAAGCGCCGATGCAATACTTCACTCCCTTTGCTTTGAGATCCCCCTGGAGAGAGTCGATTTCTTGATCAGTTTTCATAGTGTCATTTCTCGGCGTGCGCTCGGGTTCTCTTGGAACCAGTCGGCAATCTCCGAACCTGTGGCCAACCAGGCATCGCCCGTTGCTTGAATGTCAGTGAGCAGGCGTTCCACGAGTTTCACACGAGAGGGGCGACCACTCAACCACGGGTGCAACGTTAGTGTAAAGCAGCAACCGTAGTCACGCATGGCGATGAATTCATCCCACCAGAGACGATAGACTTTGTCACAGTCCTCCGGAATGACACCCCACTGCGGATCAGGGTTGAAGGCAAATTGCTCCCAGTCTTCGAGCATCCATTGACCAGGAATCTCGACAAGGCCGTTCGTATGAAGAAACGGCACATCATCGCGCATCATACTCGCACTGTAATGGAGTCCATGTTTCGCCAGGAGTTCGGCCGTCCAGGGATTGATTTCAAACCACGGCGCACGGTGCCCCATGGGGCGTTTGCCCGTAAGATTCTCAAGGATCGCCAAGCTCTCGATCAGGATCGCTTCCTCTTCCTTTCGAGTCAGTTCTGCAAGCTTTTCATGCAGGTGACCGTGGGCACCAATTTCATGCCCCGCATTGGCAATGGCCAACGTCATCCTTGGATGCTGTTCGGCAACGTAGCTGGGAATAAAGAAGGTGGCGGCCACGCCAAGGTGATTGAGTAGTCCCAACAAACGTGGCACGCCGACTTCGGGCCCATATTGACATTGCGAAAACGTCGTGAGCCTATCTACCAACTTCGGATCTTCGGACAATGCCGTCGTTTCCCCATCGACATCCAGGCACAACATGACCGCACAACGTTTGTCATGCGGCCATGTGAACCGAGGTTCAGGGTCATAAGGATTGTTCACAGTATTACGATTGTAGGGATTGGTAGGACCCAAGCGAAGCACTGCCCGTGCCAAAGCCCCTATTGAGGAAGATCTCGAGCCACACGAAAGCCCACATTGTCCCGCCTCACGCCACGCCCTAGCCCGTCTCGCCAGCTTGATCGAAGCAGTCTTGGCAAGTAATCCCAGGCACCACCACGGATCACTTTAAGGTTCAAATCATCCAAAGCACTCGCGTAGTTCGGCCGCCAACCATCGGCCACCCATTCGCACACATTCCCTAACATATCATGAAGGCCAAAGGCATTCGCCTCGCCCCATCCCGCTGGCAAGAGCCGACCCGGCCCCACTCTGTTTCCCAGTTCATCATAGAGGAAATTCACCTGACAGGGGTCCGGGCGATCACCGGTGGGATAGGCTGTAGTTGAGCCTGCTCGGCAGGCATACTCCCATTCCTGCTCGGTAGGCAAGCGATAGCCCTCGCCAAGTCCAGAGCAGAAATCCGCCGCCTCGTCCCAACTGACATTCACACGAGGCAGCCCGGCTCCATCAATTGCAAGATGGCGAGAAAGCTCGAATGCTGCCACTTCGACGGTGGTTCGAGGCAACTCATGCGCACTGGCAAACTTATCATCCGGCACGCATCCCATGACGAAGAGTCCCGCAGGAACACGTACCATTTCTAGGTTCGCCATCGACCGTCTGCCCACTGCTCTGGAGCTTTCAGCTCGTAGCGATTCCATCCGGCGGCAATGCCTCCATCTACGGGAATGATAGCGCCAGTGATGAACCGGGCATCATCAGAAGCTAAAAACTCGAAAAGAGGTGCCACGTCAGAAGGCAATCCGGCGCGGCCTAACGGAGTGCGTTCCTCAACGAAGGGCACTTCAGGATTGTTAGAAATACCTGTGACAGCGGGAGTCAAGATAAGCCCTGGCGCCACAGCGTTCACGGTGATCTCTTTGGAAGCTAACTCCATGGCCCCTACCCTTGTCAATTGATCTACAGCAGCCTTCGAGGCGGCATAGCTGGAACAATTGGGCGCTCCAAGGCTGCCCACAAACGAGCTGGTGTTTATAACTGATCCGCCTTTCTCCATGTAACGTTTCGCAAGCTGCAACCCGTAGAAGACAGCATGGCTATTAACGTGGAAGACTCTGTCCAAGAGTTCCGGAGGCGTGTCTTCCAAGGCGATTCCGTGGGGCTGAATCGCCGCATTGTTGATCAGGATGTCGAGTTTGCCGATGTCTTCGATAACTGCCTCAACGGCAGCAGTGAAAGCCTCGGGATGAGACACATCAGCTCTTGTGTAGTGGTAGTCTGTCCTGTCGGGAGCCTTCACATCCGAGATTGACACCACAGCACCGGCCTCCGAGAAGCACTTAACAATTTCTGCACCCAAGCCAGAACTGCCACCTGTAATCAACGCAACCTTGCCTGCAAGCCTTTGCGCGGCCAAACGATTTCTAAGCACCATGGTAATGTAAGTTTCTTAGGATCTGCAATAATCATTGGTCGTCCCAATCAGTTTTTGTAAGCATTGGCCGTGCCAGTCAGCTTTTTGGAGAAGGATTTCTCCTATCCCGCTTGGCTGATATAAATCTAAAATCAGCGTGGCACACCGTCTGCTTGTTTCAGAGACCTCGCACGTATGATGTTCAACAGTTATGAGAAAGGCCCTTACTTTGACGAGATGTTTCGTTCCGACGAAGGTGATACTTTCTCACATTATTCCACGGTTCTAAATCGCTTGGATCAGTGGCCTCCAAGCAAGCTTCTCGAGAAACAGCAGAAGATCGATTCGAGCTTCTTAGAGCAGGGGGTGACGTTCACGGTGACCGGAGACACTGTCCATGGAACGGAGAGGATCTTTCCTTTCGACCTGATTCCAAGGATCATTCCAGATGCCGAATGGCAGAAGATAGAGCAAGGTCTGTCTCAGCGTATTATCGCGCTGAATCTTTTTCTAAACGATATCTATCACGGCGGGAAGATCATTGCCGATGGGATTATTCCGGAGGACGTGGTGAAATCGGCGGCGCATTATCGCCCTGAAATGGTCGGCGTAGACGTGCCAAAGGATATCTATATCCACATTTGCGGGAGTGATCTGATTCGAGATGGCGATGGGAACTACTTGGTCCTCGAGGACAATGGCCGATGCCCTTCGGGTGTATCCTATCTTCTGGAAAATCGCGAGGCAATGAAGCGCGCCGTTCCAGGCATGTATCGCGCGCTTGGTGTCCGTCCGGTAGATGATTACGCCGATCTTCTGCGCAAGACTTTGGAATTTCTCTCACCTCGTCAGGCGCAATCACCGGTCTGTGTCGTTCTCACGCCGGGTTTGTACAACAGTGCCTACTTCGAACACTCCTTTCTCGCCCGTCAGATGGGAATCGAGATTGTAGAGGGTCGCGATCTGGTTGCGATAGATGGTTATGTTTACATGCGGACCACGCGTGGGTTGGTGCAAGTGGACGTGATCTATCGCCGCATTGATGATGACTTTCTGGATCCTCAAGTATTCCGCGAAGACTCGATGCTCGGTGTGCCCGGCCTCATGGACGCCTACTTGAAAGGCAACGTCGCCCTTGCCAATGCCGTGGGCACGGGCGTGGCAGATGACAAAGTCACCTATGCTTACGTGCCGGATATGATTCGCTACTACTTGGCGCAGGAGCCTATCATAGATAACGTGCCCACTTACTTGGGTTGGCGAGAGGGTGACCGCCGCTACATCCTGGAGCATCTTGAGGAACTAGTCGTCAAGGCGGCGAATGAGTCAGGAGGCTACGGCATGCTCATGGGACCGTCCTCGACGAAAGAAGAACGTGTGGAATTTGCACGGAGGATCGAAGCTGAGCCGAGGAATTACGTTGCCCAACCTGTGGTGTCTTTGTCCAGGCATCCTACTATTTGTGGCGACCATATCGAAGGACGGCATGTCGATCTCCGTCCATTTGTGCTCTATGGTGAAGACATCGAAATCATTCCTGGTGGTCTTACTCGCGTGGCTTTGACGAAAGGCTCACTCGTGGTGAATTCCTCTCAAGGTGGCGGCAGCAAAGACACGTGGGTGTTGTATCAATAAACGAATTTTATGTTATCGCGCGTTGCTGACAGTCTCTATTGGCTGAGTCGCTACATTGAGCGCGCCGAGAATTTGGCGCGCTTGGTGGAAGTGACTCGACGAGATTCTTTGGAAATTCGTGGGGCAAGCTCTGGCGAGTCTATCTGGCGACCGATCCTCTTTGCCTCTGATCTCGAAGACGAATATGAGAATGCGGCGAGCGATGATGAGAAGAATGCTGACGTGGGTTACTTTGTCACGCTGTCTGTGGACAATCCAGATTCCATTCGCCGGTGCATTGCACTCGCTCGCGAGAATGCGCGTGTGGTTCGCGACCAAATCTCAGAGGAGATGTGGGTGGAGTTGAATAGCATTCATCTCTATCTCAAGTCCCAAGCTGCTGAGCAGGACTATTTGCAAGACCCCGATCGGCTCTTTCGCAAGATTATTCGTTTCTCGGTCGTCTTTCAAGGACTCACAGCATCGACCATCCTTCATGATGAAGGTTGGCAGTTCTCACGACTCGGCCAGTTCATCGAGCGGACGGATAAAACGAGTCGAATCCTCGACACCCTCACCTTTACGGGTGATGAGCCCGAGCGTTCCGAACTTCTTTCCGTTCTCAGAGCCAGCAGCAGCTTTGCCGCCTTCCGCAAAGAGTATGTCGACGGGGTGTCGTTTCGAAATGTAGCTTCATTCCTGCTATTCTCGCAAGCCTTTCCGCGCTCTGTTAGGTTTTGTTTGCGACGACTGGACGAGACGTTGCATGCTATCTCTGGCGTCGCACCAGGAGCGTTCTCTAATGAAGCTGAACGTCTCACGGGGAGTGCGCTGGCTCAGATCAATTTCTCTAGTGTTGACGAGGTATGGTCGCGCGGGCTGCACAAGTCCATTGATGATCTCCAAGTGAGGTTAAACAACATTGGGCAGCAGATTTATGAGACTTATGTTCATCTTCCCTTTGAGATTCGTAACGTGACCCGAACCGAAGGCATTCCTCTCGATTGGCGCCATCAGCAGCAGCAGCAGCAGCAGCAACAACAACAATAGCATTCCCATGCGATTGCGTATTCATCACCGCACGGAGTACACCTACCCGCAACCGGTCAGCGAGAGCGCCAATGAGGTGCGGCTCAAACCAAGGCAGAATCGGTGGCAGGATTGTGATAGTTGCCTCATCTCAGTGCTCCCGGCGGCGCCTTTGACGCCCTACTTGGATCTCTATCAAAACCAAGCCCATCGCTTCCAGGTGACCGAGCCTCATATCCGACTGGTTGTCGATAGTCGCGCCCGGGTCACGACGAAGCCGCGCATTGATTTCGAACAGCTTCCCTATGGAATGACCATATCGGATCTTAAACAGCTTCAGGAATTAGAATCTTGTTATCCCTTTCTGCAACCCAGTCACTACATCAGCCTCGACAGAGAGATCTGGCGTCAGGCTGTCGATATTCAAGGGCAGTCAACGGATGTATTTCAAACCGCCTACGCCATCATGGAGCATATCTTCGATGTCTACGATTACCGCGAAGGGACGACGGTGGTATCGACCCCCGCGCATGAAGTTATTCAGCAAAAGACTGGGGTTTGTCAGGACTTTGCTCATGCCATGGTTGCGCTTTGTCGATCTCTGAGGATGCCCACTCGTTATGTGAGCGGATACTTCTTCGATGCAACCCATGATCACCGTCTGCGAGGCTCACAGGCCTCCCACGCCTGGGCGGAAGTCTATCTCAAGGATGTTGGCTGGGTAGGTTTTGATCCCACAAATAGGAAAGTGGTCGACGAGACCTACATCACGCTTGCGATTGGTCGGGACTACCAAGATGTCGCTCCAGTGGCAGGAACTTTTTATGGAGGGAGCGAAACGCTTCTTAACGTAGATGTTAGGGTTCGGCGGCTCGAACGTGCCATTTAAACCCAGTGACCATGCCCTTCCAGATTTCGGCGGAACTACGCTATACTGTCTTCGAGCAAAGCACGCTGCTTCTCAACCTCCATGCTCTGGAGACGTCTAACCAGACCATCACCGATGAATCATTTACGGTGACTCAGAGTGCCACTTGCGAATTCTTCCCTCTAGAGACTGGCGAGAACCGTTATGTCCGATTGGATACTAGCGGAGTTTCCGACCTTCTGATAAATTATGATGTGACGGTGGTAACCAACCCATCGGTCCGTGAAGTGCATGCGATCAGCCATATTCCCCTAGCGATGATCGAGCATGAAGTGCTCCCGTATCTCTTTGCTAGTCGTTATTGCCAATCAGACCGATTGGGAAGGCTTGCATCAAAGCACTTTGGGCACATCACTCACCCGCTGGCTCAGGCCTCGGCAGTATCCGACTGGATCTTCGAGAATATTGACTACGTCTCGGGCTCTACCGACACCGGCACATCGGCCTACGACACCGTCACGCAACGAGCGGGGGTCTGCCGGGACTTTGCGCACTTAGGCATAGCCTTCTGCCGGGCCCTCTGCATACCCGCCCGCTATTTCACAGGCTACGCGTGTGAAATGCAGCCACCGGATTTCCACGCTTGCTTTGAAGTTTGTGTAGGAAATGAGTGGTTTGTCTTTGATCCGACGCGTCTCTCAGCCCCGAACGGTTTGGTTCGGATTGCTACTGGCCGTGACGCGGCTGACGCTTCCGTAGTCTCTATCTTTGGGGCGGTTCAGCTTGAGTGGATGAGCGTTTCTTGCACGGCTGACTCATTCCTACCGATGACCCCGGAAGAGATGACTGGGAAAGCCATCCTTCTCGAACCATGAAGTTTTTTCGCACCTACCCCGCTGGGTTTCAGCGGTAACCGACTCCTAAATCCAATCAGCGTATGAGCCTTCAAGTCGCCATTACCCACAAGACACGCTATCTTTACGACCGCCAAGTAGCGTTGTCTCCGCACGTATTTCGGCTGCGCCCCGCAGTGCACACCAAGACGCCGATACTAGCGTATTCTCTAAAGATCGCGCCAGAAGAGCAGTTCCTCAGCTGGCAACAGGACGCCTTTGGTAACTTTCAGGCCAGAGTGGTCTTTCCTGAAAAAGCAAACGAACTTTCTGTGAGTGTCGAAGTGATTGCGGATTTGACGGTGATCAATCCTTTCGACTTCTTCCAGGAAGAGTATGCTGACGACTACCCTTTCAGTTATCCCAAAGAGCTTCGCACGGATCTACTACCCTACTTGGAGATTACCGAGTCAGGCAAGCGCCTGCGCAAATGGGTAGGTGGTATCAGCCGCAAGAAGCTGCGCCTGGTAGACTTCCTGGTTGGAGTCAATCAACGGGTGCACGAAGCCGTAGGCTATACTTTACGCCTGGAACCCGGCGTGCAGACCTGCAAACAAACACTGAAACGAGGGTCTGGTTCATGTCGGGATTCAGCTTGGCTGCTCGTTCAAACGCTTCGGCATCTAGGCTTGGCATCGCGATTTGTATCAGGTTATTTGGTTCAGCTAGTTTCGGATCTGCCTTCGCTCGATGGGCCTTCTGGGGCCACGACGGATTTTACCGACTTGCATGCATGGGCAGAAGTGTATGTGCCAGGTGCTGGTTGGTTGGGAATGGACCCGACATCCGGTCTCTTTACCGGGGAAGGCCACATCCCGCTGGCATGCACGCCTGCACCGGGATCGGCGGCGCCCGTGGTTGGAGCGACGGATGAGTGTGAGGTCGAATTTGAGTTCGAGAATACCGTCACCCGCATCCACGAGGATCCTCGTGTGACGACGCCCTGTTGTGATTGGCAATGGTCGAATATTGACCAACTAGGGCAACAGGTCGACAGGGAGCTTGCCGAACACGACGTGCGCCTGTCAATGGGGGGTGAGCCCACTTTCGTGTCCATCGATGATCTTGAGGGAGATGAGTGGAACACCACCGCGGACAGTCCAGTGAAGCGCTCGCTAGCTAACGATTTGTTAGGCCGATTGAGGCAGGCCTTTGCTCCCGGAGGCATGTTGCACTACGGCGAAGGCAAATGGTATCCAGGGGAACCCTTACCCCGTTGGGCCTATCATTGTTTCTGGAGAAAGGATGGTATTTCGATCTGGGAGAATGATGCCTTGATAGGTACCCCTGATACGAGCTACCAGCACGATATCGGCACGGCGGCGGAGTTCAGCAAAGCGCTTGCTGAGCGATTGGGAGTGAGCCCTGAGTTCCTCGTCGCCGGATATGAAGATATCTTCTACTGCGCTTGGAAAGAACAGGCACTGCCAACGAATGTGGATCCTTATAAGAGCGATCTCAACGATCCAATCGAGCGCCAAGTACTGGCGGGCCTCCTCGACTCCGATCTCAACTCACCCGTGGGTTATGCACTGCCGCTAAAATGGGACTCGGAAGAGAATGGTTGGTCTAGCGCTCCCTGGAAGTTTCGACGGTCGCAGATGGTCTTGACTCCTGGGACTTCTGCCATGGGGTTTCGGCTCCCCTTGAACTCCTTGCCATGGGTTAGTGAAGCGGATGCGGAGCCTCATATCGAGCGATCTCCCTTTCATGAACATGGGCCGCTGGAGAATCCCGCCGACGTCTTAGCCACACGTTTCCAAGAACAGCGTCCTAGTGACGAGCCGGTCGAAAGGATCAAGAGCCAAGAAGTGTGTGACGATCCCGACGTATCACTCCCACAGGTTCCTCGGACAGCGCTATGTGTGGAGCCACGCGACGGTTGTCTCCATGTTTTCCTTCCGCCCGTGATGGTATTAGAGCACTACTTGGAGTTCGTCGCTGCCGTGGAATCCGTCGCGACGAAGATGAAGACACCGGTGATCATCGAAGGCTATGAACCTCCGCAGGATTACCGCCTTGAGCGTCTGAGTGTCACACCTGATCCAGGGGTGATCGAAGTGAACATTCAACCCGCTATCACCTGGAACGATCTGGTTAGAAACACGACAGTCCTCTATGATGAAGCTCGTTTGGCACGGTTGGGGGCCGAGAAATTCATGATCGATGGACGCCACACTGGTACGGGAGGTGGCAATCACATCACTCTGGGCGGTCTCACTCCGGCTGACAGTCCTTTCTTACGAAAACCAGGAGTCCTGCGAAGCTTCCTAACATATTGGCAACATCACCCCGGGCTCTCTTACCTGTTCTCCGGCATGTTCATTGGCCCAACGAGTCAAGCCCCACGAGTTGATGAAGGTCGTGATGACAAACTCTACGAACTTGAGATCGCGTTTCAGCAGCTCCCCGATGCGGTGGATTCACCTTGGCTTGTAGATCGCGTGTTGCGGCATCTTCTCACGGACCTCACCGGCAACACCCACCGGGCTGAGTTCTGTATTGATAAGCTTTTCTCGCCTGATCGCCAATCGGGCCGTTTGGGCTTATTAGAAATGCGTGCTTTTGAGATGCCTCCTCACAGCCGGATGAGCTTAGTACAGATGCTTCTGCTACGCTGTCTCATGGCGAAGTTCTGGCAGGAACCTTATCATCACCGTCTCGTACGTTGGGGCACGGAATTGCATGACCGCTTCATGCTGCCCTTCTTTGTGCGCGACGATCTGAGGGACGTGGTGGCTGATCTCCAATCGGCCGGCTATGATTTCAACCTCGATTGGTTAGATGCCTTTCAGGAGTTCCGCTTTCCCGTCTTCGGTAGGGTCGAATGCAACGGCATTGAGCTCGAATTGCGCTTTGCCATCGAGCCATGGCATGTGTTAGGAGAAGAGGCCACGGGAAGCGGCACCGCACGCTACGTGGACTCCTCTGTCGAGCGATTACAACTCCTGGTGCGAGGCATGACGGATTCAAGGCACGTGATCACTTGCAATGGGCGGCGCGTTCCTCTCTACCCGACTGGCATCAAAGGCCAGTTCGTCACGGGCGTCCGCTACAAGGCGTGGGATCCGCACTCTGCCCTTCATCCCACTATTGGCCTACAGAGCCCGTTGGTCTTCGACGTGGTTGATACCTGGAATGGGCGTTCGATCGGCGGTTGTGTCTATCATGTGTCGCATCCTGGAGGATTGGGCTATGAGACCTTGCCTGTAAACGCCTATGAGGCAGAGGCACGCCGTGTCACGAGATTTTGGCAGCACGGACACACCCAGGGCACCTTGGAGAAATGGCCATCCTTTGCCAACGCTGGGAGTCGCGTGGAGATCAAAACCCCAGGAGACCAGGCCCAACCGATGGTGCCCGCGCCGGAGGAGATCAACGATGAGTGCCCAATGACGCTAGACCTCCGACATGATAGCAAGCTGCTCACCTCTCGCGTCAAAGCATTCGCGAATTGAGCACCTTTGGCTAGCTTTCACTCCTATGGCATTAGCGCACGTTGCAGAGAACCCTAGCAATCGCATTGCTACATATGCGAAGGCACTAATTGGATATGACGAACTGTTCGGCGAGGATGGGCAAGTCCTGCCGCACTGGATGCCTTTCGTGAACGGTTTCCGTAACCTTAGCTTCGCTGATCTGGAAGACGTGCGGAGCGAGATCCGGCGCCAGCTCAGAGAGAATGGGGTAACGGTACATGTGCACGGAGATCCTGCTGGTACGCATCGGACCTGGGAACTTGATCCAGTGCCTCTGTTAGTCAATGCCGAAGACTGGGTTCAGGTGGATTCAGGACTGCGTCAGAGAGCTACTCTTTTAAACGCGATTCTGGAAGACCTTTACGACAAGCGGCGGTTGATCCGAGATGGTTCATTGCCGATGGAACTGGTCTACCGCCATCCGGGCTTCCTTCGTCCATGTGATGGGGTGAGACTTCCTGGCGCGCATCAGTTGCTACTTTACGCAGCAGATCTGGCGCGTGGACCGGATGATCGTATGTGGGTCGTGAATGATCGCACTCAAGCTCCCTCTGGCAGTGGCTATGCGCTGGAGAATCGTAGCGCCATGACGCGCGCCTTGCCTGAGCTCTTTCAGGAGTGTGATACACGCCGTTTGGCGCGATTCTTCCGTACCCTTCGATCGACGCTTAGCGGTTTCGGCGGTGCCGACCCTCGCATTGTCGTCATGACACCGGGGCCACTCAATGAAACCTACTTCGAGCATGCTTATCTTGCGTCCTACCTTGGCTACACCTTGGTCCAGGGCGATGACCTCACTATACGTGACAGCCAGGTGTGGCTGAAGTCCCTGGGTGGACTTGAACGGGTGGATGTCATCCTGCGTCGTGTAGATGAGGACTTTTGTGACCCGTTAGAGCTTCGAGGTGAATCAATGTTAGGCGTGCCTGGGCTCCTCGAAGCGGTTCGCTGTGGAAATGTCGTCGTTGCCAATCCCTTGGGAACAGGTGTTCTGGAAAATCCTGGCTTGATGGCCTTTTTACCAAGCCTATGCCGAAAGCTGCTGGGCGAAGAACTTCAGATGCCGTCGGCCGGGACTTGGTGGTGTGGCCAGGAGAAGGCGCAAAAGTATGTCCTCGAGCATCTAGACAAGTTGGTCATCAAGAGGATTTACCGGGGGCGTGATCTGGGCACGGTCTTCGGTGCTGGGGCATCGAAGACCGTGCTAGAAACTCTTCGACAGCGGATCATGAAGGATCCTGCCCTCTACGTTGGGCAAGAACAGGTGAGCTTCTCGACCATGCCGTGTCTGGTAGGCGAGGAACTGGAGCCGCGACGGGGGGTGCTGCGCGCTTTCCTTAGCGCGGATTCTGACGCGGGAGACTATGCCGTCATGCCAGGAGGACTCACTCGAAGCGCACCAGACTCAGATTCGGTTGTGGTATCAAGTGCTTTCGGCGGATCTTCAAAGGATACCTGGGTGATTGGTGATGAAGATGAACCGTTTGCTAGTCTTTGGTCGCCGACAGGGCAGGCCGTAGACTTGTCAGCGCGACGCAATTTGCCTAGCCGTACCGGTGAGAATCTCTTTTGGGCAGGCCGGTACGCGGAACGCGTCGAGGGCACTGCCCGTTGGTTGCGTTCCATTCTCGAAGCCAGACTTGAGTATGTAGAGAGTCGTGACACTGCACAACGCCAACACGTTAGTCAATTGTTAGCGACACTTTTTGAAGTGACGCATTTCATACCTGCGAGCAGTACTGGCTCTTCGGACAGTCTCAAGAATGACCACGAACTGCACGCCATGCTCACTGATCCCTCAAGAGACGGCAGTTTAGTGAGCAGCCTGCAGCTACTAACTAACAGTGCCTATGGAGCACGCGACTTGTGGTCACGAGATTCGTGGCGGGTGATTGATAATTTAACAGCTTTGTTAGATTATCTCACCAAGCGCCCCCATGCGCCGGTGACAACGTTTCTGAAGAGCCTGGATCGGCTCATCACTGAACTCATGGCCCTTACGGGCCTCAATCTAGAGAGCATGACGCGTGAAACGGGCTGGCGCCTTCTTGATTCTGGGCGACGCCTGGAACGGTCACAACAGCTAATAGGTTTTCTCAGGGCAACGTGCACCCACCCACATGATGAGACCGGTGATTACCTCATGATGGAATCACTTCTTGGAGCTTGCGATAGCCTCGTGACCTACCGACGCCAGTTCCGATCCATGCCCAGCATGGCAGGCATCATTGAGTTGCTGTTGCTCGATGAGAACTACGCGCGATCCCTCCTCTACCAAGTGGTCCGGTTGAAGAATAACTTCGCGGCTCTCCCAGAGCGGCCAGGAACCCAGCGATTGGCTGCTGAAGAACGTCTCATTCTTCAGGCCAGTACCGTACTGCGGTTGGGCGTGAGCGAGGAATTGGCGACAGTGTCTCCCAAGAGTAGCGAGCGTGAAGCTCTAGTGCAACTGCTAGATAGTATGAAGCAGCTTTTGGAGCAGGTCTCTGATGTACTCAATCTCGGCTACTTCAGCCACACAGAAACCTCAAGTCTCCTGCTTGGGTGATGAAACACTATCGGATCTCTCATACAACGTCCTACACTTACGACGGTCTGGTAAGCCTCTGTCATAATGAGGCACGACTGACTCCACGTCCCTTCGCTTGGCAAGCCTGTGTGTCTAGCGCAGTGACGACGACCCCGTTGCCATCTAACAAGCGTGATCGGAGAGATTTTTTTGGGAATCGGGTCCATTACTTCGCCATTCAGGAGCCCCATGAGCAACTTACGATTACGGTAACAAGCGAAGTGTCGATAGCCGCACCGCCTAAAGAAGCGGACGCCAATGCAAGTCAGCCATGGGAAAAGGTGGTCAGCTTCGTTCGCCAGCAACTGGTAAGTCCAGAATCAGACGCGCGTACATTCACCCTTCCGTCGCCACTCATCCCTACAGAGGAGCCGTTTGCGGAATACGCTGGTCCTTCGTTCGCAGCAGGCCGCCCAATGCTAGAGGCTGTCGAGCACCTAATGAATCGGATTGATGTAGATTTCACCTTCGTATCAGGAGCCACTACCATCGCTACACCATTGGCCGAGGTGTTGATGCACAGGCGAGGTGTTTGTCAGGACTTTGCCCAACTCATGATCGCCTGCCTTCGCAGCCTCGGACTCGCGGCCCGGTATGTCAGCGGTTACTTGGAAACCTTGCCGCCGCCTGGGCAAGAACGCCTCGTCGGTGCAGATGCATCACACGCGTGGGTAGAGGTCTATGATCCTGACGCCGGTTGGCAGGCGTTTGATCCGACCAATAACTTGAGGCCTGGTGACAAGCATATCATTCTAAGCCTGGGAAGAGACTTCTCCGATGTCACACCTCTCAAGGGCATCATGATGGGGAGTGGACGTCACGATCTGGAAGTCACCGTCGACGTCATGCCAGTAAAGAATAATGTTTAATCCCCGACACTTCGTCGGTCATGAACTCCTATGAACTAACTTCAGGATAAGGAGAAATAATATTCGTGATGAATGATAGACTGATTTGCCAACTTAGCATGGTTGTTGCTTCCCAGGTAGGTAGTCCGTGGGAGAGACGAACTCTTCAACGGTTTAAATACCATGAAAACCAATCAAGCTGTATCTCGATCACTGAAGCGCTCCCAAAAAACTAGCGTAGGTCTCGTTCCTGCCAAGCCAAAGCGTCTTTCCCAGCAATGCTGTCAAACGCTCACCAACCAACGACTGCGTTCTCTTCCTCAGTATAACAAGAGACCTAGGGAATCCAAAGGCCGTTGGAAGGTTCAGGATTGAGCGGACAGCCCAATAGTCGCCTGCTTGAGCAAGGCAATAAACCTTTTCTCCAAACTGGAGAATGAATGCGTCTTTCGCATGATGAGCATCCATTCCCTGTCGATAGATTTCACAGGCAACTCAAAGTCAATGAGTGGATTTTCGAAGCCCTCCGTTTCGAGAATCCACTGTGGCACGAGCCCTACACCGAATCCTGCTCTTGCAAGATTCTTTAGTGTTCCTACGCTTGGAACATCGATCATTCTGCAATCACTTGCGCCAACGTAATCAAACCAGTCTCGCGAGAGTTTATTAGTGATGCTGTCAGAGCCGAAGAGAAGAAATCGTTCACCTGAGAGAGCTTTTGCATCCAGAGGGACTTTTCGCGCATTCCAAGGATGTTGAGGCGATGTGATTAGACGGAGAGTGTCTCGAAAAAGAAAGGCTGATTGGACGCCTGCACACACCCCTTCATTGGGTCCTACGATCCCAAGCATGATATCGATGCTTCCATCGTTCAGGCTTTGCGCCAGCTCCTCGGCGTCGCCGATCTTTAGAACAATATTTGCCTCTGGATCCTCTTTGCTAATCGTATTCAATATTTCTGGCAGAACGAACTCACAGATGGAGTCGGTACTTCCAAAACGGACTGTATTGAGTTCCCCCGAGCGCAATTGCGCCAAGTTTTGGGAAGCACGGCGAAGTTCGCGAATCACTTCGCTTGCCGAGACGAGTAGCGTTTCGCCTTCTTGAGTAAGAGAGAGCACTTTGCCACGCCGGTCAAATAAAGTGCATCCGAGGCTCTTCTCGAGCGCCTTAATCGAGTGACTGACAGCCGATTGCGTGACGGACATGATGCCAGCAGTTTCCGTGAAACTCCATGTCCTAGCAAGAGACTGAAAAATGCGCAGCTGCCTCAGGTCGGTCACCTCACCGATCTGATCGACTTGGTGACCGACTGAAGCCGACTCCTCTTCTGTTACTGATGCTCGATAACCCACGGCCGTGCCCCCTGGTAGGCATGCCGCGTTCGCCTGTTATCAGCACTTAACGTAGCGTTTGCCTTTCGGCGGCCTTTGCAGGGGGCCGGTCCACTTAGTCGCGGTTCATGACGACTTCGCTCATTGCGTTCTGAAGCCATGCGACTGATTGGCGAAAGCGTGCTCAGCCTAGGAATGCTAAGTGCGCGTTCTGACATCGAGCCGCATGCTGGACAAGGGACCAACTCATCGCGGCGGACTAAGTTGACAAAATTTTCGAAGCGTCCGTGCGAGGAACATTGATATTCGTAGAGTGGCATATTGAGAGAAACAGCTGACGGGCTACTAAGAGCAGATAGCAAGATCTACGCCACCATCGAGCATCTTCACCGGTCCTGCAGCACTTGGTCGAATGTCGAAGTCGAATATCTCCGTTGGCAAGTACAGCGTGGTGCACGAGTTCGGAATATCGACGATGCCACTGATACGCCCTTCAACTGGAGCCGTACCGAGAATCGCATAAGCCTGGGCCCCAGTAAAGCCAAATTTCTTCATATACTCGATGGCGTTCAAACAAGCCATACGATAGGACACGTGCGGATCGAGGTAATGCTGCTTTCCGGATTCATCGACAGAGATACCCTCGAAGACGAGCTGACGTTTGTAGTTAGGCTCCAATGGACTGAGCTCGAAGATCGGATTCACCACGCCATACTTGGCCACACCGTCTTTGATAAGATTAACGCGAATATCGAGAAAGCCTGCCATTTCGATCGCACCGCAGAAGGTGATCTCTCCATCTCCTTGGGAGAAGTGAATATCACCCATAGAAAGGCCGCCACCGTTGACATAAACAGGGAAATAGACTTTCGAACCGCGGGTGAGGTTTTTGATATCACAATTACCACCGTGCTCCCTTGGGGGAACTGTCCGAGCGGCTTCGGCAGCGGCGCTAGAGGCTGCTTCGCCCGTCATGCGCCCCATGTGCGCGGTGTCTGCATAGGGCAAACAACACAACGGCGGTGTTCTTTCGGGATCGGTATCAAACAGCTCAGTCTCCCGAGAGTTCCATGTATCGAGCAACTCTTTCGAAGGCAAGCAGCCAATTAATCCGGGATGCATTATCCCGGCGAACTCCACACGCGGGATATGACGTGATGAAGTGTAGATTCCATGAAAGTCCCAACAAGCTTTGCGCGCCTCAGGGTAGTGCTCCGTCAAAAAACCACCACCATTCTCCCTATCGAATAAGCCGGTAAAGCCCCACTCTGATTCAGGCAGCGCACCGATATCCAGAATATCCACTTCGAGCAGATCACCCGGTTGCGCACCCTCTACACCGATGGGCCCACTTAGATAGTGCACTTTCGAAAGATCGACTTCCTTAATATCCGTGGCGCTGTCATCGTTGCTGATCTGACCACCGGTCCAATCAACACACTCGACCCGGAACTCGTCACCAGGTTTGACTGTGGTCACCATTGGAATATCAGGATGCCAACGGTTGTGTAGCACGTCCTGCTCTTCGGGGGCGATGGTCGTATCGATCTTAATAATGGTATTTGGCATAGTCTTATGTCGTAGGTTTGAGTTGTGGTAGAGGCTCTAAACTGCAAGAAGATTTCGGATATCCTCTGGATTCACGGAGGCGCGATCGGCTTCGAAGACGAAATTGCCCCCGTCCAACACGAGAAATCGGTCGCAAGCATCAAGGGCGAAGGAGAGCACCTGCTCAGCAACAATGATGGAGATACCCTTTAAATCTCTGATCTTCCTGAGCACCTTTGCGATTTCTTTGATGATGGATGGTTGAATGCCTTCGGTAGGTTCGTCTAGCAAGAGCACTTTGGGGTTGGTGACGAGGGCTCTGGCAATCGCGAGCTGCTGCTGTTGGCCGCCAGAGAGGTTGCCCCCCTTGCGCTCTCCCATTTCCTCGAGAATAGGAAAGATCTCGTAGACATAGTTGGGAATTGTCTTTGACTTAGATTTCTCCATTCCCGCGCGTATATTGTCAGAGACGGTCATCGAGGGAAAGATCATCCTCCCCTGCGGCACATAGGCCAGCCCACTTTGCACGCGTTTGTAGCTTGGGCGGCCAGCAAGTTCTTCGCCATCCAAGGTGATACTGCTGCCACCAGCGGAGTCCAAGACTCCGATCAAGGCTTTCATCAACGTCGTCTTCCCCATGCCATTCCTTCCCATGACACCCAGAATCTCACCCTCCCCCAGCTTCATGGAGAGGTTTGGAATGACTTCGCTTTGGCCATAACATACTTTCAGTGTATTAAACTCAAACATAACAATCAGTCTCCTAAGTATACGTGCTTAACAGTTTCATTCGCCTTGATCTCGGCCATATTTCCCTCAGCAAGAATCTTGCCCATGTGCAGCACTGTAACGCGATTGGCAATGCTCTCTACGAATTCCATATCATGCTCGATGATGATGATAGAGCGCCCCTTCGCCACTTTCTTAAGTAACTTTGCGGTTGCTTCCCGCTCCTTCACGCTCATTCCAGCCACGGGTTCATCCAGCAGCATGAGCTCAGGTTCCTGTACTAAGAGCATGCCAATCTCAAGCCACTGTTTCTGTCCATGACTGAGAAGTTCAGCCTTCTCATCCAGCTTGTCAGAAAGATAGATCTCCTCGGCGACCTTGTGAATTTTATCAGAAATCTCAGGCGTGCGATTGAATGTCAGGGAGCCCCAAACGGTCCTTCCCCAAGGAAAGGAGATTTCGAGATTCTCCAACACCGTCAGATCTTCATATATGGATGGTGTCTGAAACTTCCGGCCCACGCCCGCACGCACAATGGCGTGCTCACGTTTCCCAAGAAGCTCTTGATTGTTGAACTTGATGCTTCCCTCGCTGGCCGCCGTCTTGCCACTGATCAAATCAAGAACGGTGGTCTTTCCAGCTCCATTCGGGCCAATAATCACGCGCAGTTCGTCAGCATCGACATAGAACGTCAATGAATCCACTGCTTTGAAACCATCAAAGGAAACGGTCAGGTCCTCAACCGCAAGTAGATAATCTGTACTTGATCCTGAACTCATGCTTTGCCCTCCTGTGAAGTGACCGTCTCTTTCTGAACAGGCACACGTCTTTTGCGGAAATCTATCAACTTCGCGCCCCAAGGTCTGAGATAATCCTGATATAAACCTGCTAGTCCCTTTGGTAGTAGGATGACGATCACGATAAATAAAGACCCATAAAAGAACATCCACAGGTTCGGATAGCTCTCCGAGAAGAGAGACTTGGCCAGTGTCACGAGAAGGGTGCCGTAGACAGCCCCATAAAGACTTAACCTGCCGCCGACGGCAGCGAATATGACCATATCAATAGAGGGGACAACTCCGATCAGGTTTGGCGACATAAAGCCCACTTGAAGAGTAAACAGAGCACCCCCAATCGACGATATCACAGCAGCGACACAGAAGATAAAAATTCGGAAGCTAGAGATATTGTATCCAGAGAAACGCACCCGCTCTTCCTTGTCCCGCTGAGCTACCAAAACCCTGCCTAACCGGGTCGCTAGTATCCACCGACAGACCAGGATCGATACCAAGAGCAATCCGACACATACAAAGTAGAGCGTTCGTTGGGCCTCTTCAGTGCGAATGTCCCATCCTGCCAGTGTCTTCAGATCAGTCATACCGTTGATTCCGCCGAAGTAGCCTTGGTTGCCGACGATCACATACCACAGGCAGGCAACCATCGACTGGGTGAGAATGGCGAATACGACCGGTCCAACCCGACCCCTAAAGTAGAAGACACTTAACAGGTAACTAAACACGATCGGTAGCACGACGACCAAGGCGAGTGTTGCTGGCAAACTCTTGAAAGGTATCCAGAACGTTGGAAGTTCAGTCACCTGATTCCAGTCCATAAAGTCAGGAATCCCAGGAGTCGTTTGTATCTTGGTGCTCTCCGGATCTGAAGCTTCAAGCTTCAAGAACATGGCCATTGAGTAGCCGCCTAGTCCGAAGAAGAGACCTTGTCCCAGGCTAAGGATTCCACCATAGCCCCAGCACATAACTAGGCCGACCGCGACAAAGGCATAGCTGAGATACTTTCCCGTTAGATTCAATCTAAAGACACTCAAGAAGAGTGGAAGGACGACTAGTAGCAGTACTGCTAGGACCACGAGTGCGACGAGGCCCTCCTTCCCGCCAATCGCTTTAGTGATTGCGTTGTTTTCAGACGATTTTGTCTTCATAATAGCGGAGGAAGTTATGACCGAATTCTCTCCGAGAAGAGTCCCTTGGTAAACTTGGTGAGGACGGCAAAGATAATTACGTAGAGCCAAACCTTTGCTATCGAGCCTGCCATGAAGAATTCGAGGATCGAAGAGAGTAGCGCGAGGAATCCACTGGCAACAAATAGCCCTGCGAGACTGCCAAGACCACCTACGACGAGCACGAGGTAGGCATCCACGATGTATGCGGTCCCTGCTGTTGGAGACGTGGAGGCAATCGTGGTGAAGAAGGCGCCAGCAATACCGGAAGTACCACAAGCAATAGCAAATGTGAGGCGGTCGGTGCGCTTTGTGTTGATTCCGAGCGCGCCGCTCATTTCACGATTCTGCGTAGTTGCCCGCATTCGCAAACCGAGGCGGGTTTTCTTGAGAAAGATGATGAGGCTCGCTGTGAGAGCGATGGTTAAGCCGAGGAGCAGGATTCCGTTGAGTGGGACCTCGATAGTATCGGTGATAGCCCAGGAACCCATGAGCCATGAAGGCAAAGTAGCGCTCATTTCCCTTGCTCCAATAAACGTGCGGAAGCACTGCTGCATGACCAGGCTGAGGCCCCATGTGGCTAGCAGAGTATCCAGCGGCCTCGAGTAAAGGCGGCTGATGAGCGCCCACTCCACTAGGTAGCCCACTCCGAATGCAATGACGAAAGCCAGTGCGATGGCGAATATGAAATAGTAGTTGAGAAGTCCGGGGGCGTTTTCAGCAATAAACTTTGAAACCAAACACATAGTGTAGGAGCCGATGACTAGAAACTCGGCATGAGCCATGTTGATGACCCCCATTTGTCCGAAGACAATGAAGAGCCCCAGCCCCATGAGGACATAGATGCATGCCAGGCTTACGCCCCCGAACGATTGCATCACGATAATAGAATAGATTTCTTGAAAAGTGTATTCGCCCATTACTCTCGAAAGTTAACCTGATGAAATAGTGGGACCCGGAATCGGACACGGGTCCCACTCAAACTCTAACTAACTGAACAGTTATACCTACTGGTATCCTTTCGGATAAGGATTCGGCTCGATCAGGTCCGACTCGGCGATTACTTCAAATTGGCCGTTTCGCAGGAACTTGCCAATCTTCGCCTTGCTCCAGAGGTGGTGATTGGTGTCATGAATTTTGACATAACCTTCTGGAGCATTAGCAAACTCAATGCCGGAGGAGGCAGCGGCAATCTTGTCAATATCAAAGCTGCCGGCTTTCTCTACAGTATACTTCCACAGCCATGGGCCCAAGTAGCCAGCTTGAGTAACATCGCCAATGACGCTGTCTTCTCCCCACATTTCCTTAAATGCGGCAACGAATTTCTTGTTGTTTTCGTTCGGAAGTGACTGGAAATATTTCATGCACGAGTAGAAACCCTCCGTGTTCTCTCCACCAATCCCCAAAACCTCATCTTCAGTCGTTGAGATGGTCAGTAGGTTATACTTATCCGACGTGATGCCCGCAGCCTTAAGTTGCTTATACCAAGCCACGTTGCTGCCACCGACAACGACGCTGTAGATTAGATCCGGCTTTTTGAGTTTCACTTTATTGATCAATGATCGGAAATTTGTGTGTCCAAGTGGGTAATACTCTTCGCCAACCACCTTACACTTCGGGTCTTTCTTCTTAAGATATCGCTCGATATGATTTCGAGCGATCTTATTGGAAGTGCGCGGCCAAATGTAATCTGAACCGATGAGGTAAAAGGTACGGGTGCCAAGTTTTTCATAGGCCCAGTCCAATCCCCAAATGATCTGCTGGGTAGCTTCTTGACCCGTATAGATTACGTTCTTTGAGTCTTCTAATCCTTCGTAGAACGTCGGATAATAGAGCATATTATTCTCTTTTTCGAATACAGGTAGCACGGCCTTACGAGAGGCCGAGGTCCAACAACCAAAGACACAGGCGACCTTATCGTTAATAATAAGCTTCTTCGCTTTTTCGGCGAAGGTGGGCCAGTCGCTGGCACCATCTTCTTGAACGATCTCGATTTTACGACCAAGAACGCCGCCAAGGTCATTGATCTGTTTGATTGCAAGCCGTTCAGCTTCAACAGACCCTGTTTCACTAATGGCCATGGTACCCGTAATGGAGTGCAACTGCCCCACTGTGACTGTGGTATCGGTCACAGCAAGGCCTGTCGTATTAACTTCCGCAGTCGGGTAATCTGCTGCAGAATATTCCTTATAGGTCACGTCTGTAATAACGGCTGGCGACTTAATAGTCGAGACGCTGGCGCTGACGAATGTTTCAAGCTCTCCGCTGGTAGAGAGAGAGCCTTCGCTCTTGGCCGTGGTCGTTGTGGTCGACGATTCACCACCACAGGAGGTGAGGCCGGCAGCGATAGCCAGGCACGCAAATGCGCCTAGACTTCTCCCTGCTTTCTTGTAATTACTACATAGTTTAAATATGGTCATAATGTTGAGTAAGGATAGTTGAACTATTGGTGTGTTAGCCTAACTTTTCGTTATTACAGAACACACTCTCTATTGATGATCAGGGAAAGAGCATCGGCTATGCCAAGTGCCTAGATATGAAGATGAACTCTTCTCATGTTGCTATGAGTGACATGTCTGAGATTCATCTTCGATGAGTTGCGCTGGCTTTGAAGTGCGGAACACGGCAGGAGATTAAAGCGAAATAGACACACAGTGACCATTGGCTTTAAGATTTATTGTGCTGCCATCCACAAATCGCCCGATCGTAGCAAAGGTAATTTCAGTATGGGCGAATAGGCCCGACGCCCCCGACAACCCTGCCGGTGCAATGGCTAATAAGTAACCATAGCTTGGAAAGGAAGTGAGCCACTTTGCCCATTCGGTGTCCTTTGGAATAGGCAATGTCTCAATATCAACAGCCACACCGACTGATGAGCAATGACAAAGCATCGCTAGAGTGCCGATGATACCGCCGTTGCTGATATCTTTCCCTGCTTTGCAAAGTCCTCTTTCTGCCAGATGGGGCAACAGCTCCAAATCCGTACGTAATCTTTCTGGCGGAGTCGTTGTGCTTGCATTCCAGAATGGGTTGTCGTTCCGATAGGCACCATTCATGTCGATAGCGACGGCGAGATGATCGCCCGGGTGGGCATCGAAGCTGGTTATCAAGTTTGCACCTGCGCGTCCAAGGACAGCAGCAGCAAGTCCCGCTGGCTGATCGCTTGCTAACCTGGTGGTGTGTCCTCCAACGATAGGCACGTTGTAGGCGTGAGCGGCGGCTCTCATGCCTGCCCATATTGTATTCAGGGTCTTCTCGTTAGGTGATGAAATGACATCAGTGATCGCAATGGGGCGCCCGCCCATTGCTGCGATGTCTGACAAATTCACCATCACGGCGCTGTAGCCTGCAAACCACGGATCATCGCTGACAAAGGAGGGTAACATTCCCTCTGCAGCGAAAAGCAAATGGCCGCGACTTGCTGGATCGACGATCGCGGCGCAGTCGTCGCCTAGAGCGACGTTTCCTGCAACTTCCTGAGCGGGGGTGTAAGCGTAAGAAATGCCCGCTTTCTCAACAACTGCTGGGTGATTGCTTAAGGCGCATGCTACTGACTTCAGAGCTTGGAGATCAAGCGACACGAGCGGCGGGCTGGTAGCGATTCAAGTCCGCACGCATTTTGATGTGCTTGAGTCCATGAAGGGAGATCTCTTCAAGTGGTTCCCAGTGTAGTCTCTGAAAGAATCGGGTATTCTGGTGCTGCACGGTTGCGAGAAATTCATGGCAGCCGATGGCATTGGCAGTGGATACGGCTTTGTAGATAAGGCCTGCACCTAATGCGCCCAATGCGTGATAGCAAGGTTGTAGGTTCCTAACCGCCACACCGGGACTAACATGACGTAATCGGCGAAAGTCTTTGGCCACGCCTAGCCGTGAACCATACCACACGCCGGGTTCACGTTCATCAATTCGCACGACGCCAGCGACCGTATCTTCCATCCCGGCGAGAATGGTATTACACACGATAGGTATCATGTTGGCATCAACCAGGTCATGGTCGTCTTCGTTGAACACGCCTTGCTCCGTGCAGAAGATCCGTCTTCTTAGCTCAAAGAAGCCTTCGCGATCGCTGTCAGTGGTGGCGATTTTGAAGACGAAGTCAGAGGGACAGAACTTGCTGAAACGTTCGAGAATCATATCAAGTCATGGACAGCAGTTTCTGTTCCATTGCTGGGATTTGAAGCGCAATTTGATCGGCAATGTATGCCGCATCTTCCGCGATGCCGGAAAAGCGGGCTGAGCCCCACGTATGTTGCCAGGGGAGTCCCAGGAAATAGAGGCCAGGGATACTCGTGACACCGCGGTCCGTTTCAGGGAAGCCACGCATGTTAAGCACCGGTAGCTTGATAGCTTGAAAGTTCGGGCGAAATCCAATGCACCAGATGATCGCCGTGATGTTGTTCTCGGAATAGCCCAACTCGGTCGGTTCGTTTTCTGGTGTCCAAACGGGTGTGTAGTGTGCCTGTTCTGGGGCGTGGATGCCTGACGCTTCCAGGTAATCGTCGATTCGCTGGCAGATGCCGTTGTAAGAACGATCAGCAGCGTCAAGTTTCTCCGAGATGTCCTGGTAGACAGCGAAGCGCTCGGCATCAATAGAATTAACGTAGCCGTAGAGCTTCACGCCATCTAAAGCGAATTGGCGAAGATCGATCTCGTGCCCGCCATCCCGGCCGGTGAGGTAGTGATTGGTGCTAGAAAGTGCTTTGTTTTTGTCAGGATGTTCGCCGAACGTGGTCTCGTAGTAGCCCATCTCTTCCAACCAAGTTACCGCATCCTTTCCCCGATAGCGTCTTGGCGATCGCGGCGCGTTGCCGAGACATAGGTGGACCTTACGTCCGAACCGGTGCAACTCTTCCATCATTTGCACACCAGATTGGCCTGAGCCGACCACGATGGTTTCGCCTTCAGGAATCTGATCGGGGTTCTTGTAGTCAGCGGAGTGGATTTGCTTGATATGTGAGGGAATGGTCTCTGCGCCGCGTGGCAGGATAGGTGTGTGGAAACATCCCATTGCTACTATGACATCGTCACAATGCCATTCACCCACGTTCGTCGTGACATGAAAGAAGCCATCACGCTTTGTGACGGAGGTTACCGATACGCCTTCGCAAATGGGTGGATTGTATTTACTAACATAGGCTTCGATGAAATCAACGATCTCATCTTTAACCATGAAACCTTCGGGGTCATCACCCCCGTAGTGGTGCCCCGGGAGACGGCACTGATGGTTTGGGGTAACTAAGCAGAAAGAATCCCAGCGCTCTGAACGCCAGGCATGCCCGACCCGATGTTTTTCAAGAATCAGGTGATCAGTGATGCCGCGCTCTTTCAGGCAGTAGCTTGCGGAAAGACCGGCCTGCCCACCACCAATGATGATGACGGAGACATACTCTGATCCGGAGAAAGGCATTGGTTAGATGTGCGTGATCTTCAGAAGTGTCTTTGGTGGGAGATCGCCTGCCCATTGTTCGATCTCGTCCAGAGACGCCGTGGCCCCAGTACAGGCGAAGCCAAACTTAGCGCGCACTCGTTCCGAGGCTTCTTTGAGCGCCTTGCGGGACAGCGTGAGAAACTCGCTCGCAGGGAGGACTTGGTCCTTGGAGAAGTAGTCTTTCACAACGGAGGATGGAGAATAACACGCTCGGAAAGAGCCGTCTGGCAGCGTCACTGTGAAGGGTGTTTCAGGCATGATTAGTTAGGCAGAGCAGGTGGACTTTTTTCAAAGGAGGAAAGAGCTGAGCAAGCACCACACTTGGCGCAACCGGCTTTGACTGTGTCAGAAGTCATAGCAGCTCGAGTGAGCATGTCGCCGAGAGGAGCGAGGATCGCTTGCATGAACTCCGCTGTTGGAGGGGGATGATTCGCCAATATCGTGCCCGTCACAGGAACGAAGGGCACGACGAAAGGATACACCCCGATGGAAATGAGTCTCTCAGAAGCATCTAGCAAGCCTTCGACCGTATCGCCAAGGCCAGCGAGTAAGTAAGTGCTCACTTGGCCTCTACCAAATGTTGCTACCGCAGATTCGAAGGCCTGCATGTAGTGGAACAAGGGCACTTCGGCTTTTCCTGGCATGATGCGTGCGCGCACCGATTCGTCCCAGGCTTCAAGGTGCATACCTAAAGCGTCCACACCCGCTGACCGAAGCTTTAAGAACCAGTCAAAGTTGTCTGGAGGTTCGCATTGCGCTTGGATCGGCAAATCGGTGGCATCTTTGATCGCCTTCGCAGCGGCAGCGAGCACGGCGGCACCTCTGTCGGAAGTGGGTGGTGTCCCCGTAGTCATGATGACATTGTCAATTCCGTCCAATCGCTGCGCTGCCTTCGCTACTTCGGCTAACTGCTCGGGCGATTTTTCGCGGATCGTGCGGCCAGCTTTGAGCGACTCACCGATAGCGCAAAACTGGCACTTGGTTTTTGCATTCCCGTAGCGAATACAGGTTTGCAATAAGGTGGTAGCCAGAACCTTGCGTGAATGGAGCTGCGCAATTTTCCAGTAGGGAACGCCTTCGGCCGTCTGCAGGCCGTAGAATTTGGGCTCGGGAGGAAAGTCGATGGACGCAATTCGAATTCCGTCCTGGAAGAGATCGGCTCTTCCGTTATGTTTAGGTGCACTGATAGAAAACGGAGAAAAGGTAGCTCCTTTGGTGTGTACTGGGACCATGATCGTGGTCCCGAGCACCGTTACTGCCTTGTGATCAGTCGGCCCGGCCCCGCCCGTGCGCGACGGCACAGTGCCCGGCGTCGCGGCTATAGATAGTCCAGCAGACTGGAGCTCAGAGAGCAGCCACTGCTTCTTTGACAGGACGGCTGTTTGAAAGTCGAAAGTCTTCATCGAGTTCTTGTGGTGCTTTTGTTGGATGGGAGTGAATGGCGAGCCGTGGCGATTTATCGACACGTAGTTCGAATAGATCAGGCCGACTATAGTGGCCTACGGAGTCGAGCATGCGCTTACGCTTCACAATCAGGCCAAAGTCGAGATCAGCAATGGCCATGCCCTCCCCTTCTTTAATGGGATCGCACATATGTGAGCCGTCAGGGGCAATGATCGCCGAGCAACAACCACCCCGAAGAGCGCGTTGCATCTTCTCATCGGTGGTGATACTTGCAATCTGCTCCTCCGTTAGCCAACCGGTGGCATTGACAACGAAGCAACCTGATTCCAGAGCATGATGCCGGATGGTGACTTCGATCTGATCGGCAAAGATCTGACCGACCATAGATCCTGGAAACTGGGCGCAGTGAATTTGCTCACCATCCGCCATTAATGTATAGCGTGCTAGTGGATTGTAGTGTTCCCAACAAGCGAGGGCGCCGAGGCGACCCACCTTGGAATCTACTGCCCGTAATCCTGAGCCATCACCCTGACCCCAGATCATACGTTCGTGGAATGAAGGGGTGATCTTGCGACGTTTCAGTAGCAACGTACCGTCTGCATCGAATATTAGTTGTGCATTGTAGAGTGTGCCACCGTCTCTCTCATTGACCCCAACAACCAGAGCCATGTGATGTGTGGCCGCCGCCTTGGAGAGTCTGTCGACCAGATGACCAGGGACCTCAACAGCCTCTTCATAGAGGCGCTGGTGCTCTTGCCCGGAGATCACGGGCGGCTTGACAAACGAGAAGTAGGGATAATAGGGAACGAAAGTCTCGGGAAAGACGGCGAGCTGAACGCCACGATCTGCTGCTTCCGAGATGGCAGCGATCATGTGATCCATGGTGCCAAGCGCCCCGGAGAGATCCGGGGCAATTTGGATAGCGGCGGCGCGGACTACGTTCATAGCTCTGTTAGACAGTCCAAGAGTCCATGATCACGGCGTTTGCTTTCTTGTGCTTTAAAATGCAATCCAAGACATCGAGTGGATTGATAGGGATAATGCCGGGAATGAATGCTTTCTCCGTCTGGCCGTAGAGAGCTTGTGTGGAGAAACGGCAGCCGTAGACGTTTCCGCCCTCCTCCATGAACTTCGCGAGACGCTGATTCACAAAGAGGTGGCCCGGAAAGGCCTCGTCTCCAAGTGTGGGGAATCCGCGTTGGAACCCCATGGTCACACCTGGCCCGTAGAGCAGTATCGATGTGTCGTAGCCTTTCCGCAGAAGACGTGTGGCCGAAAGCGTGTTCACGATTGAGATGGAGCCTTCGAAAGCCACGGTATGGAACGTGACCAAAGCAAGCTCTCCTTCTTCGGCTTTGTAGTCTTCGAAGACTTTCTCTTCATAGTCGACAAGGTAGTCGCCGTCTTTGTGCATTTCTTTCTCTACTGTAGGCATGTTAATAGGATGTGATGATGGATTGCGTGCCCGCAGATCGCAGGCGTGTCGCAAGGTCTGTAAAGCACTGGCCATGCCAGTCGTGGATTTTGCCGATGCTGAGTGATGCAAGTCCTTGCGCATGAATCCTGCTAATCAGACCCATGTGAAAGAACGCGTCACCATGGCTGACTTAGCTGCCTCCCTCGGACTTGCCGAGTCCACAGTTTCTCGCGCTTTGCGGGGGGACAGACGGATCAGCGCCGCGACCCGCAATCGCGTGCTAACTACGGCAGAGGCAATGGGTTACCGACCGAACGCCATGGTCAGTGCCCTCATGTCGGTGCGGCGGAGGCACGGCAATGCCAAGGAGATTGACACGATTGCATTGGTCACGGACTACCAGGGGGAGGGGGGGTGGCGGTCTAAAGATGTTTGCCGATGGGAGTATGAAGGTATCTGCAAGCGAGCCAATCAATTAGGCTATCGCATCGAGGAGTTTCCGTTGGCGAACTTTGCTCATGATGCCACGCGTCTGGAGAAGGCACTCCAGACGCGTGGCATCCGAGGCGTCTTATTAGGATTCTCGCGTGAACGCCGTAAGCACTTACCCATTGATATCGCGCGGTTTACAGTGGTTGGCCTTAGCGCCTACTTCAATGAGGTGATCGTAGATCGGGCGAACTTTCATGGCTTTTACAACGTCCGGCTGGCTTTTGATGAGATGAGGCGCTTGGGCTACCAGCGTGTCGGCCTTGTCGTTCCGGCGTTTAACAATCAAATCTCAGGACACCAGTGGTCGAGCAGTGCTCTGGATTGGCAATGGCACCAAGAAGAAGATAGGCGCTGCCTGCCCCTGATCGCTGAGGAAACACAGCCCGAAGTTGAATTCTTAGCATGGCTAGAGAGAGAGAATCCTGAAGCGATCCTTGTCTATAAGCTTCCTGTCCAAATTTGGCTGGCGCGCTGCCGCAAGAGCTTACCAGTAGCGTTCCTCTACCGGACTCAATCCGAAACGCGCAGCGCTCCTGGCATCGATGGCAATCTTGCTCTCGTAGGCGCTGCAGCCATTGATCTCGTCGTCGAGGCTTTGCATACCAATCGCACTGGCGTACCGGAGCATCCTAAAGAAGTGCTCATCAAAGGGACTTGGTGTTCATCTCCTCGACATTCAGAGCCGACAAAGCATGATCCTTGCGTCACCTCCGTCAGATGAACGAGCTAAAGGGCTTCTCCACTCTCGACAAAGCACTTAAACGCAATCTCGATCCCCGTCGCTATGACACCTTCGCGGAGATTGGGGCAGGACATGAGGTCGTGCGCTGGTTCTTACTCGCGGGAGGCGCAACGTATGCTATTCCAAAGGGCATCTCGGCGTTTGACATGAAGGTCTGCGACGCCATCTAAGATCGATGTGCGCGGTACGTCTGTCGGGCCCGCTAGAGTACGAGCAGGATCTCAACTTGAAGTGCTTGCGTGTTGATCGGGCAGAGACAACATCGTTCTTCACCTTTGCCGATACCGTTTCCGCAAGAAAGTTCCACAATACCAATGAATGCTATGGATGGATGGGGGTGCGCTTCCAGGCCCACCCGCGTGATGAGACTAGCAACATCATCATCCGCGTGAGGATTCTCAATAAGACGAATGCACCTCAACAGTAGGCACCTGGCATCATGGGTGTTGGGCTCTTCTACGGTGCATGCATGTAAAATTACAACCCGGAAAAGCTCCTCGATAACCTCAGCACGGAACGAGTCGAAATTGATATGATTGAGTTCCATGGCATCGAGTTCGCCGGGTAGACAATCGTTTGATGGGCTTGAAGCTGGTGCAACTTGGACGGACCAATGCCGCCATGTTCCGGGCTGGGGCTAGGAGCTACAACCTTCAAAGGTCCTTCGCGAACGTGCTGTGCTCGTAGAGCGAGGCAGCTTCCGTCCCGTATGCAACTCGAACATCGACATCATGCGCTGCGCCTATGAACCGTTCAGCGAAAAGCCTGGAATTGATGACGATTCAATTCTACAGATCATGTAGAGCATCATGCGGACTTGATGGCCTCTGGACAGATCGATGTCTTGGCCCTTGCTGACATGCTCGTTGCCCGCGGTACGACGGCACTCATTTCGGACTACTTTGAATACTACCGCCTCGCTGCCTATCTTAGTCGCTATACGCAAGCCAAGATCGGTATTTCCATGGGAGTCGGTAGTCTACAGGAACTCTTCGACGAGAAGTATTACACAGAATTGCAACAAGTGATGATGTTTGGGAGACCATGGTCCCGTCAGAAGTCGCAGAAGTAATGAAGGGCTGGCTTGCGGATGTTTGGCTGGGGGAACCGATCCGATCCCCAAAAGTCCTTATCAATCATGCTACGCGACAAATATGGCACTCCCGAGATCGACTATCCGATCTTTCCTGGGCACCCCATCACCTCTTTGATGAGTCAGGCGAGATGCGAGGGAGCACGTGCTGGTCTTTCTCAATGACTTCGACACTCGTTGGTTAGGCTCCCCGAAGCATACGTTGAAGAATGGTGATCGACTCCCGATACTCCAAGCCGTATCCGGTGGTTAGAACCCAACCGGGCAAGTCTTAAACCGTGGTATCCACGGACGGGCTAAACTTCAACGCCGCACCCGCTGCCGCTTGAGAGCTTACTGAGATGGCCAAAATAATAGAGCCCTAGTCCGTCCGACTCTCATTTATAAAAATTTCTTTCTTGTTTAAGAGCGCAAGCTTGGCAGAAGCGGGAATCCATTAGCAAATCTAATAATACCGAGGCACGAAATCAATTGTGTTCCGCGATTTCAATTCGCCAAAATTAGATCACACTAACAACGTATACCAAAATATACTCCTTAGCGTTAGCGGGAACGGCCGCATTGGCCTTCGGCATCGGTAGTCAGCCAGTCAGCTTTCGGCACTACGATTTCTAATGGCTGCTTTGAAGCGGGTCTCACGGATTGGACCGCAACCGGTCTTGCTCTCCCATTTATTCCCACATCCACTGGACTTCTTTACCGGTGAGCGTCAACGGTGTTAGCAAGACAACGGCTAGGCAAATAATCAACAATCCTTTGATCATAGCGCCCAGAATGATCGAAATTCGAGGCCTTGGCGAGCACGAGAATCAGCAAGGTGTTGTTGGATCTAGCGTCAGGGTTACAAACCCGTGCGACAAGCGAGCGCCTGGCTTCTCATGGAATAGCACGGGGTTGTCACCCGTGACAACGGTTCGCGCTAGCAGCAAACCACACCCCACACACCCCACACACCCCACACACCCCACGCACCCCAGAACAAAGGGCAACTGACACACTCAAAAGATGGCGTCACTAACTATCATCTTAAACCTTTCCCTGATGGCTGCTGGCTGCTGGTTGCTGGTTGCTGGTTGCTGGTTGCTGGTTGCTGGTTGCTTTATGGCTTGAAGCACGACGACCTACGGCGAATTGTTTGTTCGCAACCTTACTAATAACTAAGAACACCAAGTGACTCAGCTGCAAG
>Ga0213868_10000564_pt1 | contig 34962 bp, 40 predicted proteins | sample PICome_9_FD_160087 | JGI IMG/M metagenome (GOLD analysis project Ga0213868, IMG submission 160087) | Coastal seawater microbial communities near Pivers Island, North Carolina, United States - PICO127 | ecosystem: Environmental > Aquatic > Marine > Coastal | place: USA: North Carolina...
GGCGATGGGCAAGCTGCTGGGTATCAACAGTACAGCTGGATGGGATGCTGCTATGGCTAAAGGCGGTGGTTTTGCCGCTTTGGGCATCAAGTCTTCGGATGCAAACGCTGCACTGCTAGGCTCAATGGCCGGTAACCGAGGCACGCTGCTGGATAACGAAAGCACTGCGGTAAACACAGCCAACAACATTGCAGGTCAGAAGATCCAAGAGGAAAACCAAGCCTACCTAAACAATGTTACTCGCCCACAAGACGCAGCTGACAGGGCTCGGGCAGAAGCTGGTTGGGCTCAAGCAGATCTGGTGACCCAAGACGAAAACGCTAAGTACGCAAAAAATAAAGAAGATGAGGCGACTGCTCTATATGGTAAAGACCACGTAGAAGGCGTTCTGAAGTACAGCCCTTATGTAACTGCTGATGACATCACGACTGCAATTAATAGAAACCCAGATCTTACACGTAAGCAGAAAGACGCTGCATTGGCAGCACTGCCTGATGTGTTTGCAGCCAGAACTGGCGTTACCGCAACTGCTGCAAATAAGGTGTCTAATACACCAGAATCTACGGCCATTACTTCCCAGATTGACAGGGCTAAAGAAGCTACTGCTAGAGCAGCAGCCAACAATCCCCTTATTGCGGACCATGCTTTATTAAATCAAGAGCACACCCAAGACCCTCAAGCCGCTCTGGATGAGCTTTTTGCGGCTACGACTGCTGCTAATGGCGGAGATAATTTTGCCAGCTCCGAGGAGTTTAAGACCGGTAGTGGGCCTATGGCAGCATTCTACCAAAAAATGGTGACAGCCGGTACAAGCCCGGACGGCAGCCGCCTACCACCAGGATTGATTTCAAAGATCATCCAAAACAATCTAACGGATGGTGGGAGATACTTCTTCTTTGGTGGTGGTAAAGTTGACAAAGACGAGAAGAAAATTCTTGATGAGATCAACAAGTTTAAAGACCCTGATCAAGTATCAGCGATGTACTTGTCTTCACAAAATTATGCAGCCGAGCAAACGCAGATTGCTGGCATGGAAACCAAAAAAGGCGAGTTTGAGCGTATCATAGCTCTTGCCGAGCAGAATGGAGAGACCGAGCAGGTAAAGGTGCTTCGGGCCGGATACAAAAAGTATGTTGATGACACGACTGGCGTAACAGCTGACTCCGAAAAGGCCAAAAAAGCTGCTGATGTTGCTGAGGCTGCAATAGCTAAAGCTGCTAAAATTACAGCTGCTATAGGTGGTGGGGACCCTAAAAACATTAATGCTGCTTTGGCCGCACAAGCTGAACAGGCTGCTCAAGTTGCTGCTCGCCAAAGGCAAGAGTCGGCTGCTCTAGCTGCTTTTAGGCAACAAGCGGAATCGCAAACCCCCATCAGTGTTGTGGATCCGGCTTTAGAAACTATGGGTAAAGCAGCTACTCAAATACCAAGTTTGTTTAGTTCTGGTTTTAGCACAGCCTTAAACTACCAATTTCCTGGGGCTTCTGTTGGAGCACGAAAAATTGGTGGGGCTGTAGGAAATGTTCTAGGTAGTGTGGCAGATCAGGTTATCCCTGAATCCACTCCCGGACCAAATATTGGAGGCAACCTTTGGAGCCAGACGTCAGAGACAGACAAAGCGTATATGCTGTCATCTGAGCTTGATATGCCCCAGGCAGACTCTTCTTTGTTGACGAGGGCGGCTTATGTTATGGAAACAGGTGTTGATCCAAATACGGGCATTCCCTTGAGTGACTCAGAACAGCAAGTCATGAATACTAAAGTTGCTGAAGTCATTAAAAAAGCCCTTAAGGCGAGAGGAGACCTACCCCTCACACCTGAGTTAGCTCAACTGATTGCGTCCAATCCTATGTGGCAATCTGCCTTGGGTAATTAAGTTCATGGACGTGATCGACGAATAAATGTTATGACGGGAGGAGCCTTGGTTCCTCCCGTTTCTCGTCACACCACACCAAAGCAAAGCAAATCCACAAAGGGTCTACAACATGAGTGAATATCCACAGTCCCCCAACCTTGCGCATCTTGCTTCATTTGGCTCTAGCAATCGGGCCCCATCCAACTTGGTGGGTGATAAAAAAGAAAATCTGAAAATGACCGCTTTGCAGAAGCAAGCGATGCTAGGATCCCCTGAAGAGCAGCAACGTGTTGCTTTGGCTGAGATAGGGGGTAATCAGTCAGGCAGGAATCAATCTACTGATGATATTTTGGATCCCAATGTATCAGATGCTCAATTTGTGGCCAGGTATGGAGAGGAGGCTCTAGCAAATCGACACCGTTATGGAGAAGTTCTCTATAACCAAAACCGCCTAAAAGAAGCAGAAAGAACCAACGGCGAAACCGCTTGGGATACAGCCATGGGGCTGGCTGGTGTTGGGACTAATTTGGCTGGTGGTGCAGCAACGCTTGTAGGACAAGCCGTTGATACAGTCGTAACCAAACCCTTCAATGAGATCACAGGCGTCGATGTACCTTACTTGGCTCCAAACGTAGCAGACTGGACCCAAGGCGCCTCAGAGTTCTTCCGTGGTCAGAAGAGCGAGTTATCTCAAGCACGAGCTCAGATCCATGCGGTCGAAGGGGCTTTGAACCAAGAAGACTCTGACATTATCACGGCACAAGAAGCTGATGCAGCTCCGGCCGATGAAGGGATCATGGGACTGATCCAGCGTAAAGCTAAGCAGTATGGTCGTGAAGGCGCTGTAGCTATCAGCAACTATGCAGATGACCCAATCGCTCAAGGAGATCTGGTGGTAGATGCCATTGGCTCCATCTTAGGTATTGCAGGCGCTGGTAAGATCATCACGGCTCAGCGAGTGGGTAGTAAGCTCATGGCTAAGTATCTGGGCCAAGGTCTGTCTAAACAAGCAGCCAAAGCCGCGGTTAAAGCAGAACTCAAAACTGATGCTGGTAAGCTGATGCTGGCAAAAGCAGCAGAACGAAACATCATCCCCATCATTGGTGCAACTGAAGGTGGTAGTTCTGTAGCGGATACCTTGAACCAAATTAAGGGAATGACTCCCGAAGACTTCAAAGGCAACGACGCTTACAATGCTTTGGAAGATCAAGGCCTGACTCACGAAGAGATCACAGACGAGCTGGCTCACCAAGCTGGTAACATCACAGCTCCGATCGCTGTAGGTGTGGCTCTGGGTGCTGGTAAACTTGTCTCCAAATTTGCAGCCAATCCATTCTCTACGACGGCAAGAACCACTGCGGCCGAATTTGGTGCAAATACTGCGGGTAAGCAGATTGCCAAACGTGGTGGTGAGGTTGGTAAGAACGTAGCGTTTGAGACGACTGAAGAAGCTATTCAAGAAGGCGGCGCAGCCTTCGCAACTAATGTGGGCCTCAAAGGCTCTGGTGTGGATCCAGATCTAGCTTTGGATAAGGGTGTGGCTGCACGAGCTGCTGAGGGGGCTCTTGGTGGTCTGGCAGGCGCTGGTGCCTTGCAGGCCCCTGGCTTGGCCGGTGGTGTGGCTAAAGATGTGGCTAAGGGCGCCTTGGATGCAGCCTCTAAGGGTATCGACGCAGCTGTAAAAGCACGCGATGCACAGGCTATTGCAGGGGCTGCTAACAACCCTAAAGCACGAGCAACTGCGGCAGAAGAATCAAAAGTCACATCTACTCAGTTGATAGCGGAACTCGCTAATCTGAGGGCTGAATCTGCCTCTAAAACAAAAGCTGCCGATGGCGGGACAAGCGTAAATTCTGATGCAGTTGAGGCATCAGACAAAGGCATTAAGCTAATCAATGACCGCATAAAGGAGGCCACGTACCTAACGGATTCTGAGGCGGAATACACGCTATCAGCCAGTATTCCTGAAGTTGCAGAAACACTGCAAAAGAACAGAGAGTTGGGACTAGATGGTAAACCCGCTACCATTAGCCGTATTTCTGTTTTTCAGGCAATGGGGGCAGTCTTGGAAGACGCCAACCAGAAGGCAGATATAAGAAATGCTGCGGCTATTGAGGTGTTACGGACAGGCTACAAGATCCAGCAAGCCAATTCCACAGATGTGATTGATGCACTTGGTTCCCTCCCTGAAGGCAACACCCTTCAAGAACTACACAGCGGCCTTGTATCGAAAAACCAAGTTGTACTCAGCTCACCCTTTCTGAAAACGGCTGAAGACGTAGTTTCCAAGCTCACCAAAGAACAGTTTGAGGCAATGCCTGACGTACAAATGGTTATGAAGGGGGAGGCTAACGCGACTATAGAAGCCTCAGTTGCAGAAACTATAGCTTTTGTAAAAGGTATCAACAAAGCAGCTGTGAGTAACGTGCTTGTTGAAAAAGCTCTTGAGCAGGTAAATAACCAGATCAAGAAAACTGGTGGGAAGGCAACCCCAAAATGGAAGAGCCTCAAAGAAGGCCTTCAGTCTCTTAAAGCACTTCAGGACAACGACCAGAAGCATGCAGCTAACACCTCATTGATTGAGAGTGCTCGAGGTACCTTAAAAGCTTCTGAGGACCCTGCTGATACACGCAACGCATCTTCTGTGCGTGAGAACATCTTGTTCACCCAAAATCCTTTCAATGGGCTTCCGTCTGTAGCCGAAAGCGTGATGGATTTTAACAAGGCAAACTTGTCTGGTGATCGGGATGCTGCCTATGTGGCATTGGCTAATATGCGGGATTTTGCAACGGCTTTGCGTAACAAAACAGAAGCTTTGGACAAGTCGTCATACATCAAAACAAAAGAAGGCGAAGCACCCAAGAACAAAGTGGCTTTCACCAACCGCAGCAACAAAGGCCCCTTTGAAGACACAAAAGGTGTTTATGCAAATACAGATGTCGCTTCCTCTGTGATCAATGCCTACGAGGTACGGTATGATGCGGTGGCCGTGTCAAACGCATATAATGTCATGCGCCAGAACCCAGCATTTGTGAATGATCCTGAGTTCAATGAAGACATCGAGGTTGCTGCATTTACCAAGAATTTAGACGATGCAGGGTACCGCAACAACCTAACAAACATAGGCAAGATTGATCCAAACGCCCCTGGCGTGGTTGGGGCAGAAGCCAAAGCTAAAGAAGATGCTGCTGCTAAAGCCAAAACAGAAGCAGAGGCTAAGGCGACAGAGGAAGCCAAGAAAGCTGCTGAGGTAGAAGCTGCGGCCGTGGCTAAAGCTAAGGCTGATGCAGAGGCAGAGGCAGCCGCTGCTGCTGAAGTCGTGGTTGAGGCAGGCAACGTGAAGACTCAAAAGATGATCACGGTAGAGGACGCTCGCGCAAACCCTGATATTATCTTTGTCTTCGGAGACAACTTAATTGGTAAAGGTAAACGAGGGCAGGCTGTCATTCGTGATGAACCAAACGCTATGGGTATCCCCACGAAGCGACTGCCGTCAATGAATGACAACGCATTCTTTGGTCAAGACATCGCAGAGGAAAAAGCTGCAATCACCACAGCAATCAATAAGATTATGGCTGCCCGTGAGTCAGGCAAAAATGTAATCTTTCCCGAAGATGGTGTGGGTACTGGTCTAGCAAATCTTCAAGAGAAATCTCCTGAAGTGCATGCCCACCTACAATCTGAATTGGTCCGTGCTGGCCTGATTTCGGCTCCAGTAGTTGATGAGGTCGTGGTCGAGGGTAAGGGCTCAGAGCCTTGGTTCAACGCCATAAAGGATATCTTGGTTCAAACCGGTAAGGGCGTAAATTACTTCCTTAGAGGGTTTAAGCCTAAGAAGTCTGGTCTGTCCTTGGCTCAGTTTACGGACCCAGTGGATCACTTTTTAAAGGGGGTTGGTCAACTCAAGGCTGAAGAGAACGGGCTCACGAGAGAGCTCTCTGAGAAAGAGCATGCTGCTGCCAGCACGTTGTTGGTAGATGTGTACCCTAAGTTCAAACAACGTTTTGACCAGACTGTGGAAGCAGTCCTCAACAAGAGGTACACTTCCAAGAAATACACATATCTCTCTGGAAAGACTTATGAAACGATTCTAGGGGAAGAAACCACTGACCCCACACTTTATGACGCAAAGCAACTCCTTCTCATGAGTAAGGAGACTTTGCCACTTAACCTGCTTGAAAACCAAGGTGACAAGGCTGGTAAGCTCGTCATGAATGAGGGCGCCATACAAGCTGTATTTATGGCCACGATGGAGTGGTTGGCGAAGGATGCTGCCCGCGGAAAACCCTTCATGAAGAACGAGGACATCTCCAAAATCTTCTATGAGGGGAGCAAGGACGGATACGTCACCGATCAGATGCGAACAGCTGTTCAAGGAGGTACTGTTACTAGCCAAGCTCTTGACGAGATCTCTCGATCGACGATGAACCTGCTTGGGGTGTCTCCAAACGACGATGTAACTGCGGACTTGACCCAAGGGTTGTTCAAAGCTCTTGCTTCAAATGCCATGGATATAATGACTTCTCGTGACCAAAACGGAGAACTGGTTCAGGATAAAAACAAGATCCTGGATATGCGTTTCACTGATGTAATCATCGAACCAAAGAGTGATGAGGACATTGTTGAGTACAAGAAAAAGCATCCTCTTAGTCGAGATAAGACTGAATACAGCGAAGCAGAGCTCTCCATCACTAAGAAGTACCTGACAGTGCAGCTGAACAAAGATCATCCTTTGGCTCAAGAAGACGGTGTCTTTGCTAACCTCAAGAGCATGACGGATGTGTTCAGTCAGACCTTCACATCGACAGCTGAGAAAGTTCGGTATGTAGGTGCGCCTTCTAAAGACGTGGCTGAGACCCAACAGAGAAGCAAAACTGACCTGTCTGGACGTGTGCAGGGAGTAATCAAAAACCTCCAAAACACGGAAAGCTTTGTGAACATGCCTATGTTTAGCTTTGTCGGTGCATTTGGCAAAACCAATTACAGAGATCTTATGGGCTACATCGACACGTCTACGGGCAAGTTTGGTAGTGTCCACAAAGTCAGCATTGAGGGTAAGAACAAGTCCATCACCTCTGCCATAGATGGGACATACGCTTACATCGAAGACGCTGTTCAGATGGCTGAAGTAGAGGGTAAGAAGTTTGAAGACATCCCTCACTTCTTCAAGTGGGCGATGACAAAAGTCGGACGACTTATGCAGGTTGGTCTTGTCACTCAACAGGGTGACAAGTTCATGCGGGAGATGATTGCCTCTACAAACTCCACGCTGGATATGACTGACCCAATACATGAGAAGTTCTTGTGGTTGGCTATCGCTCAGTCGATCGGTGTGAACCCAGCAAAAACGAGCCATGAAGAAGCCATTGCTAAGACCAAAAAGATATTGGAAGACAAAAAGGGCTTGGGTCCGGCCGCACGCTTACTCACACGATGGGTAGAGCATGGCAGTAAGCCTATGACAGAGAAGCAGACAGCTTCCCTGAAGAAGTACCTGGGGGATTACAGCAAGAGATCAGGCCAACCGGTCACAGACAAGATGATCCATGCTTTGGTGACCCATGCTCAGCTTGATAATGCTATTTCCTTGGCTCCAGACGGTATCCCGCGGGAGTTCAAGACGGCTCTGGCTCTCGAGTCTGATGGTGTCACAGATGGTATTATCAACGCTCTGATGCACATGACCACAGGGGAGTTTACCAAAGAGTTCTTTGAGCTAGTGGCCAAAGGTGGGGTCTTGTTCTCCAAGGACCCAACAGCAAAGGTGACTTTGAACGAGTTTATCGACCTACATGAAAAAGGGGAATACGCAGACATCTACATGATGGTCTCTAAACACTTTGCTAAGAGTATGCAGGAAGATCTTGATACCAGCACTGTGGATGAGAAGGCTTACAAAGAAGCTTTGTATCGTTTGGTTCAAGCGTTCGTCCCTGCCTTTGATGCAAACGGCGGCATCTTTAACATCGGTCGGGACTTCGTAAAGAACCCATCTACGGTTCTCATCTATGGATCCAGTGCTGGTGGTATTGCTGGCAAGATCAATGGCGAGTTGATGAGCGGCTTCCATTCAATGCTGAATGATATTGCTCAAGGTAAGAAAGACCGCGATAGCGCAGACGTTGTCTCCATCATGAAGGACATCCAGCTTGTGGCCGGATTTGAAACCAAAGATGGTAAAGGAGTAAAAACCTCCGAGCGTAAAGCTATGGATGATGCTTTGGCTACACCTACTGCCCCGAATGCTACCTTGTCTCGAGCGACTGTTGAAAGCCTTCGTGTAGCCATTGAAAAGAACATCGCAGAGACCCTTACAGACTCGATCGACGTTATCACTGGCGGCCTACAGGCAGAGATGAAGTTCACTCAGCGGATCTCCAACCTGCAAGCAGAGCTGTTCAAATACTCCTTTGAGAAAGCCATTGAGGCTAAGAAGAAAGCAAAAACTGCGGCCTATAAAGCAGGTACGGCTACTCCTGATCTGAGGGATGATGAAAACCTGACAGAGAATGAGGTTCAGCAAATCTTCCAGGAGACGATGAAAGTAGCCCCCATCTACCAAGGGGCTGATACAAACTTTGAGATTTCAACCGGTGAGAAAATTGACAGCGGTAATGAAGTCTCCAGGTCTTTCAGTGGCAGAATTCCAGGCAACGTATCTCGACCAACTGCTAAAGAAGCAGGGGTGAAAGTCTCACCCTATATGACCATCGGTGTAGGTGACGGTGGTATGATCATTGAGATCTACGGTGATGGTTCTGTTGAGGTCAAGAACACACTCCCAATCTATGACGGTGTGGAGCAAGGCCTAGAGAACGTCATTGAGAGCTCACGTCGTATCAACAAGGGTGCCTATGACGGCTGGATGAATGGGGATATTCACGGACCTATCCACCAGAGCTTTGCCCAGACATTGAGCTTTTTTAGTGAAGCTGATTATGAAGCTCTACCTAAACCAACCCAAGCATCTATTCAAAAAGCCCTTGGGTACTACACAAACGATGGCAAAACCAAACGTACAAAAACTCTTGGTTCAGATCCTTGGAATGGTTACGCAAGCATCCTTGAAGAGCTATATCTAGCCGAGACCAAAGCTATGTCGGCCAAAGCTCGTAAGGCTGTGATGAAGCGTATGGGCATGCACGCTGACCACATGTCAGTGGCAGAGGCTCCATATGTCACCCCAGGCGAGGGTATCGCTAGTGGTAATGTCAGAGACTACGCTGCTATCGCAGAGTTGGCTAACCGCCTCTATGAAGAGGAGATGGCCAAGCTGAGAGGCACTCAAGATAAGACTCGAGCTCAGCCGTCGATCCAAGCACCAACCCCAACCATGATGAACTTGGTTCAGGCCTTGGGTAAGCCTGTAGAGGGGTTCCCTAATGTGACGGTTGTCACTGGGGCTCAGCTGTTACCGCGGTTGATTAACGACATTGGAGCCAACAAAAACCAGATAACTATGCTGCGAGACATTCTTACAAAAGATTCCAATCAAAAGGGCATGCCCTACGCAGACTCCCCGCTCTATAAAACTAACTTCTACTTTGGTAACTCTACAGATCTTGAGGCTGTTCGGACCAAGTACCATCGTGAGTTAGGTAAGGTTAAGCCGATACAAGCAGGGGTAATGTACCCTCTGGCAAACGTGGCATTCATCAGCAACTTGGCTCCAGAGACTTTGCTACATGAGATGCTGCACAAGCAGGTGGACGAGATACTCCAACTGTTAGAGCAGGGCTCTAAGGATGTACCAGCGCATGCAGTAGCGGCCTACGGCCGCCTCAAAGCCATGGTTGCTCATGTCCGTAGGATGAAGACAAGTGCCATGCCAGAGAACCAACAAGCCTCTATGAAGATCCTTATAGGTGTGTTGAACAAAAACGAGGGTGACTCCTACACTCAGGTATCTGAGCTGATTTCTTGGGGTCTGACCAACCAGAACATTGTGGAGCAGTTCAAAAACCAACGGGTAGACAATCCCTTTATAAAGATCGTGAACAAGGTACTCGAGTATGTGAGCCGAATGTTGGGCATCAAGATGCACGGTAAAGATCTCTATGCAAACTTGAAGTTTAACACGGAGGTCCTCATTGCCCCTGAAACTGAAAAGCAAAAAGAGAATAAAACCAAAGCACAGGAAAAGGGCTTATCTAACGAGGATTCCCCCACGTTTCTTGAAGTTGTGGAAGACACTAATACAAGCGAAGACACTGACGTAATTGACATGCAGGATGTTACTTGGTCTGTTAATAAGCAGCAGGGTTTTGATCAGGTATTTGGGGAGGATTATTCCCTAGAGGCTGTAGAAAACCGCTTCCAGAAGAAACTCGAAAGCGAGATCCAGAAGTACGCCAATGCAACCACTACAGCAGACATAACTGTACAAGCTAAACTTTTTGACTCCCTGAAAAACGCTACAGATGCTGTCAATTACTTTGGTTCTCAAGGCATGGTTCTTAACGCAAGAGAGCATTTGGCCTTTAGATCAGTCCACTCAGTCATGACCGGTGTCTTTAAGATGGATGCTGGCGCCATGTCTCGGGCCTACAAGATGTACCGGCACTTTATCAACACTGTGACTGAGGAAGATTTCCACACAGCAAACGGGGCTGATCTATCTAATCTTACCACGGCAGATAAGAAACTTGCAAAGACCCAATATGATGCTCTGACGGGCAAAGACGGGATCCGTAAGCAAGCAGGTGGCCAAGCAGAACTTCTGGCAGGCTTCATGGCCTTGGCTCAAGTACACCCAGGCATGCGCTCGATCGTTGAAGACATGGTTCCCCCTAAGGATACCGAGTTTAAAAGCGAGACTTTTGATGACATGGTGAACAGTGCATCAGACGCAGCAATCTCTTTGATCACGCGCTACACCACGTCCCAAGACAAGCCTAAGGGTAACGTGGCTCAAGAGTTGGCAGTGATTGCTGGGGCTCTAACAGAGGTGAACAAAGAGTCTGAGATGCTGGCCTTAATGGTGAAGCACAATCCTACGGAGAGAGCCAACAATGCAGTGTCTGGTTTTATTGATAGAGCAAGCAGTGCTGCATATAAGAAGTTGGATCAAGCAGGCAAAGATGCTGAAGCTCGTGGAGCCAGTAACCTAATTAAAGGACCTCTTTTGGCAGCCACACTGGTTACTGCACTTGGTTCTAAAGTAGCGTCTAAGGACATGGGTAAGACCTTGACTTCCATGATGAACAAAATGGAAGGGTACAGCACACTAAGGTCTCTGATGACGGATATTCTGGGTCAGACAGATGACAACAAAGCGTTGTACAAGCTTTTGAACCAAGCGAAGGCAGTGATTGACAAGATCCGGCAGAACTTCCGTGACGACGTGCCTGCAAACCTAGAGAGCTACTTCAAGGTTAAGCCTACAAAGCAGCAGTGGGCTCATATGACTCAAGGCATCGCTAAGACAGGGATCATGGATCTCGGTCGCTCTGAAGGGCTGGCTATGCTCAAGAACATGTCTCAGCTCACTACGGAGACCCAGAAGCAGGAAGGGGCTGTAAGAGCCCTCGCAGGCAATCTGACGCCCCGTTACATGGATAAAGCTAAGATGCTGGCTCACCATATGATGATCCAAGAGAATAAGTCAGGCAATCTATTGACCAACACTTATGCGATCACGCACTTGCTCAACGAAGGCGTGAACATCTCTGCAAGAGCCAAAGCTAACTCTTCGGTGGATCTCTTTGAAGCTATCGACAAGCTGGTTAGTCTCTACGCAGTGGCTCTTATGGATCCAGATGCTAAGGTAACGCTGGAGTACATGGCCATAAATGAGCCAGAGGGTCTGGAGAAAGTTGCTGGGTATCATGAGAATATGACCCGACTGGAGAAAGAAAAACTAGGAGCTAACAACATCACTGATCCACAAGATGTGGGCCGTCTGTACAATGGCCGTAAAGGCTTTATCCCTGCAACACCTAGCAGAGGCGCTTCGGTGAGGATTGCTGATGATCTAGACGACACAATTATGATACGTAAAGGCTACACCAAAGGTGCAAAGTACCATGGAGACCCGTCAGAGAACTACCAAGGTACGCGGAGCGAATACTACTCCTCACATGCTGGCCGTAACAACTACCGCCAAGGCGCTGCTCAAACTGTTCGTGCCTCGTACATGGGGACGGACATGAAGACCGGTCTGGCTATGGATGGAACCATGGGAGGTGCTATCTTAGGTAAGACTGTAGGAGCCTCCAAGCGCCGCATATATAACAAGTATGCAAACCGCTCGATGGATAACCTTCCCGTGGGAGATCACCTGATCCCTCGGTTTGATACAGATGGCAACGTGTCTGCATATGAACGTCCTTTGGCTCCAGCCTTGATTGCCAAGCTAAACAAAGACGAAAACATGGGTCGCATGCTTGGTGTGTGGGCTGGTCGTATTTTTGAAGAGGCTCATGCTAGAGAAATTAACGAGAAACTCTTTCAACTGATTAAAGCCAATTACGACAAAGACTATGCCCAAAACCCCGATGAGTATACCAACGTGGCTGATCCAAAACATCCTGATGCGGTGATCAGAGATGCTTGGAAAACCTTGGGTTATGAAGGTAAAATCCTGGCTGAGAAACACTTCGGCGCCAAAGATGAAATGTGGATCCGCAAAGATATGGTGGATAACGCTCTTGGTTACCGCAAAGCTGGTGTGACTGATGCTTGGACCGGTGTTACTAGATGGTCACCAGAAACCCAAGAGAACATGAAGAACGCAGCGATCGTTCTGATGGGTAATGACGCTTACACCTACCTTGTAAAAGGCGAAACTGCGCTACAAGACGCAGTATCTTACGCGAAAGACACCTTAATTGTGAGGGGTATAGTCGTAATGGTTGACAACTTTACATCAAATAAGCTGCAACTGATGACTTGGAACATTAGTCCTTTAGCAATACTTAATGGAACCAGAACTAAGGCTCTGGAGACGATAGAATATAGAAAAAACATAAAAAGGATTAATGCCCTCAACACAGACATTGATGCCTCTATTGACAGCTTGAGCGACAGAGAAATAGACCAAAAAAAGGCAGAGATTTCTGCACTTGAGGCAGCCAATGCCAATATGTCAATTGCTGTGCTCATTGAAGCAGGAGAGTTCTCTACAATAGCAGAGGGCTTGGATGAGGCTGATCAAGATAATAGGGAAAGCAATATTGCTAAGTACCTGGAAAAAGCTGTGAATAAGCTTCCAAGCAAAGGTAAAACTATCCTGAAGAACGTGATTATCTCTAAAGACACAGCGATCTATAAAGGCCTGAACCACATGGTGCAGTATGGGGACTTTATCGACAAAGCAATCTTGTATGACCATCTGACCCAGAAGAGGGGGATGACCAAAGATGAGGCTCTGGATATTATTCGGGATGAGTTCGTGGCCTACAACCTGGTTCCAGGGAGGGTACGAGACTTCTTCGAGACCAACGGTATGCTGTGGTTCTATAACTACAAGCTTCGCATCATGAAAGTGGCTTTGCGGACTATGCGAGATAGGCCAGTGTCAGCCTTGTTCTTTGGGGGTATTGTGGGACCTGAATTGGGGATTGACTCTGTGAGTTCTGGGGCTCTTGCAACACAAGCACTCAATGGAGACTTGATTATGTCTGTGGGTCCAGGGATGGGGATTAACTCTCTGACCATGAACCCAATAGAAGGAGTAATTACATCTGCGTTTTGATGCGCAAATCGCGCAAAGATTGTAAAAGGAAGGTTTTACATACAGGATTTAATTTGGGTAAACTATCTCATCCGTAGTGGCTCAGTTTCCCAAAACATGCCCTGCACCTTACTGCCTGATGACTCCTCCCTGTTGTCACTGGCCCCCCCACGAAAGTGGAGGGGTCTTTTTTATAGGCCAGTCATTCTTGGTTCAAAGGCTGGTTGGTGAGGGGTCCATGAACGACTTCAAGCTTTATCTGCTTACGGATTTGAGGCCAGAGCGCACGAATGGAGACAACATCCCCACGTTGCACGGCTGTCTCAAACTGTTTGAGGGCATAGTGGGTCATTACCAGTCCCTCCTCTTACGATCCTTGATCTCGTCACTCTTGGATTTTAGAGCGCCAATTCCAAACATGATCAAAATGGCGATCAGCCCGATGTGAAGGACAACAACCCACATCAAACTTATGACATTGAGAACCATGAATAAGAGCAAAGCGAGATACGCGACGACTCCGAAGAACCAATTCATGATGGATCCCCTTTGGCTTTGGCGAGTGCAGCTCGGCCTTTGTTGATAACAAGATTTGCGATGTCATCATCAGGACCGGTATGCAGTAACAACAAAGCTAAACTGTCATCCAATGCCTCAAGCAAATCAGGAGCAGCAGCGATTAGGTGGGCGTTTGCGTCACATTTATCACCACGAACATGGGCCTCCTGAATTTCAGAAAGAGTGGGGGTGAAGTAAACACGGCGAAAGGCAATGCCTGTGCCACCTTCGTAACTCTCAAGCTGACCAATTTGCCAAGGCCCAGGTGTGTGTTTGGTTTCAGTCATGATAGGTCCTCAACTTCGTCCCAAGTGATGCTGAGGGTTGAGGGGCTTTCTACTTTGGCAGCCCACACGTCGATAATGATCCCCTCATCGGTTACGTTGATGCAGACAGACGCTCTACTCAGAATGTCGATGTACATCCGTTCATCGTCGCTGCTTGCTTTATCTACTTGGAAGGTGGGCATGATGGGTCCTCGACATATTTGAGTGCTGTTGAGAGGCGCTTCACAAGCCTTTGGAGAGCTTTTTTGTGTTCTGCCGGTGGGATCAGTCCACGCATTTTCAGCCGGATTATCTCATCATGATCTCGCTGAAATGCTTCAGCATCCTTAGTATGAAGCTGCGGGAATTGATCTTTGATCTTTGGGGCAGCCCAACCAAGAATAACGTCTGTGGGTTCAGTCATTTGGTTCCTCTTTTCTTTTAACCAATGGTCATGAAGGCAGAGCGACTACCCTTCTCAAATACATAGAGGCGGTAGCGCCCAAAATTGGTGGAATACGGTGGCTTCCAGATCAAACCTGTCCGACGTTCCACTTCGTCTTGTCTGCCGTTGTACGTCTCTGTGTAGACGTTTTCTTTTGATGCAATTTCACGCACCACGATCTTGTATTCAGCCACGGCTCTCCCCTTTCATGGGACAGGGATGGTCAGCCTTATGCGGAGAAATATCCCCCGCATAAGGCCAATCAGATCATCCAGCTTTGGCCTTGGAGAAGATCGAACGAGGTGGTGGAGCATCAGCTGTCTTCACCGTTTCATTCATCGGTGGTTCATCATCCCGCGAGGAGGAAGCCATCGAGTTTTCAACCTCATCATCAGCCCCATCATCTTCGCCGGTATAGGCTTGAGTTGGTTCTGGATCAGACTCTTCAGCTTCAGCCTGTGCTTTCAACAGCAGGCCAGAAGGCTTCTTAGATCCAATGGCAATGCCGAGAGTGGCTTTAGCAACTGGCTTTGGTTCAGCAGCTTTCTGTTCCAGACTTATGGCAGTAGCTTCTTTAACCAAAGCTGTACGCCGTTCATCCCGCTCTTCCGAAGCTTGTGCTTCAGCACGAGGCATGATGCCCAGAGTGGCTGTGTAACCGTTTGCACCACGAGTGGCTTGCAGCTCAATGGTGATTTCCTGGTCAGTGGAGATATTGATCTGGCGGGACACGAAGTCTGTGATTGCCGTCTCAATTTCAACTTGGTTCATAATGATCTGCATAGTCAGATCTCCTTCTTCTTGTTGGGTTTGGGTTTGGGTTTCGGCTTGGAGGATTCCGACGAGTTCTGTGATGCGACCCAGTGGGTCCGCAATTCCAAAATTATCGGTAAGACTACCCAAAGCAGATTCAAAATTCTCATCAGAGCACCATTCTGTTATCGCCTGAAGGGCATGGTAGAGATCGTCTGCCTGAGCTTGGGTTAAGGTCACGTCTGCCATAGGACCTCCTTGGCGTAGAGGGCGATCAGAGCAGCCTCAGCTCTCCCGTCATCCTTCTGTCGTGCAAACAGACTTGAGTATGCAGGGAACAGTCGAGTAGCCGCGGAGAGGCTTTGCTTTTTAAACTGAGCCTTCGTGTCACCTTTCTTTCTGACCAGCTTAAAATGCTTCTTCCATTGGCTGGGAGTGGCATCTCTGGTTGGAATGGCGTGACCGGCAAGACCCATGAGGATAGCCCCATAGCCTGTACCGAAGTTGAAAGCTGAGGCTATGCCTTGACCTTGGAAAGCGTGAACATGCTCGAGAGCTGCCTTCGTAACGCCATCTTCCGGTGGGGTTAAAAGGTTGCACAGTTCGGGCATGTTCACCACGGTTCGCCCTTTTTGATTGGCGAAGACAGGGATGTCATGGATAACCAATTCATGTGTCTTGCCGTTCAGGAAAGCGATTGCTCCAGATATTCCTGGATCAATACCTAAGAAATACATCCTTAGGATTACTTCTTACCGAAGAGCTTCTTCTTTGGAGCTCCATCGTCGTCAGATCCAGGACGGCCGGAACCAGAGCTACCAGCTCCAGCGCCTTTACCTGTGGTCTTGTCGAGGTCTTTGCCCTGATGGGTCTTGAGCCAAGCAGGCATAAACTCAGCTGGATCAATCTCGTGAAGATACTCGTTCACAGTACGGCCTGTTTCCGAGTGCATGACCTGCTTGATCTCGTTGACCGTGCGGGTATCTTTGGTGTTTTCATACTCGCCAGCATCGTTCTTGGCTTGCTTGAATTCCACAATCCGTTTGATGGCCAGTTTGATTTCCTGACCAGTCAAGCTGGTGATGACAGGAACCGTCGTGTTGACTTCCTTGCCTGCGGTAAAGTCGTAGATCTTCACGACTTTCTCTTCCACATGCTCATCTTGTTGATCCAAGGCTTCGCCGGTGGTAAGCAAGCAGATGTCGTTCAGCAGCGTAAACCCTGGCAATGGGTGCAGCTTCTTTGGATCCTGCTTGTCGGGATACGAGATGCCCCCGTTGCGGTTGGTGAAGTACACAGTCTCTTTGTACTCCTGGCCAGCAATCGTTCCGATCAGATTGAAGGCTTTGGCGCCAGCTTGAGACTCGGTGATGTAAACCATTCCGATGGTCACATCATGGATGCCGGACGCAACGGAAAAGTTACCTCCACCAACGCGGTCTTCAGTTTTCTCAAGGTTCTCAGTCTTCATTTTAGCAAACATGCCCATGGTTATCTCCTCTGGGTTTGTGTGGTTTGGTTCAGTTTGATGCGGTGTGGTGTGCCGCTTCAGTCGTAGTAAGCTTTCAAGTGATCCAGAAGCAGCTGAGCATCGTTGTCGATGAACGTCTGCGCAACAGTGAACATGCCCATAGGAGAACGAATGCGCTCTCCTACAGTGTCTTTGGTCAACTGGGTCTGGAACACATATTTGAAGCCCAGTGCCTCATCTTCGGGAGTGAGGGTCAAAAGCGCATTTTCATATTTGGCCAAAGCCTTCAACGTCATGCGCTTGGTGGAAACCACGGTCGAGAAATAGGCCTCGATGCCATTGTTTTGAAGAGCCCCTTTAACAGGGATCTTCGTGTTCATGGTTCCAGTAGCCTCATCCAGATCTGTACGAGTGTGGGCTGTAAAGATGACCCACTTGTCTGAACTGGCAACCTTATCTTGCATCAGTTTTTTGAAGAACTGAGCATACTCCCCCCAAGCCTGCATGGTCTTGGATGACCCAACAACGTGGACGGACTCGTACATGTCCATCAAGAAAGTTTGGGTATCCACGACAATCCCGTCAAAGTCAGGATTACCTTTGGCAAAATCGAAAGCATCATGGACTTCGTAAGGATCGGTGATGACATAAGTATCAAACTTGTTTCTGAAGGGAAGCTTTTTACCGGCCTCACAGTTCAGGTACATGACCTTCTTGCCACCTTTGAGATTGCGTAAGCTGGCGGACTTACCAGTCGCACTCTGCCCCGAGATCATGACCAAATGGTCATTGAGTTGGATCCCAGGATCGTCTGTTGTGTCTGTCATAAGTACCTCACAATTAGGCCATAGAAAGCCAAGAAAAAAATTGGTAGGGAGCCTAGCTATTTAGTGTCACTAGGCTCCCCGTAAGCACCTCTACTCAGAGTGGGGAAATGGAACTAACCCTGTTCTAAGGAGACGCTTGGAGTTTGCGTGCAACCGTCACGAGGACAGTTTTACGCAATTCTTCGTCTGAAAGTTTGTTGGAAAGCTTCTTGTTAAAGCTCAAGACTTTTTCTTCAACTTCAGCGTAATCCATACCGGCATCAACCAGAGCCAAGGCAAACTTAATGAACTGGTTGTTACGATTACCGTCACCGATACGTTGAGCGAACCAACGCTCCAGATTATCCAAGGATTTGAGGTCGGCATTCTCTTTTTGGTACTCTTCGTTTTTGGTGGTCTTAGGGACGAAGGGCAGAATGTCGAGCATTTTGGTTCCTTGGCTGTAGTGATACGAGCCTTTGTGGTTAGTCATCCACTTCTTGGCTCGCTGGTTAGACGTGTCGTCTGTGTCAAACGGCAACCACTGCATGAAATTGTTCATGAATTGACGATACTCATCCTCATCAAGCTTGAGCTCGTAGTTCATGGGGATGATGAGACGAAACCGGTTAGAGTCTGGTGTGTGCCTCTTCGTCGTATAGGTCATGAAGACAAACTCTTCGAGCAGCTCATGAACCATTTTAAGGGAAGCAGTCCCATCCACGTCGATGACAATCATATTGAATGTCGGGATGATGTTCTCGCCCAAACGGTGGTTGTGTTTGAAGTGGTGGTTACACCAGTGCATATCCTCAGCTTGTGTGAGGTTGTGCATCTCCGAAAAGCTCACCCGCTCTGGCTCATAGCCTTGTGCAAAGTGATCTGAATAGGAGACAACGATCTCTTCCAGACTTGTCTGCTTTAGGGTCTCCCCCAAGAAAAACTCGATGTTGTTTTCAAAGCGTTTCTTGATAACGATATGCTGTTTGTAGCCCCAAGCCGTAGCCATGGAGAGCATCTCGTTCCGTGCTGTCTGTCCTGATTTGTAGAATGGTAATGCCTCAAACAAGTCCGAGTGCGTTACCTCAGTGTCCACAGCTGCGATGTAGCGTGCCAGTTTCATGTAGGATTTCTCCCGTGCCAGGATCTTCTGGAAAGCCAAACCGCTCTCCTCTACCAGCTTGATGGCTGGCAGTAGTTGGCTCATGTCCATGACAATCGCTTCATCTGAAAAAGCTAAAGCTCCTGCGAGCTTCAGTGCTTTGAAGTAGCGGTGGCGCATCTCGTTACGGCGGATTTCCTCGTGCTCTGGCATCTTGTTGGCCAAAGCCTCACAGTCGATCCGGTATTGGATGAGTGCAATCGCTACGTCGTCTGTAACCTCGATGTTCCATTTGAACTTCGATGGATCTGCCAAGGTCTCAAAGTGGGTCTCCCACTTGATTTCCATGTTCTGGGTCGAGACATCAACAAGCTCGTTGAAGATCTCTGTTGCAGTCAATCCTTCCCATGCAGGCTGAAGTTCACCCAAAGCAAACAAACACCGACGAGCGTAGCCGGTATCGAGCATTGTGTAGAATTTGTCTTCAGTGGATGCCCCGTCCAAAAGCTTGGTTGGGGTACCAAACATCAGGAGGTTTGCTGGGGTCTTACCCTCGATCTCCTTGGTTCGCTTGTTCTCATGGGAGTTCTTGGTGATCTTGTTCCTGACAAAACCTTGGTCATAAAGCTCCAAGTATGTAGTCAAGGCTTCGATAGATCCCTCAAGGTTGAGACCAATCTCGTCGATGAACAGGTTGAGAGAACCACAGCCTGCAATCAATGACTTCTGCCGGATCTGTTTAATGGCGGCCGATGAGCCCCCATCAAAAGAGAACGGGTACTCGCCGGTGGACTCGTACTCTTTGACAAGCAGATCTACTTCAAGCTGGTCTTCAGTGCCTTTTTGGGCAGCTCGCTGAATAGCAATCTTCCAAATATTGGTTTCAGCCAACACTGGGAGAGTGTGTTCCAGAAAAGTTTTACGGAAGCTGCGGGTGAACAGGTTCTCCAGCATGCCTACTGACCGGCCTTTGTTGGATCCAGATGGACCCAAGGCGATGGTGTAGGAGTTGACAGGGATGTCCCCCATGTCTGGGGTGCTCATAGTAGCCCGCATTGAGGAGGCCATCATAGCGAGATAATAGGCGACGATGACGCGATAGAAACCCCGATCGACGTTCTGCGTCTTCTTGCAGATGACATCGGTGATCTCTTCGATTGCTGGGTGGTGTGATACGTTGCTGAGATCAACCATGTTCGTAAAGTTCCTTCTGAGTGCAAATTGCAAATGCTGGGCAATATCCACAGGCTTTAACTTTGCCAGGGATAGTGTGAACTACCCCCTTGCCAGCACTTGCCTGAAAAGCAATTGCATCAGAGAGGGAACTAAAATTACGGGTGGATCGACCATCCGTCTTGGCTGGATTGGCGTAGTATTTGTAAGAGGTTTCACCTCTCCACAGTTCTTCGTCTGTGCAAAATGGTAGAGCAGGCTCAGCCAGATCAGCATGAGCCTCCAGTACACGCAGCTTGGTTTTGATCCATGCCGAGGTCTCCTCTTCGGACATGAGCTCCACACGGTGCTCTTTGACGCGCTGTTGAGGGTATGCTGAGTTCTGTTTTGCCATCGCACGAGACCAATCCGTGAAGATGAATTGGATATTCATGTGATCGGCTATGATCTTGTTAGGATTCAACCACTTATAGATGCTGCCTTGGAGACGATAATTTTCATCATTGGATCCATAGACCGCGGTATAGGCCGAGGTGCTCTTGAAGTCCTGAAGGACGCCTTCCAGCACCATGTCAAATTTACCAGAGATGGTGTATCCGCTTATCTCACGGCTGGAGCGTTGCTCCAACCAGACTTGGATATTCTCTGGATTTGGGTCTTTGGGATTGATCTCGATCTTGTCGATGATCTTCTGGGGGTATCCCAGTTTAGCCATGGAGGATTTGTAATCCTTTTTCCAGGCTTGCTCGATGCCGTCATGGATCGTGTGACCCAGACGAGATGCGATGTAATCTGTGACATCTGGTGTCTCTTGCACAGCTTCGCTCAGACGCTCTTTTAAAAGGATCTGACGTACTGGTTTTAAGATAGATGTGGCGGAAATGGATCGACCCATTGCCGTGAAGTCATATCCATCAGCTGCCAGCCATACGGCAATAGGCAAGCTAACGCCGGTTACGTTGGTGAGGCGCATGATGATCCCCTTTGGGTCTATGGTGTGATTTGGGTTGGTGTGGTGTGATACCGGAAAATTACTCTACCGGTACCACACACCAAAGAAAACAAAACTATTTTTGAAGGTAGCTTTGATTACACGCTTTCGCGTGAAAACTCTTCTGGGGTCATATAACCCATAGTAGAAATGTTGAGAATTACGGCATCTTTTACCATATCTGGGTCAACATCATTTTCTGCTTTGATGCGCTGCATTCCTGCTTTTTGCATCTGCGACAGGTGCCGTTTACCGATGTCCAAAGTTGGGGTTTCCATCAGAATATTGATCGTCCGTTCCCGAACAGCTTCATCCTTGAGATAGACCATCTTCAGAGTTGCCAAGTGGTAGACTTTCTTGGCTCCCTCCGTTGGCACAGGCGCCAGCTTTGGGGTCATAGGACCTTTAGATTTAACAGTCATGCTGCCTCCAGTTCTTGAACGTGTTCAGCGATAATATCGAGAATTTTCTCTTTATCGGCGCCATTAGGGATCTCTGCATCCTCAGCCCAAGAAGGGTAGAAGACAGAGAGTTCACCGCCAAGCTTGACGGTGTCGTGAGCAATATCAGGATGATCCTGCCATTGCACGGCTTTAACCAGATGCTCGTTGACCCAGAGGACCACGTCCATATCGTCAGGGGTCATGAGGTACTGTGCATCGTGGATATGTGCCGATGGTTTGATCACAAGACGGTATTTGCTTTTGCGTACCTTCCTCATGAACTCAATGCTGGCTCTGGTGTTTAAGAGGCACCATGATTGCCCGAGGGCGTTACCAGCAGTTCTGCCTTCAGCTTGTGCCTCAAAGGGAGTTTTACTGTTCCCTCGAACCACCTGATGAAGCAGAGGTGTTCTGACTCGCAGACCAAAAGCTGCTGTAATGAATCCAGTTTGAGCGGCTTCATCGAGTTTCTTTTGGATCCATTGATCACTCTCTTTGTAGAGTTCATGATAACGTGCTTCGATCACCTTAGCTTGTGGTAGATCAAAACTCGTTTTAGCTACCAAGCCGATATGGGTACCGCCATAAGTGAGCAAGAAAGTTGGTACTTTTGAATCGTCTCGGAGTACCGGATAGAGCTTCTTGATTGAGTTGATGCTCCCCACTGTATCGACAATGCCGGTCATTTGCTCAGGGAAGTACGAGAATGCCCTGAGACAGTGGCCGTCGTAGCCGTCGAGGTAAACCTTCAGCTTGTTGGTGTCTTTTGTGGTGAGGGCCGAAATCCGATCTTCTAAAGAAGAAAAATCCAAGCCCATAAAAAGACCGTGCTTCATGCGGAAACACTTCTTGATCGCTTTTCCGTAGGCGCCTTTGACCGGCAGGTTCTGGAGGTTGGGTCCAGAAGAGCTGAGACGCCCCGATACAGTGCCTCCCAGGTTGAAGCTACCAAAGAGGTAATGCTGACCATCGGGAGCCAACTGAGCTCCTTCTAGGGCAGGGATGAAGGTCGAGTAGATTTTATCCACCGCGGCATACTCAAGGAATGCACGCAGCAGAGCATGAACTTCTGGATCCTCTGTGGTGCCAAAGAGTTTCTCCAATACATCAGCACCCGTTGCCGGAAGCTTTGTCTTGGTTCGCTCGATGATTGGAAGACCCATCAGTTCATAGAGAAGCCGTTGCATTTGTGGTGGGGAGTTTGGATTAAACTCTTCCACTGAGTCTGCGTAGGTAACCCGTTTGACTTTGAGGGTGGTGTTCTTGAATTGAACCCATTCCTCTTTCATCTGATGGGTGAACTCTTGGACAAAGCGGTGTCCTTGAATTGCAAACAGAGCATCGTTTCGGTAGCCTTCAAGCTCAGCCTTTGTCTTGACCACTTGATCCATATCAACTGGCATGCCTGAAAGCTGCATCTGAACGATGTCCACTAGGGCAGGGTGGAATAGCTCTTCGTAAGTCTCGAGCTGATCGTCTGCTACCATCTTATCCCAGTATTTCTCTTTGACGTACCAAGTAGATAGGCAGTCAACGAGGTTGTATTCCAGGAGCTGAGGCAGCGGGATCTTGGTGATGTCCTTGATCTCATCCACAGCATAGTTTCCAGCAAACTCTTGAGCCAAATCTTTGAGGCCAAGGGTGTTGCCGGCACAGGTGTTGGTTGCCAGATAGGCGATGATCTTGGTGCAGTCATAGTTGCCTAAGATAATCTCCAGGCCATCCAATAGCCCTGCTTGGTCGATCAGATTGTCCATAAACAACTGATAGATCAAGATTGTCGCATCGAAGGAGATGTTATGGTAAGTCATCTTGTGTTTGTAGGCTTTGAAGAACCTGATCAGCAGTTTACGCACGGCCGCTGGATTCTCTGAGAGATCCACCGGAAAGGCGATACCTTCATGTTTGTTCCAAGCAAACCCGATTGTACCGATACCTGCCTCATAGAACTTGAGGCTGAAGGTTTCTGTGTCACAAGTAAGATCGCAGTCCATGTCGAGCAGCTTTTGGAGCCACACAGAGATGTCAGTGACTGTCATAGGATAGGCGCTAAATTTGATGATGGAGTGGCCAGGATCATGGTAGATACCGTTCTGGTGACCCCACAAAGCTTCCATGGCCTGCTTAATCTTGTCCCGTGTGGGGATAGGATTGTAGAAGACTTGGCGGTAGTTGGGGCAGAATATGACATGGAACTCACCTGCCTGAGCGGTGGGGTACACGTTTGGTAGCACATAGCCTAGATAAGCATCGGCTTTGTTGACACCGGTAAGGGTTTTGAAATAATCCCCATCACTGACCATCACATACTTGGTTCCAATGTCGGAAAGAACCGGCATCAGATCATCAAGGTATTCTCGCATGATAGCGACCTTGGTTTTCTTTGCTGGCAAGTGTAGCGTGTAGGCAATTACACTCTCTGGATCCAACTCGTGAGGTGTCAGGTATTCCCTGGTCATATCTATCTCAGAAAGCTTGGGAACCAAGAATGCAACGGGGTACTCTTTATGAGTGGTGGCACTGAAGGTTTGATATTGCATTTTTAAGCTCCTGCTTTTCTTGGGTCGGAGGTGGATTAGTAGCGCATTTCAGTGGTCAGAAAATAAAGAATTTTTATCTTTATGCTCTCGTACTGAAGCTTCTGTAGGGGCTTATCTCCAATAGACCAAGCTTCTGGCTTTTGTCTTGGGAGCATCTGCATGGTAGGTATGAGATTAACAATGTCTTCAGGTAAAGCATCTCTACAATCTTGGTCTGTTTTACAGGGCCAGAGGAGTAAGGATATTCCTTGTTTGACAGCTTGTGTTTCTTGTTCAACGCATTTCATGTCAGCCATGTAAGCTGATATGGCAGGATACATGGCTGGTTCCGGTGCTTTTTTTGTAGCCCGCTTATGCTGCTCTTTTGGTAGTTGAGTACGGAACTTGCCCTGGAACATAAACCCATGGTAAGAGCCCCCTAAATCAGCATTTTCTCGAATGAGACTTCTGAGAACACCTTCTTGGTGAGCCATTTCCTTAGCCACCAACGTCTCTACAATCGCATCAACGAGAAGGTTTTTGTTAGAATAGGTTGGTGGAGCTTTAGTCATAACCTTTCCTTTCAGGTGTATTTGCCAGGAAGTCTTCCATAGAGATAGATTTTGGAACTGGACCGAGACACCGCCACAAAAAGCAAACGCGCTACTTGCTTTGCGTCCCAAGATGTACCGATGTTCCCTAGATCAATGAAGACAGTATCATAGGTGCTGCCTTGGGATTTATAGACCGTGCAAGCGGACTTATCACGAAGATCGGCACAAGTACCTTTCACCGTGAAGTACTCACTCCAGGCTTTCTGGCGCTTGAGTTCTTTAACGGCCGCATCCCAACGCGGTTTGTCCAAAGCATAGTTGACGTAGAAAGTGTTTTGATCGTTGGGTATAGCAGCAGTTTTGCCGCTTAAAACACGCATGACCTGCATGTTGCAGTACGACAGGGGAACACCGTCGTCGAACAGCTCTCCATACCCAAACTCGATTACGTTGGAGTAACTGACGCTGATGATCTGGAGTTCTCGTTCCACGCTAATAGAGGTCTTGCCCATGACGTAGGCCGAAGCCACAACCATGAGATCTCCTGCTATTGGTTCCTCGGGTAGGTTGCGGAGACCGCGGATACCTTCATTGAACCAGTTTACCCGTTGGTTGGTGTAGCAGAGAATACGGGCTGATGGATTCATGTCATTGGCGAAGATATGGCTGAGTTTGTCCTCCATTTCCTCGTCATCCAGATACTCGATGGTTCCTGGCACAGCTTTGATAGGGCTGAACTTACCGGTCTGCACTGTCACCCGTAACTGAGCACACAGAGCCATAAGGGCTTGGCTGTGAGCATTGCGTACCGGCTGATCCAAGAAGACCATGTTGTCTGTGGCCATGTTGAGGTAGACGAGAGAAAGCTCTTCATCGACCGGCGCCAACTGATCGCAATCACCCACAAAGATCACCTTGGATCCCTCAAAGGCTTCCAGGATTATCCCATATAGGGTTGCGTCGATCATTGAAGACTCGTCAATGAAAACGATCTTCCGAGGCTTCTTGCAGTAGTTATTAGTTTTGGTAATGTCAGTCTTACCAGTTTTAAAGTTCTCTTGGACTTTTAATGCCAGATAGCTGTGGATGGTTTGCACCTGACCACGAGTACCTGGAATATTGAGCGAGCTTTCCAAGACTTCGGCTGCCTTGTTGGTGGTCGCCGTGAATACAACTTCGTCGTATTCCGGCTTGATCCCAAGCATGGCACAGGCATCGTGATATTCCTGCATAACCTTGTTAGAGAGATGACCCATCAAGAAGGTCTTACCGGTTCCAGGACCGCCTGAGATACCAAAGGTAGCGTCCTCAGACATCAAGAACGCAAAGAAGGAATCTGAGCCTTCTTGTTGAGCTGGGGTGAGGGTAGGGGTTGTGATTGGAGTCTGGGCTGTCATGGTATTTTCCTATTTAGGGGTTGTGGCATCCACCCCCTCAGTGCGGTCATACGCTGGCGAAGGAGCCATCCATTTTTGTGGGGGAATGCCAAGGAGCCAATCAGAGACAGTGGGAATTTTGCCCCCAAAGTCTTCTTTGACATGCTGTTCCCCAATCAAACGGACGGGAATGTGTTTTCCATCCGAGTTGGTAATTGTGATTCCAAATTTCTCTTCGGCCCAGAAGATACCCAACGAGTGGTGCCTCAAGGCTCTGTGTCTGAAATCTGCCATGTGAGCTTTGGTCTCGTCGAACCAATCGTGGATAGCCTGGTAATCTGCTGGGGAACCACCAAAGCGGCGAGCAGAAGAAACAGCATGATGGTATGGATGTGCCATCAGAGCGTAACTTCTGCAAAATACTCAGTTTCGATATAATAAGTTCCGCCATTGACGGCGATTACGTCGTTGAAAGTATCCCACTCAACATCACCGAAGCCGCCTTCGTTGTTCACGAAGCCTGGAATTACGCCGTCTAAGCACTGGAACACAAATTCTTCAGATTTGTTTTTGAGGTCTGTAGGTACGTCAGTGAATTCTTCTTCTCCGGCGTAGAAGCTAATTCTATCTATCCAACCAGAGTCCCCGCCTCCACTTATTTCAGCTGTTACTTTGGTGATGTTGAGTGCCAAAAGAGAGCCTTTTACTACTGCACGATTTGTCATGGTATTTTCCTTATTGGTTCCCTCAGAAAGCTGGGTCGTTGTTGACCGAGATGAGGGGTTTTCTGGGTTGTTTGGGGAGCCAGACAAAGCGTTGTGCTTGGGTTCCGATGACGCCCTCGGGGATGTGGAGGGTCTTCCAATAAGTATTGGGGGAGGATGTCCGCCGACTGGAGTGTAGCTTAATGTAAGCCCGTCCTTTCTTGGCATAGATTTCTTGGTTCATCGCAAAGAGACAGGCTTCTGCGTAAGAGCCTTTGGTAACCAAGACGGCTTTGGCATCGGGGATTAAGGAAAAGAATTCCATGTTTGTTCTCCTAAGAATTCTGACCAAAAAACATAAAAGTGGTTTTTACACGCTTTTTTTGCTAATTTGGTTGGGTTTGGGGTGGTTTGGTGTGATTTAGGGCTTGTTAGTTACAAATTTTTGTAAAACAGTAAATGTGGGAAACTGAAACTACTACAAGGAGTTCTTTAAACATGTCTGTCATTACCTTTGCCTCCACTAAGGGAGGTGCGGGCAAGACAACGTCAGCAATCATACTGGCTTCTGTGCTATCTAAGCACCACGATGTGACTGTGATAGATACAGATCCGGCCAAAAGACTGATGTCTTGGTCCGAAAAAGCAACTCTCCCAATGCGGTTGAATGTTATCGCGTCTGGGGGTGAGAGAGATATCCATGATGAGATCGAGTTGGCTCATAAAGTCTCTGATTACGTGATTATTGATCTTGAGGGTGCTGCCACCCGCCTCAACGCATTTGCTATGGGGGAGAGTGATCTGGTGGTCGTTCCCATGGGGGATGAACAACCGGATGCTGAAGGCGCCATTGAGACGCTCGCACAGCTGGCTCTGGAGGCGAGGAACATGCGTCGGGAGATACCGGTGAGGATCTTGTTCACTCGCACTCAGGCGGCCGTGAAATCACGTATGGCGAAGTCTTTGAACCAACAGGTCCGAGACAAGATTGGGAGCTTCTCAACTGAGCTACATGCCCGGACTGCCTTCTCTTCGCTGCACAATATGGGAGGCACCCTGTATGACATGGATCCTCTGTTAGTTGGTGGTCTCGAGAAGGCTCTAGGGAATGCAGAGCTGTTTGCTGAAGAACTCAAAATGGTCATGAGATGTATTCATCAGCTGCGTGAACAGCACGGGAAGAAGACATCACTGAAAGAGAAGTTAGGAGCACGCCATGTCACGAAAGCTTGATTTTGCCCCATTAGAAGAAGCAGAAAAAGACATGGGGACTCGTCGTCGGTGGAAGAGCCGTGATCCAAACCCTACGGTTCAGATGTCTCTACGCATGCCTGAAGCCACATATGAGAAGTTTCGGGATCAGTGCCTCAAAGAGCGCTACACCAATGGCGAGATGCTCGAGAAGATGATGAACTTTTACCTCAAGCACTATAAAGCAGGGACTCTCGATTCTTAAGGTCAGGTCTTGAATTTGGTAGGAGTGGGCCAGTTGGCCCACTTCTTTATTTGGTGAATTTGTAATTATACTCGTACCAAGGGTCCCCTGGATCAGGGTAGATACCCTCGTTATCATTATGCTCTTCTGGATCAAAGCCTCCAGGGATTGGCCGGATGAGGTTGAATTTAAGTGCAGCCTCAAAGAGCTCAGCTCCATCAATGTCACGCACAGGCCACTCGTTGACGATTGCCCGAGCAAAGCCTTCCCAATTTGGTTGTGTACTCATGACTCACTCCTTTCTTTTTATATTCAAATTTCTAAGATTCAGAGGCAGAATCCCCCAATTATCTCAATAGGTTACAGACCCAACTATCATGTAATTGGGGGGAACCATCAGGTAATTGGGGAATACTGTCAGGGATTTGGGGGTGAAGTATCAGGTTTTTGGGGATTAGAATCCGTTTACTTTCCTGGGTCCATAGGCTTGGATCAGCATATAATCTTCGGCTGCCCGATATGGTTGATCCAGATGTGCATCAGGATAGCGACACTGGATTTCCTTACCAGCTACCCGAACCACTTCCATTTTGGTGGTGCCGGTTTTGAGCATAACGATGTCGCCGCGGTGGAATTCAGATTTATTACTCATCCTCAGTGACCTCCGTTGTGAGGGGTTCATAATTAAAATCCTTTGCTGTCGGCCACCCGCTTAGTGATGGTCCATGAATGGGTTTTCTTATCCCAAGAGCCCAAGAAAAAAGCTTTGTAATCAGTCCCCATCATCACCTTGGATCCATGGGAGATCTTTGCTTCGGGAGTGGTAGATTGACGCTTTTTGGACTCGTCGTAGATGAGCCAAGGATTGGATGAATCATTGGTTTGGAGTGGGCGTTGGACTTTAACGATACTGGCCATCTTGGCTCCTTGTGGTTTGGGCGTAGCTTATGCCACGCCCAGAGTTACATTATGCTCCGCAGCCGCGGGACTTACCGGCAGCCGACAAAGCCGTAGCCTCACCCTTGAGACGGGCGATGTTTGGGGCGTTGGTGTCGCCTGACATGAAGAAAGCTGCGGGCCAGAACAGAACCAAGGCTACAGCCGTCATAGCGGCATCGTTGGAGGCTGCTTGCTTCTGTTGACCGGAGGCCACAAGCAGCTCGTTATTGACCCGTACAGCATCTCGATTGAGTTGTTGGCAAGACATGCCCGAGTACTGATTTGTAGGGACGTATGTGGCTTGGATCTTATCCGGTGCAGTAGCGCAGGCGGATAGGACAGAAAGCAAGGCAAGCGTAAGTACAATCATTTTCATGAATTTTTCTCCTGTGTTTCATGAGTGGGGTGGTTCGGTTCGGTTCGTTTAGGTGTGGTGTGATTGCAGAAGTAGGTCACCCAGCCCCGTATTCGCCCAATGCGCGGCGTCCGCGTGGGCTTTGGCTGCGGCTTGGGCTTCGGCCTCGGTTTTGTACTCGCCCAATGCTGACAGTGTTTTCCCGTTGAGCATGACATACCAGATTTCACTTGCCCCATCGTCATAGTCGCTTTCAAGCACAACGTATATGGATCTACAGACACGCACTGATCCATTGCTGTTAAATGCAAGCGGCTTCGGCCCGCACAGGTCCAGCACGGCGGCGGCTGCTTTTGGGGCGGTCTTGCCAAGGATGGCGGTTGTAATCGCCTCAATCATCTTTTCGCGGTTCATGGCTATTTTCTCCAAGTTTTCATCAATAGCGCATTGATAAGTACCAGCTCACCAAAGCGGGCATATCTCCAACGTCCCCAAACCCAAGAGTAACTATCTGAAGGTACAGACTTTCGGACTTTTAAGATGGGGATGAAACCCAACGCCATGTGTACGGTGCATTGCTGCGCTTCGTGGCCAGGCTCGGTCATGGCTTTGGTCCTTTGAGTTGGGCGATGGCGGCGTCCCATACCTTTGCAGAACCGGGGACAATATAATCGCCATGCAAAGCCCGTGCCATCACTTCACCAGCATCCACCAGCGCCTTCACCCGTGGGTCCGCCATGATCTGCTCTTGCGTCGGCGGCAGGTCTGCGCGGCGGTATTCAACATGGGTTTTAGATCGTAATGTCTTGTCTCCTGTCCAATCTGGTTCGTAGGGGTCTGGTCTGGCCCAAATCGTTTCCGGTGCATCGGTCATTGCTTTGGCTCCTTGATTTGGGCGAGGGCTATCCGCGCCGGATTTGTGCCAAAGTCGCGCTGACGATAACGCTCGTGGACTGGGTGGTCAGCGGGGTATTCTTGGCGGATGTATTGATCTATTTCGGCCTCACATTCTCGCAAAGCATCCACCAGCGCCTTGATCGTGGCGGCTTGGGCTTCGGCTACTTTTCTAGTAGCGGTCTCTTGGTCCCAAGCTGTGTTAGCCATTTGAAACTTAAGATTTTCTTCTTCCCGTTCAGCCGTTACCTTTAGAAGTCGTGCTTCGCACTCTGCGAGTTGGGCGGATAGGCTGTCAAGATCAATCAAGTTTGGATATGCACGTTTCATTTCCGCATTGTGCGCGGCAATCAATGCGCGCTGCTCTGGCGTATCTGGAATATAATCCCAATCAACGGCTTCGGGGGTTGTGTCGGTCATGTCAGATAAGCCCCTTTTCCAGTGCCAATGGTTCTGGCAAGGTCAAGGTTTCGATGCCAGCAAAACCACTTGGCTCAATCTCGCATTGCGAAAGCGGCAACCAAACAGCTTGGTTTTTGTCGCCAGTATGAACCAGCACGGCTTTTTCTGTGCGGTGAACGACTTCAACATCAATATCAATCAGGTTCGATTTCATGTCTTTTGCTTTCTGTTGTACATCGTTTCAGTTGCCCACAGGACCAACAGCCCAGCGGTGACAACTGCGGTTCCAGCGATCAATAGCGCGATGGTTTTGATGTGTTCGCGGATGGTCATTTCCAAAGGCTCCAGACAAGGAAGGCGGGGGTTGTTTTGGTCATTTGTGTGACTCCGGTTTAAGTGCATCAACAAGCGCATCGGTGGAATGAGCGACCGCAAACAGGCGGGCGGTGTCTATATCATTGTGTGGATCTGCTTTAACGGCCTTAATTGCGGCATACGCAGCTTGGTTCAGAGTAATAAGGGACTGCTTCGCATTCATTTTATCACCTCAAATGTATCTGTAGGAGTAACCATTGACAGCCTACGGCCACTGTCCCAACGCATGGCAATCTGCCAAGAATTGGCATCAGCATGTTTGAATGAGACTGGGGAGACACTGACGACTGTACCCACATCTCCTTTGGAAATAGGGCAGGGGTCATTAGGCATGTTGATGAGGCGAACACGATTGCCTGCTTTGCATGGTGGGGTCACTGGATCACTCCTTGGATCATTTGTTTTGAGCTTGCTCGTAAGCGGTCCACGCAGCTTCTTTGTCATTAATGGGGTCTGAAACAATTTTGGGAGGGAACTCTGCTTCATAAGCGATACGTGCTTGTTGGCGGATTTCTCTGACTTCAAGGCCCACTGCATTGATTAAAGAGTAGATTTGAACCATGTCTTCGTTTTTGACCCAAAGTCTTGGTAATGGCCTGAAACCTGCATCCCTAAGGGCTTGGGCTGCATTTGGTGTTGTTATGTCGTACAAGGATCTGTTCCTTTATATGGTCACTGTTCTCGTCGTAGAGGTCGATGATGATGGAACGGGTGAACTCAGCAATTGTCATATTCTCGGGAATTTGGTCTAAGAACCAACTGGCAACACCAGGAGATTGGTTCTCTAGTTCTGTGAGCATTTTAGTGACGTTGCCGATGTAGCGGTGTTTGGGGTGCCAAGGATTTAACAACCGCCTTTTAATAGGGGAAGTTTCTCTAGGTTTAGGCATTTTAGAGATTCCTTGATTTGCTTTGTGGTTTGGTACGATAGCACACCACACCAAAAAAGTTAAATAAATCAGCTTCTCTTTGTCAACCGGCTCTCACTAGGGGAGGGCTCAATGACGTATTCAGCTTGATCAGAGATACGGGCTTTACGGCCGATACGAGATTTGTGAATCTCACGCCAGGCTGCCTTGTTTTCTTCTAAGGATTTGTTCCACCAACCAATATGGATATGTGTGACTTTTCTTCCAGTTTTAACTGGTAGAATGGTGATATTGAAGGGAGCCAAGGCATTGAGCTCACGCACTACAGGCTTGATAACAGCATGGTTCAAATGCCCAAAAGTCTGATAGTTCGTTTTCTCTACTCCGAGCAACTCCCTGAATTCATCTAGTGTGAGCTTCTGTGTGGTCTTCACAGTAAGGCCAGCCCACTGAGAGACATTCTCATAAAGAGAGATCCCATATTTGGAGGAGATACTCATCAAGACAGGGAGTGAGATCTTTCCCCAAATCTCTGATTTTTGAAGGATTTCCACCAGACGTTTATCAAAGCTGTAGGTGAGCACGCCAGCCGGTCGGGTATGACTATCTATGTCATTACCCCCAAGGAACTGCACACGACGTGTGGAGCCATCTGGGAGCTGCATAATGATGAGGGTCTTCATCAGGGTGATGACGGCTTCTTCCACAGACTCATAGCCCTTGTGGGCGCCTGGAATAAGTTCTTCTATTTCAATCGTGTAGTCTTTGCCTTCTTGGATCCCCTGTCGGTGGGCATTATGCCATAGCACCGTGATGGATCTGCGAGCATTCAAAGACAGTTCTTCATGGCCGGTCACTTGGATCAGCTCTGAAGGTTTATTGGCTTGGTCCCTTCGAGGGGAAAGATCCAAGACCTTGTATGTGATTTTTTGCTCCATGAGCCAAATTTAGGGGAGCCAATCAAAAAATGAAAGGCTCCCCAAAAACCTGATAGTTAGGTCTTAACCTCACCCTGTACAGGCGTATTTTTAGGAAAGGAGTCCCAGTTACGGCCAAGTGGGCCTTGATTTGGTTTAGTACCAACAGCAGTTTTGGAGCTTCTCTTAAACCACATGGATCCAGATGAGACCGTAAATGAAGCCCCTATTTCTAGCTCCCCAAAGGTTGTTTGCTTGATTGCATAATTCATTCAATTTCCTTCCTGAATTGGTTCCAGCCTGTGAAGTTACCCCAGAGATGGCGAAGGCTACTATCAGGAGCACTGGCGGACGCTTGATGCTCAAAAGGAGACATGTGCTCCATATCCAAGAGCATTTTACCCAGAGTCATATTGCTTTCGCGGGATGGTGTTTGACCATCATGAGTCAGGTAAGACACCCGAGCGCACATGGCTGCGTCTTGAACCATGAGGTTGTGTAGGCCGTATGGGGTGAGTGTATCCTCCAGCAGAGCATCATCTGTGTAAGGCAGGTGATGTGTCCGAGGTGTTGCTTTGGTATGGGCATACTCAGCAAACATTGCGTCTGCCAAAGCTTTCATCGTTGGATCCGCTGCTGGGTGACACCGTAGAGCAAAGAAGTTATCCCACTCTGTGGCCGTGACAATCACAGAGATATGGCTGAAAGGCTCCAAGATCCGGTTAATGATCTGTTTGTGAGCCCCAGCTGCTTCCATCTGACGGGCATGAAACACAGCATCCTGTGCAGCTTTAAGCCACATGTTCTGGACACGGCGTGCCTCTTCTTGGCTCAGATCTTCAGAGGCTTGCATCCCTTTTTGGTTCTTACCCCAAGAGACAGGCATTGCTGGATCATCCAACACTTCTTTAATGATTTTATTGACCGGCACAGCACGGCTGCTTGAGGCATTCCGGCTGAAGACACGGTGCGTCATGAACTCGGCATGAATGAACCGTGGATATCGCAGTTGAAACGAGGTGATGATGCTGTCGGAATCCGTAGGGTTTGAGGACTTCTTCAGGATTTTGACTGAGATACTCATGGCTCAGACTTTCTTTCCATAAGAGGCCAGCAAGAGGTTGAGTTCTTTTTCAAGCAAGGGTTTTGAAAAAGCTTGGTTGGTGTGATGAAGTTCGGAACAGATCTGAACCATACTTGCTCCTGCTTTGGACAAAGTAAGCGCATAGGAATTCAGAGTGTTGTTGCGAGTGCCTGTTTGAACAGACGAAAATGTTTGTTGATCCATTTTGGATGAGCTCCTGAAAATATGTGAAAAAGCGCGCAGCAGCTGGTCTACGGCCTGCCTTTGAGAGTCCGTTTCTTTTTATAGTCGTGATAGGCATTGAGGATGAGGTCTTGGACAGCGTCTACAAACTCCCCATCAGGAAGCACTTGATCCAAAGCCCAATGAGCAGCACCTGGAGTGGTTTCTTCCAGTTCGATTAGCATTTGGCGAACTGCCCCCATCTTTATGTAGGAGCCTCCACGAACACGGGATTTGATAGATATGAGTTTAGAGGCCATGGTTATGCCCCCTGCGTTAGACGCTCAATCAGTTGGATCAGGTCGCCAAATGTTTGAGCGTCTTCCATCTCAACATCAGAGATTTCGACCTCAAACTCTTCTTCAAGGCCCATACAGATCTCGATCGTATCCAAACTATCAAGACCACAATCGTTGATGAGGTTACTGCCATCATGCAGATCCTCTGTAGAGAGATTTGTAATTTCAGAAATAACGGAACGGATACGATTAGGGATGTTGTGCATGATTTGCCTGCCTTGGTTCAGTTTTACATTATTGCTTCGACAGGTTCATCAGCTTGGTTCTGATATTTCCCGTCGTAAGAATTTGGATTGCTGATTTGGGTGAAGATCACCTGAGAGATACCAGCACCGGCAGGGATGAAGAGGATTTCACTCCCGTGATACACAAGCTCGAGTGTTAAGAAACCTTTCCACCCTGGCTCGATTACGGTGTTAAAGACAGACAGGCCTTTACGAGCCCAAGTGCTTTTGTCGTGAACCACGCCAACAAGGTTGTC
>Ga0213868_10000566_pt1 | contig 34892 bp, 25 predicted proteins | sample PICome_9_FD_160087 | JGI IMG/M metagenome (GOLD analysis project Ga0213868, IMG submission 160087) | Coastal seawater microbial communities near Pivers Island, North Carolina, United States - PICO127 | ecosystem: Environmental > Aquatic > Marine > Coastal | place: USA: North Carolina...
ATCTCTAGGGCGCGTTCGTAGGTGACATTTTGGTCGATGGAGGCGTTGGCTTTGATGTGGGTGCCGTCGATGGCGACGTCCCCGAGCTTGAGGAGTTTGAGTTCTTGGGCGAGTTCGAGCACACTGATAAAGGCGTTGTTGAAGGCGTCGAAGTTCTTGCGGCGAAATTTGCAGACGGTGTCGTGATCTGGGTGGGTATTGCCGGTGAGAAAGCGTACGGCGACGTCGCGATGGGTGGCCTGTTCGATCTTACGGGAAAAGAAGAGGCGGTTGGCGTAGCAGTAGATTAGCAACGCGAGCATCATGTGTGGGGGGAACTGTCGGTTGCGAGAACCGCGATGATTGACTTGGAAGTCTTCGATCGGGAGCCGCTGGACGGCTTCGAGGATGAAGTGAACGAGATCGTCTTCTGGCACCCAGTCACGAAGATCGGGTGGCAGGAGCATTGGTGTTTCACGATCGACATCAACGAAGCGGGCGCTCATGCCCTACTACTAACATCTTCCTTAGCTTTGCAAAGTCCGACAGACTCCTAGACAGGGATCACTCTACCCGGCGCACCGTGTTGCAGATCCTCAGCGCGTGAGCGGTTCACCTACAGATGATTCGTCGATGCACGGCAGTGACACAGAGTCTGTTCTAAGCGATTCAACCTGGAGAAACACGCCCGGAAGCCCCAGTTCCTCATTTGAAGCGAGCCAAACTCCACTCTGGATCCGGTAATAACCGACGAGCTACTCGAGGTCATCAAACAGAGTCGCTAGCCAGGTCAAAAGATGATTCTATCGCCTCATGAGGAGGGCTTTGCTCACTCAGTGGCGGACAAGGTCCTCTTTCTGATCGATGGCGACCTACTCGAGTATGCCGCGGATGAGGCTATCTTTGACCCGCCATCCGCGCCAGACGCCCGATGATTTCTGTCCAAGGTGATGCATTACCGTTAGCCCTTGTTTGCATTTTAGGTTAGAAAGCGGATTGTTCAAGGAGCTGCCATTTCATGAAATCTCCTCGTCGCTATGCCCCGCTCCTCGGTCTCCTCGTCTTTGGGGCACTGATTTGGTTAGGCATTTACGCGTATCAGGAGGGCTTCACCAAAAAGTGGCGTAAATTGATTGTCAAAGAGTTTGCGAAGCACGATCTCAACATTAGCTTTGATACGCTAACCATCGACCCGTTTCAGGGCCTCGTTGCCAATAAAGTCGTCTTGCTAGAGGGCGACACCAAGCAAGAAATCGCTCGCGTCTCGCAAGCTCGTCTCGACGTCGACCTCGCAAAGCTCATTCAAAGCAAGCGCTTTCTTCAACGCATTGAACTCGACTCGGCCAACGTTTATCTGCCGTATGATCGCAAGGATCCCAACAGCCAACGTGTTGAGTTTAAAAATCTCCAGGCCACGGTCATTCTTCCTGACGGGGAAATCGAGATCGTCAACGCTGAAGCCGATTTCTACGGCCTGCGTCTGAACCTAACTGGAGATCTTCAGCGCCCGAAGGAAGGCAGTGGCGAGACCGTTTCATGGGAGACTGAGAAGGTTCTTACAGCCAGACCTTTTCTAGAAAACTTGGTCGAACATCTCGCCCCATTACGCAGCCAACAAGGCCGGGAACCGGTCTTGAACATGGCCGTATCGGGTGATCTGGCGAAACCTGAGACGTTGGCAATCAAGGCGCAGCTAGTCGGTAAGAATATACAGTATGGCGAACTTGAGCTCACCGATGTGAGCGTCAAGGCTGCCATCACAGATCAACTGTTCTCCCTATCCAAACTCACCATCTCGGACGCCCAAGGCGGAAGGTTCGACCTAATAGGAGACGTCCCACTGAAAGGCAAACGCAAGGCTACGCTATCGCTCAGCTCTAGCATAGGTTTTGGCAAATTGCTACCTAGCATGGATCCTACCATTGGGCTTGGGTCATCACTAACGTTGCACAACTCGCCCATAATCTCATTGCACGGCACGCTTGATTTGGACCAACCCTTCAAGTGGTCAGCCCCGCCTGCCAATTTCATTGGGCATGTGACCGCTGAAGACTTTCAGGTTGGGAACGAGTCCTTCAAACTTCTGCAGGCCGACTTTCACTTGGATGGCGCACGTTTCCTTGCTAAGGATATTCGAATCGACCATCAATACGGCAATTCGATTGGTAAGATCATGCGGACCCCGACAGAAGGCATCCGCTATGAGTTCTCTCTCGGAATGGATCCGACGCTCCTTCAGCAATTGCCCCTTCCAGAAGCGGCCACCACGTTTTTGAAGCGCTGGGAGTTTCGCCCCAGTTCGGGTGTCGAGATGAAACTATCCGGCGAACGTAAAGCCCAAGACAGCGCCTCATGGGAGCACAAGGGAAATGCTACGCTCACCGAATGCCGATTTGAAACAGCTGAGCTTGAGAAGCTCCAGTTTAATTTCATACTCAACCCTCATGTCTATCACTTCTCCAAGGTAGAAGCCCAACTAAAGTCCGACACTGAAAGACATTACTCAGGGGGTACCGTCCGAGCAGAGCGACTAAGTGTCAACGCGCGAGATAGCCTATCCGTCCTCACCGGAGTACACGGTAAGGTTGACCCCGGTCAAGTCGTACGCTGCTTTAGCAAGGACACCGCAGAAAAGTTAGATGCCTATCGCTTTAGTCAAGCGCCGGAAATACGAATCTCTCAAGGCACCATCGATCCTCAGAACGGTGCCCAAACAAATCTTGAGGTTGAAGTGAAATCCTCCGGAATCCTGAAGACCACTTTATTTGAAGAGGATATATCCTTGGCGCAGCCAAGATTTGGACTTCGCTTTCTCAAGGATAGTTTGCTTGTTAGATTAGATCATGCTGGCTTGTTCGGCGGCCATCTCGCGGGGAATGCTGATATCCGTAATCTCGACGATTCCCGCAACTACACAGCAAAGATCAAGCTAACAGAACTTCAGTTTAAGGAACTCGCTTCAATTTATTTCTCGGATGACAAAGCCGATGGCCAACTCACCGGTAACTTTGCCTGGCGAGGACGTGGACCAGATTTAGCTGCAGTGGACGGGACGGGTGAGGTCCACCTGATGGATATAAAGTTACTAGAGGTGCCGCTGCTTGGTCCGGTTTCCAGACTTCTAGATCGCGTCGGTGGAGAGACCAAGCTCTCTCATGGTGTCATCCGCGACCTAGGGGGCCAATTCAGTCTCCAGTCTTCGAATCTCTCTCTTGAGCCGTTTGTCGCCGATCTCGGAAACTATACCATCAAGGGCAACGGCACGGTAGAACTTCCAACCTCGGCTGTTGATATGACCGTCTCTCTTTCCAACCATTCCGACTCCGGGAATGCTCTGAACGTCTTATATGGTATCTTTGGGACCTATCAGTGCACTGGAACACTGGAAAAACCAAGGTGGACTATGGTGAATCAGATCGATTCCACGAAGGTGAATCAAGGCGTGATCGACGCGTTAGGCGCGCCTGATCGAAATGTCCAAATTGACCCAGATCAGATAAAAGGGCTAGATCCGAAGGCCCTCCTCAAGGACCTTCTAAAAAAGCAACGATCAAAGTTCGAAGAACAACGTTGAGATTCATTGATTCTTTACCTATGTTCCAAATTCCTTGGGAGAAACGGACATTCTAAGTACTCAGCGCATCCGACAATGGCCTTCCCCTCTCACCTATGGACAAGCTTTTAGCCGTCGGCTGCGGAGGATTTCTCGGTGCAATCATGCGCTATGGAATGATTGTTTGGGTCCCTCGGGTCTCTGTCTTTCAAGACTGTCCGATCCCTCTATCCACACTTTTAGTGAATATGATAGGCTGTTTGATAATTGGCTTTCTCAAGGGTATCGCTGATTCCCTTCACGTCTTCAATCCCACAACAAATCTGTTTCTCTTTACCGGCATCCTCGGTTCGTTCACGACCTTCTCTACTTTCGGCTTTGAGACCTGGAGGCTACTAGACGAAGGAAAGATCTTTCAGGTCCTTCTCTATGTCAGTCTCAGCGTCTTCCTGGGCATCCTCCTCGTCTGGCTGGGATACAGCTTCTGCTGCCGCGCTCTCCAGAGTCCGTGATTGCATAATGGGACGGTTTGGAGTTGAACCGCAGCGCAAATCAACGTTTGGTCGCGACGCGAATCTTGCTAATGTCCTCCATGCGCTTTCTAGCCTCACTTTTAATGCTCCCTGTTCTGGTATCCTGCCAGTCCACCTCGATCGAGGACGAGTTCGCAGAGTTTGAACCGAAGGAGAGTTCGTTTCAAGAATCAGCAGAAGCCAAGGCCATGAAGACCTTTGCTTCGTATGATCCTGAAAAGAAGAGCTCTTTCGATGGCAAGAAATTCGAAGGGAAGGAGGCAACTCTACGCAGCCGCTACGAGAGCAAAGACGCATTCAAGAAAGACGCTTTTAAGGAGCACCCTTATTTCAAGCTTCATGACAACAAGTCCATGGCAAACAAGGTCTACAACAAGACCGAAGCCCGTGAAGGGGATCTAGCATCGCCTTACCAAGGAAAGGAAGACGGCTCCTGGTTTAAACGAGCCTTCACCAAGAAGTCCACACGTGACCGCGAGAATCAAGTCGCTCGCGAAGGCGCCCGCCTCGCTGATGGCGGGAAGGATTGGAAAGGCGACCGAAGCCAGTATGAAGGCAAGGAATTCTATCGAAAGTTCGAACCGATGGACGATGATAACCAGAGCAAGAAGCTCAATCGCAGCCAGCTCCGCGCCCTCCTCAACACCCGATAGCTAGATTTCATTTTTCATGAGCGACCAGATTACGCAACTTTGCCAGGATACAGAACATGTCCATAGCCGGGAAGAATTGGCTGAGAAACTTAAGTTAGGCCGCCCACTAAGGATCCAACTTGGCGTCGATCCCACGGCACCTGACATTCATCTAGGCCACGCCGTACCGCTTCGCAAGCTCCGGCAATTTCAGGATCTTGGACACCAAGTTGTCCTGATCATTGGCGACTTCACCGCGATGATTGGCGATCCCTCAGGCAGATCGGTCACCCGTCCGCCGCTGACGCATGAAGAAGTCATGGCTAATGCCAAGACCTTTACCGATCAAGCCTTCCTCATTATCGACAAAGAGAAGACAGAGGTAGTCTACAATGGAGATTGGTTCTCAAAAATGCCTTTTCAAGAGGTCATCAAGCTGAACGCCAAAGTCACGATGCAACAAATGTTGCAACGTGAGGACTTCAAGAAACGCGTCGCTGAAGGTCAAGAAGTCCGCTTGCATGAAATTCAGTATCCCATCATGCAGGGCTGGGATTCCGTCGTAATCAATTCAGACGTTGAGATCGGCGGAACGGATCAACTCTTCAATGTTCTCGTGGGTCGAGATCTTCAGAAAGGCGAAGGAATGCCTGCTCAAGTCGTACTTACGCTTCCGTTATTAGAAGGATTGGATGGGAACAAGAAGATGAGCAAGAGCCTCGGCAACTACGTGGGCCTAACTGAAGCTCCCAGCGAGATGTTCGGAAAACTCATGAGTATTTCTGACCAACTCATGCCACGTTACTATCGTTTGGTCATCGGCGAAGACTTTGATACCGAGAGGCATCCCATGGAGGCGAAGAAATACTTGGCCCAGCGCACCGTCGAGATCTATCATGATGCCGAAGCAGCTTCCGAAGCGCGTGCCGACTTCGAGAACAAATTCGGCAAAGGTAAAGTAGAAGACGCCGAACTCCCAGAAGTCCCCTGCCCACCTGCCGAGACTCCGATGCTCAGCTACATCAGCCAGATTTACGCTGACACCTTTCACCAAAAACGATCAAACGGCGACATTCGTCGTCTTGTTCAGCAAGGTAGTATCCAGATCAATGGCGAGAAGCAATCTGATCCCAAAGCCGCACTAACACTAAAAACTGGAGACGTTCTCAAGCTCGACAAGAAGCGTCTTGTGAGAATTGGTTGAGGTGTAAAATGAGTTTCCAAACTCGTCGCGGAAACCCGTCCCAATTGCCAAATCCACTCTGGAACGTTGCTCTACACCGAGGAAGAAACCTGCCGGGATCACCTGGTAAGACATTAGTTATAGACCTCGGGACGACACATGGGGAACCTGCAAGGCAAGTTCGATGGGTTCGTTCCGTTAAGAACACCTTGGTCTCGCTCAGTGATCCGACAGTATGCAAGGATAGCTTAAGTCCTGGCCGTTGTCACCCAGAACTCTCTCCACCAGTTACGATTTATGGTATTTGTTCGACGTCGACACGGTCGCAGCGTCCTTTGAACGCGAGTGCGATTTGTTTAAGATAGGATTCTCCAATTCCATTGATACTCACACAGTGAACGATGGGCAACTCTTTCGGGTAGAGACGTTGACCAGCCCTTACAACCGTACGGATCACTTCGTCTCGCCCAACCAAACTGGCTCCCGGTAGGAGTCGCCTATTCTTCATCACGCTGGGCGTGCCATCAGTCACTAGGTAAACTGTCGACGCACGCTGTTTGAAAGCTGCCACGAGTGCGAGATCATACCGAGAGCCTCCGCTCGTCCCTTTCATGTGGGGAACTTCACTAGGTTGTATAGGGACGTAGGGAATGCCATTGGCCAAACCCATCCGGCCAAATTGGCCTGTGCGCGTTCGGAGAAACTGGCCAGTAAAGTACCCAGCCATGAACCGATGCGCGAGTGCTTTGTGCTCTTGCGACGCTCGGATCGGCGCCAAAGCCAGTCCATCAGCTTGATCACCAAAGCAAATAACATTGAAGAGACGATCGTCGGGCAACGAATCTATCTTCAATCGGAGTTCACGCCGAAGACCCGCGATGCCAGCAACACCCAACTCCTTGGGCATGCTTGTGGAAACGTCGATCACAAAGATACTGCAATTCCCCTTGGCTGGCGCACTAAAGAGCTTCGTTTCTAACACTTCATTGACAATGTCTTCACCCTCGAAAGCTTCTCCAAAAGTCACCCCAAGATCGACCATCTCGATAAATTCATTGGCTTCACTTGGCTCTGGCATTCGAAGGTCCACGGGAGCCATCACTGGCACCAGGTCAGGAATCGACGCTTCGGTCGGCTTCGGTGGCGGGCCCGACGCGCTCTGAATAACAACCTCTTCAATCGGCTTCTCCTCAGTCGATTCCTGCTGTCTGTCGACCGCTGGCTCGGTCGACATCGAGATGGCCGTTCCTATCTGGGCTATAAACTCAGGATTTGTGTGCCAAAGGGCTCCCCCGACGAGAAAGGCAGCATGGATCAGCACTGCCCAGAACAAGGCCCATCGTTTACGGCGACGACGTGCTCGCCGAACACTCGGCGCAGAAACCTCGATAACCGCCGACGACCTCACCACCAAAGCCTTACAAGCTTTGACAGGAGCGCTGGGTAGGTGAGGCGTAGGCATGGTGACGAACCGTCTCAGACTAACAGACGGCATCGCCACCAGCGATGTTCAAATAAAGGGAGAGATTAATACTCTCTCTTCTTATTCACACCAGGCATAGGAATCGGATAGCGCCCATCAGCATCCGCTTTGACGGGGGCTTCGCCGTCTAGAGTCATCTTATCCACGTCTGGTGCAAACTCGTGTTCGTGCTCAAGAAAGCTCTTCAATTTCACCTCCTGCCCCGTGTGGGCCGCGTGGCGTCCCATGCTGGAAACGAGGCTGGCTTGCACACCACGACGCACTTCATTGAAGGGCAAGTCATCGCGGATAGCCTCGACCAAATCATCCCACTCCAACTGATAAGGGTTCTCTTCAGGCTGCGGGTAGGCCCAAACCGTACCACCACGGCGAGGCTGTAACTGCCCCTGGAAGATCCGCACTTTCCCAGGTGTATGACCCGCCGATGAGACAATGGCAGAACGTTTGCTCCCGTGAACCACGCTCGACATATCATCACGACAGCCAAACATCGTGCGTCCGTTGAAGAAGAATTTCGTGCCATCGTCGAACGTATATTCAACGTTGTAGGTGTCGAAGTTCTGATCCACGTAATCATTGCCGTATGGATCGGGTTGTCCGTCTTTGATCCCACGGTAGTGACGACCACCCGAAGCGACTGCCGATACTGGCCAGGCATTCTTCATCCAGCAAGTCTCATCGATTTGGTGAATGTAGAAGTCATTGAAAAGACCGCCACTTGCCCAAAGAAAGCTATGAAAGCGATCGATTTGGTAACTGAGCTCCGACTTGTCATCCGGCTTCTTCTTTGAGAATGCAGACGCTACAGGACCGTGCTGACGATAAGCACGCATCGCGATAATATCACCAATCTCTCCGTTCTGAATGCGATCCCAAAGCTCGCGACGGCCTCGGCAGTGACGGACCATCAGGCCCACTCCCACTTTCAAATTCTTTTTATCCGCTTCGTCTGCCAAAGCTAACATTCTTTTAGAAGTGGGAGCATCCGCGGTCAATGGCTTCTCCATGAAAACGTGAAGCCCTTTGTCGATAGCATACTTAAAATGTACCCAACGGAAAGCGAGCGGCGTGGCCAGAATAACAATGTCACCAGGACTAAGAACATCCATGGCCCCCTTGTAGCCATCGAAACCGATGAAGCGATTCTCAGGGTCCACATCAAATTTCCCTTTGTCTTCCTCTCTGCGTGAGAACTTACGCTCGAGACCTTTGGCACTGCCGTTCAGCTTATTCTCGAAGACATCTGCCATCGCAACTAACTTGGTTGGCAACGCTTTGACCGCTAGAGCCTGAGCAGCAGCACCCGTTCCCCGGCCACCGCAGCCGACGAGTGCAATCTGCTTGGCGCTAATGCCTTCGGCCGCATGCACGTGGGGAATGGACACTCCAGCAAGTGCCGACACAGTCGTCGCACCAGTAAGCGTCTTCATGAAGTCGCGGCGTGAACCGCCAATAATAGTCTGAGTCGTTTCGGAATCCATAGAGTTGGAACTTAGAGGCTCTTACAAACCCTTGGTAACTTAAGAAGTGGCGCGACTCAGTCAACTCAGGAAAACTTTGCCCCTTCGAATGCCTTTCGTTTCTCTTCAAGGGTCTCCCAGCGTTCGTAGAGACCGGCCACTTCCAGACGCTTGGCCTCAAGATCGGCCGTTACCTTGGCCACGTCCCCTGCCCGCTCGACGTAAAAGTTAGGATCATTCAATTGCTCCTGTAGAGACTCGACGACACCTTCGGCTTCAAGGATCGTCTCTTCCATGGCTCCAAGTTCACGCTCTTCTTTCCAAGTCAACTTAGGAAGCCTATCCGCTGAACGCCTCTTTCCAGGCTTCGAATTGGCGGAAGCTTGGGCTTTCCAAGCGCGCTCACGTTCCTCACGCTTGCTCACGTAATAGCTATAATTGCCCTCGGAGACATGCACGTAGCCATTCCCTTCAAAGGCGATGATTCGATCACAGACACGGTCCAAGAAATAGCGATCGTGACTCACCACGATGACGCTTCCTTGAAATCCTAACAACGCCTCCTCCAGCAAACGCAGCGTGGGAAGATCGAGATCGTTAGTCGGTTCATCCAGAATGAGCACGTTACCCGTTCGACGCAAAATCTTGGCGAGCATGAGTCGGCTCTTCTCTCCTCCAGACAACAGGTCCACACGGGTGTTGATGCGTTCATCCGTAAAGAGAAACCGACGGAGATACCCACGCACACTCACTTGTTCATTCCCTAACTGAACCATATCAGCTTGATCCGATACCTCATCGATGACCGTAGACTCCGGATCTAGCGCCACGCGATTCTGATCGACATAGTTAAACAATGTGCGCTTGCCAATCTTGATAGTCCCTTCGGTCGGCTCCAACTCACCCATGAGTAGCTTGAGCAACGTTGTTTTCCCCAATCCATTGCGCCCGACAACTCCAGTCACGGTATTACTCTCCAGCACAACGTTGAAACCAGAGAAGAGTATGGAATCTGCTAACTGAATGCTAACGTTCTTTGCTTCAACAACCACGTTTCCAAGGCCAGGAGGTTCGGGGATGATAAGATCCACGTTCAACTCTGCTGCCGGAGCAGCTTTTCCCTTGATCACGTAGAAATTGTCCAACCGACTACGTGACTTGGTTGTACGCGCTTTGACTCCAGCCCTCACCCAGTCGAGTTCACGTCGTAGAAAGGACTGTCTCTTACGCTCCGTGTTCTGCTGTTGCTGCTGGCGCACGGCTTTGGCCTCAAGATACTCGCCGTAGTTTCCCTCATGAGTGAAACAACGACCTTCGGCCACTTCGACAATGCGCGTGGCTAGACGATCAAGGAAGTAGCGATCGTGCGTGACGAAGAAACAAGCTCCGCGATAAGCCATCAGGTAGTCCTCTAACCAGTTGATCGTCTCGGTATCCAGATGGTTCGTGGGCTCATCAAGAATCAGCAGCTCTGGTTGGGCCACCAGCGCTCGAGCCAACGCGACTCGACGCTTCTCTCCTCCTGACAAATATCTCACGACTCGATCCTTGGGAGGTAGGTTTAGCTTCTGAAAGAGCGTTTCGATACGCTGATCAAGGTTCCATCCATCCACTGCTTCGATCTCGTCGGCTAAATCGGTAAGCTGTTCAGAGGTCGCTTGCCCACCTTCATACCGCTCGATAAGCGAGAGGATATCGGCTGCTCCCGCACGTACGTTCTCCAAGACTGAAGCATCTTCAAGAAGGGTGAACTCCTGGGAAAGGTAGCCCACGACCAAGCGATTTCTCCGAGATACCTGCCCATCATCAGACGCTTCTTCGCCACCTAAGATTCTTAGTAGACTGGTCTTGCCCGATCCATTCCTGCCCACCACCCCAATCTTCTCCTCGGGATAGACAGCCACTGTCGCGCCGTCCAACACCCGATGCATGCCGAAAGATAGCGTTAACTCGTGAGCAGATAGAAGCGCCGGTTGGTTAGCCATCGCTCCCGTTAACAGCAGGACTCCTCTAGAGCAAGCCCATGAGTCGTGCCCCAATGATCATGATACCGATATCCACGACCATGTGGCTCATCCACGCACCTAACAGAGAACGTTGCTTCACCATGAGAACACTCCACAGCACGCCTCCGATGCCCACGCAGCTCCCGAGAAAGAAGGCCATACCCAGCGGAAAGAACTGTGACACGACCACAATATGATGGGCGCTGAAACCGATCCCAGCGAGCAGATGTGCCTTCCAAGGCGAGACTAGGTGGAGGAGATTTCCGGCAACAAATCGGCGCCAATAGACTTCTTCAATGAGGGAATGAATCACGGAGAGGAAGAGCGCAAACCACACAAAGTGGTCCAGCACGCCCATACCCTCAACCTTCGTCTGAATGTTGTCAGCACCGGCACGAATGATATCGCCAAGAGGGGTCACCATGAGCCCTAGCATCAGCGTGACGATACCAAGACCCCAGCCGAATCCTACCATGGCAAGACGCCATCCATTGCTCAAACCGAGATCAAGCCGCTCCCTAAGAATCAAAAGTGTTGCTACAGCAGGCCAAACCACAAGCATGATCTTCATCACCACATACAAGCCGTTCCCTAACCAAGTCCCTGGCAAGAGAACAAAGTAGATCAACGACATCAAAAACGGCACGACAAGAGCCAGAAGCACGACAAACCAGCGAATGCGAGGAGAGGGAGAGAACGTCACCCCTTTACCATCGATACGACGACACCATACTCCAATCGATGTTTAAAAATAAACATCGATTAAATCGATGCAACACTAAGCCGTCTTTTTTCCACGCGCGATACGCCGACGCTCGTGCGGACAGAGCACCCTCTTCCGCAACCGGAGGGTCTCCGGCGTAGCATCAAGAAATTCATCATCAGCAAGATACTCAATCGCACGCTCCAAAGAGAAGCGGGTCGGCGGCGAGAGCTGGATGCCCTTTCCATCGCCAGAGGACCGGTGGTTGGTAAGATGCTTCTCCTTAATCGGATTCACCGGAAGATCATCACCACGTGGATTCTCTCCCACAATCTGGCCTAGGTAGACCTTTTCAGATGGACCTACGAAAAGTTTTCCTCGCTCCTCGATGGCAGCAAGTGAGTAAGCCGTGGTGACACCCGTCTCCATGGAAACAAGTGTTCCCGTAATCCGCGTTGTAATCTCGCCAGCGAAAGGCGCATACTCCTTAAAGAGGTGAGACATAATCCCGCGACCACTCGTGAGATTCACTAACTCAAACTCAAATCCGATGAGACCTCGCGTCGAGATGGTCGCCTCGATCATCGTTCCGAATCCCGTAGGCTTCATGTCGTCCATGCGGCCACGTCGATTGTTGAGAGCGCTCATGACGCCTCCGACACACTCCTCCGGCACTTCGAGATAGATCGTCTCGTAAGGCTCTAACAACTTACCGTCGGCATCCCGCTTAGTAATCACCGTCGGGCGCGAAACAAGCACCTCGAACCCCTCGCGACGCATTTGCTCCACAAGGACAGCTATCTGCATAGATCCTCGAGCGCTAACACGGAACGTACCTCCTTTCTCAGCGTCTTCGACTTTAATAGAAATGTTCGTCCGCGTCTCGCGATCAAGGCGATCGCGAATCTGACGAGAAGTGACATACTTGCCTTCCTTGCCTGCATACGGCCCATCATTGATGGCGAATTCCATTTGAATCGTCGCTGGATCGATTTCCACGAAGGGCAGCCCAGGAGTCTCCAGCCCGCCACAAATGGTCACTCCGATGTCCACTTCTTCAAATCCAGCAATGCCGACAATGTTTCCAGCGATGCCTGTAGCCGACTGACTAACACCCAAGCCAGAGTATTCGAACACTTTCGTAATTTTTGCCCGGGTACGTTTACCATCCTTCCCTACCACGTAAACTTGATCGCCCGTTTCCACTTGTCCCTGCTGGATGCGCCCAATGGCAATTCGCCCGACATAGTCATCCCAGCCGATGTTAGACACGAGCATCTGAAACTCGCCCTCCAGCTGAACTTCGGGAGAGGGCACTTTGTCCAATACGGTCTCAATCAACGGAACCAGGCTATCACGCGCATCATCAAGCTCACGCATCGCATATCCGTCACGGGCTGACGCATAGAGAAACGGCGCATTGAATTGCTCGTCCGTCGCCTCTAGCTCCATAAAAAGTTCTAGCACTTTATCGTGACAAGCCGCCACGTCCGCATTCTCGCGATCAATCTTATTGATAACAACGAGCGGGTTGAGCCCCTGCTGAAGCGCCTTTCTCAAGACAAAGCGCGTTTGCGCCTGAGGCCCTTCATAGGCATCCACCACCAGGAGAACGCCGTCGACCATCTTCATGACACGTTCCACCTCGGCACCAAAGTCAGCGTGACCTGGGGTATCGACGATGTTGATCACCTTGTCGTCCCACAAGATCGACGTGTTCTTGGCTTTGATCGTGATTCCCTTCTCACGCTCGAGATCCATGCTATCCATCACGCGCTCCTCCACGACCTGATTGTCGCGGAAAGTGCCTGCTGCCTTGAGCAGCTCATCGACCAGGGTTGTCTTGCCGTGGTCGACGTGGGCGATAATGGCAATGTTGCGAATATTCTTGGGATCAATCATAGGGTGCGCTGGTGGGGCGAGACCCTAGATTTCGAGGAGGGTTTAGCAACTGAATCTCTCATGGAATCGAGCATTTGTGGTTGCACCCCCAAAGCAGGGACTTATTTGGGACGAATGATCCTGAAACTCTCGTGTCCTGACCGCCCTGGCCTGGTCGCCACCTTGGCCAATTTCATCTCGGTGTCGGGAGGAAACATCTTGGAGATGTCTCAATTCACCGACCCGATCGACGAATGGTTCTTCATCCGGATCCACATCGACGTTGGAGATTCAGACGACAAACAGCGTAGTATGGTCAACACCTTCGAGTCCCTTGGTCGCTCAATCAACGCGTCGTGGGAGTTCCGCACGCCAGGCGAGAAGACCCGCACGGCAATTCTCGTGACCAAGGCAGCCCATTGTCTCCAGGATCTGCTAGCCCGGACCTACTCGGGTGATCTCCAACTTGAGGTGCCCATTATCTTGGGCAATAGAACCGATCTCGAGCCGATTGCGGATCGCTACGGCATCCCATTCCGCCATATTCCCGTCGAGAAGGGAAACAAGGAGGCTTCATTTGAAACCTATCAGGAGGCGATCGATGACTCCGGGGCCAATCTCCTAATACTTGCACGTTTCATGCAAATACTTCCACCGGCCTTCTGCGAAACCTTTCGAGGACGCGCAATCAATATTCACCATTCGTTCCTACCTGCATTCATCGGGGCAAATCCATACAAGCAAGCCTTTCAGCGTGGGGTTAAGATCATCGGTGCCACGGCCCACTACGTGACTTCTGATCTCGATGCCGGACCGATCATTGATCAGGAAGTCGCTCGGGTAGAGCACTTCCACACTCCTGAAGACCTCGTCCGTCTGGGTCGAGACTGCGAGTGTTTAGCCCTCTCCCGAGCAGTTCGTTACCATTCTGATGATCGAGTGATCATTCATGGGAACAAGACGATCGTGTTCAGAGATTAACTAACACTGTCGAGACAATCTACAGAGTTCCAGCTTTACAACGTCGACTTAGCTCTCCTAGATCAAGAACATGAAACGGATCACCTTTCTACTCTCGCTGGCTACTGGAATCTTTGTCGGCTGCTCCAAAGACGAAGGAGCTAGTTCAAATGATTCTGGCGGCAACGGCCCGGCCAAAGTCATCGCCTACTCGACACTGACGTCGAACAATCCCTTCTTCAATGTCATCTCTTCGAACTTGAAAGCCGAGGCAAACGCCGCGGGCTACGAGGTCATTGTGGTAAGCGGCGATGAGGACGCGAAGAAGCAGAGCGATCAAATCAAGAATTTCATTGCCCAACAAGTCGCTGCTATTGTCCTCAATCCTTGTGATAGCAAATCGATTGGACCGGCCATCGAGGAGGCCAACAAGGCAGAGATCCCCGTGTTTACCTGCGATATCAAATGCCTTGCTCCAGAAGCTAAAGTGGTCTCTCACATCGCCTCGGACAACCTTCAAGGAGGCCGCATGGCAGGACAAGCAATGATAGAGGCACTTGGAGAAGCGGGCGGCAAAGTGCTCGTTCTCGACAAACGCGAGGTCGAATCCTGCCTCCTTCGCGTGCAAGGGTTCAAGGATGTTATTAATAAGCACAATGCAACTGCCACCAGCAAGATCGCCATCGTGGCAGAGCTGCCAGGAGCTGGCCAGAAGATCAAAGGACGCGAAACGACTCAGGCAGCATTGCAAAGTTATCCAGACTTGTCGGGAATCTTCGCCATCAACGATCCTTCTGCCTTGGGGGCCTATTCAGCACTTGAGGAAGCTGGCAAAGCTGACCAAGTGAAAATCATCGCCTTTGATGGCCAGCCTGAAGGGAAGCGTGCGATCAAAGATGGCAAGATCTTCGCTGATCCCATCCAGTTCCCCGATCGCTTGGGGCGCCAGACAGCAAAGACCATCATCGCTTACTTTGAAGGAGAAGACGTGCCCGCTGAGCAACTGATTCCTACTGAGCTGTATCGTCAAGCCGACGCCCTCAACGATCCTGAACTCTGAGCTTGAAAGGCTCAAGCTTTAGCTATTACTTTAGAACATGAGATTAATTCTTTGCGCTGTCGCCCTCACCACCGCTCTCCTTTCCCATAGCGTCCAGGCACAGGGTCGACTGTCGCGGGTAGTTAGCACTATCATCCACAACGACGAAACAAAGACTCTCTCCAACCGCGACTTCGTAAAGCGTACCATGGAGCAGCAGACCTACGACATTGGCGGGGTGCTCAAGATGAAGCGTATCTTTCAACTCGATCGCGCCGGGAAAGTAAAATCCGGTCTAGCCGTCGACGGCTCAGGTCGGCCGCTGTTCAAGTTCAAGTATACCTACGACGAACTCGACCGGCTCGACACGGAGCAGGTCCGTGACATGAAGGACTCGGTGGTTCGTGTGCTGAAGACTGTTTACGACGAGCAGGGCAAGGCACACCGCATTGCTAAGACCGATGTCGACCCCACAACGATACCCAAGTTACACAAAGAGATCTTCGAACATCCTGAACTCCTGGAGAAGAAGGGCACAAAATTGAACGGAAATCAGCTGAATTTTAAGAAGTAGAGAACTTCTCGACCCGAAATAGGAGGATCCAGGCTCCGATAGGCCTCCAGCAGAATGATCTTTCTTAAATCTAATGATTTTAGCTTTTACAGTTAATTAAGTCGATGGAATGCTATTCCAAAATTACTTCGGAATGGTTCCTTCATCTACCACCATCAGCTTTGCCTGCCCGATCTGTCAGACGCAACTCTCAGTCCCGGTCTCCATGGCTGGCGTCACCGGTCCATGTCCGACCTGTCAGAATCAACTGACGGCGCCCCAATTTAAGGCTTCACCTTCGCAAGCCTCGGCAGTCCCCCAACCACAGCAAGCGGCACCTCCAGCAGCGGCTCCTGTTCGGCAGTCGTCCCCAGCACAAGTGGTGCCCCCGCAGGCTGCTTCGCCACTTTCTGTCCCTCCCTTGGCCCAGCAGCTCCCTCCCTTGGCCCAGCAGCTCCCTCCCTTGGCCCAGCAACTCCCTTCCTTGGTCCAGCAGCCTCTCGTTCAGCAGGCAACGACAGCTCAGGCAATACCTCCTCTAGAGCCACCCATGTCCACTCCGCCGGCTCAGGCGATGCCCGCTCCTCGGCAACCAGTAGGCTTGAAGGAGACTGGATCTGATCCGAACGTCGCATCCTCGACGCCCCTTCCGGTCTCTCCACTAGGCGGAAAACCTGCGCCAGAAACCAAGTTATTAAAGGGCCACAGCTCGCGAAGGAACTCCCGAGAGCGTCGTTCAGTTACACAGAAGAAGTCCAAACCAAGCCTAGGCAAGTTGATCGGAATTCTTGCTGTCGTCGGATTAATTGCTGGAGGAGCCTTCGCCCTTCCAAAGATCAAAGAAATTCTTCAATCCTCACAGATAGACGTTCCAGAGACTGCCTTGATCAACGCTGATCCTCCAGCAAAGCAAGATGGCAACCCCACGGACCCCAAGGTCGACGTCGAGCCACTACCGCTTGCTCCTGCCAATGGGCATTTGGCCAACAACACCGCGCCAAGACTGATTGACGAGCCTGAACTAGATCCCATCGAGGAAGACCCAGCATTTGCAGACATTGAAGGCATTCTAGACGAGCCCAAAGGGTTCTTGGAAAGCTACCTGAAAGCACCGAGCTGGGAAATGTTAGTTGAAAAATCTCTTCAGGGAGACGCGCTTCGCGCCAAGATGGCAGCCTATTACAAGGTTAGGCCTTACGCTCCAGAGGAGGTTTCCGAGATAACCTTCCAGCATAAGCAGAAACTTCCTAACTCCAATTACCAGTTCTATCTATTCAAAGTCATCACAGACACTAACAAGGGCTCGTTCCCAATGACTGTCGAGGAAACCTCCACCGGATTTCAAACTGATTGGGAAGCCTATGTGCAGTTCAAAGACGCTCATCTTGAAACCTTCCTAAGTAATCCCGAGGTCGGACCAGATGGCAAAGGTCAAATCAAAACCTTTAATGTTATTCTGAGGCGTGCTCACGACTTCACAGATGATGTTCCCGGAAGCGACGAGAAATGGTGTTATAAAATCGATGCCCCCGTGGATGAGCTCAATGGCGGCTTCAGCTTCATTCCCAAGTTCAGCACTTATGGCCAGGAGCTGGATACACAGCTCAAGTGGCTCTTGCTCTACTTCCCTATCGTCGATGTTCGCTGGGAGATGGATGCAAACCATCCTGGAAGTAAGCCCTACGTGCGCTTGATGAAGATCCGCCAGTTTAATTGGCGTGGGCATGGCGAGAAAGAATCAGAGCTTGAGGGCCTAACGGCCAACTCGGAGGGCTAGAAAGCTCATATTCAATGTCGCTCCCCGTGCGACATTTGCTTCCGGCATGAGTTCCTCTTATAGGAACGTCCTGCCCCATGATATTACGCGCTTTTTCACTACTTTTTCTCTACACGGCAATCCTCCCCGGCTGCACAGCGTTAAAGATCGGAAAGCCAAGTCGTGTCGCGGAAGAACCAATCAACCTTCCAACGCTTTGGGCCCAATCGAGTTTGGGTACAGAAGGAAAGATTGCTACGGGCTGGTTGGAGACGTTCCGCGACAAAGAGTTGGATAAGTTGGTGGACGAGGCCATGCAACACAACAACGACCTCCGCGCGACAGCAGCTCGGCTCCGATCAGCTCGCGAGGGCACCATCACGGGGCGTTCGAATAGGTTACCAGAAGTGTCGGCCTCAGGATCAGGTTCGCGATCAGGTTCGCGCTTTCGTCGAGAAGATGATGGTGATCTCAGTGATTGGGAACAGAACTCAATTCACGGCCTATCGCTCAACGCCTCTTGGGAAATCGATCTCTGGGGGCGGCTCCGCAATTTGGAGGAAGCCTCGATCAACGACTATCTCAGCACACAAGCTGATTTCCGAGGCGCCCGACTATCACTTGCCGCGAACACGGCGAGAGCGTGGAGCAACCTCATCACGGCACGAAAGTTAGTGGAATCTGCTGAGCTGACGCAAGAGACGTTCGAGCGGAACTTTCGAATCACCGAAAGAAATCTCATGGCCGGTGATGCCACCGCTCTTAATGTGATCTTTGGACGCAACGAGGTAGCCTCATCCGAACGAAACCTCCGAGATCGCCGCCTCTCCAAAGACGAAGCTGCTCGCTCTCTCGAGGTGCTGTTGGGGCGCTATCCAAATGCCTCCATTGAAGGGAGCCCAGAATTGCCTTACTTGCCTGACAAAGTACCGGCTGGTCTTCCCTCGGAGCTCCTCATGCGCCGCCCGGATCTTGTGTCTGCGGCTGCTCGCTTGCGGTCATCCGCTGCCCGTGCAGATGCTTCCCGCAAAGCACTCCTACCCAGCATTCGTCTGAATGGCGGTGGCTCCACTTCCAGTGATGATCTCTTGAAAGTCATTGCGGACCCGCGTTCTATCGCCTGGAACGTAGCCGCTTCCCTAGCCCAAACCGTCTACCGAGGCGGCGCGCCGACGGCACAAGCCCGGCAGGCTCTAGCGCAGAACGAAGCTTCAATAGAAAGCTTTGCATCCACCGCACTCCGCGCGTTTCGTGAAGTGGAATCCGCACTGGCTCGTGACCGAAATCTGGCAGAACAAGAAAAGACGACAAAACTTGAGATGGAAACCGCAAATAAAGCGCAAAACCTCGCAGACCGGGGGTTCCAGGAACAACTTGTCTCACCGCTCGAACTGCTTGAAGCCCGCCGTCGCGTCATCAGCGCGCGAAATTCAATGATCTCCCTCGCCAATCAACGACTTCAAAACCGGATCGATCTCCATCTCGCACTCGGTGGTGATTTCTCCACGCCGACACCGTCCAACGACGAGACACGTAATCCTCGATCATGAGTTCATTTCTGTCTAAAGCTGTTCGCGCAGCACCTCCAGTAATCTTCTTGGTAATCGGAGCCCTTGCTTACACCCAGCTGTCGAAAGAACCTCCTGAAGAGAAGAGACCACCTGCAACACCACGGGTCATCAAGACCACCGTCGCTGACATCCCTCTTCAGGACTATCAAATCACCGTGATGACGCGTGGCATCGTAAGGCCGCACAACGAAGTCACGCTCACTGCAGACGTGGCAGGAAAGGTCGCAGTAATTAACCCTCTCTTCGAAGACGGTGCTTTCTTTTCCAAGAACGATATTCTGATAGAGCTAGACGATGCCGACTACAAGACATCTGTTCTGGCAGCAGAGGCCCAGGTCGCTCGTGCTTCTGCCACCTTTGCTCAGGAGCAAGCGAGGGCCAAACAAGCGAGACTGAATTGGGATGATCTGGGGTACAATGAAGAGCCCAACGATTTGGTTCTGAGATTGCCACAACTGCGAGAAACCGAAGCCTCCGTTAAAGCCGCAATGGCTCAGCTCGAACAAGCCCAGCGTGATCTCGACCGGACGCGAGTGCGCGCGCCATTCAATGGTCGTGTTCGCCTACGAACCGTTGGTATCGGCCAATCTGTGGGGAACGGCACCTCACTCGGCACCATCTTTGCCACGGACTATGCTGAAGTTCGGCTTCCCATTTCTGCCCATGAGCTCGATCAACTCAACTTGCCCGAAGAAAGCACCGACCTACCGGTCCAAGTGGAACTGAGCAATGCCGTCGACGAAACCTCTCCTCACACATGGACTGCAGAAATCGTTCGGACAGAAGGGACATTGGACGAGCAATCGTTAGAGCTCTTTGCCATTGCTCGAATCACTGATCCCTTCGGCCGGGAGTCTGACAAACGCCCCCTTCGCATCGGCCAACCGGTTATCGGAGCTGTTAAAGGACACGTGCTCGAGCAAGTCTATGTCATCCCCCGCCGAGCCGTTCGACAGGTGGACCGCATCTATCTCGTCATGAAAGAAGAAATGACACTGGATCGCCAGATCATCGAGCCGATCTGGAAAGATTTGGACCACTTCATCGTCCACTCTCCCGGCCTCTTTGAAAATGCCTTTCTCGCCACCAGCAGCATGAGATACACGCCAGATGAAGCTCGAGTGGAGATCCTTTCTCAAGAGAAGGTCGCTGAAGAGTCCGAGCAGACGAAAGAAACTCCCAAGAAGACAGAGACATGATCCGTTGGTTCGCAAACAATAACATTGCGGCCAACTTTCTTATGTTGGCCATCCTCCTCTCAGGCGGATATGTAGCTCTTAATAAGATTCCGCTAGAAGTCCAGCCAGCGAAGACCTACAGTAATATCCGAATCACTATGTCCTACCGAGGTGGGACAGCCAAGGACGTCGAGCAGTCCGTTCTCATTCCGATCGAGTCAGCACTCGAAGGCATCGAGGGCATTCAAGATATCAGCGCCTATGGACGCCGTGATTACGGTTATCTCTGGATAGATATTGATCCTGATGCCCCCATCAAAGAGATTCTGGAAGACGTGAAGAGCCGTGTAGATGGCATCACCACCTTTCCTGGCGAAACCGAGAAACCCAGGATCTACATTCCTGACACCTCACATTGGCACGAAGTGCTTTCCGTCGCAGTCACAGGAAACTTGGAAGAGTACGAATTGAGGCGCGTTGCCCAGAAGGTGCAGGACGACCTCACCGCCATCGATGGCATCAGTCGCGTGTCCATGGAAGGCTCACGCGAATACGAAGTCTCCGTCGAGGCGAACCAAGAGGTCCTCGATTCCTACAACCTCGGGTTTCGCGACATCTCCGACGCCATCCGCCGTTTCTCTCTCGATCTCCCGGCAGGCTCCATTGACAGTGACAGTGGCACCCTGACCGTACGCACACGAGGCCAAGCCTACACCCAAGAAGACTTCGGAAACATCCCCATTCGTGCTGCGAATGGGGCAGAGGTTCTCCTGAGAGACGTTGCCAAAGTAGACGACGGCTTTGGTCAAGAACGCGTCATCGCCCGATTCAATGGCGAGAACTGCATGTTCCTCGAAGTCATGCGTACCGGGAATGAGAACGCCATCGAGATTTCCAACAAAGTGAAAGAGTATGTCCGAACCAAAGACACTCACTTCCCCGAGGGCATCAACATCTACACTTGGAACGACGAATCCATTTCTATCCGTGGCCGCCTCAGCACCCTGACATGGTCCCTGATTCAAGGCAGCGCACTTGTATTCATTCTTTTAGGCCTCTTCCTACGCCCTCAACTCGCTTTCTGGGTCATGATCGGCATCCCTATCAGTTTCGCTGGAGGCGTCCTCTTCATGCCCTATTTCGGCATCACGGCCAATGTCATGAGCCTCTTCGGCTTCATCATTGTCGTCGGCGTCGTGGTGGACGACGCCATTGTGACTGGTGAGAACATCTATTCCAAATTAAAGACAGGCATGGATCCGCTCGAGGCGTCTATTGTAGGCGCGCAGGAAGTGGCCGTCCCAGTGACATTCGGGGTGCTCACCACCATCGTCGCCTTCATGGCACTACTCTTCTTCGATGGCCAATGGGGCGACTTTGCCAAACAGATTCCGCCTGTGGTCGCGCCCGTACTGCTCTTCTCACTGATCGAATCCAAACTCATTCTCCCGGCCCACCTGAAGTTTCTGAAGACAGGCAGAACGAAGCTGAACTTCTTCGAGCGTTTACAGAAACGGATCGCCGATGGTCTCGAGACCTTTGTAGCCAAAGTCTACCAGCCTTCATTGAATGCAGCAGTGAAGCACCGCTATGCCGTCACCGCAGGCTTTGTCGCCATGGCTCTGATCATGATCGGTTACTGCCAAGGCGGTCGCCTCGGTTTCGTTTCTATGCCAACGGTCGACCGGCTTGAAATCGGTGCTTACCTCGACATGCCCCACGACACAACGATTGAGAAAACCGCCGAGCACATGGATCGCGTCATCGGAGCCATTGATCAGCTGAAAAGAGAATTCGTCGATCCAGGGACGGGCGAATCCCTCATCCAGAATGTCATGACCACGGTAGGCGGACACTGGATTGGAAGCCGCTATGACAAAGACGAAGGCTGCGCTCGGATCGAAGTCACGCCACCAAGCCTACGCACCGAACCAGGACCGAAGAACAGCGAGATTTCCGCTCGATGGAAAGCTATCATTGGTCCCATGCCGGAGGCACGCTCCTTACGCATCCGTGGTGAACGGACCGGCGGCGGTGATGATTCTCGAGATGAGGAAGCCATTGAAATCGAGTTGCGAGGCAAGAGTTCTCCTCTCAAAGCCGAGATCGCCGAACAGATTGATGACTTGTTAGAAACCTACGACGGAATCGACGATGCGTGGGCCTCGAACAACCGCGAAATGGACGAGCTTGAGATCACTTTGAAACCGCGGGCTGTCGAAGTCGGTCTCACCCAGCAATCACTCGCCCAGCAAGTGCGCCAAGCCTTCTATGGAGAGGAGGCTCAAAGGATCCTAAGAGATCGTGACGACATTCGAGTCATGGTCAGGCTCCCACGCCGTGAACGCGAGTCGATGCACACTTTTGACAATCTCAAAGTCCGCACGCCTACCGGCACCGAAGTCCCCCTGGCCAGCGTCGCCAATGTCGCCTTTGTCAAAGCTCCGTCGCGCATCGAGCGTCAGAACGGTTCAGAAGTGATCGAAATCTTTGCACAGCCAGCGGATGAAACCGTCGACATCATTGGCATCGCCACAGCCATCACGCCGCAAATCGAAGAGCTACTGCAACAAGATGAGTCACTCTCCTTTGGTTTCGGTGGCTACATCGCCGAGCACGAGGAATCGAAACGCAAGACCATCATCGGCTCTATCGTCCTCGCCTTCACGCTCTTTGCCCTGCTGGCCATTCCATTTAAGTCGATGATTCAGCCCATTTATGTCTTGGTTGCCGTGCCCTTTGGCATCATCGGCGCTTTGCTAGGGCACATCATCATGGATGTTACGCCGTCCTATCTCTCGGTCTTCGGTATGCTCGCCATGGCTGGCGTCGTCGTGAATGACTCTCTTGTCATGGTCGATTTCGTCAATCGAAAGCGAGCTGAAGGGTTAAGCCTCGGTGAGTCTGTCCGCGCCGCCGGGGGTGCCCGTTTCCGCCCTATCATGCTCACTTCAATTACCACCTTCGTGGGACTTGCGCCGCTTCTGATGGACAACTCGATACAGGCTCAGTTCTTGATTCCCATGGCCATATCGCTAGGGTTCGGTGTCCTCTTTGCAACGCTGATTACCCTGTATCTCATTCCCTGCGCGCTCTTGCTAGGAGAAGACTTCGGCACGCAATGGAGTCGGCTCTGCGCCTGGTACAAGCGCCCGTTCGAAAGTGGCGCGGAAGAAGCAGCTTAGATGTTCGTTGAATGTTCTCAACGAACGAGGAACACCATCTCATCTGAGCTGGCATCCAACCTCGCCAGGTAAGCGGCCTGGAGCCGAGCAGGCAGCGCATGAAACTCGCCTTCGGTTACCGCTCGAATTTTGTAATGGAAAGCCTGCTCACCATCGAGCTTCGGTAAGCTCACTCGTAGGCCACCAGGAAATATACTCCAACCACCTGGAGGATCTCCGTACAATTCGAAACCAGCCGGTATGTAATCTGTAAGTATCGCTTGATCGATAGAACGATTACTGGCGACCGAGAGCTGGACACTGACAACCTCTTGAAGTGCCACCAGCTCGCCAGCCTCAACGGTAGCTTCACCACCGTCTCTCTCATAGCGACGGACCACCTTGAGGTCTCCCTCATCGGCAGCCATCAGTGGAGGCCTGCTTACAAAGTTTGCCTGCACCTGTACGATCGCGGTTCCTGGACCTTCATAGCCCAAGCGCAATGGCGCACTGGGAGTAGCTTCCTCTCCAGTCAACGATGTAGAGGAGACATGCTTGACAAGAGTGTGACCCGAGACAGACAAGGCCATCCCTCCAGCACTTGGGGTAGATTCGGCAAGCTGCTGATCATCCTGCCAAAGTGTAAGCTTTCGTTCGCCAGGTGTATTGGGCAATCCCTTCTTCAACTGAAGATAGTCTAACAACGCCATCAAAGCCGTCCCACTATCTCGAGAAGATTCCCAGAAATCTGGTCGCTTGCGCGTCATCAATAGTCGCTTGGCAGCAGCATCAGTGACAGGCGCATCTCCTTTTACCCGAATGAGAAAATCGGTGTAGCGCGCCTGTAGTTCCGCAGCACTGCCATACCATTTCCACCAGTATTTCTCATTCTTCGGCTTGAGTTGAATCGCCCCAGTTGCCTCATTCTTAACAAGTTCTTCTCCCAGGGAAAAGCGGATCGTATTTCGATCCTGATGGTCACCACGTCGATGCAAAGCAAGCGCGAGCATTGTTTGTCCCATTGGCGTCAGCTTCTTCCATCCTTTGAAGAGAAAGCCACGCATAGTGCTGCTGTCCGAACCATGACGAAGAAGCGTGAGGTAGGTATAGGCATCCAAGGTATCTGCCGATTTCTTCGTTTTCCCGACAACCAACAGCTTGGTCTGCTCTGATTGGAACTGCCGCAGCCGCTTGATCCCGTCTTTCAATTGGTCCTCTAAAAAACTCACATATCTAATGCCCTCTAAGTCAGCCAAACCTTCTAGAACGGAAGCGGTACTCAGGGCGTCCGATTGATCGAAAACACGTCCCCACCCTCCATCACTATGCTGTTGCGACCACAGCGCGGCGGAGACGTTCGCAGCAAATAACTCTAACCTTCCTTCCTCTATCATCCAAGCCACTGGTGTGTCCGCAATGGCCGCCTTTGAGTCCTCGTCTAGACTACATAAGTAACTTCCGAATCGTAACACTGGCACTGCCTGTCCCAGTATTTCCTCTGCGCATGGCTGACTGAGACAACGATCCAACACGTCCTCCCCGAAAGCAAAAACGACCTGATCGAAGATCGTGAGTCCTGCTCGAATATTCAAATAGGTATCCTCTTCAACCAAATCTGGCGGCAAGGTGAATGCGAGTTCTTCCGTCGGGCTTTCAGTCTCTCCATCGAGAAGCAGGTTCCACCAGCGATCACCACGTTCCGCACGTGTACGAACTACAATAGGCCGTTTGCGCTGCTCCATCGTGTCCCCTTCACCCACTTCTAGAGTGACCGCTGATTCTTTCGCACTCTGTTTCGCTACAAGCTCCCATCTTCCCTCATGGATGGCATCTGAGGCCACCTCCAGCGTCTCAACATTTTCACTCGAAGCAATTACTAGTGGAGCAGCCGCTCCCAATTTAAGGGACGTCTGCAGCGCAGCATCCGTACGATTACTCACACTTGCTCGAACCACAAATCGATCTCCTTCAACCACACCACTAGGAGAATCCAAATCTACGGACCACGCACGCTTCACCACGAGTTCTCGACTGGACTGGCCTACCTGAGCATGTCGAGTCACCGCGTTGGCTGAAGCGACCCACTCCCCGTCCGATTCCGGTAGTTGGACCGATATTTGTGCCCTGCCAGCCCCATCGACAGGCACAGTAGCCTGCCAAACAGTTGGCTGAATAGCTGCAGAGGAAGCGTAGCCCATACCTGTCTCCTCAACCTCAGTAGCTTCCTCGGGCAGAACCGTCTGTAGAGGAACAGCCTCCCCCACCTGAACAGAACCAAAGATTCCCACAGGCTGCATAGAGAATTCGGGAGGATTAGAAAAGCTCTGGAACTTTGTCTTGAGGCCATGCTCGACACTCGGCTCATAGTGAACGCGCTTATCCCAAAACTCCTTAGCAAGGAAATGTTCGGAGTCCCTAGTGAATCGCGCCCGAGAGGACTTGGGAGTAAGCACAAAGCTAACATCACCAGCCACCGCTTCTCCCTGAGAATCCGCTAGAGTGACCGTAAACGTAGCCTCGGCACTTGGACGATAGATTGGTTCCACCCCGTCGAGAGTCACCACAAGGTTCGGCTCTGGAGGCGTCACGCAGATCTCTTTTGTGTGCACCTCGAACTCACCATTGTTCAGAATAATCGCTTCCACTACAAACCCGGGTTCATCATCTGCTTTTACCAGCACATCGTAGGGCGTGCTCTTCTGGCCCAATCGAATCACTTCGGCCTTCCCAAAGACTCCATCACGGGGTCGCACAAAGACAGCGACAGATTGTCCTATAGTCTCCGTATTGAATCTCAGCCTCGCCCGATCCCCAGGATGATAAATCACCTTGTCCGCGACAATTTCAAAAGCGTTGAATCGACAGTCAGCTCCTGTGAATTTGTCGTCGGCGACGATGAACACATTCGAGCCTTCGAATCGATCTCCTGCCGCATCTGTGATAATGTAAGTTATCCGGTATTGCCCTGGCTCGGTCACCTGAAAAGTCGACTCGGAATTGCCATCTTTGCCAGGATTCATCCATTTCTTCCAGCCAGACTCTAGCGGTTTCCCAGTTGGATCCCATTTGATTTTATAAAGGATCAGCTGACCTTTGCCTGTGACTGTACTACCATCGTAACGACGGGCCCAAGACTTTACATGCACCTGGTCATTCACATGATAATAAGGGCGATCCACCTTTGTGTAGACCCGATAAGATCGCTCACTAACCGGTACAGAGGCGGTGGTCTGCTCCATGGAGGGATGTTCAGCAGCCCGCACTTGAATCTCGAAGTCTTCTTCGACCAGGAACTCTTCCCGCATGGCTTCCGTAGGCACGGAGATAAAAGCGGTGCCATCCTTTGAAGTCGTGGCATCCCCCTCCAGCACTAGCGTGTCCTCGACTCCATCGGTCACTGTCCAATCCCATCCCCAGTATTTCCAACCGCGAAACCAGCGATAGGGAGGCGATCCAAAGTCGTAGCGATCTCCATACAACCATTCGTGTCGTAAGTCGCGATTCCATGTAGGCTTGTGAGGCCTTCGCACAACTCGATACTTCAGTGGAGCAAACGCCAACCACTTACCGGCAGCATCTTCCGCTTTCACTTTAAGCCTCCAAGTTTCGCCTCTGATCAATTGCTTTGCCTCAGACTCCACGTGAAGTGTCATTGGTGGCAAGGCGGGCGGTGCGACTTGAATCGAAACTTCTTGCTCGCCCCCCTCACACTGGGTGACAACACGATAAGTTCCCTCATTGAGGTCATTGGGCAATGTGAAGGAGCCATCAAAACTTGCTTGAGCCGACGTAGTCAAGGCCAAGTCGTCAATGACTTCGTTCCGAGCGTTTACCAGTGCAGCAATGACTGGAACGTCGGCAGGAGCACTATATCGAAGGACTTTGCTATTGTCGTCTTGCCGACGGACCCAGCCCTTAAAATGACAAGGCTGGCCCGGCATATAAATCTCTTTATCCGTCACAACGACCTGACGCACCATGGCACCATCGACCCTGGGGGCTAAGCCTGTCGGCTTCAAATCAGAAAATCCTAGCACAGCCGCACGATCACCAGGCGCCGTTGTCAGTAAGAACCACCGGTAGTCCGGCTCAAGCACTGCATCATCCAAAGTGAGCTGCCCCTTGGCATCTGCCCACTTTGTAATCTCCTTCGTCAACACATGGTACTGACGCCTCAAAGCCTCCGGAACCTCCTCCCCGTGAACATCTAACTCCGGCTCTGCCCGTTGATTGACCAAGCTCAAACGATACCCTACGAAAGTGAACTTCGCCCAGCCCACGGGAGTGCCGTTCTTCTTATCGGCCACATAGTAGAAGAGCCCATCCTCCAACGGCCGCCGGAGGATTGCCATATCATTGATCCAAACGAGCACACTAGACCGGTGCCCTCCATCGATGGTCGCCTCGACGAGATACGCTCCGGGCACATCCATCGGCACAGGAACTTCAATCCGGTGATCCCAGTGCTTATCAGACGGCTCAAGTGCTTGGCTCCATTCACTAACCTTCTCTTTGAGATAGCGATCCCCTCCTTCACGCACAATGTTCAATCCCAACTTTGATACACTAATCCTATTGGGATCGATAGGAAATGGATCACTCTTCAGATAGTCTAACAAATCCGCCACAAGCGCAGTCACATCAACGCGGTGAGCTGTGAAGGCCACCTGTCGCCCATTGCGATACCAATACGCCAAATTCAGAGGCTCTCCCACCTGTACTGGCTGAACATCCTCAAACCGCCCCCAACTCTTCACAATTTGGTTCAGTCGCGCCTCCTCCCAGCTCGGCACCGGTGCCGCCTTTCCGTTATCAGAACCCGAGTCCTTCATCGAGCGCCCATCAGTCTGCTGAACGAGCAGCTTCCAATACTGCGCCGCCCGTCCATATTGACGTCTATTCTCGAATATCTCTGCGAGTTCTTCGAGTGCTAGCATTCCGTAATCTCGGTAGCGCGGATTGCGCGAGATTCTCTCAAGTCTAGCAATGAAGTTGTACTCCTCGGGCAGCTCAATCTTCCTGACTTGGCCACCGACCATGGCAACAGACTCCGTCTTACTTAACAGATCCACCGCCGAGATAATTCCATTCGTTTCCTCCCTACCATCCAAGTAACGACGGGCCTGAGGATTGTATGCAGGGTTTTCCGTCACCGTCTGCACGCCCAAATAGGCTTTGTGCAAATATACCGATTCAATGAATTCAGCCTCCGCCTCATACTCGTCACTCAAAACACGGGCCCTCGAGAGCAACCAGAGTAGTCGCTCTCCATCATTTCGCGCCTCCTCCCAACTGAGCGGCGTGACGAAAAACTGCGGTGCCCCATCACTGGATAGGGGAACCGACTCACGATCCAAGATCTTGGGCTCGTGAAATTCCAAGGTTGGGAGCTTTGTGAGATCACTTAGCTCATACAATCTAACATACCCTTTGTCGCCGATCAGAATTTGTGCGGCTTCCCAGTAAAAAGACGCTTTGTCAATCGCCGAGCCATCCATACTCGCCAAGCGAATTGCCCTATCAAGTAGCTGCAAAGCGCGAGCATGATCGCGTCTGTGCGAATGCACCCGCCGGGCTCCTTTCGGTGGCTTATCCATGTCGCCCCGACGAAAGCCGCCATTGATCCAATAGCCCGAGCGCTCTAGCTGGGCATAAATGCGCGCTCCTTGAAAGACCACTCGCCAATCATTCGGATGCAAACTGAGCGTTCGCTCCACCAGCGACTCAATCTTGTCATACTTCTTCGAACGATCCAAACTTGAAACCATCTTCTGAAGCTGGCTGGCAATGCTGCGCCCACTGGGAGCGATCCAGGTCGTCGCGGGCAAAGGCACCTCAACCGCCCCAGGCTTTCCATTCGTGGATTCGCCTGCCCTCTCTTGGGCAGTCAATTCGCCCCCCCAACCGGCAACCAACGGCAGCAAGAACACGAACAAGAAACGAGTGGGAACGGGAACAGCGAGGGTCATGGAAACGGCAGTCCGATGGCACGCCACACAGACGCAGAAAAAGGAAGCGCGGGGACGGCTCGGAGCAAGCGTTGAATCGAGCGATCTTCCCCATCGACACTACTGCTCGCCCCTCCTTGGAGACCGCCTAAAGTGCATAATCATGCGCACGCTCGTCATTCCAGATATTCACAATCATCTCACCTCTGCGGACCGGTGGATTGCTGAGTTTCCAGCCGACCGAATACTCTTTCTTGGAGACTATTTCGATAGCTTTGATGACACCGCAGAGATAGCTGAAGCCACCGCCCGATGGCTCAAGGCCTCGCTCCGGCAACCCAATCGAATTCACCTTTGGGGAAATCACGACTTGGCCTACGCATTTCCAATGAACAGGCACCTGCGCTGCTCGGGATTCTCAGAGGAGAAAGAGGTCCTCATCTCAACCATCCTGACCGGCCAAGACTGGGACCAACTGAAACTATTCCATGCGGAAGGCGAGACGCTCTTCACCCATGCGGGACTAGATCCCACGATCTTTGCCCATCCGATCGACGGAATCACCGTTCCGCGTCTCGAAAGCCTCTGCCAGAAAGCAATGACGAACGCCCGCGAGGGCCTGCGGGATCCCGTCCTGGATTTGAGCGGGCTGACCTGGCTCAGATGGTGGGAAATGACCGTTCTGGAAGAATTTAATCAAGTGGTGGGCCACACGCCAGACCCAAAGATCCGCATCCGAAGATCAGGTGATCGGTTCAACGCCGGGCTGGACACTTTCGGGCATTATGTTGGAATGCTAGAAGGAACCCAGTTCTCCTACATCGATACCCGCTCAAAACGCGCCTATCCTATTGCCTGATCCACGGGTTCTAGAAACAAGATTTCAGTTGCTCACCACGTGGATTCGCGACTTGATAACCCTAATATGGGCAACGCCTCAACCAAGACCCTGTTTTACCATCACAACTCAGCCTTCAACCTGAGTGGCGGCGGTCATCTAGCAGAGTTTCAGCTCGCGTATGAGATATACGGGGAAATGAATGAGGCCAAAGACAATGTCGTTCTCTTGTTTCACGCCCTGTCCGGAAGCCAACACGCCTCTGGTGAAAATACTGATCCGGATGGTGTGATCGGCAAGCTTTGGACTCGCGAATGCCATCCAGGTTGGTGGCATGACTTTGTCGGTCCCGGAAAAGCCGTGAATACAGAACGCTTCTGCGTAATATGCATTAACTATCTGGGAGGATGCTACGGTTCCACGGGACCAGCCTCCCTCAATCCCGATACCGGCCAGCCCTATGGAGCCAACTTTCCTCAGGTCAATGCCTCTGACATTGTGGATAGCCAGCTCGCCTTGCTCGATCACTTAGGAGTCAAACAACTTCATGCCGTCATCGGCAACTCCGTAGGAGGATTGCTCGCACTTAATCTTGCCACGCGCTATCCTGACAGAGTTTCTATCGTCATACCTGTAGCCACGGCCCTCGAAGTAAGCCATTTGCAACATCTGCTCATTTTAGAGCAAGTGTTAGCAATTGAGAACGATCCTAATTTCAACGGCGGAGATTATTACAACGATGAGGCTCCTGCCCGAGGCTTGGCCTTAGCACGTATGATCAGCCACAAGACGTTCATTTCGCTGCGAACCATCCAGCGCCGCGCCCGCCGGGAGATCATCAGGCAGAAAGAAGAGCAACTCTCATGGTACCAGATTGAGAGTCCTTTGGAATCTTACATGCTTCATCAGGGAAACAAGTTCGTGACCCGCTTTGATGCGAACACTTATCTCCGTATCCTCGATGTCTGGCAGAAGTTCGACATCCTCAAGCAAGTCGGCTCGGACTCTCATGCTGACACCTTCGCACGGTGCAAACACCAAAAATACTTGGTATTCAGCATCAGCAGCGATGTCTGTTTCTACCCAGACCAACAGCGCCAACTCGTCTCCCAGCTCCAGGATGCTGGCGTCAATACGATGTACATCACCGTGCATTCAGAGAAAGGACACGACTCATTCCTATTAGAGCCCGAACTCTACACGCCGCACTTGCATTACACCCTCAATGGTGTTTGACAGAAAGACGTGCGCAGCGGCGTTAGCCAAACTAGCCGAGAGCCAAGTCTATCTAGGAACGTCTTCTTGGAAGTACCCCGGATGGATCGGTCAACTCTACGAGGAACAAAGGTACCTCTATCGAGGAAAGGTCGCCAAGACACGATTTGAAAAGAATTGCCTCAGCGAGTACGCCGAGGTCTTCAAGACCGTCTGTGTCGATGCAGGATACTATCAATTTCCGCAACCCAAAACGATCGAATTTCTAGCAGCTCAAGTTCCAGATGACTTTCGTTTCTCATTCAAAGTCACAGAAGAAATCACGACCAAGCAATTCACACGACTCCCCCGCTATGGGTCGCGTGCTGGTCAGCTCAACGCGAATTTCCTCAACGCGACCTTGTTTCAAAGTGCGTTTCTTGGACCCCTTAGGGCTGTTCGAGAGAAAGTGAGCGTGCTCATCTTTGAGTTCTCACACTTCTACAAGAAGGACTTTGAACGCGGTCGCGACTTCATTGCTGCTCTCGACACCTTTCTCTCACAGCTTCCGAGCGATTGGCAGTATGGTGTCGAGATTCGGAACGAAAGCTTCCTTCACCATGACTACTTCGCGGTATTGGCTAAACACGGAGTAGCTCATATCTACAATCAATGGCAGCACATGCCCCCGGTGAGTGCCCAGCTCCAGCTCGACGACTCGTTCACAACTAGTTTCACCGGAGCTCGGTTCCTTCTCACCCCTGGTCGGAAGTATCAGGAGGCTGTCGATTCCTTTAGTCCGTACGATCAGGTCCAGCAAGTGGATGCGGATGCCCGTCAAGCCGCCTCGGACTTAGCCAAACGTGCCATTGAGCAGGCGGGCAAGAAGCCCTCGGTCCTCTACGTAAACAACCGGCTAGAAGGAAACTCCCTCGGCACCATCATGGCCGTGCTGGCAAATCTTGGACTCCTTCCTCCTGAAAGTAGTAGCTAAAGTTATCCATTTAACTTGATAATTATGATTTTCATAATCAAATGAGACTTCAAACATTAACATATGGCACGTCTCATTGCTGCAGGAGGGCATTCCACAGAGTTCCACTCGGGCAAAGTCACCTTGGGAGAAGGTCCGGGTGTCGATGTCACTTTACCGGCCGGCCTTGGTATCGCCAAAGTCCATGCTGAGTTTCGCCCCTTGCTAGGAGGGTATGTCATCAAGCAACTCGGGGGCGATGCCTTCCAAACACTGGTCAATGACAAGTCAGTTGCCACCATCGCAAATCTCACATCTGGAGACAACATCCGCATCGGCGGTCATCCTCTCACCCTAGTTCTCGAGGACGAACCAGCAGCGAAGGAGCCAGCACCAACGGTCGAGGTCAGCCGTTGCCAAAGCGACGCTGATTGAAGAGGAAACACCATCCATTCCTTTCCCTGGCCTCACCACACCAAGCGTCATCCAGACACCCCCAGAGGAGACCTTAACCGAATCGAGGCCGAAAGCCCAACCTGAAACAGCCACGCCAGTTGTAAAAGTCTCCGTGGGTGTCGACCTCTCGCTATCCCCTCCTCCTTCGACACCTGGTATCGTTGAGACTAACTCGGGAAACGAAATTCCTCCAATTCCTGAAGCTCACTCAGAGCCAGAGCCAGCGCCTAGCACGGGCAATGACGTCTTGCCTCCCCTTCCTCCTAATGTAGCGAAAGCAACGCCTTTCCCTGGCAATGACACGTTGCCTCCTCTTCCTCCCAATCTAGCGGAAACTGTAGCTAGCCCTGGCAACGATGATCTTCCGCTCATCGATCCACCACACAAGGAGCAAAGCTTCAGTAGCAATCCAACCGCGTCGGCTCCAGAACCCATGCCCTGGGATGATAGCCAGTCGGTCTCTTCTGATCCGAACCAGAGTGTGACGGTAAAGCTAGCACCGCCAGATCGTCCGGCAGAACGTGCCCGTCGGAGCAGTCCGCTCATCGAATTCGCAGTGCCTGGCTTCATCACGCTGCTTTTCATCATCGGGGGTATTATCTTTCTCCAACAGCACAACAAGAGACTAGCCCGCCAAATAGAGAGCGAACTCAGTCCCGTTCACCTCGGGAAAACGACAGAAGAACCACCCGAAATGGCCACACCTCCTGTTGCTGAGAGTGAATTGCCCAGAGCGCTGGAGAAGCTTAATCTAGAACGAAAGCGTCCCCGTCATCACGAATTCCCAGCAGAGAACTTCATCTTCAAAGCTCCCGGTAAGGACTGGTTGATAAGCTCAAGTGACCAAGTCCCGGAAGCCCAGGTAATCTTAGAGCATGCTGAAGGTGATTGTGTGTTCGTTATCATTGGAGAAGCTCTCGGCGAGGATGGCTCCTACACCGAGAAAGATCTCCAAGAGGTCGTGAAGCGCCATATGCTAACGTTCACCCAACACTTACAGTTTGAGAACAGAGGGAAGCTAGACAGTAAAGGTATGAGCTTCAATCGCTTTGATGCCCGCGCACGCATGGACAATGCCAAGCGCTAAATCGTGAACATCAGCACTTTTCACCAGGGCTTCTTTTACCAGTTGATCACCTTTGGAGAAGGCGATGGCAATCATGAAGCTCCCATCGAAGCCAAAGCATTGGCGATGCTCCGCCATTTCGATCTCATAGACCATCAACGAGTGCTTTCTTTAAAGGAAGATTACAAGGTGGACGCGTTCGCCTCCTCACGCTACAGTTATTCCGTTAGTCTCAACGACCATTTCTGGGAACCTTGGCGATTGCGTGAATTCGAGTTTCCCGGTGCGCACATGGCCGCACAATCTTCCCAAGGAAGTATCTTCGGTGTCATGCCCACACATTTTCCTGGCAAAGCACCCAACCTCGATGATCTAACCACTGCCCTCCTCGGTTCCCTTGGCATTCGCTACCCAACAGACGATCTACAGGTCGAAGACGTCATCATGGCCAATGGGCAAGGCCGACAGGTGATACATCAACGAGTAGAAGGACGCGAGCGTCTACAATATCAAGTTCAGGTTATTCTTCGAGGGAATAGTGCCTACTTGGCAGGAGGTTGGTCTCCGGCATTCAATAAGGTCGCTACTAGCGAAATTCCCAAGGCACTCAAGCAAATCACCTTCCACGAGCCCAATCCCAGCAGAGCTTTCCTACGACCAACGTCGAGCTCAAAGCGTCATCATGCATCAGTTGGGGGTCCTTAAATTATACAATCATGAGCTCGATCTCGCCCTAAACTATTTCAAAAGCGCTGTAGATATTCATCCAGCCTACTATGAAAT
>Ga0213868_10000567_pt1 | contig 34806 bp, 22 predicted proteins | sample PICome_9_FD_160087 | JGI IMG/M metagenome (GOLD analysis project Ga0213868, IMG submission 160087) | Coastal seawater microbial communities near Pivers Island, North Carolina, United States - PICO127 | ecosystem: Environmental > Aquatic > Marine > Coastal | place: USA: North Carolina...
CAGCTGAGGGTGATAAGCCAGCGGCTGAGGGTGATAAGCCAGCGGCTGAGGGTGATAAGCCAGCGGCTGAGGGTGATAAGCCAGCGGCTGAGGGTGATAAGCCAGCGGCTGAGGGTGCTCCGAAAGGGCCTGAGAAGAAGAAAGACATTTTCGCAGAGATCGATCCAGAGGGCGAGGAGCAGGGGAAGATCATCAAGAAAGCCAAGGGCAGCAAGAACATCACCCAGGGCATCGTTCACGTATCGGCTACATTTAATAACACGATCGTCTCCGTGACAGATCGTCAGGGCAACGTTCTCGGTTGGTCGAGTTCGGGTAAGATGGGTTTCCGGGGTTCTCGTAAAAGCACCGCCTATGCTTCGCAGCTCGTTTCCCAAGACGCCTGCCGCCAAGCAATGTCACACGGCTTGAAAGAGGCTGAGGTCCGCGTCAAGGGTCCTGGTTCAGGTCGCGAGTCTGCTGTCCGGGCTGCCCAGAATCTCGGGATTGATGTCACGGTCATCAAGGACGTGACGCCTGTCCCTCACAATGGTTGTCGTCCGCCCAAGGCGCGTCGCGTGTAACTGACAACTTTATTTAGATACTCATGGCACGTTACATCGGACCCAAGCAGAAGATCAGTCGTCGTTTCGGCGTTCCTATCTTCGGAACTTCACGCTCTTTAGAGAAGCGCAATTACCCTCCAGGTCAGCACGGTCTCCGCGCTGGTCGTCGTAAGAAATCAGAGTATGCTGTCGCTCTGGCTGAGAAGCAGAAGCTTCGCTACCAGTATGGCGTACTCGAGAAGCAGTTCCGCAAATACTTCGCTGAGGCCAGCCGGCGCCGCGGGGTCACAGGTGAGATTCTCCTTCAACTCCTCGAAGGCCGTTTGGACAACGTTATCTTTCGTTTAGGATTGGCGAACACCCGTAGTGCTGCACGTCAGCTCGTTGGGCACGGTCACATCCTGGTAGACGGCAAGCGCGTCGATATTCCTTCCTACGCATGCAAAGCCGGTGAGACGATCACTGTGAAAGAGGGTGCCAAGTCCCAGCAGCTGGGACTTCGAGCTCTCGACCTCACGCAGGCTATTGTCGTGCCGGACTGGCTTCTCATGGACCGCGAAAAGATGGTCGGCAAGATCATGCGCGAGCCAACCCGCGAAGAGATTGATCCGTTGGTCAACGAACAGTTGATCGTCGAGCTTTACTCACGCTAGAGGACCACGTTCCTGCCAGATTTATTGACACCCGCTAGGCTTCGGTCTTGCGGGTGTTTTTGGGTCCGGGCAGAAGCTGCTGCCCCTACGTGTGAGGTTTGAGCTGCAAATTCGGTTGCTCAGTTGGGTCCACCTTTGGTTGAATCTGGAATGGTTCGGTCCGTCTTAGCGCTTTGCATCATGATCGTTTCCGTTGGCGCGGAGATCTTTGATTATCACCGTGTTCGTGGGCGACAGGCGATAGCTGTGTCAGGATCGCTCTTCGAAGGAGAGGAACTGGCCTTCAATGGAACGGCGCGGGTGCAAGACATGACGGGATTCGGGAAAGGATCTTGGAGTGGTGATGCCCATTTGCTTTGGCATGGGAATGTGGGTGAGTCGCTGGAGACGAGCCTTCATTTGGAGCGAGGCGGGCGATATCGGGTGCGTTTCCAATTCACGGTCGCCCCTGACTATGGAATCGGAATGCTACGATGGAATGGGAATGTCCTCCGTGAAAGTATCGATTGCTATCGTTCGGTTGTTGCGTTGGCAGAGGTGATTGATCTGGGGGAAATGTCTCTTGAGGCTGGAGAGCAGCGATTGGCGGTTGAGCTGATAGGAGGAAATCCTAAGGCGAATTTCTATGGCGGAGATAAGTATTTGTTAGGACTGGACTATGTGCATCTTGATCGGCTCGATAACGAAGATGCTGAGGTTGTGAAGGAAGAGGTGCCAAGCGAATCCGAAACCACTGTTTCGTTCGTGGACATGCAACCCGTCATGAAGGAGTATTGCTTCAGATGTCACGGTGTTGAGAAGACGGAGGGAAAGCTGGATCTTACTCGCTTTCTCAAACGGGAAGACTTCCTCGATGATATCGAAAGGACGCGTCAGATCGTGGATGCATTGGAGTTTCATGAGATGCCACCAGAGGATGAAACGCAGTTGCCAATCCAGAAGCATTCGCGGCTGACGGCCATGTTCCGTGGTTTTATCGATGATTACCTCCAGGAGGAGAGTTCCTTGCCTCCCGTGGTGATGCGGCGTCTGAACCGCTATGAATATAACAATGCGGTGCGCGATTTGCTAGAGCTTAAAGGCGATGTTTTTCCGCTTCCGGAAAAGCCGCTGCGTGCGGCGCGTTCTTATTTCGATCCGGGATCGGGTCGCCTGCCAAACATCGTAAGAGTGAGTAATCGTGCCCTTGGTAAGAATCAAATTGAGCAACATATCCTAACAGGTGTGATGCCCTTCGCGATCGATCTTCAGGCTGAACACGGGTTTAACAATCGAGGCGAGGAGCTGAGCGTTTCGCCCATTCTATTGGAGAGCTTTGTGGGCTTGGCTCGTTCAATTGTGAATGCCCCAGAGTTTGCTGGTTATAGCAATGCCTATGAGCGTTTGTTTGAGATGCCAGACGGAGAGGTGGTTTCAAATGAAAGGCAACTGGTAAAAACTCGCCTAGAAATATTGTTAGAGCGAGCGTTTCGGGCTCCAGTGAGCAGCGAAACCTTGAATCGCTATGTGGGCTTCTTTGTCTCTGAGCGTCAGCGCAACGAATCCTTTGAGTTGGCCATGAAGGCGACGGTCGCTGCAGTGCTGTCCTCGCCGCGCTTTCTCTACCTTGCTGACCGGGCGCCTGCGGCCGAGTCTGAACAGGCCCTGACAAGCTACGAACTCGCCGCGCGTTTGGCGATGTTCCTTTGGAGCAGTCTGCCGGATGAAGAACTTCTGGCGGTGGCTCGCAACAGCACGCTTGGCCAAGACGAGGTCTTAGATACCCAGATTCGCAGAATGTTGGAAGACTCCCGGTCGCAGTCGCTTTCACAGAACTTTGCCCGCCAGTGGTTGCGTCTCGATCAACTGATCACAGCAGTTCCTGACTTTGAGCGCTATGAGAAATACTATGCTCGGATCGGCTGTGAACAGTGGAAGTTCGGATTACAGACGATGCTAGAGCCGCTCTTGCTCTTTGAAAGCATTCTGGTCGAAGATCGGTCTATCATGCTTTTGATAGATTCTAACTACGCTTACCGAACCGACGAGATGGCGTCGTGGTACCGGGACGAGATCCCGTTTCAAGGAAAGGAGAATCGCAATCGCTTCAATACAGCATCGCAAAGTTTCTCCCGGCGCGCATTGACAACGCGGCGCGAAGGCGGAGTCATCACCTCGGCGGCGACGCTCACGATGACCTCTTCACCATTGCGAACGAACCCAATCAACCGAGGTGCTTGGGTGGCAACTGTCGTGCTCAATCGGCCGCCGCCGCCACCGCCGGATGTCGTGCCGGAAATCGAAGCGGATGATGCGGCCATTGAAGCGAAAGGGATGACCTTGCGAGAACGCCTGGTGCAACATCAGGTCAACCCAAGCTGTGTGTCCTGTCATCAAAAGATCGATCCTTTAGGCTTCGCCTTGGAGAATTACGATGCTGTGGGTCGGTGGCGAGAAACGTACCGATCAGGGCTAGAGATCGATGCGAGTGGAGAGTTGTTTGGGAAAGCGTCGTTTAAAGATGTGGTGGGGTTGAAAGACGCTCTTTTGGAGAACCCGGAATGGTTCATGCGTGGCTTTAGCGAACACCTGCTTGCCTATGCGCTCGGGCGAGAGTTAGAGATTCAAGATAAGCCTGCTATTGATCGCATCGTTCGCGCCGTTCTAGCGGATCACGGGCAATTCTCCACGGTTGTCTCAGAGGTTGTTCGTAGCTATCCTTTCCTTCACAAATCCAACCAAACCGCTCACACTGAGTAGATGATCTTGAAACAGAAATCCCTCGATCGCCGCACGTTTCTCCGAGGAATCGGGGCGACCATGGCGCTGCCATTCTTGGAAATCATGCGACCATCAGGGGCTTTGGCGAAGACCGCTGTAGCTAAGCCGCCTGTGAGGACGGCCTTCTTCTACATTCCCAATGGGGTTGTTCAATCCGCTTGGCATCCAAAGGACATTGGACAAGGCTTCAAACTGAGTCCGACGTTGCAGCCTCTCGAGTCCGTCCGCGAGAAAGTGGCGGTCTTCACTAAATTGGATCGAATCAAGGTAGCGGGAACAGACGGGCACGCGCAGGCGGGAGCCTGCTGGCTTAGTAGTGCTGCTCCAGATGAACTTTCGCCCGCCGGTTACCCTCTCAAACGTACCATTGACCAAATCATTGCCACTGAGGCAGGTAAACACACGGCGTTCCGCTCCTTAGAGCTGAGTTGCAATCCTTACGAGGACAACCGTGAATCGGTATACTTTGACAATATTTCTTGGTATGGGCACGGTCATGTTGCCCGATCGTTGCGCGATCCGCGGGCGGTCTTTGATAGGCTCTTTGCTATGCATGAGCACGCATCCTCAGGTAGCGTGCTGGATGTTGTCCTGGACGATGCCAAATCACTCAATCGTGAACTCGGTTATCTGGATCAGCAGAAGCTGGGCGAGTATATGGATTCTGTCAGGACGGTCGAGCGTCAGATTGAACGCGTGAAAGAGCGGCAAGCTTCAATCGATGCATTAAGGCTCCAGCCGCCGACCAAACCTTGGCAAGCCATGAGTCGGGAAGAGTTTATTCAAGTCATGGGCGATCTCATGATTCTGGCCTTGCAGACAGATCTCACGCGGGTGGCCACGCTCATGTCGGGCCCGGAGCGTTGGAGTACGCCTCTGACTGTTGAGGGCTTGTTCGAGAAGCCTGTGCAGCATCATGGCATGACCCATGCCCAGGGTAAGGAAGAGGTTCGCAAGGATCTGGAACAGCTCGATCGGTTTCACATCGAGCAGTTTGCTACTTTGGTGTCTAAAATGGATGCGATCAAGGAAGGTGAAGGAACGATGTTAGATAATATGATATTCACTTTGGGGTCGGGACTGAGCAGCGGCGAGTTGCACATTTATACGGATCTACCCACGGTGGTAGCAGGAAGCGGCGGAGGGGCGATTGCTACCGATCGTCATGTGAAGTCTCCCCAAGGCACTCCTATTGCGAATCTCTGGTTGACCATGGCGCAGACCATGGGAGTGGACATTGATAGGATTGCTGACAGCACTGGGCCGCTGGCCGTGGCGTAAGATGATCGCTCGGGCAATCGTTGTTGGGTTGTGCTTTGTTGCGACGGTATGGGCAGATGATTGGCCGCATTATCTCGGGCCTCAGTATGACCTTACGTGGCGCGAAGGGGATATCCTTAAAAGGCTTCCGGAAAAGGGGCTGCCGGTGGTCTGGAAGACGAAGATAGGGGGCGGCTATGGCGGACCGTCGGTGGCGAATGGTCGTGTCTATGTCATGGATCGCGAGGCCGAACCGTCGACGGCAAAGATTGAAGGCAATCCAAATTTCTTTCGGGCAGAGCATCCTGGCAATGAAAGTGTGCATTGCCTCCGCGAAAGCGATGGGGTGATTCTCTGGACCCACACGTGGCTTTGTCAATATACCACAGTGACTCCTTATGCCAATGGGCCACGCTGCACGCCAACGCTTGATGGTGATCGTGTCTATGTGTTGGGTGCTGAAGGTCATCTTTGGTGTCTTGAGGCCAAGACAGGCGAGGTGGAGTGGGCAAAAGACTTTCGTAAAGACTATGGTGTGGAAACGCCCAACTGGGGGTGGTCAAGTCATCCCCTGGTTGATGGTGATCAGCTCATTTGCGTTGTTGGCGGCAAAGGATCAGCCGTGGTCTCCTATGATAAGATGACCGGTGAATAGCGCTGGCGAGCGCTGAGTTCCAAGGCCCCAGGCTATTGTCCTCCTGTCATTTATACCCATGGCGGGAAACAACGCCTCTTTGTCTGGCATGGAGAAGCGGTGGCTTGCCTGGACCCGGAGAATGGCAAGTTGCTTTGGAGTATCGCTTACAAAGCGACTTATGGAATGGCGATTGGGGCGCCGCAACTTGCTGGAAATTCGTTATACATAATGTGTTACCATGGAAAAAGCGCCTTGTTGCAGTTGGCCCCTGATAGCAGCTCTGCGAAGATTGGCTGGCAGGGGAATTTCCAGCTTGGTCTAGGTGGGGTCATGAACACGCCCTATATAGAGGCTGGCTACCTCTACGGTTGCGGGCGTCGTGGGGCCTATCGTTGTGTCGAATTGGCGACGGGAGAGCGCCGCTGGACGACGACGGCACCCGCGCTCAAACTCGCGGATGCGGATAAAAAGCCGTCCGGGTGGGCGAATGTCTTCACCGTGCGTCACGAGCCAAGCGGGCATCGCTTTCTCTTCAACGACCTCGGCGAGATGATCCAGTCGAAGCTCACGCCTGAAGGGTATACGGAGCTTGGCCGGACCCTCATTATCCCGCCAGACCAACCCGTGGGTCGGGACCTACTCGTTTGGTCCCATCCAGCGTTCGCAAACAGACGTCTTTATTGTCGCAATGACAGCGAGATTCGCTGCCTTTCGATGGCGATGAAGTAATACCAAATAGGCGAAGCCGGGCCAGGTCAGATTCTTAGAGGTCCTGGTGCTCAGGGATCCAGCTACCCTTGGTGGGCTCGAGAAACGATTTGCACCGGCCCAGGCTAGTATCGAAACAGAGCTCTCAGCATAAACGGCTGGACAGTATTTGGATTCGCCTCTAGTGGCAGACGATCCTTAAAGATTCATGTCAGAAACGAGCATTATCGAAGTCATCGGCCGCGAGATCCTAGATTCGCGGGGCAATCCTACAGTTGAAGTTGAAGTGGCGCTTGAGGGCGGTGCTTATGGCCGGGCGGCGGTCCCTAGCGGGGCGAGCACCGGTGAGCATGAGGCCTGGGAGCTGCGCGATGGCGACAAGGAGCGCTATCTGGGCAAGGGCGTTCAGAAAGCTGTCAGCGGGATCAATGAGAAGATTGCTGCGGAGCTGATCGGCGAAGACGCGACGGAGCAGCCAATGATCGACAAGATCATGCGCGATCTCGACGGAACGCCAAATAAGAAGAATCTTGGAGCGAACGCCATTCTCGGAACGTCATTGGCTGTCGCGCACGCAGCAGCAGCTCAGCTGGGGCAGCCACTCTTCCGCTACCTTGGGGGACCCAATGCGAAGGTGCTGCCCCTGCCGATGATGAATATCATCAATGGCGGCGAGCACTCCGATGCCCCTATTGACTTTCAAGAGTTCATGATCGTGCCACGCGGTGCGGAGACATTCTCCGAGGCTCTGCGTTACGGTACGGAGATCTTCCATTCATTGAAGAAGGTCCTCCACGATCGCGGACTCTCAACAGCAGTGGGTGATGAAGGTGGCTTTGCGCCAGCTTTGAATTCCGCTCAAGACGCATTAGAAGCGATTGCTCAGGCGGTCGAGAAAGCAGGCTACTCTCTCGGCGACGATATTGCGATTGCTCTGGATGTGGCTTCCAGCGAGTTCTATTCTGCTGAAGAGAACCTTTACGTCTTCAAGAAATCGGACGGTTCCAAGCGGACCGCGGCTGAACTCGTCGATTATTATGCCGAACTACAGAAGAATTTCCCCATCATCTCGATTGAAGACGGCTGTGATGAAAACGATTGGGATGGCTGGAAGACCATGACCGAGAAGCTCGGCGCAACGACTCAACTTGTGGGTGATGATCTCTTCGTGACCAATGTCGACTTCCTCAAGAAGGGGATCGATCTTGGCGTGGCCAATTCAATCTTGGTGAAAGTGAACCAAATCGGTTCGCTTACCGAGACCCTCGACGCTGTCGAGTTGGCCAAAGAGAATGCCTACACCGCCGTTATCAGTCACCGTTCCGGTGAGACGGAAGATTCTACCATCGCCGATATCGCTGTGGCCACGAATGCCGGTCAGATCAAGACGGGTTCACTCAGTCGCTCCGATAGAATCGCGAAGTATAACCAGTTATTGCGGATCGAGCATCTTCTAGGAGATGATGCTGTTTTTAGTGGTAAGATGAAAGTTTAGGCATTATTCACATTGTTGTGGATGATGACCGTTTCCGTCTCTACACCGCTGCCCATCGCAAAGCGCGTGGGTTCCAGCGGGCGGCGGATTACGTCTTTCTTGCGATCATTCTGATTGCGTTGGCTGGTGCAGGGCTTGGCTTGGTTCCAGAACTCGAAAAATCTCGAGAACTGAATGAGGCTGTCGCCCTGGAATCTGGAAGGCTCGATTTGGCCAAGTCGGCTCTGAGAGACAAACAGCTACGTTTGCAGCTTTTGCAGCATGATGTAGAATACATGGAGCTCGAGCTACGCAACAGCTCTCGTAGGTCCGCGAAGCCCGGTGAAACGCTCATTCTTATCCCTGCAAAACGTGCTCAACGATACCTAAAAGAATAGTCGTTGTGCGGAAGGTCGCAATTCCTCTAAAATCCCGCGTGAAGGCGTTGACAAGCTAATTTTGATTGCCCAGTCTGCGCCCACTTATCTAGTCACCCCTTTGTAAATAGCGTGTTCACAAACGAAGAAGCAGTCCTCGAAACAATCACCCAAGCCGGCCTCATTGCTGAGGACGATGTGGCAACCGCCCGAAAGAAGCCTGGGAGCGTCATCGATCATCTGGTCGATTCCAATATCGTTAGTTCAGAGGCCATTGGCCAAGCCTTGGCCGAAGCGAATGGCATGGTCTTCGTCGACCTTGCTGATCTTGCGGTGGACCCTGCGATCATTGCGGCAGTTCCGGACACGGTGGCGATCAAGTATCACTGCGTGCCCTTGGGATTTGATGACGATCGTCTCCTCATTGCCATCGCCGATCCTTCTGATTTCGATTCCCTGGACGCAATCCCTCACGTTTTGGCGAGCCAGATGGAAGTGGAGTTCCAGTGTGGTTCAGAGGAGCACATCCAACGTTGTCTTGAGGAGTTCTATGGGGCGCCGAGTAAGATTGACAATGAGTTGTCGGGTTCTATGGAGCTGCGCGGTGGGGTCGATGAGGGGACCAGTGCTGATGAAGACGCTCCGATCATTCGTCTGGTGACGAACATGCTGGCTGATGCCTTCAAGAGTCGCACCAGTGATATCCATATCGAGCCTTTAGAGAAATCCCTTCGCGTACGCTCTCGTATTGATGGTGCGCTTCACGTGACGGAGGAACATCCTCTCAAGCTTCTCGCACCGATTGTCAGTCGACTCAAGATCATGAGCGGCACCATGAGCATCTCGGAGAAGCGGATTCCCCAAGATGGGCGTATCAGTGTGAAGCTTGGCGACAAAGCGATCGACCTCCGGGTTTCCAGTGTGCCAACCGGTCATGGTGAAAGTATCGTCATGCGAATTTTGGACAAGTCGAGTCTCCTTCTCGGTTTGCCTCAGCTTGGTTTCTTTAGTGATCAGCAGGAACTCATGGAGGGCCTGCTCAAGCTTCCTGATGGGATCATTCTTGTGACGGGTCCGACGGGATCAGGTAAAACTACGACACTCTATGCTTGTTTGAACTACATTAACAAGCCTGACCGCAAGATCATCACGGTGGAGGACCCAGTCGAATACCAGTTGAGTGGTATCAACCAGGTCCAGGTGAAGGCTGACATCGGGATGACCTTCGCTGGTGCCCTGCGCGCCATGTTGCGACAAGCGCCAAACATTATCATGCTTGGTGAGATTCGTGATGAAGAGACGGCGACAATTGCTATTAATGCTAGTTTGACGGGGCACTTGGTGTTCTCCACTCTTCACACGAACGACGCGCCAGGTGCCGTCGCTCGTTTGGCTGACATGGGAATTAAGCCGTTCCTGACCGCGAGTTCGGTTCGTGCGATCATGGCTCAGCGTCTTGTGCGGACGATCTGTGGAAAGTGTAAGGTTCCTGGTGAAATCGGCGAGAAGGAAGGGCGCATGCTTCACATCGATGCGAATCGCCTGGCTGAATCTACAGTAATGAGAGGTGACGGCTGTGATGTTTGTAAGCAAACCGGCTACAAAGGACGCCAAGGGATCTACGAGATCTTCAATATTGACGATGAGGTTCGCACATTGATCACGGAGGAACTTACCACCGTGCAGTTAAGGCGTCGTGCGCGGGAGTTAGGAATGAAGACTCTGCGAGAAGATGGTATTCGCAAGATGCTTGCTGGTATCACCTCGGCACAAGAAGTCATTCGTGTGACCATGGGTGATGATGAGTAAATGACAGGAAACGCCCTAACTCCCTAACAATCCTTTCTTCTTTCTATTTCCTTCCTCAATTTATGAATACCCAGAACGTCCTCGATCTTCTGCAGACCCAAGGCTACATTGATGCTAATCAGTCGGAAGACATGATGAGTAGCATCGTGTCCTCTGGCAAAGACGTGCTCGACGCGGTCCAGGATTACGGTGTGATGGACCGCAACCAGTTCTATCAAGTGGTTGCTGCAGAAATCGGCGCTGAATTCATGGACCTTACTGATTGGGAGCCTGGTGAAGCTCTCACCAAGATCCTGACGTCGGACAACGCACACCTCTACGGAGCCTTGCCTGTGGCTATCGGAGAGAACGGTCTGCAAGTCGCTTTTGTTGATCCGTTGAACGCACAGAACATGGACGATCTCCGGTTTGCAGTGCAGCAGGAGATCGTTCCCGTCGTTGGTGATGTCTATAGAGTCCAGTACCTGATCGATAAGGTGTATGGAGAAGAGGACATGAACGATGTCCTCATGTCCTTCGGCGAAGGCGATGAAGCTGGTGACAGCGCAGAGGATCTTGAGAAGGAGGCCAATGCAGCTCCGATCATTCGCTACGTTGACTTGGTGCTTCTGCAGGCAATCAAGGAGCGTGCCTCTGACATTCACTTCGAGCCCTTCGAGGATGACTTTAAAATCCGCTATCGTGTGGATGGCTCACTTTACGAGATGGCTCCGCCTCCAGGGCACTTGGCTACACCGATCATCTCTCGTGTAAAGGTCATGTCGAATCTGAACATCGCTGAGCGCCGTCTACCGCAGGATGGACGCATTCAGAAGATGATCGGATCAACGCCTTGTGACCTTCGTGTCTCCACCTTGCCGACGGTGTATGGAGAGAGTGTGGTGCTTCGAGTTCTCGACCGCTCTTCGGTCAATCTCGACCTCGAGAATCTTGGTCTCCCAGAGGACATCTACAACTTTATTGATGAGACGATCTTCAAACCGAATGGGATCTTTATCGTCACCGGGCCTACGGGTGCCGGCAAGACGACGACGTTGTATGCCTGTCTGAGAAAAATCAATACGATCGATTCCAAGCTTCTTACTGCAGAGGATCCCGTCGAGTATGACATGGACGGCATCGTCCAGGTTCCCTCGAACGAATCTGTCGGGGTGACCTTCGCCAAGATTCTACGCGCCTTCCTGCGACAAGACCCTGATCGTATCATGGTGGGAGAGATGCGTGATCCGGAGACCGTGCAGATTGCTGTTCAGGCATCACTCACCGGTCACTTGGTACTTTCAACCTTGCACACGAATGACGCCACGGGTGCTGTCACCCGACTGCTCGATATGGGGACAGAGCCGTTCCTGCTTTCAGCTAGTTTGCTCGCGGTGCTCGCTCAGCGACTGCTCCGGACGATCTGTGCAGACTGTCGTGAGGCCTATGAGCCGAACGAGGCCATCATTTCTCAGCTTGGGCTCTCTCCGCACGAACTCGGGGACAAGAGTTTCTACACCGGTGCCGGTTGTGATCGTTGCGGGCACTCAGGCTACCGCGGTCGTAAGGGCCTCTATGAGCTATTCGAGGTCAATGATACTCTACGTGACATGATCACGGAACGCGAGCCTACGGTAGTGCTTCGCCAGCGCGCTGTTGAGATGGGCATGCGCGTTCTCCGCGAAGATGGTCTCCGGAATATCTACGAAGGCTTGACGACGATCGAGGAGGTGTTGAAATACACCTAATTAGCTCCAGGGCTTGCATCCTCCCACGACCACGCTTTATTCTAATTTCTTAACGCTAAAAAACCTGACTGACATCCATGCCGAATTTTAACTACACTGCCATCGATGGCCAGGGCAACGAGACCAATGGGGTTCTTGCCGCTGACTCGAATACCCAGGCGATTGAAATGCTGAAAGGCAACGGCCTTTATCCCACGCAAGTGGTTGAAGAAGGGGTCGGAGTCAAAGGGAAGAAAGGGAAGAAAGCGAAGCGCGTTAAAGTCAAGACCGGCGGTAGCATTAAGACAAAGATCTTGATGATCTTTACGCGTCAGTTGGCCACGCTGATTGATTCTGGCCTTCCTCTCCTCCGCAGTCTTACAGTTCTTGGCAAGCAGGAGCCAAATCCAGTGCTCAAGAACACGATCATGACTCTAGCGGATTCCGTGCAATCGGGTTCCACCTTCTCAGAGAGTCTTGCCGCGCACCCGAAGATTTTTAACAAGCTTTACATCAACATGGTCAAAGCCGGAGAGCTTGGTGGTGTGTTGGAGGTCGTTCTCAATCGTCTAGCGGAATACCAAGAGAAGGCGCAGAAGCTGAAAAATAAGATTGTCGCGGCTATGGTCTATCCGGTCATCGTGATGTTCATTGCTGTGGCTATCATGGCATTCTTGATGCTCTTCATCGTGCCGAAATTTAAGGTCATCTTTGATGAGATGCTCGGTGGTCAGAAGCTGCCGTGGCTTACGGAGATGGTTACTGGCTTTAGTTCGAACTTCGCCAAGTATTGGTGGGCCGTCCTGTTAGGGGCCATTGTCATCTTTCTGCTCTACAAAGTAATATCGTCAACCAAGGCTGGCCGTTATGCGATTGATAGCCTCAAACTGAAGATGCCACTCTTTGGTAACGTTCAGCGGAAGAGCGCCATCTCGCGTTTCGCTCGGACATTGGGAACGCTGGTGACTTCTGGTGTGCCTATCCTTCAGGCCCTCAATATTACTCGTGACACCGCTGGTAATGTGGTCATTTCCACTGCTATCGACCGTGTCCATGAGAGCGTCAAAGAAGGTGAGTCTATCGTGGCTCCTCTGGAAGCCAGTAAGGTTTTTCCTCCGATGGTCATCAGTATGGTGGGCGTTGGTGAGGAAACCGGCCAGCTTCCCGAGATGCTTCTGAAGATCGCGGACGTCTATGACGATGAGGTGGATAATGCCGTCGCTGCACTGACCTCGATGCTTGAGCCGATCATGATCGTCATGCTGGCCTTGGTGGTCGGAACAATCGTCTTGGCTCTCTTCCTGCCGCTCGTGAAGATCATCTCCACGCTGAACTCCGGCTAGAACCGGTTGCGGCTGATTGAAACGAATCCAGATCTGGAGTAGAGTCGCAAAGCCGCTATAACGTTAACGCTTATGAAATTGCCTATTTCTATTAACCGGAACAACAAGAGCCGTCGTGGTTTCACCATGATCGAGCTGCTCGTGGTGATCTCGATCATTGCCGTGCTCGCGGGATTGGTCGCGGCAGTAGCCTCGGGTGCTTCAGCTGCCTCGAAGCGCAAGAAAGCCCAAGGTCAGATCATTGCCGTTCAGGAAGCTATCGAGGCTTACAAGAATGAGTACGGTAATTATCCCCGCCCTGTGGGTGGCACGGATGATCCAGTCACTGTTGCCAAGATGCTCTATCAGGCCGTCACTGGTGATGGCACCAATATGATCGATGGTGCAGAGCCGACTGCCTCTGACGGAAATCCAGGCACTGATGGTGAGTTCTTCCTCGAAGCTGCTTTCCATAACGGTGGCAAGTCGTCGTTCACTAACAAAGATTACTATCTCATGGATCCGTGGCGGCAGCCCTACAACTATGAGAGAGGTGATGAGCACTCACAGACGATGAATCCCACGACCTTTGATCTCTGGACGGAGGCGACGAATCGCCCGGACCAGGATGACGATGAGGATGTTTGGATTTCCAATTGGAATCAGTAATTTTTCCTAACAAGTCGAAATGATTTAGAGCGCCGCTCGCGAGTAACTTCGCCAGCGGCGTTTCTGTGTTCAACTTCGAGGCTCCGTTGGTCATCGTTTTTTTAGAGCTGTGGTCGCGGGCATCCCAGATCCCATTTTATGAGTCAGCATCCCGCTTTCAAGCGTCACTCACTTGTCTGGTGGGTTCTTCTTATCAGCTTTCTAGTTTTCGGTGTGCCTAGGATCTATGACAAGATTTCTCGGGACGTCGTCAAATCCCAAGGAGAGTCGATGGGTGCCAAGCGCAATAAAGCTCAGGGTCAGATCATGGCGGTCCAGGAAGCCCTTGAGGCTTACAAGAATGAGTACGGTAATTATCCCCGTCCTGTGGGCGGCACGGATGATCCAGTCACCGTTGCCAAGATGCTCTATCAGGCCGTCACTGGTGATGGCACCGACATGATCGATGGTGCGAGTCCAACCACTTCGGATGGAAATCCAGGCACCGATGGCGAGTTCTTCCTCGAGGCGGCTATCCGTGGCCGCGGCCAGTCGTCGTTCACCCACGAAGATTTCTACCTCATGGACCCATGGGGAATTCCATTTGGTTATCGTCGTGGGAATGAAAGCTCCGATACTCACAATACAACCACCTTTGACCTGTGGTCTCACGGTGCAGTCATTCCTGGCGATGATGCGAAGCTATGGATCGCGAATTGGCAGCAATGATAGTTGACCTAGAGTTTGCGCTTACCATTTTGCCTAGTGATTTCTCAGAGTTTTTTAGAAGGCGCATCCGTTAGGAAGAGGCGGTTCACCGGCCACCTCCAAGGCAAAGAGAGGTGTAAGTTCGGTCGCTTGGAAGCCTTCCGTGATCGAGCCTCGGTATGCTTGACCGCCATAACCGTGTGAATTCATATGAGCGCGAATCCAGACCGTTTGATCGGCGGCTAGGGCAAAGGATCCAGATCGGACAAAGGGCTGCTCATTGACATGGCTATGGGCAAGAATGCGTCGGTAAAGAAGATTGCCTTCTTCATCCAGAATCTCCCACCAATCCGCATACGGCTCGCACCCGGTTTCTGGGCTTCGGGTACCGACAGCGATGGAGCTGCTGGTGGCCGTGACTGAGATGACATCCGCGGTGATGGCTTCTGCTTGCTCAAAGAGGCGGTAGAACGCTTGGCGATCGGTCGATAGGTCAATCGGTGCGCTAGAGGGCATTTCCTCAATCACCGTCAGCCCCTGCCAGGTCATGAGATCGTTGGAACGCTCGAGGAGTTGTAGCGAGTCACCTGGGTTCACGCTTGGCTCAGTAGAAGTGACACGTATCTCTACTGGTACTGCAGATATTTCAAGAAAGGGTGCTAAGAAGGCTTCGACCTCTCGCCAGGCCGTTTTGTTGTCAGTGGTCGTTGCCCAAAGCGTGCTTGAGCCGTGGCGGCCAACTGTGGACAGGCAAAAGGTGGTCAACGGAGTTTCTGGAGGCACGTTGCTGAACGATGGCGGCGTAATTGTTCGCCTCAGAGCGAGCTGAAGTGATGAAGGTGGGCACGGTCAAGTTGATCACGGCTTTCTGGATCAGCTGACGATCTGGGAAGTATTCGCTTGGCGAGAAGGAGAGCACTCCGTCGGCCTGGCCAGGGTCGTCGGCAGCGACCTCGAGAATCAGCGCAGAGGAATACGAGCTGCCCCAGCTTAGGATCGGCCCTGATGTCAGGCTGATGGCATGCCGAAGGGCTGCGCGCATATTTGGGAGGGCATCGATAAAACTGGTTCCGAGGCCGTCGGCTTTGGCTTGCTGCGCCGTGTGGTTAGTCACGCCGTTGACTGCGTTGCCCGACCGTTGACCGACGGCCAGAGCTTGCAACCCGAGGTCTTGGAGTCGAGGCGCGATCTCGGGGTACTCTGTGCGGCTCCAATTTACCTGGTGGAATAATACAATGATAGGCGTTTGAGCGCGATTCGTCGTCGGGTAGAAATCAGCCGTGACGGAGAGATTATCTTCGGATGGAAACGTGACCGCTTCGAGGGGCTCCATGCCAGCCGATGTGAGCGCATTGAGAGCCAGCAAGAGGAGGCCAACGAAGACTGAAGAGGTCTGGATTTCATGGGCGTGCGTGAGAAGAAGCTGACGTGGCCGCATGCTCGCAGCAATGAGGGTTTAACCTTCTGGAAATTACGAAAAGCCTTAGAGATGACGCGATGATCACGCCCTAAAAAAGAAGCTCTATAGGAATGCGATTTCACTGGTTTTTAAGCGCATTGAGCCTAACTTTACAGTCCAGCCTGAGCCTTGTTTTTAAGGGCTGCGAAGCGCATCCATCCATGAGCGAAGATACCCAGCACGACATGCCAAACGAGGAAGTTTATGACTCCTCAAAGATCGACAAACTTGAAGGCCTGGAGGCCGTCCGCAAACGCCCTGGAATGTATATCGGGGACCCCGCAACAGAGCGTGGTTTGCACCATAGTATTTCCGAGGTTCTCGATAACTCGATCGATGAACATCTCGCTGGGCACTGTGACAAGATTGACATTGTCATTCACGTTGATGGCTCGATTTCTATCAAAGACAATGGTCGTGGTATTCCGGTCGATATTCATGAGAAATGGGGTATCCCCGCGGTGGAGCTAGTCCTCACAAACTTGCATGCGGGTGGTAAGTTCGGTCAGGGGGCCTACAAGTATTCTGGCGGTCTCCACGGGGTGGGCGCCAAGTGTGTGAATGCTCTTTCTGAATGGTTCCGTGCGGAGATCTCTCGTGATGGGAAACTCTACGCGATTTCTTTTGAGAAAGGGAAGACGACCCACCCGTTGAAGGTGATGGGTGACCTCGACGATCCGAAGGCCACGGGCACAAGCATCACGTTCCTGCCAGATTCAACGATCTTTACTACGACGATCGATTTCAATTTCGATCTCATTGCCAAGCGCCTGCGCGAGATTGGCTTCCTCAATCCAGGGCTCACTCTGAACCTCACGGATGAGCGCGGTGACAAGCTGCGCAAGACCACTTTCCTCTATGAGAAAGGCATCGTGGAGTTTGTTGATCAGCTTGGAGAGAATAAAAACCTCGTGCATCCAGACCCCATCGTGCTCGGGGGCAAGCGTGAGATTGAATACGAATCGGAGGGCCAGACGATCAAGGACATGGCCATCGTGGATCTCGTTTTACAATACAACGACTCCTTCGACTCCATGATCTTGGCTTATGCTAACATGGTGCCCAACCCCGACGGCGGTACGCACGTCACCGGTTTTCGCGGAGCTCTGACCCGTACCGTCAATCAATATGCCAAGACGAATGGCTTGGTGAAAGACAAAGATCCTGCGCTAACGGGTGACGATGTGAGAGAGGGTCTAGTCTGTGTGGTCAGTGTGAAGCACCCGAACCCGCGTTTCAGTTCGCAGACGAAAGAGAAGTTCATCAACGACGAGATGGACGGTGTTGTCAGTTCGATCGCCTACGACGGTCTCATGAATCATTTCGAGGAGAATCCTCAAATTGCGAAACGGCTGATCGATAAATGCCTCAACGCAGCGCGTGCTCGTGAGGCGGCTCGGAAGGCGCGTGAAACTGTCCGGAAATCAGCGCTCACGGGCGGTGGTTTGCCAGGGAAACTCGCCGACTGTTCGGTGCGCGACCCTTCACAAACTGAACTCTACATTGTTGAGGGTGATTCCGCTGGTGGCTCGGCCAAGCAAGGCCGTGATCGCCGCACTCAAGCTATCCTGCCGCTGCGTGGTAAGTTGATCAATGTGGAGAAGGCTCGCTTGCATCGAGCGCTTCAAAACAAAGAGATCCAGACCATGATCACTGCCATCGGGACCGGAATTGGCGATGGTGATCAGGAAGGCTCGTTCGACATCACCAAGGCCCGTTATCACAAGGTCATCATCATGACGGATGCTGACGTGGATGGCTCTCACATTCGGACTCTTCTCCTCACGTTCTTCTGTCGCCAAATGGCCGAATTGGTTAGGCGAGGTTACCTCTACATCGCGCAGCCGCCGTTGTACTTGGTCAAGCGGAAGAAGCGTCAGGAGTATGTGCAGGACGACGACGCTCTTAATTCGATTTTGATTGAGTTAGGATCTGAGGATGTCACTCTGAGGTCGGCTGACGGCAGTAATGAAATCTCGAATGAGAACCTCCAGAAGACGCTTGTCATCCTTACCAAGATGACGCGGTTCAGTGATGTGGTCGTTCGCACGGGCGGTAGTTTTGAAGAGTATCTCCGACGGAGGAATTCTGATACGGGTGAACTTCCGGCCTACATTGTTAAAGTCCGCGAAGGAAACGACGAACACATCGAGTATTTTAGCGATGAGGATGCCCTGCGCGAGTTCTCGATTGCCAACCGCGACCTTCATCTATTCGGTGTTCCTACGGAAGAAGAGGTCGGGGTTGAAGGCGAAGAAGCTGAAGCCGCTCCTGTTGCCGCTTCGAAAGATGGGGTCACGCGTCGCGCGACCTTGCACGAGATTCACGAGGCGCATTCCATGGTCAAACTGTTCAAGCAACTAGGTGAGCTTGGTTTCCCTGCTGAACAGTATATTCGCAGTGAAGAGCCTATCCTTCACCTCGTCGAAGGTGATAAGGATGGCACCACGCATGACATTCATTGTGTCACGGACATTCTCGAAGCTGTCCTCGACATCGGTAAGCGAGGTGTGGAGGTGAAACGCTTTAAGGGTCTTGGTGAGATGAACGCAAAAGAGCTGTTCAGTACCACCATGGATCCTAACACCCGCAAGCTTCTGCGCGTGCAACTGAACGAAGACAATCTGGTCGAAGCAGATCGCATGTTCACCATTCTCATGGGGGATATCGTCGAGCCACGCCGACGCTTCATCGAAGACAATGCGCTCAACGTGCGCAATCTTGATGTCTAACAAACTTTCTTATTAACCGAACGAATCTGGTTTCCCTGTGAGCGAACACTCTGACGATAGCATTGCCCCGATTAACGTGGCTGACGAGATGTCGAAGTCCTTCTTGGATTATTCGATGTCTGTCATCATTTCCCGTGCCCTTCCTGATGCACGTGATGGTCTCAAGCCTTCCCAACGTCGCCTTCTTTATGCGATGTACAACGACTTGAGCTTGGGGCCTAGCAAAGCCCACCTCAAGTGCGCCCGTATTGTCGGGGATACCATGGGTAAGTATCATCCACATGGTGATGGTGCCATTTATCCTACGCTTGTGAACATGGCTCAGCCATGGTCGATGCGAGAGATCCTCGTCGAAGGCCAGGGTAACTTTGGTTCGGTCGAGGGTGATCCTCCCGCTGCCATGCGTTACACGGAAGCCCGTCTGACTCATCTTGGTGTGTCGTTGATGAACGATATGGACAAGGATACGGTCGACTTTGTGCCTAACTACGATGGCACGAGAACCGAGCCGAGCGTCCTTCCTGCTGCTTTCCCTAACTTGTTGATCAACGGTGGCACGGGTATTGCCGTTGGTATGGCGACAAATATTCCGCCACACAATCTCAGCGAAGTGATCGATGCGCTTTGTGCGCAAATCGAGAATCCCAAGATCACGGTGGATGAGATTAACACCCACATTAAAGGCCCTGATTTTCCGACTGGTTGTACTATTCTTGGCTTCAATGGTATTCGCAACTACATGCGGACTGGTCGCGGTAGTGTGAAGGCCCGTGGTCGTGCCACGATCGAGACGCTTCCTAGTAATCGCGATCAGATCATCATCACGGAGATCCCTTACAACGTGAACCGCGCAACCTTGGTCGAGCGTATCGCGGAGTTGGTGAATCAGAAAGTGCTGCCCGAGATCAGCGCGGTGCGCGATGAGTCGGATGAGAACACGCGGGTGGTCATCGACCTCAAGCGCGATGCTCGTTCCCAGGTTGTTCTCAACAACCTCTACAAGCACACGCAGCTGGAGACGTCGTTCTCCACGAATATGCTGGCGATCGATAATCGCCGTCCGAAACTGCTCAATATTAAGGACGCTCTGACCTGCTTCCTGGAGCACCGCCGCGAAGTTATCATACGCCGCACGCGTTACCTCTTGGGCAAAGCCGAAGATCGTGCCGAAGTTCTTGAAGCGTATCTATTAGCCATTGCGAATCTCGATGATTTTATCAAGATCATCCGCAATTCGGCCAACCGAGACGAGGCGCGCGAGAAAATCAAAGCCTACCGGTTCACGACCGAAGCCGCCGAAGCGCTGGGCATCCTCATTCGAGGCCAACCTAGCATTGAAGGAGGCGAATACGTCTTCACCGATCGTCAGGTCAACTCTATCCTTGAGTTGCGTCTCTATCAATTGACCGCTCTTGAGCGCGACAAGATCAAGGATGAGTATGATAAGGTGCTAGACGAGATTAAGGACTTGCTAGACATCCTTGCCAAAGAGGTCCGTGTGCTCGCGATCATCAAGGAAGAACTCCTTGAGGTGAAAGAGAAGTATGGTTCGCCTCGTAAGACGGACATCGTTCCTGATGAAGGTGAGATCAACATCGAGGATCTCATTGCCAACGAGTCGACGATCATCACGATCAGTCATCGTGGCTTCATCAAGCGCACGCCTGCAGTCGATTACCGCACGCAAGGGCGTGGCGGCAAGGGACTTAAAGGTATGGAGACACGCGATGCACAGACGGAGGAGGAGGAGTCAGATTTCGTCGAACATCTCTTCTCCGGCACGGCTCACGACTATCTCTTGTTCTTCACGAACACGGGCCGCCTCTTCGTCGAACGCGTTTACGTCATCCCAGAAATGGCCCGCACGGCCAAAGGACGATCGATCAAGAACCTCCTCGATTTGCGTGAAAACGAGAAGATCGCCTCCGTGCTGCGTCTTGAAGCCGTCCTCGAAGACGAAGGCGACAAGACGTGGGAGCAAGAGGGGTTCATCCTCTTCGCTACCCGCGCTGGCACGGTCAAGAAGACCGCCCTAGTAGACTACAAGAATTACCGTAAAGGTGGCCTCAATGCGATCACGATCGAGGAAGGCAATGAACTCATCGGTGTGCGCCTTACCACGGGCGAAGACGACATCTGTCTCGTCACCCGCGATGGTCTCTGTGTAAGAACGAGTGAGAGTACGATCCGCTCCATGGGACGCACTGCCAAGGGTGTCGCCGGCATCCGACCACGTGGCGAAGACTACGTTGTTTCCCTAACGATTGTCGATAAATCTGCCCAGTTCCTCGTCGCCTCCGAGAAAGGCCTTGGCAAACGAACCCCGTTTGACGACTACCCAACCAAAGGGCGAGGCGGCAAAGGTCTCATCACCATGAAGACCACGGATCGGACCGGCAAAGTTGCTGGTGCTATCGCCGTACTCGAAGACGATGATGTCATGCTCATGACTAGCGGTGGAAAGACCGTCCGGATCAAAGCGAGTGGCATCAGCTCGATCGGTCGAAACGCTCAGGGCGTGAAACTAGTTACCCTATCAGAAGGCGAGATCATCAAGGACATCGTCCGCGTGGTTGGGGAAGATCCCGAAGCTGAGGATTCGGAAGACGCCGAGGCGGAAGCTCCTGAAGCTCCTGGTGGAGAGGAAGCCACGACGCCCGATACGGCTGGACCGTCGGATGACTCGGCGGACGAATCCTAGAGATAAACATTTATTCACTCTGGCTCTGGCAAGCGAAGCCGATACCACGCGGCTCGCTCTGCACCGAGTTCGATCCACCATGTCCTGTCGTCTTCAGGTGGCACTGGGGACAGTGCCTTCCACGAACCAGGTTGTAGGTTGGGACTAACTTCGAGGATCGTTCCCGAGGGTAGTGACTGACCTTGAGGAAGTTGGATTTGCAGGCGGTTTTCAAAGACACGGATCTGCGGAGGCGCGTGCTCATCAACGGGGATGTTAGGGTCAGGTTGAAGTGGCCTTCGGTTTGCCGGGAAAAGCCGGAGTGGAGCCCGAGGTCGCGTGGGCTTCCGGCCCACGTACGCATGGCATGGGCGTCCAGGGCTCTATACTGTCACGGACCCCTCACGGAGATACCGTGCCCAACCCCTGGTGTGGAGGCATTCTATGGAGCTACGTCGAGTGGTCTGCTGAGCGGGTAACGCGTTGTTATTCAGGAATCTGACCGCCTCAGAAGCACACTTGGTTGACGCCAAGCCAGCCGTTTTCTAGGTTGTCGGCGATGCATGTTCCTACGTTTCTTGCTGTCGCGCTTTCGCTAATTTGTTATTCCCATTTGGGTGCGGTCGAGCTGGTCGATTCGCTGAGCCTTGGCGTTGAGAATCCAATCAGTATTTCAATTTCAGATCCACCGGACGGCTTGGTTGCGGATGCCGAACTGGGCCTGCTGCGTCACGAATCGCTCACTGGTCAGGTCGTGCATTCGGCGAAGCCGGGTGTTCGGGGGCTCTTTGAGACGCGGGCGGTGCGGACGCCGAAGGGGGATCTGCTGCTCATGTTTCCGGAGGGCGATCATTATGCCGCAGGCTCAGGCAAGGTGAATGATTTCATAGCCTATCGCTCCAAAGACAACGGCAAGACTTGGAGAGGTCCTAACATTGCGTTTGATATCAACTATAGTCAACACGGGTTCATTCCGCTCATCCCAAAAGGGAGCAAACGCATTTATGCCTTTGGCACACAGCCGATCCCGTCGGCATACAGCCGCGAGAAAGGGAAGCACGAGAATACGCCTATCGGGTTCCGGTGGTCTGATGATGATGGATACACCTGGAGTGATGCGACTTTGATCAAGCCAGAGAATGATCCCGGATTTCTTGGAATGTCCGTCACGCGCATGTGTGAGACGGATCGTGGAAGCTGGATTCTAGGCTCGCACGCCGCAGATTGGTCGAGGAACCCTCTAACCACGCAGCAGTACCTTCTACGAAGTACTGACAAGGGAGAAACATGGACATTGTTGCCTAACAAACGTCCTAATGGCTGGTTCTCGTCCGAATTCAAACGTATGGACGAGGGGCGTCCTATTGCTTTGGGAAATGGCGAGGTCTTCTTCATGGGGCGGACCCCGACAGGCCGGATCTGGACCTCGCGTAGCTTTAACGACGGTGCCACTTGGCGAGATCCCAAGCCTTCCGAACTGGTGCATCCGGATGCTCCGCCGATGGTTTATCATTTGAGCGATAAGAAAACCTTGATCACGTTCATCCACAATCGCCACATGGGCACTGAATACGAGGGGCTTACCGGCAAGATGGACGGCATGAAGGATCGGTCGGAGATCTGGATTGCTCTCTCCAAGGATGGCGGTCGCGGTTGGAGCGAGCCGCAGTTTCTCTTAGCCAATGCCAGTGTGCCTGATCCGAAGAAGAATGGCTGGTTCAACCACCAAGTCTCCTATTTGGACGCGGTGATCGATGATGGCGCCATCCATCTCTTCTGCCCGCACTTGTGGAACCGAGCGGTTTACTTGCAGATTCAGGAAAGCGCCCTCGCCGCGCTACCGACCGCAGCGCAATTTACAGCGACTACAGCGAGTCCTCAGGATTTCAATCAAGATTGGACAGGCTGGCTAGGGCCGGAGCGCAATGCCCGAGTCGCCGGTGCGGCATTTCCTGCGAACTGGAATGGCGAACTGGAGCAAGTGTGGAAGGTGGAAGTTGGAACTGGGCACGGGACGCCGATCGTTGTTGGTGAGCATGTATGGCAGCATGCTCGTCTGAACGGGTCGGAGGTGGTGACCTGCTTGAAATTGGCTACTGGCAAACAGGTCTGGCAAGAAGGAAAGCCCGTTGCGTTCAAGATTGGAGGCGGTGGCGAGCTTCATGGCAAGGGGCCCAAATCCAGTCCGGTTTATGCTGACGGGCGCATCTTTACGAAGAGTATCACGGGTGTGCTTACGGCACGTGATGCGATGACTGGCAAACTGCTCTGGCAGAAAGACTATCGAAGGCAATTCAGACCCAATCAACCTTATTGGGGGGTGAGTGTGTCACCCTTGGTTGATGGGGACCAAGTGGTCACCTATCTTGGAAATGATAAGGAAGGTAGCTTGTTCGCTTTTGATGCGGCAACGGGGGATTTCGTTTGGCGACTTGGTGAGGATGCCACGGCTTATTCGTCGCCAATAGTCGTCGAGATAGAAGGTGTGCGACAGATCGTGCATTGGAACCGAGAAGATCTCATTGGAGTGGAAAGCCAGACAGGTAAACTATTATGGAAGTTTCATTGGCCGTATCGTGGAAATAATCAGAACACGGCAACGCCAACCTATCACAATGGATTTGTCATTGTTGGTGGAGAAGGCCGGGGGATTAAGAGCATTGAACCAAAGCGTGTTGGGGATCGCTGGATTGTGAGTGAGAGCTGGCATCAAAAGGAAGTCTCTTTGGACACAAGTAGCACGATTCAACACGAGGGGCGTCTATACGGGATCTCGGAGTACAAGCGAGGTCAGTTCTTCTGTCTGGACCCCAAGAGAGGCAAGGTGCTCTGGCTGACGCAAGGGCGCGAAGGAGATCACGCCTCCTTTCTTTCCGTAGGAGACCGGTTGTTAGCCTTAACGACCGGCGGAATGCTGAAGGTCTTGAAAGGGAACTCTGAAGCGTATGACGAAGAGCGAGAGGTGGAGGTTGCTGACGGTAGCACGTGGGCACCGCCGGTGTTCTTGCGGGACGGCTTGCTCATCAAGACTGAGAACGAGCTGATTCGTTGGAGGTTTTCCAATTGATTCTTCCCCGTTTTTTTCTCATCGCCATAGTGGCGATTTCATCTGGATTTGGGCAGGAAAAACCTAACATCCTCTTTATCTATCTCGATGACTTCGGCTGGCGAGATACCGGTTTTATGGGCTCGGATTATTATGAAACGCCGAATCTAGATCGTCTTGCTAAGGAAAGTCTCGTCTTTACGGATGCTTATTCGGCTGCGGCCAACTGTGCCCCTGCTAGGGCGTGCCTGCTTTCCGGCCAGTACACGCCGAGGCATGAGGTCTACAATGTGGGAACGAAGCCACGTGGCAAGGCGAAGGATCGCAAGCTTGGGCATGTTCCTGGGGTGGATGTCCTCGATCCAAAGATTCGGACGTGGGCCCACCGGATCCAGAACGCGGGCTACACGACGGGAACCTTTGGCAAATGGCATCTCAGTGGGGATCCGTTGCCGTATGGATTTGATGTCAACGTCGGCGGCGATCACCGTGGAAGCCCTCCCCGTGGCTACTACCCTCCCCATCCCAATGCCGTTGGATTGAGCGATGCGTCCAAGGATGAGTACCTCACAGATCGACTCACGGATGAAGTGGACGGGTTCATTCGCGCGAATCAAGGCAAGCCATGGCTTGCCTATCTCACCCACTTTGCGGTCCACACGCCGATTCAGGCGAAGAAGGAACTTCTGGCGAAGTATGAAGGTAAGCGGGCAGGGCATCTTCATGACAATGCGAAGATGGGGACGATGATTCAAGCCGTTGATGACGGTGTTAGGAAACTGTTGAGAACTCTGAAAGAACTCAAACTGACGGAGAAGACGATCATTGTGTTCTATTCTGACAATGGCGGCTATGGACCCGGGACGGACATGGATCCTTTGAAAGGTTACAAAGGGACTTACTACGAGGGGGGGATTCGCGTGCCGTTCTTCGTTCACTGGCCGGGTGTCGTTCAGGCCGGCTGGAGTGCTGAGCCTATCACTGGTGTCGATCTCTATCCTACGTTTTGTGCCATGGCTGGTGCTGAGTTGCCTCAGCAACCTCTTGATGGAAAGAGTTTGGTGCCTTTACTCAGAGGGGACGTCGATTCGTTAGGCGAACGCGCTCTTTACTGGCACTTTCCCGCCTATCTCCAATCGTATCGAGGTATGGTCGATGAACAGCGTGATCCGCTCTTTCGCAGCCGACCGTGTAGTATCATGAGGAAGGGGCCCTGGAAGTTACACCACTACTTTGAGGGTGATGCTCTGGAACTCTATCACTTAGGCAATGATATTGGTGAAATGAATGATCTTGTGAAGGCGGAAGGCCGGCGTGCTCAATCAATGCTCAGCGAACTGAATCAATGGCGGGAAGCGATCAATGCGCCTATCCCTTCTCTGAAGTAGTCAACTTAGAACGCTCGGACTGGCCAGAGGCGGGCCGTGAAGTCGCGAGAGGTCGAGCCGAGCCACTCGCCGTCCGGGCTGAAAGTGAGTGACGTCACGGGTTTAGTGTGGCCTTCGAGTGTTCTGATCAATTTGCCGGTCGAAGCGTCCCAGACCTTGATCGTCTTGTCTTCCGACGCCGTGGCAACCTGCCCATTTGAAGGGTGAAAGGTAACGGCTTTGATCATCGATTGATGGCCACTCAGTTCCCTTACGACTTCACCACTGTCACTGCTACAGAGGTAGGCAATGTTGGAATCGGTCAGGCAAGCGACGTGTTTGCCATCCGGTGAAATGGCACTGTGCCTAATGTCAGTGCTGGGTCCGCGAACGAAGAAGCGTGTTCTCATGTCGCCGGTTGCGAGACTCCATATGCCGGCCCTCCCACTCGATGCGAGGAGGACTTCTTTGCCTCCAGGAAGAAAGTCGACGCGCTGAATATGGGAACTTTTTTCAAAACGAAACAATTCGTTCCCTGAAGATGTTTCCCAAAGTCGCGTCTCGCGGCGATCAGCACTCACAAGGTAGCTACCGTCGTCTGAGAACCCGACCATTTGGACGGTGCCCTCGTGGCCTTGAAGTTCATGGATCTCGTCGCCTGTTTCGGTGTCCCACAGCCATACGGAGGTAGGGCCTTCCGCAAGTTCGTTGTTACCGTGAATCCCCGATTTCGCAAAGGATCGGAACACGGTCGTGAGTTTAAGTTGCTCATGTTGCCCGGCGGCGACGACACCTCCATCGGGGCTCAGATCCACGCTCGCGATGCCTTTGTTTTTCTTGGGGAATGCATGTTCAAGTTGAGCGCTCTCGACATTCCAGATCCGAAGGGGTGCATAAGGGGGATCGATCTTCAGGCCGCCGAAACCCAGCACGGAATTGCGATCGACCTTCGCCTTGGACTCCTCGGTGAAGGCGACGAGTTTCGAGCTGTCTGGGGAGAGACGAGCGAAGAGCGTTTCGTCAGTAAACTGCTGTCTCAGGTCAGCGTCTTTGACTTCTGGTAGACCCGTAAACGCGCGCACTCCGGTAGCATTCTCAGGATTCCAAACCTTTGCCTCGCCATCACGGTCTCTGGTCACGACATGGGTGCTATCCTCCGAAAACTCAATGCCCAAGACGACCGCCTCGTGATTGAGAACTCTGGAAAGGTAGTCCATCGACGCCGCATCCCAGAGGCAGACGTTCCCGTCTTCTGAAGCGGTGGCGACTCTCAGCCCATCTGGGCTGAAGTGAGCTCGGTAGACTTTCTTCGTATGACCCTTTAGGACGGAGATGCAGATCCCAGAACTCACGCTCCAAACCCGCGCGGACCCGTCCGCCGAGGCCGTCACTAATAGACGCGAGTCTGGACTGAACTCCGTCCACAATACCGGCTGGTCGTGCCCCTGTAGCTTGGTCAATCGCTCTCCAGTTTGTCCATTCCAAATGATGGTGGTATTGTCAGCTCCCGCGGTTGCGATTCGGTGTCCATTTGGGGAGAAGGCTGCCATGTAGGCGCTATGGGAGTGTCCCTTGAGTCGCGCAATCAAGTTGCCGTTTTGTGCATTCCATAGGCAATTGTTTTCGGGGTCTTCTCCTGTGGTGACAATGCGTGTCCCGTCTGGACTGAATCGTGCTGTGGACCGACTACTGCCGAGATGACTGAGAATGGGGAGCCTACCCAAGCCATTGCGAGCTTGCGTTGGTAGCGATACCAGGAGTTTTCCGCTAGGAACTTCTAACACATGCGCGAGAGAAGATTCCTTGACCGTTTGGGATGAGCCGCCACGAGTGTGTGGGGTCATCGTCATCTGGTAAGCGTTTCCTTCCGATGACGTCACGATGGACTTCGAATCGGAGCTGAAGTGCAAGCCCTCGATCGCTCCCTCGTGAGCCTGGTAGCTTCCCCGCTTGGTGCCTGTGGCTCTCTCGTAGATCGTGACGACGCCATCCCAATTGGCTGTGGCGATCCAGTTTCCGTCTGGACTGAGCTTGGCTGAGGAGATCTGCGTCGAACCCTCGATGGCTAAGATTTCTTTGCCCTTGGCGGGATCCCAAAGTCTTGCTGTTTGATCACCATAATCGTGGGAAGTGTAACGGAAGATTCTTGCGCCGTTTGGATTGAGGTGAGGGAAATGAGCCTGAGTGTCGTAAGAAAATGTCAGTATTTCCTTTCCAGAACTACTATAAACTGCCTCGGCCACCAAACCTTCGTGGGCCTGAACCTTCTGGCTAAGCCCGCCGTCTACCCCGGTGAACACTCGCCAATAGCCATCCTTGCATGCGGTCAGGAGATCCGTTCCATTGGGAGCGAAGGCCACGGATAGCGCCTCCTCTTCGTGCGGTAAGATCAGTTTTGGAGTGTGTCGAGGTGCCCTGGCACTGATTTCGGCACGCTGTAATTCCTGTGCCGTTGCTAGGGCGTCTCTGGTTTGCTCCAACTGCCACCAAACGGACAAGAAGCCGATCAGAGCGACCGCGGCAATCGCGGCCGATAGAGCACTGGTGAGCGGGTTTCGTTTCACCCATTTGCGAGTGGCCTCCGTTTTACTGATTGGGCGCGCCAGAATCGGCATGCCAGAGCAGAAGCGTTCTAGCTCGGCAATCAGATCTTCTGCGGATTGGTAGCGAGAGTGAGGAGACTTATTGAGGCACTTGAGACAAATCGTATTGAGGTCTTCGGAGATGGATGGGTTGAGCGCTCTGGGGGGGACTGGTTCGCGGGAACTCACCTGCTCAAGAGTTTTCATTGGAGTTGCGGCCTGAAACGGTGGTCGGCCCGTGAGTAACGCATAGAGGATCGCTCCAAGAGAATAAATGTCAGAGGCCTCTCGAGTATCTGCCGTTGCTCCCGATGCCTGCTCGGGCGACATGTAAGAAGGGCTCCCCATGATCACACCCGTGATCGTCAATTGGCTGTCGCAATCCAAGCGTTTGGCAATTCCGAAGTCGCTGACATGGGGATTGCCGTCCGCATCCATGAGGATGTTCTGCGGTTTGAGATCGCGGTGAATGATTCCTTCACTGTGAGCGTAGGCTACGGCAATGGTGATCTCCTTGATGAGATGGGCGGCCTGCATGTCTTCCATGGGCTGACCTTTCTGCCAGGACTCAAGGTCACCTCCTGCCACGAAGTCCATGGCAAAGAAATGGTTTCCGTCTTCTGCACCGACCTGATGAATGGCAACGATACCAGGGTGGCGCAGATTGGCCGCGGCCTCAGCTTCGGCCTGAAAGCGTTGCAGTTCACGATCGTCAGCGAACCGGCCGCCACGTATCATCTTGATGGCCACGGTTCGATTCAGATCTTCTTGGTAGGCCTTATAGACCACGCCCATGCCTCCGCGGGCGATCTCCTCAACCAAGGTGAAGTTTCCGATTTGTCCTAGGCTCTCCTTGGGAAAGGGGACCTCCTCAACGGGATCATTCTCCAGTAAGCATTTGGGGCACACCGACTCGGGCGCACCGGTCGGAATTTCGTTTTTGCATTTGGGGCATGAATTTATCATATCGATTGTTTCTTTGCCCTTTACTCAGGAAAACTTGGACGAGGGTAACAGAGAATCTAAAACACTTTTTTCATGAGGCCTTTGAGGTAGGCGAGTTCTTCTGGAACGTCGTCGCGTCTCTCGACCGTTTCAGAGACGACTCCATGTAGGCCTAGACTGAGAGCCTTGCGCATGCGTGAGGCTTTCATTTTAAAGGCGTCTTCGGTCACGCCTAGCCGTTTGGCGAGGACGTTTAGATCTGTGGTTCCTCCTTTCCCAGAAATGTAACCGAAGACTTGCTCGTGTTCGTCCAGTTGGCCGCGGGCCTCGGCCTTGTTTCGTAACCGTTTCAGGGCTTCCTCTAGGACGGTCATTGCCCAGCGTCGGTCGAACTCCTCGGTGGGATCGTCCATGCCGACGTCAACCAAGCTGTCCTCAATCAGGTGGATATCGAGTTCAATCTGGGGCGTTCGTCCTCCTCGCTTGATTGCTTTCTCCTTGGCCTTGTTGTCCGAGAGGAAGTTTTTTAGTGCTCCGAGGAGGAAATTACGAAACCTCCCGCGGTTCTTATCCGCGCGATTGAAGAACTCTCGTTTCTGAATGAGATGATGAAAGAGTCCTTGGACGAGATCTTGGCTGTCCTGCGGTTGATGTCCTTGGCGGCGCAGAAATGTGTAGAGTGGTTTCCAATAAAGGTGACACAGCGCTTCGAGAGCCTGGTCAGAATGCGAGCTCTTTACGTTACCTGCGTCGATTACGAGGCTCCAGTGGGTGGTTCGGAAAGGCTCATAGTTCTCGGTAGAGGATCCCATGGTCTCAAGTGTGCTCTTTCTTGCTTGTTCTGGCAAGGCACCGAGAGTGCCTTCGGATGACGATCTGGATCTCCGCTTGAGGCAATCTCCTAATGCCGACTGATCTCAAGGCAAGTGAGTGCCACGCTTGCTGCAGCCCTCGGCCAGAATGCAATGTTTGCAATGAGTAGGGGAGTGGACGTTAGAGTCGTTGCCTCATGAACTAGTTTTCGCGAATCAGGAGGCGATAGTAATCGTAAAGACCTTCGATGATGTCATGGCTGAGAGGGTCCCCTGTTCCTGGAAGAATCGGCAGGCTATCGATCGACCACGTCGAGAGGTTATGGCTTCCTTGGACTTGATAGGATTGACTGGTTTCCGAATTCCATGTTAAGGTAGGTTGGCCCGGCGAGGATTGGATGAAACGAAGATTTACAGAGGCGACCTCTAGTGGCGGTTTGTTCTCCAGACCAGGTGAGCCGCCGATCATGCTGCTAGAGGTCCATTGAGCTGGGTCCGATTGCGAAGCTAGGTCGGATTTTTCGTTGAATGTCAGAGAATGACCTTCACCATCAGCTGCGAGTGGCCAAGGAGCGCTATCATTGTATTTGAACTCAATTAATGCCCTTCCTCCGGCGTTGAGCAGAGCAAGGCGCTCACCGCCATTGCTTAGATTGCCTTCATACTCTCCTACCACTTTGTCTAGATCGCCATAGCGTAGCTGGAAAGCGGCAGAATTGTTAACCACGAGCAACCTCTCTCCGGCGGCTAGCTCCGTGAGATCGGGAAAATGAAACCGCACACCACCGGCTAGCCGAAGATCGGCCATGATCAGCTTCTTGTCGCTACGATTGTTGATTTCGATGAATTCGAAGTCGGTTCTCTTGTCGAATCCTGCTTTGACCTCCGCGTCACTTGGTGCGCTCGGTCGATAGTGGATCTCGCTGATGACGAGAGAGCTGGTCTCGGGCTCGGTGGCATCGACATAGTAGGTGTGTTCTAGCATTGGGCCCCAAGCATCGTCCGGATTGAAGAGTGATTTCACCCGGACGCGAGCCTTGAGCGTCAAGGATTCGGTAAGAATTAGTGTTTCATCAAGGGCGGCTCCTACGGCTTTCTCATTGATGGTGCCTCCTAAGTTGCGGGGGTCCGTACCATCTGTGGTGTAGAAGACGGATAGCGATGGCGCGGATTTAATACTGAGAGTTAAGCCTGAGGACACCGTGCCGCCGTGGTGACTCAAGATGGGCAGCCAGTCGCGGTAGAGGTCATCTTCGGTCAGTTGGTCTAGCAAGACAGCTTCTCGTCCCTCGACAAACTCAAAGATTTTGTCCAGTTCATTGCGCCAGTCTTCCTCATCATACGATCGACCGGCAGTCGCCCAGCCCCAGCGGGCAGCATGAGCGAGGATGGGAGACTCCAGTTCAGTGATCCTTTTATTCAGCCGTGCGCGTACGGCGCTTTCCGTTAGTGCGCCATTGTGAAAGAGATGTTTCTGCGCACGATCGGCAAATCTCAGCTGGTATTCAGGATTCTCCATGAGGTCCTGATGCAGAAACTGCGGATTGCTGTGGTTGAAATTGCTTCGTCGAGAGGCACCAAACGGGCCCGTTCGATCTTCTGTTGTGATCACGCGATTGAAGCCAAGACTGTAGCCGCGAATCCCAAACGTGTTCTCGCCATCATGGACGAAGAAGCGGAATCCCTGATCGTTGTTCGCGCGATTCCGGATCCCGTACCAGTTGTTTCCAGAGTCGTTGTTGTTGATCCACTAGCTCACAGGCGCGTCGTTGTTCGCCGTGTAGTAAATGCACAGGAGGTAGTCGATGAGATTGTCCACGTCTAATAGGACAGGAAAGTCTGAATTTCGAGTGCCGTCAGGGTTGAGCCCTTGCATTTTGAAATAGAGTTCGTCTGAAGGCGCGGCCTCGTGCGCGCGGCCGAGATCCCAAAGTTCGCGCCAGGCCTCCATGTTGCCATCTGGATTCTCATTTCGGTAGCTGTTGGAGGGATCGATCTTGATGACGTCATAGTCTTCCTCTTTTCCGCCGAAATAACTCTTCGCGAATTCGGCTTCGGTTCGTTCGTCAGTCATGTAGACGCCCCAATAGACGCCGTTGACATAGAGGTGATGATACCTGCTCCTCGCGCGCGGCTGGCCTAGCGCGCCTTGTGTGTCGCGCGAGGCAATATCGCGTATCAGCGTGTTCTGCCTCGCTCCTGGCGGGAAAGCTCCAAACCACGCCCACGTCCAATTCTGTGACGTCCTTAGGTCGATGTTATGAAATTCATCAGCGCCGAAGTCACCAAACAGCGGATAGTCGAGCTTCGACCTTCCGTATTCACGGCGAAAGAGCACCCGAAAGGAGTGCTTAGGGTTGGCGCTATCTCGGCTGATGCCACCTCGGATGCGAATCCCGCAGTCTTGCTGGAATCCCTTTCCGCCGGATGGTGAGATAAGTTCGAGTGAAGCGGGGCGTTCCCATTCTCGCCCGCGCCTGCTTGGATTAACATAAATGCCAGTCTTTGCATTGAAGAGATGCGTAGTGTCGGTAACGAGTGAGAAAGAGGGAATGTCCAGGAGTGCCTCCGTCATCGCCTCGCGGCCTAACCGGTTCACAACGGCTGGGTTCATGCCATAGTGCAGCTCTTGGCCGTTGACCGAGTCCTTAGGCCAGCCATCGGGAGCTTGGCGGTCAGCACTCTGGTCGATGACGTCGTCGAGAAAGAGGTAGGTTTGGGTATCCAGATTCGACGGTTCGAGGCCTTGCTTCGATGCCATCGCACGTATGATCGTCGTTTGATCAATCTTGATGGGCTCTTTGTAAGTCTGCCCACCGAAGAGAGAGGGTACGCTACCGTCTTTGGTGTATCGGATAGTCGCCCCTTCTGTTGCCGAAGTGATCTCGAGCTGAAATGGCACGGTGAAATGTCCGCGATCGACGCTGAACTTGGTATCGGCAACGCAAGGGATCGGGGGCTCTTCACCGACGTCAGCCCAAGAAATCGAACTAACCAGCGCGAAGATGATGAATCCAAGTCGTGGTGGGGAGAGCCACTGCATTGTAAGACGATGGCAGCATTGAAGACAAAGGAAAAGCCCTTAGATTACGGACTCAGAGCAGCCGACCTTAGAAGTGACAGTTCGGATCCTAAATAGCTCTTGATTGGCTAGGCGGAACTCCGTCATTGTATTCAAATCTAGTGCACCCGTCAGCATCTCAATGAAATTCCTTCCTGGTCTGTTGTCGGCTGCCAGAATGATATAAAAGGTGAAATTCTAACAATCGAGCCATGATCCGAAGTTATCGACCTACCGACCTAGCCCGAGTCAAGGAGATCACGGCGATCTGCTTTGAGGGCGTCTCTATTGATCGCAATATCGAAGAAGCCTTCGGCGTTCTTGGTGGCAAGGACTGGCGCTGGCGTAAGTTGCGGCATGTGGATGCGGATACCGCAGAGGCAAATGCAATCGGTGTCTTTGTCTACGAGGAAGGTGATCTGCTCGTCGGCTACATCACGTGCCGACTAGATTCTGAGAGCAAGATCGGATGGATTCCTAACATGGCCGTTATCCCAGAAAGTCAGGGACAGGGTATCGGGAAACAGCTCATGGAGCGTGCCTTCACCTACTTTCGGGATGGTGGCATGGAGGTAGCCAAGATCGAAACGCTCGATCAGAACCCGGTCGGTCAAGTATTCTACCCGAGCATGGGCTTCGAAGAAGTCGCTCGGCAGATCCACTACGCGAAGAAGCTGTAAAGCCTCAAAGGGGAGAGTGCCTTTGGTTCACGAATTTAAGATCAAGGGTGGTTCTGTGATAATTAAATAATTTCCATAATGTAAGATTTGATAAACCCTGTTAATTATTGTGTTGATGTAAAAGATCGCCTCCATGGTCAAATCGTAACCATCGTTGATTTAAATGAACATATTTTCATTAATGCTAGTAGGAACCTACCAGCTTTTGTCGGGTTGATCTTCTCTGTCGGCATTCTCAGTTCCCATGCAATGGTGACGGTTAACACGATTTCGAGAGCGGTCACGGTTCCAGGTTCCTCGGATACCAACAATGCGGTTGGGGACTTCAGTGAAAACCTCGGTATTGGAGACTTTGCTGCCGGACAAAAGACGTTTGTTTCTCTAACATCTTACTTCGGTACAGGAGGCGTCTTAGCTGAATCAAGTGGCGGCGGACAAGTGATTTCGTCCGGCGAAGTGACGTTCAGCCTCTTGGAAGCCTACAATTACACTTTTGATGTGTTCCTGGACAGGGAGGTTGAGAATGCGGTCGATGTGGGCGCCAATTGGTCTCTCGTTGGGCGCGGAGGTGCTATTGCAGAGTTTGGCACAGTGGGAGTCTCAAGTGGTGTAGGCTCGGGTATGCTGATGGCTGGTGATTACACGCTTAGCTGGGATGCGTTTATTGATGCCCCAGCGCTCGCCGAAGCTTATTATGATTTTTCTCTAGGTTTACGACGAAACACCCATACGGTTAACTCCAGTCCGGAAGCGGCAAAGCCCAGCAAAGCTACTTCTGGGCCTACAGTAATCCCAAAGGAGACGCCCTCTTTGACTGGCAAACCGATCGAAGTCA
>Ga0213868_10000570_pt1 | contig 34761 bp, 24 predicted proteins | sample PICome_9_FD_160087 | JGI IMG/M metagenome (GOLD analysis project Ga0213868, IMG submission 160087) | Coastal seawater microbial communities near Pivers Island, North Carolina, United States - PICO127 | ecosystem: Environmental > Aquatic > Marine > Coastal | place: USA: North Carolina...
TCAGAGGCGGGCAGTGTGTCATTGGTATAGGCCAACAGCAGCGCATAAAGCGGCGTTGTCACCCCGCCTGCGAAAAATGCGGCCGCCATCAGCGGCCAGAGCCCCCCGCCGGTAAACCACCCCAGCATACACGATGCTGCCCCCACCACCGCCAGACCAAAGATCAGCCTGCGCCGGTCCATCCGGTCTGACAGCCAGCCAATCGGATATTGCAGCACCAATGCACCGGCAAACAACATCGCAACAAAAAGAGCAATTTGTGTGGCCGTCATCCCAATCTGGGTGCCAAAAACCGCCCCCATGCCCGATTGCGTCGCATAGACACTGCCAAGCAGGAATATCCCAACAGTACCAAGCGGCGACCCCCGGAACAGGTCACGCAACGGCATCGGGCGGGCCACCTCCACGACAGGCACGGCAGCGGCTGACAAAAGAATGGGCGCGAATGAGACTGACACCAGAATTGACGCACAAATAAACAGGACCGACGTCCCCGCATCCCCCAACATCAGCAGCCCCTGGGCCCCGATGATCCCCAATGTCTGGGCAATCATATAGGCAGACAGAACCTTTCCACGTGTTTCATTGGTGGCCGCCGCGTTCAGCCAGCTTTCGGCGGCGACATAGATGCCGGACATGCAAAACCCCACTAGGATCCGCAGCACGGTCCAAGCCCAAGGTTCTGTCAACAAGGGAAGCGCGATCAATGCCGCCGACATGAAGCTGCCAAGGGCCGCAAAGACGCGCACGTGACCCACGCGCTGGATCATCAACGGCGTGAGCCGTGCGCCAGACAGGAACCCCAGAAAATAGCCAGAGGTCACGATCGCCAGTTCTGTCGATGAAAAACCTTCGATCCCGCCGCGCAGACCGATAAGGGTAAAATGCATGCCGTTGCCGAGCATGATCAGCACAACACCAAGCAAAAGAGCCCAGACGCCAGAAAGCATTTTGACCATGATCTGCCCTTTTACCACCGGCGGATTTCTAACTGCGTATCAGCCTAGCGGCGGCGTCCATCCCTGCTTTCGCTGCAACGCCGCATTTGTCGGCTTTTACGACAGAGCACCGTTGCAGGCTCAAATTTCTGAAGATGCCTAGAACCACATCCGCGACATCGCCAGAAGACTGATCAACCCGACATCACCTGCCCGCGCCCCCCACGACATCCGCGCCTTATCGAGGATCTGATGACAGCTCGAATTCGCGCGCAAACCCATCTTCCGGCATCAAAGATTGACGCGCGTGCTAAAAGCATAGAGGCTTTGACCCAGCGTCCCATTTGTCATTTCACAGCGGGAAAAGCGCAAAGCCGTGAAAATGGGCCCAAGAATCAGCACTTTGAAGGAGCGATCCGATGTCGGCACAATCACGCACAACCGAAGGCCGTGGAAGACTTTATGACAGCATCATCGACACTGTCGGCAACACGCCTTGCGTTCGACTGAACAATATCGCCCCTGAGGGCCGAACGATATATGTGAAGGCCGAGTATTTTAATCCGCTCTCTTCGGTCAAGGACCGGCTTGCGGTCAGCATCATCGAAGAGGCGGAACGCAGCGGCGCGCTGAAGCCGGGACAGACGGTTGTGGAGGCAACAAGCGGCAATACAGGGATCGGGCTGGCGATGGTCTGCGCCGCCAAGGGCTATCCGCTGGTGGTAACAATGGCCGACAGCTTTTCAATCGAGCGCCGTCGCCTGATGCGGTTTCTTGGGGCCAAGGTCGTGCTGACGCCGCGCGCTGTCAAGGGAACGGGGATGTATTACAAGGCCAAGGAACTGGCAGAGCAGAACGGATGGTTCCTGGCGAGCCAGTTCGAAACCCAGGCAAATTCATTGGTTCACGAGAACACCACCGCGCGTGAAATTCTGGCGGATTTCAAAGATCAGCGGCTGGATTACTGGGTCACCGGCTATGGCACCGGCGGCACGATGACCGGCGTCAGCCGCGTCCTGCGTCGCGAGCGCCCAGAGACCAAGATCGTCCTTTCCGAACCTGACACTGCGCAGTTGCTGGCCAGTGGCACACCCCAAGAACGAACAGCAGATGGCAGCCCGGCCACGGGCCATCCGGCATGGGCACCGCATCTGCTGCAAGGCTGGACACCAGATTTCGTACCACTGGTCATTCAGGAAACCATCGACCAGAAATACTATGACAGCCTGATGCCGGTTTCCGGAGAAGAAAGCGTGGAATGGTCGCGCCAATTGGCCTGTCGGGAGGGTATCTTTACCGGGATTTCCGGGGGCGGATCGCTGGCCGCGACCATGAAAGCCGCCGAGATGGCACCAGAGGGCAGTGTCTTGCTGTGCATGCTGCTGGATACGGGCGAAAGATATTTGTCCTCACCTCTCTTTGACGGGGTGCCCGAAGATATGACGGAAGATGAGCAACGCATCTCTGAATCCACACCCAACTACCAGATGCCAAGCTGAGCAGCTGCAGCGGGGCTATCGCACTTCGTCCAAAAAGGCCCCCCGGAGGGGGCCTTGGTGTAGCAGAAAGGGACGGCTGATTTGAACCCGCTTATGGAGTGGCTCGGACGGTATGAACTGACGGCCCTGCATGACGTGCTGGTCGAAAACGATCTGGATATCGACATCCTTTCCGACCTGACCGATGACGACCTCAAAGAGATCGGCCTCAGCCTTGGGCAAAGACGCCGTTTGCTCAAGGCGATCAAGACCGATCAGCCCATTCCGGCAGATGCGGCACCTGAAAACACCGACAGCCCCGCTGCCACAGCACAGGCGGCCACCGTGCCGCTGCCCGCAGCTGGCAGCAGCTCTGCCGCCAATGTAGGCCATGCAGAACGCCGCCTTGTGACTGTCATGTTCGTCGATCTGGTTGGATCAACGGAAATGTCGACCAAATTGGATCCCGAAGAAATGGCCGCAATCCTGGCGGCCTATCAAAACACCGTATCGGAGGTCATCGCCACATCCGGTGGATATATCGCAAAGTTCATGGGCGATGGCGTGCTGGTGTATTTCGGCTGGCCCGGTGTCCGCGAGGAAGAGCCTGTCCATGCCATGCGGGCCGGGTTGCACATAATCAAGGCGGTCAGCGCGATGAAGGGTCCTGCCGGAGACGCCCTGACCGTGCGCATCGGCTGCGATAGCGGTTGGGTAGTGATTGGAGAATTGATCGGCAACCAGACAGCACAAGAGCGCACCATCGTCGGTGACACGCCCAATATGGCCGCCCGCCTACAGGGTGAAGCAGAGCCGGGTATGATGGTCATCGGGGCCGCCACACATCGGCTGGTCAGCCACGCCTTCCAATGCGAGGCGATGCCGCCCCGAATGCTGCGGGGTTTTGCCGAACCGGTTGAGCTGGCGCAGGTCGTTGCAGAACGTCAGGTTGCCTCCAGTTTTGAAAACCGTCACGAGGGTCAGCGCACATTGCCGCTCGTGGGGCGCGACGCCGAGGTTTCATTGCTTCTTGACCGCTGGGCGCTGGCCAAAGAGGCGCAGGGACAGGGGCTGATCCTGGTCGGAGAGGCGGGGATCGGTAAATCGCGTATCTTGTCAGAGGTGCTGAAAAAGATCGGCCATGACGATCATGAACGCATCATTTTGCAATGTTCGCCCAACTTTTCGGAAATACCCTTGTGGCCCGTGGTACAGCTTTTCAACCGGCTCACCAATGTGCAGGGCAATGAAGGGGAAACAGCGCTTGGCGCTCTGGGGACCTATCTGGACGCGGTGACACCTGATCCAGCGGCCTATTTGCCCGCACTTGCAACGCTGCTTTCTATCCGTTCGCCGATCACCAAGGAACTCGACAGTTTGACACCGGCCCGCCGCAGGGCCGTGGTGCAAGACAGGCTCTTGAAACTGATCATCGACAATGCATCCCAAAAACCGCTGCTGATCGTTTTGGAGGACGCACATTGGGCGGACCCCAGCACGCTTGAGCTGTTTAGCCTGCTGCTGTCAGCAATCGCAGAGACGCGCGTCTTGATCATCGTCACGACACGGCCAGAAAATGAGCCCAAATTTGCAGGCGACAATCAGCTGCGGCTGTCGCTCAGCAAGATGCGGCCATCTGCGGTGATCGAACTGATCCAGAATATTTCATTGTCCCAGAAGGTACCACCGGAACTGATCAAGGTGATCTCTGAACGAACGGACGGAATCCCGTTGTTTATCGAAGAGTTGACCAAATCCGTTTTGGAAACATCGCTTGAGGCGACGCTGCGCGCATCGCCGATCCCGGCCTCTTTGCATGATATCCTGATGGCGCGTCTGGACCGGTTGCCAGAGGTCCGCGAGACGGCCCAGATCGCGGCCTGCATCGGCCGCGAATTCGGCGAAGACCTGCTGCGCGCGGCGGCCCAGCTTCCTGCCGATGTTATTGACGCCGCACTCGAAAAACTCATTCAGGCGGAATTGATCTACCGCCGGGGCCATGGCGACAACGGCCAGTTCATTTTCAAACACGCCCTTGTGCGCGATGCCGCATGGGCCAGCCTGACGTCAAAGCGCAAGATTTCAATCCATAACGCCATCCTTGAGGCCCTTCAGGCTGATCCCAATATGGAACAGGCATTGATTGGTTATCACGCGGCTGAGGCCAGAAAGATGGATGTCGCATTCGACGCCTATCTTGCAGCCGGGAAAGAGGCCTCAAAGATCAGCGCCAACTCTGAGGCGATTGACCTGCTGACCCGTGCGCGGGCACTGGCCAGCGAAAAACAATCAGGCGATATCGCCGAGGCGCAACTGCGTGCCGAGGTTGCCCTGAGCATTCCGTTGATCGCGGCCTATGGCTACGCCTCCACAGAGGTTGAAACCCTGCTGACCGATGCGCTGGCGCATGATCCGGCGATCGTTGGTCCGGAAAACCTGTTCAAATTGAAACGGGTACTTTGGAACTGCCGGCAGGACCAGTCAAGGCTGGATGAAAGCCTGGCTGTTGCAATGGAACTGCAAGCCCAAGCTGAGCTGGCCGGCCGCGGTGACTGGCTGCGGCTGGCCTATCGCGCATGCGGCAGCAATCTGCTCTACCAAGGGGAACTGCGAGACGCCGAAGCCTATTTTCGACGCGGGCTAACGGTGACCTTGCCTTGGGTGCCAGAGGAAACTCTGTTGGAGCATGGCGAAGAACCCGAAATCATCAGCCGAACCTATCTGGCCTGGATTGCCGCTATTGATGGACGCATAGACGAAGCCCAAAGCGAAATTGAGGACGCCATCGCCGCATCAAGAGAGCTCGCCCTGCCTATTGTCACGGCGTTTCTGGGGTGCATTCAGGTTTGGGTTCTGTACCAAGAGCGCGATTATGAGAACGCCATCCATATCTGCGATGACTATATCGAACTATGCAAAGAGAATGGTTTTCCATTCTGGCTGTCCGCCTTCGAGATGGTCCGCGGCTGGGCCGGTGTCATGGCGGGTGAAGGGCGCAGTGCCGTCGAACGCGCCGTCAAAGGGCTGACGGCCTGGAAAGCCACCGGTGCGTCGCTGCATCTGTGCACGTGGAACGGCGTGCTGGGCAATGCCGCCCTGGCCTTTGGCGATCTGGAACTGGCCGAGACTGCAGCCCTGGAGGGGCTGGGTGCCAGCCAGCGGTTTGGCGACCGGTTTCTGTTGACCGATGTGCTGCTTGTCAAAGCCCAGGTCGAACACAAGCGCGGTAACACCAGCGCTGCCATCGCAACTCTGGAAGACTGCCTGCAACTGGCCACGCAACAGGGTGTGCGCATGATGCAAAGCAAGGCCATGCGGCTGATCGCGGGGTTTTCCACTGACCCTGAAAAGCAAGAGAGGATGCTGGCGAAATCCGAAGAGATTGATCAGCAATTATCTCGGGATGCACAGCATTTTCGGCCCGGCCAGGCCGAAAAACCATCCGCCCAAACGCGGGCATAGCAAGCATTCCTTAAGGGCCGCGCCCCCTGCCCCCGCGCGCAAACCGAAATCACCCGCATCGGGGCGCTTGGCTGTTGCAGGCACGCAGCACGCCCATAACCAAGGCTAAGAGCGTCTATCAGGTGATCTTCTAGAGCCAATTCTGCGTCGTTTTACGAATGCCAAATTGACTAGGCCAACATGTGCGGCTACGGTTTATATGCAGATACATATAAAAACAGATCAGATTTATGACCATAGGGTATCCTGCATAAAGGGAGAAAAATGATGAAGATCAATACATTGCTAAGCGCTGCCGTTCTGGCTGGTGCCTCAATCGGCTCAAGCGTCATGGCCGAGGAAGTAACGCTTCGCGGCGTCTCTGCCTTCAATCTGGGCACGACATTCAGCCGGGAATTCAACTCCTTCGTGGAGTGGGTCAATGAAAACGGTAAGGGTTTGGTGCAGATCCAGATCGTCGGTGGCCCCGAAGCGGTGCCGCCTTTCGAGCTTGGCAATGCTGTGCAATCGGGTGTCGTGGACATCGCAAACAACACGTCTGCATTTTACCCCAATCTTGTTCCGACCGGTGATGCGATACACCTTGCTGAGAACACGGTTCAGGAACAACGCGCGAATGGCTGCTATGACGTCATTGACCGCATCCACCAAGAGCAGATGAATGTGAAATATCTGGCCCATGCGGGCGACGGAATGGGCTTTCATCTGTATCTGACCAAGCCGATTGACGGCCCCGACCTGACCGGCCTGACAATTCGAACAACGCCGGTCTATCAGGCAATGTTTTCTGCTCTGGGGGCCAACCTGGTCAGGACCGCACCCGGCGAGGTGTATAGCGCGTTGGAGCGCGGGGCGATTGACGGCTACGGCTGGCCGTCTCAAGGGGTTCTTGACCTTGGTTGGGATGAGCAGACGAAATATCGCGTTGATCCAAGCTTTTACAACGTTGATGTGAACCTGCTGGTCAATTTGGATGTCTGGAACGGCCTTTCGGATGCGCAACGCGCCAAGCTTGAGGAAGGTGCCGCATGGATGGAGTCGCTGAACGCCAATAATGCCGAAATCAATTTGGTGGAATATGCGAAACAGGCAGATGCCGGCATTGAGACGATCACATTCGAAGGGGCCGATGCCGAAAAATGGCTGAACACCGCACGTGATGCGGGCTGGGCTGCGGTGGAGGCTGTGGATGCGCCGCTTGCCAAAGAACTCAGAGCCTGTCTGACCAAGTAAGGAAATGGTGGGTCAGATTTTCGATAAGGTGCTCTGGATGCTTGCCGCTCTGTCGGCGGGCATCCTGGGTGCGATCTCGGTGGTCATTGCGATCAATGTTGCACTGCGCAACCTGGGGCTGCCGATAATCTACGGCGCTCTCGACGCGATCCAATACGCGTTGATGATTGCCACCTTCATGGGCGCACCTTGGGTCCTGGCGATGGGGGGACATGTAAAAGTTGACCTCCTTACGTCGTCTCTGCCGACAAGAGGGCAAGTCGCATTGGGCCGCGTTACCAGTCTTTTGGGGGCGAGCACTGCTGCAGTTTTGGGTTGGTATGGCATGCAAGCGGCCATTGCATCCGCAGCGCGCGGATCGACGATCCGCACATCCTTTGTTATCCCGGAATGGTGGATGTTGGCATTTGTGCCGATCTCACTGACCCTGTGTATGATTGTTTTCTTGCGCAAAACGTTTCGACCAGATGCGCCGGGCCAAGTGGCGGGCGGGTTGTAGAGAAATGGATTGGGCACTCATTCTGGTTCTGATGCTGGGTGGATTGGCCGTGCTTTTGCTGATGGGCATGCCTGTTGCTTTCGCATTCATCACGGTCACCACAGTCGGTGCCTATCATGTGCTGGGCGGGGAACGCGGCATCCTTCAGCTTGCGCGAAATTCGGCGCAATCGGTTGCGAACTTCCAACTTGCGCCTATTCCCTTATTCATACTGATGGGGGAAATCCTCTTTCAGACCGGTGTTGCGCATCGCGCGATAGATGCCATTGAACGAGTTGTCACGCGCATCCCGGGGCGCATGTCTGTGGTTACCATTTTCGGAGGCACGATTTTTGCCGCATTGTCCGGGTCAACGGTTGCAAATACCGCGATGCTGGGCAGTACGCTGCTGCCAGGCATGTTGAAACGGGGGTATCATCCATCCATGGCGATGGGGCCGATCATGGCATCCGGCGCGATTGCAATGTTGATCCCGCCTTCTGCACTTGCTGTTTTGGTTGGTTCATTGGCGGGGATTTCCATCGCTGGTCTGCTGATTGCCGGCGTGATCCCTGCGCTGCTGCTGGCGATTTTGTTTGTCGTCTACGTCGTGGGCCGCAGCATCCTGGACCCTTCGGTCGCGCCCCCCGAGGTGTTGGAGCAGATGAGCCTTAAGGAACGCTGGACACCCTTTGTGATCTACGTTTTGCCGCTGTCGGTGCTTTTCCTTGTGGTTATCGGGTCCTTGCTGCTGGGCATCGCGACCCCCACGGAAAGTGCCGCCTTGGGCAGTCTGACGGCCGTTGCCATTGGCGCGGCTTACCGCTCGCTGAGTTGGGCCAAGCTCGGTCGCGCATTGATGGAAACGCTCAAACTGTCCGTCATGATCTTGTTCATCATCGCTGCCAGTCAAACCTTTGCGCAGGTTCTTTCGTTTTCTGGTGCGACCAATGGGCTGATCAATGCGATCAACAGTTTTGATCCTACCCCCCTGATGGTTCTTTTGGGCATGATCGCAATACTGTTGTTTCTTGGGTGTTTCATTGACCAGGTGTCCATGCTGATGGTCACCGTCCCGGTTTTCGTGCCGTTGGCGCAGGCAATGCAGATCAATGAACTGATCCTGGGCGTGGTCTATCTGCTCACAATGGAGATCGGACTGCTGACACCACCCTTCGGGCTGTTGCTGTTCGTGATGCGCGGTGTCGCACCGCCTGAAATTCGGATGCGCGATATCTATGCTGCCGTGACGCCATTCCTGCTGATCAAATTCTTCGTCCTTGGATTGGTGGTCTGGCTGCCTGCTTTGGGTACCTGGCTGCCGGGATTGATGGGGCGCTGATATATGGGCCTGCCGGCCGCTGAAACATGGGTGTTTTGGGATGTGGTTTTTCCTGAGCCATCCAACGGCCCGTCTGATTTTCACAGACGGCTTTCACAGGTATCCTGCCGCAACGCGATCTGACCCCTTTTGCGCCTAACCGGGCTGCGCTGCACATTGTCTATCGCCCCGCCTCTGCGGAATGATAGGATTAGCTTCTGACACTGGTGAAACGAAGTGCTAGGCTGGTGCCGATTGGTCGGGAAACAGAGTGATGAAAGATATTGCGACATGGCTGGCGGCAGTCGATCTGGAGAAACTGCTACCCTTGTTCGAGGAACAGGAAATTGACCTCGCAACTGTTCGTGAACTTACCGAAGAAGACATGCGCGAGCTGGGTCTGCCCATGGGCCCTCGCAAGAAATTGGCAAAGGCCATCGCGGCACTGAATGCCGCCCCCCCTGCGGCCACTGGCGATGCTGAGGAAAAACTGGACATCGCTACTGCTGCAAAGGGACAAAGCAGGCAGGTGACCATTCTCTTTTCCGATCTGTCAGGATTTACAAATCTATCTGCCGAAATCGGCGCAGAAGAGACGCATTCACTGCTGCAGGCCTTTTTCGAAGTTGCCGATGATATCGTGCGCCAGCACGGTGGTGTGGTGGACAAACATATCGGCGACAGCGTCATGGCGGTATTTGGCGTCCCGGTGGCCTATGGAAATGAGGCCCAAAGAGCGATGAATGCCGCCCTTGCCATCCAGGCCGCCATGCCGGAAATCAGCGCAAATGTCGGGCGGAGCGTGCAGGTTCATATCGGGCTGGCCAGCGGAAGGGTCGTGGCTGACCGCGTGGGGTCTGACGAGAAATTCACCGTCATTGGCGACTCTGTCAATCTCGCGGCGCGTCTGACCGACCGGGCCGGTGCCGGACAGACAATTGTTTCTGAAAACGTGCGATCATCTCTGCCCCTCGATGTCCAGATCGGAGAGGAACTGACCTTTAGCCTGAAAGGCTTTGATAGACCGGTGTCCGCCTATCTGCTGGCCGAGCAGCAAGAGCTGCCGCAAAATACCGCCCAGCTGACGCCGATCATTGGCCGCTCCAAGGAAATAGCGCAATTCCGGTTTGTCCTGTCCGAATGTCTGGGGTCCGGAATTGGCCAATTCGTCTATGTGCGCGGGGAGGCCGGAATAGGAAAAACCCGCCTGCTCAAAGAATTTGAGCGCCTGGCAACCCAGGAGAATGTCGATTGCCACAGGGCATTGGTTCTCGATTTCGGGGCCGCACACAGGCAGGATGCCATCCGCGCCCTTGTAAGAAGCCTGATCGGGATCAGGGTGAATGCAGAAAAGAACGAACGCCTTGCCGCAGCAGAAAAACTTGCCGGATCTGGGGTTCTGAGCGACAGCGAGCGAGTCCACCTCAACAGTATTTTGGGATTACCACAGCCAGAGGATCTGATTGCCTTGCATGACGCGATGGCGGCGGACATGCGCGCTGACGGGCAGCGGCAGATCTTCTTCAGCCTGATCGAAAAGGCAGCTGCCCTGCGTCCGCTGTTGCTGATCATAGAAGACATTCACTGGGCCACTGCGCAGACCCTGTCGACCATTGCCGAAACCGTGCGCCGCATCGGGGATGCCAAGGTCATTGTTCTTGTGACCACACGGATCGAAGAGGACCCGATGGGGCAGCTTCACCGACAGGGCCTTGGGGCGACATCGCTGACAACATTGGACCTGCGCCCGCTGCGCCCCGAAGAGGCGCTGGCGCTTGCTTCGGCATTTCCCGACCCCATGAGTGACCTTACAAGGCTCTGCATCGAACGGTCTGCCGGAAACCCCCTGTTCCTCGAACAATTGCTGCGCAATGCAACGGCAACTGGGTTCAATGCAGTGCCGGACACGGTCCAAAGCCTTGTTCAGGCAAGCCTCGACAGCCTTGGCCCCAGAGACCGCGAGGCGCTGGAAGCGGCCGCGATTATCGGACAACGCTTTCATCCCGATAGTGTTTGCAAGATTATCCATGCGAACGATTATGATTTTTCCGAACTGATCGTCAGGCGTCTGATCCAGCTGGAAGGCGATCTGTACCTCTTTTCTCATGCGCTGGTGCGTGACGGTGTCTATGCGTCCATTCTGGGGTCGCGACGCCGGGAATTGCATGCAATTGCAGCAGAGTTTCTTGGCCAGTCGGATCTGTCCCTTCGTGCACAGCATCTGGAACAGGCGCAAAGCCCCGATGCCGCAAAGGCCTATCTGGACGCGGCCAATGCAGCCGCAGAAGAACAGGACGAAGAGTTCGCTCTTGAACTTTGTGCCAAGGGCGAAAGCCTGTCAGGCCAGGACGATATCCTTCTGGAGCTGCTCTTTCTCAAGGGCAGGATATTGCTGACATTGGGCCGAACCCGCGACTCGATTGATGCCTTCAGCCAGGCAAAGGAACTATCGGTCTCACAGGATGACCAGTGCCGTTCGCTGATTGGCATGGCCGAGGGCCTGCGTGTCGCCAACCGAAATGAAGAGACCATTGAAAAGCTGGAACTGGCAGAAGCCATGTCTGCCAGTATGCCTGCCTCTGAACGGGCCCGCATCTTTCATCTGCGCGGAAGCGTCCTGTTTACCCAAGGAGACCGCGAAGGCTGTATTGCATCGCATAACACCTCGCTGGAACTCGCCAAACTGGCCGGGGATCCGGCATCACAAGCAATGGCACTGAGCGGAATTGGTGACGCCTCTTACCTGCAGGGTCTCATGATCAATGCCCGGGACAGATTTGATGAATGCGTAACCCTTTGCAAAGAACATGATCTGGGCCGCATCGAAGTCGCAAACCGGCACATGGTCGGATGGTCACGGGTCCATCAGCTTGAATTTCGAGAAGCGCTTGAGGATGCGCGCACCAATGCGGGACTGGCAAATCGGGTTGCAAATCGTCGCGCCGAAGTTCTGAGCCTTCAACTGATATCCTACACCAGTTTAAAGCTGGGCGAGTATCACGAGGCCGAGAAGGCCGCAAAAGCCACGGTCCTGCTTGCTGATCAGATTGACGCTGTTGTGTTCTCAATCACGGGGCTGACAATATTGGCGCAGGCGCAATTGGCTTTGGCCCGCCCAAACGATGCCAGGGACAGCATTTCCAAGGCCCTGGAAAAACTCAAGGGCACAGGCAGAAATTTCGTCGGTCCTTACACCCTTGCAGTGGCGGCAAGCCTTGCGACAGATCCGGCAATGCGACGCGATTATCTGCAGGACGGCCTGGCGGCACTGGAGGATGGTGTCATTCATAATCACACGTGGTTCTGCGATGTCATATCAAACATTGAGTTTGAAGATGGTCACTGGCCTGCCCTGCTGGAACATGCCGACAGGGTCGAAGCAGCCTTCAGGAAACAGCCGCAGGCGCATAGTGCATTTATTGCAGGTCGTGCGCGCGCCTTGGCCAGATTTGGGCTGGGACAATTCAGCCCAGCATTGCAAGAAGAGATAAGACACCTCATTTCGGTCGGTGAAAAGGTCGGCCTGCAACCAGACACGCGCATCCTTTCTCAATGCCTTCAGAAAATGTCTGTCGGATAACAGCGATGCACCAGATGCGCTGTGATTGATTGGGCCAGACTTTTCAACGGGCAAACCGTGATTGACATGGCGACGCTGCAATCGGTGACGTTTGATCGCCACGACACCCCGGCAGCCGTCCGCGCCACGAAAAGGCATGGTTGGTTCTGGACGCAGAATTCAGGTGACATCACCAAGCGGTGCAACCGTCTGATCCTGATCAGGCCGGGACAGGATGCCCCCTGCATCAAGAAACAAACAGAACAAATCGAACGCTACCCAAGGTGCTGATCTGCCGGTTCTAGACCGCGTTATTCTCTGCCGCCACTTTGGCCCATGCCCGCTTTATCGAGGCAACCAATACCTCGACATCTGCCTTGGACGTCTGGTGCCCAATGACCGAGACGCGGATAATCGGGCCACCGCGCCAATCCCCATGCGATGGATAGACAAGGCCCTCTTGGTGGATCGCATCAAGCACGGCCGGGGTCAAAACATCGCGCGCGGCTCCCGCGCCGCAATGGAATGCGACCTGGTTGCAGGCGACATCGTTCAAAACCGTCAGTCCGGGAATATTCGAAAGTTCCGCAGCGACCCATTGTGCCAATTCGCAATGCCGCGCGACCATCTCTCTGACGCCCCGTTTTCCCATCGTCTTGAGGATCGCGTAACTAGGAATGCCGCGGGCGCGTCGGGACAGTTCTGGCACGGTATCGCCCATGTCCTGTACCGCACCGGCACCTGGCAGATAGGCCGCTTTGGCCGACATTGCCGTCACCAGTGGTTCACGGTCACGGGTGATGACCATGCCTGCGTCATAAGGGGCATTCAGCCATTTGTGCAGATCAACAGCCCAACTGTCTGCGTCTTCGACACCTGTCAGCCGGTGGGATAACTCTGGCACCGCATTGACCCAAAGGCCAAAGGCACCGTCAACATGGACCCAGGCCTGTTTTTTGCGCGCGATGGGGATGATCTCGGCAAAGGGATCATACCCGCCGGAGTTGATATGCCCGGCCTGAAGAATAACCAGAATCGGGCCGTTCAGGTCCTTTATCGTTTCGCGGAAATCATCGGTGCGCATACGTCCCTGATCATCCGTCCGCACCCTATGGACACGTTCGGCCCCCAACCCCGCATAGCGCAAGGCTGCGGCCGTCGCTGAATGAGCCTCGGCACCGATCACAACTTGAATTTCCGGTGCGCCAAACAGGCCTTGGGCCTCAACATCCCAATTACTGCGCCGCAAAAGCGCATTGCGCGCGGCCATGACAGCCGCCGTATTTCCCAAGGTTGCCCCGGTGACAATGCCAACACCACATTCAGCAGGAAGGCCCAACAAATCAATGACCCATGTGCAGACCGCATTTTCCATCACAACCGAAGTGGGCGTCGCGGCCGCATAGGCAGAGTTTTGCCCCCAAGCAGAGCACAGGATATCGGCGGCCAAACCGACCGGATGAGACGCCCCAACAACATAGCCGAAAAAGCGCGGTGAAACAAAATGCATCAAGCCTGCGTCGCCGTCAGCAACGATGGTGTCGATGACGGCTGCTGCGTCCTGTCCCATCTCATTGAGTGTGCCACCCAGCAGCCTTGTTGCTTCCGCTGCGTCTATCTTTGGCAGGATTTTTTGATCCGAAACATTTTGCCGATAAGAGATCGAATGCTCAACGGCCCGCATGATCGCTGCGGTTTCGCCCTTGCTTAAACCCACCTTGAAAACTCCTAAAAAATCCTGCTGGGATAGTATTGCATCCGCATCGGTCAATTAGACAGTTTTTTATGCCCCAATGTTTGAACGGGGGGGCAGCAGACCGGCGACAGGGCCCCAAGGGCGCAGCCGATTGGTTGGGGCACCTGCCCCGGTCCTCTTTGGCAAAGCTTTACAGATGACTTTGTGGTCTCATCAGCCCCACAAAAAACAAGGACCGGTCAGCGGAAAACCACAGCAAAGCCGCATCACAGTTTGCTTTCCAGCCGTTCAACCTGCCGCTTTACGCGGGCTGCTTCTTGGCTGTGAACTGCTCTGCCGGTTCATATTTACGCACGCACAGACGCAGCAGCGGCGGCACGGTCAGCAATGTCAGGAAGGCCGACATCGACAAGCCACCCACAACCACAGCGCCCAAACCCCGGTAAAGTTCTGACCCTTCGCCGGGAAATATGATCAGTGGCAGCATGCCCATCACGCTGGTGAGGGTGGACATAAAGATCGGCCTGATCCGGTTACGCGTCGCCTCTTCTATCGCGTCAACGGGATCCATGCCGTCATAGCGCAGGTGATAGAGCGTCTGGTGCACGATCAAGATCGCATTATTCACCACGATCCCCACAAGGATCACAAAGCCCAGTAGCGTTAGCATATCCAGCGGTTGGGTTTGATAGGTGTTCAGCAAGGCCAAGCCCCCAACACCCCCTGCAGCCGCGACCGGCACAGAGATCAAGATCACCAGCGGCAAGACAAAGCTTTCGAACAAGATGGCCATGACCAGGAATACAATCACCAAGGCGACCGCCAGATTGATCTGGATCGCCCCCCAGGTCTGGCTGAGCTGATCAGCCGTCCCTGACACGCTGAGACGAATGTCGCCCGGTATGCCCTGCTGGACCAGCACGTCCACAACGTCACGCTGCAGCAGTTCAACGGCTTGTTCCAACGGCAAGCTGTCCGCTGGACGCACCTCAAGGGTCACGGTGCGCAGGCGGTCGCGGTGGCGGATTTCTGTCGGGCCCGCCGTCAGAACCACATCCGCCAAGGCAGATACCGGCATGATCTGCCCGCTGGGCGTCACGACCGGATAGCTGCCCACGTCCTGCGTGCGGACCGCATCACTGACCGAAGGGTCCCCCTTCAGCACCAGATCCACCCGTTCCGCCCCCACGGTGACCTCGGCGACACGAAGCCCATCATTGAAGGCATCCACCGTGGCGGCCAGCCCTGAACTGTCCAGCCCCGCATCAGCAAGGCGCAGCCGGTCAGGGATCAGCCGCACTTCAGGCGCACCCAGCTCAAGCCCCGGGATCGGCCTGAACTGATGCCCCTCAGAGCGCGGCAATATCCCTGAGACGATACCGGCCGCGCGCCCCGCCACGCTCAAGATTTCCTCAAGGTCCTGGCCAGAGACGTTCAACTCAATCGTGCGCCCGCCGCCCACACCGCGCCCGAACAGCGACGGCTGCGTCATGAAGCCAAAGGTGCCGGGTTCGGCAAAAATCGGACGGCTGAGCACCGGGATCAATTCTGCGGCGCGCTGGCCGTCAACCGCCCCTGCCCCGACAAAGGAATTGCCTGGCGTGGCCACGAAAAAGAAGTTGGCGATGGTGGGCGTGCCGTCCTCGGTCTGGGTGGCGGGTGCCGCTTCCCACAAAGGTTGTGCGACCGTTTCAATCCGCTGGGCGATCGACTGGGTGGTTTCAAGGTTATAGCCCGGCGGGGGAATGATCAGGCCAAAGACCAGATTGCGGTTGCCTTCGGGCAGATATTCCAACCTGGGCAAAAAGGCATAGCTGGCCACGCCGGCACCGCCCGCAATCGCCAGAACCATGATGATCCCGATCGTGCGAAAACGTACCGTCAACCGCACATAGGCCATCACCATCGCACGAAAACCGGATGCAATATGATCAAGACCCCAGATCCGGACCGGCTTTTGGTCCCCCTCGCGCAGCATTCTGCTGGCCAGTGCCGGGATCACCGTGACCGCCACCACCAGCGACAGCAGCACCGAGACCGAAATCGCCACCGCGATGTCACGGAACAATTGCCCCGCCTCAAGCTGCATGATCAGGATCGGCACAAAGACAAGGACAGTGGTCAAGGCAGAGACCAGGATCGCGCCCCAGACCTGGCTTGCACCCAAATATGCCGCTTCGCGGCGCGAATGCCCCTGTTCGCGCAATCGAAAGATATTTTCCAAAACAACGATGGCCGCATCAACAATCATGCCCACCGCAAATGCGATGCCAGCCAGCGAGATCACATTGAGCGTCCGCCCGGTAAACGCCATGACCACAAAGGTCGCCACGATCGACACAGGGATCGAGAGAGATACCACCAACGTCGCCCTGGGACTGCGCAGAAACAGCATCAGGACAAGGGCCGCCAATATGCCGCCGATCCAGATGTTCTGCGTCACCAGGTTGATAGCACCGTCAATATAGATCGTCTCGTCATAGACTTGCTGCAGATCAAGGCCGGCATCCGCGATGGGTCCTGCGCTCAGCTCTGCCAGAACCGTCCGCAATTCCTCCATGACATTGATCACATTGGCCCCTGAATCGCGCACCACATTGAACGCAAGGCCCGGCTGTCCCTTGTAGCGCAAACGGCTGGTGGGTTCCTTGTAAGCGAACCCAACGTCGGCCACATCGCCCACGCGCACGCGTCCGATGCCACCGGTTGCGGCCCCTGATCTAAGGACAACATTGCGGATCGCTTCTTCGGTGTTCAAATTCCCTTCGGTGCGCACCACATAACGGCGCTTGCCCTCGTCCACATCCCCTGCAGAAATAGAGATGTTTTCGGTCCGCAAGATGCGCACCACCTCCGGCACGGTCAACCCGTAGCGGGACAGTCGGCGCGGGTCGACCACCACCTGCAGTTCGCGGGTGACGCCGCCAAAGACGTTCACCGCTGACACGCCCTCAATCCGTTCGACGCGATCCTTGATCACATCCTCGACAAAATCGCCGTAGGTCGGCATTTCGCGGTTGTTGCCGTCCTTGGCAGTCAGCAGCACCCATGCAATCGGGCTGTCATCCGATCCCGAGGTGTTCAGCGACGGTTCATCGGCCTCTGCGGGATATCCGCTGACCCGGTCCAGTCGGTTGGACACCAACAGCAAGGATTGGCTCATATTCGTTCCAACAACGAATTCCAGCGTCACCTCTGCCTGTCCCGTGCGGGATCTGGAGGTCATGATCTCAAGTCCCTCAAGCCCCCGCAGCGCTTCTTCCTGGGGGTTCACGATCTCACGTTCGATTTCAGACGGGGCCGCACCGGGCCAATTTGTTTCGATCACCACGATCGGCTTGCGCACGTCGGGTGCCAGCTGAATGGGAATCCGCGACAGGGCGATGATGCCAAACAGCATCGCCATCAAAACAGCTGCAACAACAGCAACGGGGCGGTCAATGGCGTAGCGGATCACGTCCATCAGTTGGTTTCCACAACAGAGGCGGCGATGTCTTGTCCCGGCCGCAGACGTTCATTGCCGCGCACAACCACAAGGTCGCCTTCCTGCAGCCCGTCCAACACCTCATAGCGGTCGCCCAAGGGCACACCAAGCGTTACGGGCCGCGGTTGCGCCTTGTCCTGCTCGGCCACAAAGACCGACCAGCCGCCGCGGGCCTGCACCAAGGCATCCTTTGGTACCGACAGCACGTCACGCGCGGCACCGACCGGAACCTGCACCGTCAGGGACTGGCCCACCGCGACATTGGGCAATGCCCCAAGGCCCGGCGCGGCAAAGCGGACCGATCTGGTTCGGGTAGAGGTGTCTTCCAAAGGCAGGATCGCCCGCAGCGTGAGGCTGAGTTCCGCCCCGGTTTCCGTGACGGCCTGCATCTGCTGGCCCTGCTCCAGATAGGCAACATAGCGGGCCGGAACCCCTGCCGTGACCTCAAAAGCGTCGGTGTCCAACAACCGTACAACCGGCGTTCCGGCCTGAATGAATGCACCCGGAATGGTATCGACCTCGATCACCACGCCGGAAAAGGGGGCGGTGATGCTGCTGCGTTCCAGCTGGTATCTGGTTTCAGCCAGCCGCGATTCGCTGCTTTTCTCTCTGGCCTGCGCCTCGGCCAGTTGCGACCGCGCCTCAAGCATGTCTGCCTGTGCATCATCAAACCGCCCCTCGCTAAAGGAGCTGGAGCCGCGCAGGGCCTGAATGCGTGCAAGCGCCGTGTTCGTGCGGTTTACGCGTACACGCGCGGTGGCGATGCCGGCCTCGGCCTCTGCCAGTTGCGCCTCGGATTGTGAAACAAGGATCGCCAGCAATTCACGGTTCAGTTCAACTAGCAGGTCACCCTCGTTCACATATGTCCCGGCAAGCACATGAACTTGTTCAACATTTCCCGCCACCCGGCTTGCTACCGCGCCATCGCGTGCTGTGACCACCTGTGCGAAAACCGGCACCGTTTCGGATAGGGTGCGTATCTCAACCGTTGCGACACCGACGGCGGTCGCACGTCCCTGTGCATCAGCACGCTGTGCAGATACCATCTGGACGGCGACAAGAAGGCTCAACAAAACAGCGGGCAGACGCATTTTCAAACTCCAGTAGGATCATAGACAAGTAGCGCGAAATCAGTCTCGTCAACTTGTGGCACGCGGCGGTGTCAGGGACCAGTCAGCCCATCCTTGTTCAATCACAATCACATTCGCAATCGTCCAATCGAAACCGCAGTGGTGTCCGCTACTCAGCCGCCCGAACGGACAGCAGCCCATGGCGGTCCAATAGAGCCATCACATCGACCCTCGCCCGCAGCCGCGCGGCCAACAGGAACACGCCGCCAAATTTGCGCTGCAGCAACAGCACGTCAATCGGCAGGGGCGGCGGCAGGAACCCGCTTTCGGCCAACGCCATGCCCCGGGCCTGCATCTGTCGGGACAGCTCTTTGTCACTGAAATCAACCACCGGGCCAGATGCCAGCGCGCCAAAGACCATGCGTATCATGTCCAGGATCTGCGCCTTGTGCCCTGCTGACGTATCTGTCCCGACAAACCCGATCTGCTGCGCCACAGCCATCAAGGCCCCGCCGTCATCGGCCAGACCGGCCTGCACCATCTGGCGATATTGCCCGGCAATCACCGGATCAATGTCGCGCGTCGCGCCAAAGTCCAGCAGAACGATACGCCCTGTGTCACGGTCGTAAAGATAATTGGCGAAATTCGGGTCCGTCTGCATCAGGCCAAAGGTGAACAGCTCTTTCAGGGTCAAGTCGATCAGTTGGGTCGCAATCCGGTCACGGACCTCTTGGGGCTCTTGCGCCGCCGCTTCGATCGGCACGCCCGCGACATGGGTCATGGCCAGAATTTCACCAGTGCTCCAATCGCTGTGCATTTGCGGCACCAGAAACCGCGGATCATCTGCCAACAGCTGCCCAAAACGGACCAGTTGCGCACCCTCGCGGGCGTAATCTGTTTCCTGATGCAGCTGTTTGCGTGCTTCTTCCAGGTAGGGCTGCAGATCGAACCCCTTGGGCAGCAAGCCTGACATGCGCATCAGGACACCCACATTGGCCACATCGCTGTCGATACTCTTGGCGACGCCGGGATATTGCACCTTGATGGCCAGATCGCGACCATCCTTTAGCTGAACCCGGTGCACCTGCCCGATGGAGGCCGCAGCAATCGGGCGCACATCAAACTTGGAAAACGCGCCCAGCCAATTGGCGGGCCATTGCGCGTTCAGCACCTTTTTCAGCTGCGCAGGCGGCATGTAATGCGCGTCATCGCGCAACCGCGCCATGATCTGTGCCAATTCGGGCGGCAGCATGTCGCCTGTGTCCATCGACACCAATTGCCCGATCTTCATCGCCGCCCCGCGCATTTTGGCCAATTGATCCGCCACCCGGCTGATATTGGTGGGCGTCAACAACAGATCGCGCATGGAGGGCCGCTGCCCCCGGCCCCATTGGGACAATCCGTTAAAGGCCATGCTGCCAGCCACCCCGGCGGTCATTGACCCCAGTTGACCCAAACGCGCCAGACGTTTTGCAGGCACCGGCAGCGGGCGTGCGTGATGTGTATCGTTGCTCATCCCAGGGATGTAGCTGTAGGTAGCCCCGTGGCAACGGCAGGCTGCGAAATTCGGCCCCTGCTGTGCTGCCAAGACCGCCGAACACCCCTTTGGCATGGCACGACACCCTTGCCGTATGACACGGTACCATCAGCACCTCAGTTTACGCTATGAACCCAGACCGATTGATTGCTAGGTTGCCAACCAAGCAACCGAACCGGAACCAGGAGAGACCGCATGAAGAAACGTCAAATTCGCCAAGACGGCAAAATGGTCTCCGAGGTTGGGCTGGGCTGTTGGAGCTTTGGCGGCTCCTATGGCCCCACCACCGAGGCTGAGGCACATAATACATTGTCAGCCGCCCTTGATCACGGGGTGGATTTTCTCGACACCGCGAATGTCTACGGCATGGGCGTCTCAGAAAGCATCATCGGCTCGTTTCTGAAAGGCGACCAAAACCGTTTCACGATTGCCACCAAGGGAGCGATCTGGCGGGACCCCGAAACCGGCAAACGCGGCTTTAACAACCGGGCCGATTACCTGCGCGGCGAATTGGAGGCCTCTCTATCAAGGCTGGGGCTGGAGCATGTGGACCTGTATTATATCCACCGGCGCGACCAAAGCGTGGCGATCGAAGACCTGATGGAGACCCTTTTGGCGTTCAAAGCCGAAGGCAAGATCGGCGGCATCGGTTTTTCCGAGATTTCACCCGCAACCTTGCGACGGGCCATGGCTGTCGGGCCTGTGGATGCCGTGCAAAGTGAATATTCCCTTTGGACCCGTCAGCCCGAGCTTGGCATGATACAGACCTGCAAAGAGTTGGGTGTCGCCTTTGTGCCCTTCTCACCGCTTGGGCGCGGGATGTTTGCATCCCGGCCACCAGACCCCAGCACGTTCGAACCCGGCCATTTCCGCAAGGGAACGCCCCGGTTTTCAGAGCCGAACTTCAGCTACAATGTGCAAAAGGTGCAAGGTTTCAAGGCTTTGGCAGAGCGTCTGGGCACAACCCCTATCGCGCTGGCCATCGCATGGTGCCTGGCACGCGATACGCATCTTATTCCGATCCCGGGCACGCGGACCGCTGCGCATTTGCGCGACTGTCTGGCCGGCAGCCCCTTTGAAATGACCCAAGACATCATGACCATGATCGAAGACGTCTTGCCCGTCGGATGGGCCCATGGCGACAGATATACCCACGACCAATGGGTCGGTGTCGAAGGCTACTGCTGAACAAGAACGCACAGGCGCACCACCGCCTGCCTCGCGGATGGCCCGCGACTTTGCCCGCCGGCGATGATAGAATGCGCACATCGCCACCAATCTAGATGGACCGCTTATGTCGCCGCTGCAACCCGCAACCCTTTGCCATGGCTTTATCACTGGCCTGTTCGTCTGCACGGCTGCGCTTTGCGCGGGCCAAACAGCACAGGCGCAGATGACGCAGCACACGATGCATGCGCATGGCAACCATAATGAAATGACCATGCCGGGACTGCGCGGGCTGAATGCAACGCCCGAAGAAAGTGCCGAAATGGCGGTGATGTTCCGCCATTTTCAGACCTTGGCGCGTGAGGTGACCAATCTGCCCGACGGGATCAGGACCGTGACCACCTCTTCTGACCCAGATGTCGCAGAAGCGCTGGTCAGCCATGTCATTGGAATGATTGACCGGGTAGAAACGGGCGATGACCCAAAGGTGTTTATCCAAAGCCCGACGCTGGATATCTTTTTCCTGCGGGGCAAAGAGATCACAACCCAGATCGATGTGATCGACGGCGGCGTTATCGTCATCCAGACCTCGGACAATCCCGACCTTGTCGCAGCCCTGCACACGCATGCCGCCGAAGTCACCGATATGGCCGCGCGCGGGATGCAGGCCGTCCATGAAAAGATGATGAAAGCGATGGGCAATTAACGACCCTTTGCGCAGCTGCGATGCAGCCCCGCCCAGCCAATAGCGTTACCTAAAAACGCTTTATCGCCCGCGCCTCAGGCTTGGTGCTGCTTTTTCACGTAGGCCATGATGTCTGCCCGAACGGACATCTCGCCTCTTTCTCGGGCGGCTTCGATCACGTCGCGGACATCATCCAGATTACAGCGCCGCAGAAGGCTTTTCACCGGACCGATGGAGGCCGGGCGCATCGACAATGTGCGAAATCCAATCGCGGCAAAGCAAAGCGCCTCTACCGGCCGTCCCGCGTCCTCGCCGCAGAATGAGACGGGCGTATCGGTTTCGCGGCACCGCTCCACGATGTTTTGCAGAAAACTCAGGAAGCTGACGTTCAGGGTGTCATAACGGCGGCGCACCCTTTCGTTTTCCCGATCAGCCGCAAAAAAGAACTGTTTCAGGTCGTTGCCACCGATGGACAGAAAATCCACCTCTTCAAAGAATTTCTTTGGCGCAAAGGCAAGGCTGGGGGTCTCAAGCATCGCGCCCACCTCAATGGAGGCAGGCAGCACATGACCCAGACGCTCTTCGCGCGCCAGGGTCTTGTCGACCTCGTTTCGCGCGGCACGATATTCCTCGAATTGTGCCACAAAGGGGAACATGACCGTCAGCGGCCTGCCATTGGCGGCCCGCATCAGCGCCTGCAATTGCATTCGCATGACGCCCGGCTTGTCCAGACCGACCCGGATCGCCCGCCAGCCCATGGCGGGGTTCGGCTCATCATTGGGCTTCATGTAGGGCAATACTTTGTCCGACCCGATGTCGAGCGTGCGAAAGGCCACGCGCTTGCCGCCCGCTGCATCCAACACGCGCGCATAAAGCGCCGAAAGTTCCGACCGGCGCGGCATCTGGCTGCGGACCAGGAACTGCAATTCCGTGCGGAACAGGCCCACGCCCTCTGCCCCCGAACTGACCAGCGACGGCAAATCGGCCATCAGACCCGCATTCATATGCAGCGCAATGGTCGCCCCACAGCGCGCCTGCGCGGGCAGATCAAGGATCGAACGATAGCGTTCCTGCGCTGCGGCCTGCATTGCGATCTTGTCTCGAAATGCCGATGCAACCGTATCTTCGGGACGCAGATGGACCACGCCCTGCTCCCCGTCGACCATGATGTAATCGCCATTCAGCGCATCATTGGTAATCTTGCTGGCATGAACCACCAAGGGAATCGCCAGCGCCCGCGCGACGATCGCCGCATGCGACCCGACAGAGCCGCCCTCCAGCACGATGCCTTTCAACTTGCGCCCATATTCCAGCAGTTCGGCAGGCCCGATGTTGCGGGCCACAAGGATCGGATCACTAGGCATTTCAGCGCCGGTATCAGCGCCCTGCCCGGTCAGGATGCGCAGCAACCGGTTTGACAGATCGTCCAGATCGCTCAGCCGTTCGCGCAGATAGGCATCGGTGGATTGCCCCATCCGCGACCGCGCCAGCGATTGTTCCTTTTCGACCGCCGCTTCGGCCGACAGGCCGCTGTGAATATCCTCGACCATGCGCCGCATCCAGCCTTTGGAATTGGCAAACATCCGGTAGGCTTCGAAAACCTGCTTTTGCTCCTTGTCGCCGGACGCCATAGACAGCATCTGATCCACACTGACCCGCAACTGGTCAACCGCATGGGTCAGCCGTTCCTCTTCGCGGACCGGATCATCGGCAATGGGATTGGAGACGACAACCCGCGGTTCATGCAGCCAGACATGGCCTTCGGCCACGCCTTCTTGCCCCACGGTCCCGCGCAGCAGCACCGGCTGGGAATGGCGCGCGGACATGGCAGCGCCTTCGCCAACGAATGCGCCCAGCTCCGTCATCTCTGCCAGGACCATCGCCACAACTTCCAGCGCATAGACCTCATCTGCGGAAAACTCGCGCGCTGTCTTGGATTGGACAACCAGAACGCCCAATGTCTCGCCGATCCGCTGAACCGGAATGCCCAAAAAGCTCGAGTAAATCTCTTCGCCGGTTTCCGGCATGAACCGGAACCCCGGGGCCTGTGGCGCATTTGGCGTATTGATCGCCGTCTTGCGCTTTGCCACGCGCCCCACCAGACCTTCGCCCAGTTTCATGCGCGTTTCATGGACAGCCTGTTTGTTCAGACCCTCCGTCGCGCAAAGTTCAAGCGTGTCCTCATCACGGAACAGATAGATGGAACAGACCTCGCAGCCCATGGAATTTGCGATCAGATGAGTGATCTTGTCCAGGCGCGCCTGCCCCGCAACATCCCCCGCCATTGCATCACGGAGCCGTCCGAGCAGCTTGCGGCTCTCTGTCTCTGTACGCTCTGCCATTCTGGCATGTCCCTTCGGTGAACCACCAACAGCTTACAACACAGGAAAAGGAAAAGCGAAACGCCTGATTTCACAAAGCGGCCCCTGATTGCCGTCAAAGCGGCTCATGCAGGCTTTCGCAGGCCCGTCATCACATCTCTTGACCACGCAGGCTGGCCAGGTCCAGACGCAAAAACCCCTTGGTTTTCGGACAGCGCGCGCAACTCAAATCACGACCGGGTCAAACCGATGCCCAGACACTGCCTTGCTCAGGCTGTCTTACTCGGGCCGTCTTGCTCAGACCGTCTTGCTCAGGCCGCCTTGTCCAATTCAAAGGCATCATGCAGCGCCTGCACGGCCAATTCCATGTATTTGCGATCAATCAGCACAGAGATCTTGATCTCTGATGTGGTGATGACCTGAATGTTGATGCCCTCATTGGACAGCACCTGGAACATCTTCGCGGCCACGCCCGTATGGCTGCGCATGCCGATCCCCACGACAGAGACCTTCGCGACATTCGTATCGGCCAGCATCTCCGAAAAATTGATCACACCATCGGCCAATGCGTCTGACATGGCTTTTTCGGCACGTTTCACCTGGTCCACCGGACAGGACCAGGTCATATCCGTGCGCCCTTCTTCAGAAATATTCTGCACGATCATATCCACATTCACCCCCGCCTCAGAGAGCGCAGTAAAGATCGTGGCGGCAATGCCCGGACGGTCCGCAACCGACACAAGGGTCATCTTGGCCTCATCACGGCTGAACGCCACACCGGCGACTACATTGCTTTCCATGATTTCCTCCTCATCACAGACGAGCGTGCCAGCATCGTCTGATTGTTCCTCAAAACTCGACAGCACCCGCAGCTTGACCTTATAGCGCATGGCCAGCTCAACAGAGCGTGTCTGCAAGACTTTCGCGCCCAGCGACGCCAGCTCCAGCATCTCTTCAAAAGCGATCTTATCCAGCTTGCGCGCCTTGGCTTCAACCCTGGGGTCGGTGGTATAGACACCATCGACATCGGTATAGATATCACAACGCTCGGCCTCAAAGGCTGCGGCAAAGGCCACGGCAGTCGTGTCCGACCCGCCCCGGCCCAGCGTGGTAATCCGGCCCTCGGGGCTGACACCCTGGAACCCGGCAACAACCGCCACCTTCATCCCTTCGGCGAATTTGGCCATGATGTTGGCGGGTGGAATTTCCTCGATCCGTGCGGCCGAATGCGCCGACGTCGTCCGGACCGGCACCTGCCATCCCTGCCAAGACCGCGCCGGGATATCCATCTCCTGCAAGGTCAGGGCCATCAGCCCAGCCGTGACATTCTCACCCGATGACACGACCGCATCATATTCGCGCGCATCATGCAGCGGCGAGGTTTCATTCACCCAGCCCACGAGCTCATTGGTCTTGCCCGACATGGCCGAAACAATCACAATCACATCATAGCCCTTGGCCACCTCAACGCCCACGCGTTTGGCGGCCCGCCGGATACGGTCCAATGTGGCCACGGAGGTGCCACCAAACTTCATCACCAGAACTGGCATAATCCCTCGCCTCTGTTCGTCCCGCGCCCTTTACGCGAGCGAAAGGTCAAGGGCAAGCATGCTCCTCTTTTTGGCCAAAATACCTCGGAGTGTGAGGCAGCGCCTCACCGAATTTGGTCCATCCAAATTCAGCAACGCTCCACAGGCCAGAAAAGCTCAATATGGATGCGCGCGACCGTCCCAGGTCTCGAAACATCCCGTGGTCTCGAGGTTCAGCGCATCAAAACGCGCGATCAACCCTTCCACAGCTTCACCGGTGCTCAGTTCCGCCGCACCGCCGCCCATGTCCGTCTGGACCCAGCCTGGATGATAGATGCCAACAGCAATCCCCTCTGGCCTGAGGTCTTTCGCCAGGTTGCGGCCCAAATTCAGCGCGGCCGCCTTGGAGGCGCGGTAGATATAGCTGCCGCCCGGGGCATGGGTGTCTGACGCCATCTGCGATGAGATGATGGCGATCTTCGCGCCGGGCGCGCGGCGCAGATGCGGCAAAAGCGCCTGAATGCTGAGGAAAACACCGGTCACATTGGTCGCGAATGTCTGCGCCCAAAGTGCGGCGTCATACCCTGTGTCCAGATCTGCCCCCTTGTCCAGATAGACACCGGCATTGCAGATCAACAGCTCAACGGGCACATCGCCCAGCGCCTTGGCCATGTCGCGGTGGCTGGCGGGCTGTGATACATCCAACTGGATCTGGGCGGTGGCCGACCGGCCCGTACCGATGACATCGCGGCCCAATTCGGCGTATCTTTCGGCTAGGCCCGCGCCGATGCCCCGGCTGGCCCCTGTAATCAAAATGGTCATGCTATCTCTTTCGTGATCAGGTCAGCTTCTGTTTGGGCCGAAACGGCAGCGGCATCAAGGGCACGCCCTCTTCGATCAATGCTTTTGCCTGATCCAGACGGGCCTCGCCGTAGATGGAGCGTTCGGGTTTCTCGCCCGCATGCATCGCGCGCGCTTCGGCGGCAAATCTGTCGCCCACGTAATCCGATGTCGATTCGACTTTCTGGCGCAGCTCGGACAGGGCCTTTTCCACCTCTGAACTGGGGTTTTGCAAAACCGGTTCAGGCAGTGATCCATCTTTAGCAGCGGCATTAACCCTCGGGGCCATCAACGCCTTGCTGATCTTGCCGCTGCCGCACAGGGCGCAAGAAAGATGGCCACCCCGCTCAAGCGCGTCATAGGCCTTTGCCGACTGGAACCAACTGTCCGTTCGGTGACCTTGATCACATTTCAATGTATATTGGATCATGGCTGCCTATCTGCCCAAAGAGATAACATCATCCCTTATGAAATGGGCCTGCGCGCGCGCAAGGTCAAGCCTCGGGCTTTTTCGACGTTGATTTTGGCTTGGGATCAAATGCGCGGATCAGGCGTGCCAGATCGGGCTCCGCGACCAGCCGCGCGGCCTTTTTGCGCGACACCCAGCGCCTGCGCCGCTGGCCGGCTTCGGGAAATTTCTTGGCCAGTGACTTCACCTCAACAGGATAGAGCATGGCAATACAGGCAAAATCATCGGCGTCCTCATGGCTTTTGCCATAGGCATAGACGCCCAGACAGACCTCCTTGGCTTTGCCGGTGACACCTGCTTCTTCCCAGGCCTCGATCAGTGCCGTTTGCGAAGGTGTCTTGCCATCGATCGGCCAGCCCTTTGGCATGATCCACCGCTTGGAGCGCCGCGAGGTGACCAGCAGGATTTGCACCTTGCCCTGCCGGATACGATAGCAAAGGGCCGCAAATTGCGTCCGAACCTCGCCCTTGCGGGCACCGTTGAGCGAAAGTGGGGGCTGCTTGATCATGGATCGCCTGTAGACCGGGCTGTTGGCCAAATCATGACGTGCAGATGCGCCAACTGCAAGGGCCGCTGCAGAGCATTGCGCTTGTACGGGAAAAACGCATCGCTAATAGTGCGGGGAATGACACGTTTTCTTGCGATTTTCATTTGGCTGCTGGCCCAGGTTCCTGCCGCCCTCTGGGCAGAGGGCCGGGTGAGCGTATTTGCGGCCGCCAGCCTGCGCGGCGCATTGGAAGACATCATTGCCGGCTATGACGGACAGGTAACACTGTCATTTGGTGGCTCTGGCACAATGGCACGCCAGATCGCGGCGGGTGCGCCTGCGGATGTTGTGGTGCTGGCCAGTCCGCTCTGGATGGAGTGGCTGGCATCCCAAGGGATCATTGACCGCAACGCGGCTGTCGCGGTTGCCGCAAACCGGCTTGTCCTGATCGGCCCCGCCACGGCACCCCCGATGCAGGACCTGTCACAGCTCATGGACCGCCTGAAAACCGGCAGGCTGGCCATGGGCCACCGCGATGCCGTGCCTGCGGGCGGCTATGCGCGCCAAGCGCTGGAAACCGCAGGCCTGTGGCGGGCCGTACAGAACCATCTGGCCGAAACCGACAATGTGCGCGCGGCCCTGGCCATGGTCGCACGCGGCCAGACGCCGCTTGGCATCGTCTATGCCACCGATGCGCAGGCAGAGCCGAGGGTCAAAGTCCTGCTCGATCTGCCACCAGAAGGGCATGATCCCATCCTCTATCCCGCCGCTGCCGTCACCCCGGCCGGACTGCCCTTTTTGCACCATCTTGCGGGCCCTGACGCGGCGGCCCTGTTTGCCGCGCATGGCTTTCAACCGGTGGTGCCATGAGCGCTGATGCCGCCGCATGGGAGGCTTTGCGCCTGTCGCTTTGGGTTGCCTGCTGGGCCACGTTACTGGCAGTGCCCTTTGCGCTGGCCGTGGCCTGGGTGCTGGCGCGACGGGATTTCTGGGGCAAGGGCCTCCTGAGTGCGGTGGTGCATCTGCCGCTGGTTTTGCCGCCGGTTGTCACCGGATATATGCTGCTTATCGCCTTTGGCCGCACCGCCCCCTTGGGCCGCGCATTGGAGAGCATCGGCATCACCCTGGCCTTTCACTGGAGCGGCGCAGTCCTGGCTGCAATCATCATGGGGTTCCCGCTGATGGTCCGGGCGATGCGACTGGCGATCGAGGCGGTTGATCCCAAGCTGGAAGAGGCCGCAGCCACCCTTGGTGCGTCAGATCTGTCGATATTTGGCCGGGTTACCCTGCCCTTGATCGCGCCGGGTATCCTTGCCGGGGCGGTGATGGGATTTGCCAAGGCGATGGGGGAATTCGGGGCGACGATCACCTTTGTCGCCAATATCCCTGGGCAGACACAAACCCTGCCCAGCGCCATCTGGGCCGCCTTGCAAATTCCGGGTGGTGAAAGCCAGGCCCTGGGCATGGTGGTGATGGCATCTGTCGCGGCACTTGGGGCGGTCCTGATCTCAGAGGCGCTGGCACGGCGGGTCGCGGCACGGATTGCGGGCACATGACGCTTGAGGTTCATATCGACCACCGTTTCGACGGTTTTGCGCTGGATCTGTCCTTTGCGGCCGGTGCGGGCATCACGGCGCTGTTTGGCCGTTCCGGTGCGGGCAAGACAACGGTGATCAATGCCGTTGCGGGATTGCTGAAACCCCAAGGGGGCAGGATCGTGCTGGGCGGCGAGACGCTGTTTGACAGTGCCTCGCGCCGCTTTGTGCCGCCTGCAGCGCGGCGTCTGGGTTATGTGTTTCAGGACGCGCGGCTTTTTCCACATCTGTCGGTCTCGGAAAATCTGACCTTTGGCGCGCGTTATGCCCCCGCAGGTGCCAAAGGGGCCGGTTTTGACGATGTTGTCGCGCTCTTGGGGCTGGAGGCGCTTTTGTCACGGGCACCCGGCACCCTGTCGGGGGGTGAAAAACAACGGGTCGCACTGGGGCGCGCCCTGCTGAGCAAGCCAAAGATGCTGTTGATGGACGAACCGCTGGCCAGCCTTGATGGCCCGCGCAAACAAGAAATCCTGCCCTATCTGGAGCGGCTGCGCGACGGCCCACTTGGTCTGCCGATCCTTTACGTGAGCCACGCGGTGGATGAGATCGCCCGTTTGGCAAATACACTGGTGCTGCTCAAGGACGGCAAGGTTCAGCAGGCAGGCCCGCTTTATGATGTGATGGCTAACCCTGCTGCCGTGCCCTTGCTGGGTGTCCGCGAAGCCGGGGCTGTGCTGGAGGCCGAAGTGCTGGCGCATGATCCAGATGGGCTGTCACGGCTTAAGATTTCTGCCGGAGTGCTGGCGCTGCCCGGTGTGCAGGCACCGGTTGGCGCAAAGGTTCGGCTGCGGGTACTGGCGCAGGACGTGATGCTGTCCCTGCGCCCCCCTGAGGGTCTGTCCGCGCTCAATGTGCTGCGTGTGACGATAGAGGGCATCCATCCAGGCGACGGACCGGGTGCCGCGATTGCCCTGCGCGCGGGCGGCGACACGATATTGGCACGGATCACCGCACGCGCCGTGACAGAGCTGGGGCTTGTCCCCGGCATGAGCTGCTATGCGATCCTCAAGGCGACCAGCGTGGCACCGGGAAACATCGGGCGGTAACCGCTAAGGTTTGACCAAGGGGCGTGCCATCCGGTCTTGAAGCTGCACCAAGAGCTCCTTGTGAGGGACATCGGCATCAACCGCGAGCTTGCGCAGCCCGAAATGCACATGTGCGATGTCTTCGTAATAGCTGGTATAGGCGTAATTCGTGGCCGCCCCCGCCACGGCCCCCAGTACAGGCACCGCCTGCGCCGCCAGCTTTTGGCCAAGCACCACGGCAAGTTTCGGGGCAACCTTGGCGATCACGGCCTGCATCGCTTTGCCAGACAGGGTCAGCCGGGCCGACAGAAAGCCCAGATCGGCCCCATCATCGCCGGACAGCGGACCTGCTGCGGCAAAGACCTGAACGCAGTCGAACTGCACGTTCTCGGCCGCCGCATCAAATCCGTGTTCCACTGCGACACCCTGAATAACGCGCAACAGCAAAGTGGTCGTGACCGGCAATTCGGCCAAGGCCGTGGGCAAACCGCCCGCGCCGCCAGCCGCACCCATTGCCGCGCTGACCGCCTGATTAAGCCAGCTTTTCTGATCCGGCACGACGGACCGGCTGGAATGCGCAGCCCGCATCGCCTGGTTCAGTGCCGCGACCGTGGCCGTCTCAAGATTCCGCCGCACTGTATCGGGCAGTTGATCCAGCAGGCTTTCGGCAGAGCCACCGATAAGGTTCAGCACGTTGATGCCAACACCTCCCGCGCTTTTGTAGCGGCGGGCGATCTTGTCCAATTCGGCATCGACATCGATGACCATCGGCACGGTGGTTTCAATCTGCATGGCCACTCCTTTGTCAGACCCTATGTGGGGATAGATCCGCGCGGTTCAATCCACCCAGCGCCGAACGTCACCCATGACATCATCCCACGCGCCCGGGCGCAGCGCGCGCCCCAGGACCCGTTCGGGGTTGGTGGGCGGCGGCATCACGACATGTTCGAGCAGCGTAAACCCAAACCGGTTGTAATAGGGCGCATCGCCCACCAGCATCACCCGGTCCCAACCCAGAGGCGCAGCCTCGCCCAGGCTTTTTTCTATCAAGGCACGGCCCAGCCCTTCGCCCTGGCGGGTGGGATGCACAGCCACCGGCCCCAGCAGCAACGCCTCTGCCTGACCGATGCGCACAGGCCAATAGCGGATGGCACCACCCAAAATACCATCGGCATCCCGCGCCACATGGCTCAACCCTTCGACGGAGGGGATACCATCGCGCAGCCGGTAGGACGACAAAGCCTCGCGTCCAGGCGCGAAACAAGTGTCATAAAGCGCCTCGACCTCCCAGTAATCAGCCTTGGTTTCAGGAGAAAGATTATACAAAGGCCGAACTTTCTGGTTAGCGGTGGAATCTGATCTATCATGAGCGTAGCAATGGGTGCAAACTAACAAAGGAATTTCGATGTTCTATCGTCCAGAAGAAGGCCACGGCCTACCACATAATCCATTCAACGCTGTTGTGACCCCCCGGCCGATCGGCTGGATTTCAACCCGCGACAAGGCGGGGCATGACAATTTGGCCCCCTATTCCTTTTTTAACGGTGTGGCCTATGTGCCGCCGCAGGTCATGTTTGCATCGACCGGCGTCAAGGACGACGTTGACGGCACCAAGGATTCGGTTGCCAATATCCGCGAAACCGGTGTGTTCTGTGTCAACATCGTTGAATACGCGGCACGCGATGCGATGAATGCATCCTCGGCGACGCTGCCCCATGATGTCGATGAATTCGGCCATGCCGGTGTCGAAAAAGCCGTGTGCGACGTGATCAACTGTGCCCGCGTCGCAAATGCCCCCGCCAGCCTTGAATGCCGGATGACCCAGATCGTCAAGATTGAGGGCGCGTCAAACTACGTGGTCTTTGGGGAAGTCGTAGGCGTACATCTGCGCGATGACTGCATGGTGGATGGCCGTTTTGACGTGACCAAATACCAGCCGCTCTCGCGTTTGGGCTATCGCGACTATTCGGTGGTGCGCGAAGTATTCGAGATCATTCGCCCCGACGATTGAGTGATCAATGCCCGCCCAGGACCCCGGTGCGGACAGAATAATCGACCGCCAATTGGTAATCGGGGTCATCGTCACTGTCGACCATCAGGTGGCCTGCCTTGGTCAGCAGGCGGTGGCAGTCGCGGCTCAGGTGGCGCAGCTCGATCCGCTTGGCCGCTTCCTCGTATTTGCCGGCAATCGCCTCGATTGCCTGCAATGCGGATTGGTCGACAACACGGCTGTCGGCGAAATCAACGATAACAAGAGACGGGTCATTCTGGACATCGAACAGTTCCGCAAAGCCGTCAGCTGAGCCAAAGAACAAGGGCCCCTGAACCTGATAGACCTTGGCCCCCTCGGGGGTCTCATAGGTCTTGGCATGGATGCGCCGCGCGTTGTTCCATGCATAGGCCAGGGCGGACACGATCACACCCACCACAACGGCCACGGCAAGGTCTTTGTAGACGGTCACGACCGTCACCAGAAGGATCACGAAAGCATCCGTCAGCGGCACCTTGCGCAGGATCGTCAAGGAATTCCAGGCAAAGGTGCCGATCACCACCATGAACATCACGCCCACCAATGCGGCCAGCGGGATCTGTTCAATCAGCGGTGCCCCCACAAGAATGAACAGCAACAAGAACACAGCCGCCGCAATGCCAGCCACACGGGTGCGGCCGCCTGATTTCACGTTGATCATCGACTGGCCGATCATCGCACAGCCGCCCATGCCGCCAAAGAAGCCGGTCAAGGTATTGGCCACGCCCTGCGCCACACATTCCTGGCTGGCCCCCCCACGGGTATTGGTCATGTCCCCCACCAGGTTCAGCGTCAGCAGGGATTCAATCAGGCCGATCGCGGCCAGGATCACCGCATAGGGCAGGATGATATAAAGCGTCTCAAGGTTGAAAGGGGCGAGGGCAGTCCCGTACAGCCCCAAACCGTCGCCAAAGGGGATATGCAGCATCGGCAGCCCGCCCTCGATCGAGGCCAGATCGCCGACGCGCGGCACCTCCATGCCGGTAAAGATCACAACCGCCGCCACGATACCGATGCCTGCAAGGGGTGCGGGAATAAACTTGGTGATGCGCGGCATGACCCAGATGATCGCCATGGTCGCCCCCACAAGGGCCAGCATCAGAAACAGCGGCTGGCCTGACAGCCATTCACCGCCGCCCATGCCGTGGCCCGTATCGACCATGGACCCCGGCACCTTGAACTGGCTCATCTGTGCCAGGAAAATGACGATCGCCAGCCCGTTCACAAAACCCAGCATCACCGGATGCGGCACCAGCCGAATGAACTTGCCCCACTGCATCACCCCGGCAAAGACCTGCAAAAGCCCCATCAGGATCACGGTGGCAAACAGATATTCAACGCCGTGCTGTGCGACCAAGGCCACCATCACGACCGCCAAAGCCCCCGTGGCACCCGAGATCATCCCCGGCCGCCCGCCGATCAAGGCCGTGATCAACCCAACCAGAAAGGCCGCGTAAAGCCCCACCAGCGGATGCACGCCCGCAACAAAGGCAAAAGCCACAGCCTCTGGCACCAGCGCCAGCGCCACGGTCAGGCCGGACAAAAGCTCAATCCGCAGACGCCCCACCGAAAAGCCATCCTGCGGCATCCACCGAAGATCGGTCACCTCAAGATTTTTGGAAAAGCTTCGAAACAGGGAACGCGCCATCAGGCTTCCTTCTTATACCGGAACGGGGGATTTCAGCCCTACAAGGCCATGTTTGGGCGGTCGCTATACCAGATCGGACCAAATGCCAAGGGTAGCACCGGGTCAGCCTGCCCTGACCGTCCTTGGCATTTGATGCCTCGACACGTCTTTTGCCCGAACCGCTACACTGACCGGTACCCAGGCATTTCCCCCAACCCGTGACAGCGCCAATCCTGCCTGATGCGAATTTCGGGGCTTTCCACGCTGGGCGGCGCGGGGCAGAATGCCCGGTGAAACAGACAGATGGGGCCTTTATGACAGCTACGAAAATCGCCGTGATCGGCGGGTCGGGGATCTATGACATCGACGGGTTGGAAGGGGCTGACTGGATCCAGGTCCAGACCCCCTGGGGCACACCGTCTGATGCGATCCTGACCGGGATATTGGACGGTATTGAAATGGCTTTTCTGCCCCGCCACGGACGCGGCCATGTGCATAGCCCTTCAACCGTTCCATACCGGGCCAATATTGACGCGCTCAAACGTCTGGGCTGCACCGATGTCATCTCCGTTTCGGCCTGCGGATCATTCCGCGAGGAAATGGCACCGGGTGATTTCGTCATCGTGGACCAATTCATCGACCGGACCTTTGCGCGGGAAAAATCATTCTTCGGGACCGGCTGTGTGGCGCATGTCAGCGTCGCCCACCCCACCTGCGACAGGCTGTCGGAC
>Ga0213868_10000572_pt1 | contig 34732 bp, 28 predicted proteins | sample PICome_9_FD_160087 | JGI IMG/M metagenome (GOLD analysis project Ga0213868, IMG submission 160087) | Coastal seawater microbial communities near Pivers Island, North Carolina, United States - PICO127 | ecosystem: Environmental > Aquatic > Marine > Coastal | place: USA: North Carolina...
TAACTGAATCAGAAAAAGGCATATTAACAACTGCTTTAGTAGTAACTTTTCCATAAGTTCCAATCTCAACGTCATAACTACCTTCGAATTCAGATGTTGGTCTTGCGGTGATTAAGTTAATCACGCCATTTGCAGCATTTCTTCCATAAAGAGTTCCTTGAGGGCCTTTTAGAACCTCAACTCTTTCTAAGTCCATGAATCCTGTATCTGCAACAACGCTGTCATTAACACTATGTCCGTTAATAGCAGTAACAACTGAAGCTATAACACCAGCTCCAATACCACCAGAACCAACTCCTCTAACAACCCATCCAGAACCAGAACCAATAACTTTTGCAGTTTCTAAACCTGGAGTAATTTCTGCAAGGTCAGAAACATCATAAACTTGGTTGTCTGCTAATGATTCAGCTGTAAGAGCTTCAATTGAGATAGCAAGATCTTGAACTGACTCTTCTTTCTTTGTAGCCGTTACAACAACTTCTTCAATTTCTTGTGAAGTTACAGAGAATGATAAGAATACTATACTTGATAGTACTGCGTTTTTTAGTAATACATTTAGTTTTGACATTAAAGTCCCCTATATAAAATCAATTAATATGCCTAGGTTAGGCTAGATGGAGTAGATATTGGATATAAATTGCATATAAATTTTATATATAAATTTAGAAGGTAAAATAAAGGCTGGTAAACCAGCCTTTAATTGATAATTTTATACTATTTAAAAATCAGTACCAAACATAATTCCCCATGTTCTAGGATCTGTATAAGTAGCAAATTGTGCTCCCCCTTGAAGCGCACTAGCAGCAGCCCAAGTACCTATAAAAACCTCATCACGAATATTCTTTACGTATAAAGAAGCGTACCAATCTTTTTCATTAGGCTGATATGTCACTTTTAAGTCTAAGAATTTATGTTCTGGCATTCTTGATCTGTCAGAATTAAATACATTTCCTTCTCTTTTACCTTGATACCTATAAGTCAACCTAGCAGTAGTTTTTCCTTTAGAGGAATTAAAGTCTTGATTTAATGAAACGCTATATGACTTTTCAGGAGATTGCGGTAACTGATTCCCTGAAACATCAACTGGTGTTCCTAAGCCTGCTTCAGGACATAAAACTCCGCCAAGAGGATTGAAAGCAACTGTACAAACATACCCAGCTGATTTGAATAGTGGGCCTTTATCGGTAAGAACATATCTAAGTACTCCTTGAGGATCAAGAGATATTGGAGCAGATAATATAGCGGTCATATTATTAATATTTACAGGAGAGATAAGAGAGAAATCTTTTATTTCAGTATCAACAAATAACCAACTAGCATCTAACCTAGTTGTTTCACTCAAGAAAAATACCATATTACCCTCAAACCCATCAATCTCAGCATCAACATTGTTATTAACAGAGCCAGCATTAACGATTGATGAAATAAGCATTCCATCAGTGCTATTGCTGAACATTGCTGCATTTAGGAGAAGCGCTCCATCAAGCAGGATGCTCTTTATGCCTAATTCTAAAACCCCTGTTTCTTCAGGATCGTAGGGATCTGGAGTACCAGTTTCATTTGGGTTATTCCCCCCTGCCTTTGTAGCAGTTGTATAGCTTCCATACACCATCACATCATCAGTAAGATCATGTTGTAAAGCTACTTTGTATGCCAGCGCATCATCTGCCTCGGTTACTTGAGTTGGATAAAAACCATATTCACCAGTTAATCTCTGTGACAGAGGATATTCATCACAGTTGAATACAGTTAAGCATGAAAAAATGCTGTCTTTAACTGAGTCATCGTTATATCTTAAACCCAGCGTGAGTTTTGTTATTTCAGATAAGTCATAATACATTTCACCAAATACCGCAAAGGACTTGGTATGAACATGATCATCATTTATAAAACCGCTTAGCTCAGTAGGAACTTCATATTTTGGTAATTGCATAAGCCCTGCAACACCTGTTGGACTTAATGAACCTGGTGCCCCTAAAACAAGAGCAGTAAAGAAATCAGTACCACCGTAACCAGTTAATGCACCTCCAAATAAAAGAGAATTATATGGATGTTGTGCAAATTTAGTAGTCATATTCCAGGCTGCTGTTTGAACTTGATAAACATTATGATTTTTGGCATCAAAAGTATACGCACCAAGTGTGTAATTGATCGGGCCATCAAAGTCTGAGATTATAGATATTTCAGCTTGTCGACCATACGTTTTAACAACAGCAAATTCATAGGTTCTATCTGAATCAACATTCTCACAAAAACCAGTTCCTCTATATCCACCAAAACATGCGTTCCATGATATTGGTCCCAGACCAAGTCCATTTGGAGGCGGCGGTGCTAAAAGTCCAGGAAATCCTCCACTTGCAACAGAGTAATCATTGTCATTCATATGATAATAATCTCTATGATTGTAGGAATATTTAACACTTAACATAAGACTATCTGAAAGCTCATGGTTTAGTTCAAGAGTAGTATGTTGAGAAGTCTGTTGATGGACAGGTTCTCTATTAAGATTAGCGTATCTAAAGCTATCTGGAGTTATAGAATTAGCATAAGAGTTTCTATCGGCAGTATAGTCAAGTGCAGCAACTAGATTAAATAATGCTGCTGTACTTCCCCTTGAATCAGAGGTCGCATTAGGTTGCCCTCTTGTGAGAGGATTACAACCAAATAATGGATGTGGGTCACAATATATAGTTCCAATATTTGTTCTATTATCATCACCTTCAAAATGTTCTGTTGTTAACTTTAAAGTTGTATTTTCACCAATATCCCAATCCAAGGAAAATCTTGCAGCCCAGGTATTTATATCGTTAAAGTCTTTACCCGTGTTGATATTGTGTGTAGTACCATCTCTTTTTTTTGAAACTATTGCCAATCTTGATCTAACAGAATCAGTTATTGGCATATTTATGTGTCCATTAAATTGGTTTGTTGAAAAATTTCCTAGCTCTATAGTATAAGAACCACCAAACTCTGATGTCGGTCTCGCGGTAATCATGTTAACTAATCCAGCAACTGCGTTTCTTCCAGTTTTAGTTCCCTGAGGACCCTTCAATACCTCTATCCTCTCTACATCAAAAAATCCAATGTCTGCAATGGATGATGAATTGTAATTATGTCCATTGGAGGCTGTTACGACTGCTCCAATAACTGCCGCACCAACACCATATGAACCAGTTCCTCTAATTGAGTAACTTGCACCAGATCCAATTCCTTTATCCATAATCAACCCTGGAACAACCTCAGCAAGATCGCTCATGTCTTCAATCATATTTTCTTGGATACTTTCTGCAGTAAAAGCTTCAACTGATAAAGCAATGTCTTGAATTGATTCCTCTTTCTTTGTAGCTGTTACAACAACCTCTTCAACTTCTTGAGAGATTAGATTGGATGAAAGTAAAAAAAGAAAACTGGTTGATATTAAAGTTAACTTAGAAAATTTGTTCATAATAGACCCCCCTAATTGGCATTATTAAACTAATTACTCTAAAAACTATATCATTAATTACAATATATATACATATATTTTAGATATATTAAATATGTTTATATAAAACATATTTATAAGTGCATATATTAAGTTGCTTTAATCACCTTTATGCCAAGGATGACATTTTGAAATTCTTTTAATTGCAAGAACACCACCTTTAAAAACTCCAAACTCCTCTATTGATTCAATTGCATATTGAGAACATGTTGGGGTAAACCTGCATGAAGGTGGGAATAATGGAGATATAAAATATCTATAGAATCTGATAGGTAGAATAAATATTTTTTTAATAATGCTAGCTATCAATTTGATGAGGATTAGAATTTTGATCAGATAATACTTTAAGTGCTTCATCGAAATCCATAGTTTCAGTTTTATCGCTTCCAATTCTTCTAATTGAAACTGTTTTAGATTCTTTTTCTCTTGCGCCAATCGCTATTATCACAGGAACCTTGGCAGCACTATGTTCTCTAACTTTATAACTAATTTTTTCATTTCTAAGATCTGAACAACACCTGATTCCAGCATTTTCTAGAGCATCAATTATTTCTTTTGCATAGTCATCTACATCAGAAATTATTGTTGCAACTGCAACCTGAATAGGGGCTAGCCAGAATGGCAGTTTGCCTGAATAGTTTTCTATCAACACTCCAATAAACCTTTCAAAAGAACCAAGAACAGCTCGATGAATCATAACAGGTATGTGTTTTTGACCATCTTCACCAACAAACTCAGCATCTAATCTATCTGGTAAATTAAAGTCTGCCTGAAAAGTTCCACATTGCCATTCCCTTCCAATAGCATCTGTCAAAACAAAGTCTAATTTAGGTCCATAAAATGCTCCATCACCCTCTTCAACTTTATATGGCAAATCAAGTTTCTTAATTGCCGACTCGAGCGCATTTTCTGCCTTATCCCATACTTCATCAGAACCAACTCTTGTCTCAGGACGAGTAGATAGTTTTATATCAAATTTATCAAAACCTAGATCTTTATAAATATCAGAAAGAAGTTCAATAAATAACTTTGTTTCAGATTCTATTTGTTCTTCAGTACAAAAAATATGGCCATCATCTTGAGTAAAACCTCTAACTCTCATCAAACCATGCATAGTCCCTGAGGCTTCATATCTATGACAAGATCCAAATTCTGCATATCTTAAAGGTAAATCTCTATAGGATTTCAAGCCTTGGTTATAAACTTGAACATGGCAAGGACAATTCATAGGTTTTAATGCATTGGTTCTCTTTTCGTTGGCATGTTCTTCATCTATTTCAGTTATAAACATATTTTCTCTATATTTATCCCAATGGCCTGAGGCCTCCCAAAGCTTTCTATCAACTACTTGAGGAGTATTAATCTCTTGATAATCATATTCTTGGAGTTTATTTCGAATAAAATCTTGAAGTAATCTATATATAGTCCATCCGTTAGGATGCCAAAAAACCATTCCAGGAGCTTCTTCTTGAAAGTGAAATAACTTCATTTCTTTTCCAAGCTTTCTGTGATCTCTTTTTTCAGCCTCTTCTATCGAATGTAAATGAGCGTTTAAATCTTTGTCGTTTTTCCATGCAGTTCCATAAATTCTTGTAAGCATTTTATTTTTGGAGTCCCCTTTCCAATATGCGCCTGCTAATTTTGTTAACTTGAAGGAGCCTATATGTTTTAAGCTTGGTAAATGAGGTCCTCTACATAAATCCACGAATTCCTTGTCGTCCTGATAATAAAGTTGGAAATTATCTACCTGATCAGATTCTTCAATAATAGATTCTTTATATGATTCCGCATTCTCTTTAAAAATATTGACTGCATCATCTCTAGAGTGAAGTGATTTTGTTATTGATGATTTTAAATCAATAATTTTTTTCATTTCTTTTTCTATTTTTGGAAGATCATCCGGCGAGATTGGTTTTTTAAACTCAAAGTCATAATAAAAGCCATCTGTTATTGTTGGACCAATAGCAAGCTTAGAATCAGGATATAAATTCTTAACTGCTCGGGCTAAAACTTGAGCAGTTAAAGTATGCCTCATAATTTCAAGACCTTCTGATGAATCAATAGTTATAATAGAAACTTCAGAGTCTTTATTGATAGGGTCTGATAGATCTTTTTGATCACCATTTACATTAACCGCAATGGCTGCCTTAGCTAAACCTGGGCCAATATCCATAGCTAGATCAAAACCTGTTGACCCTGTCTTCAGCTCTCTAACACTTCCATCTGGCAATGTAATATTCATATCGGTTATATTATATAGGTAAATAGAAAACTGTATTAGTTCATAATACTATTTCTTAAATTGAATAGAAGCTTCATATTGCCTTCTTAGTTAAATGGATATAACAGATCCCTCCTAAGGATTAGTTGCAGGTTCGATTCCTGCAGAGGGCGCCATAAAAAACCCTCTAAAAGAGGGTTTTATATCTAAAAAGTTTTTAGGGAACTAACCAGGTAGATGTAAAAGATTCATTCCAAGAATGTAATGCTCTTCTATGACCTGAACTTTTTAAATGAAGGAATTCAAGATTATTAAAAGAGAATTTAAGAACTGCAAAATTCATATAACCATCCTCAATGTTGCCATCTTTTAAGTCATATTCTTTTGGATCTGAAATTTCAAGTGTTGAACCGCCTTTAACTGAATAACATTTTTTTGATCTTGTTGTGGATCCTTCCCATGCAGCTTGTGTTATGTAATCGTTATAATGAACAGATATCGATCCCTGTAATTTGATTTGAATTTTTAAATTTGGATCATAGCCTAAGACGCTTGCTGAATTATTTTCACTATAGTGATCAATTTTTGCAGCTCTATAATCTGTATGAAATCTTATATACCTTTCTTTTAAATTAAACTCTCTAAGGACCATAACTCTTGTTGCTATTTGATTATTATCTATTGAGGATACTGCCAAGGTATGAAAAAGAGTTTTAGCATTTTCAACAGCATTGTTTAGAATTAAGTCTGCGCTTTCAAGGGTTTGAGAAATTTCGTTGTATTCATCAGGCAATTGAGCCTCTAAGCTATTTTGCATACTCATACTTTTAGGGTCCAGTCAGTTCCGGATTCAGTATCTTTAATTTCAATATTCATATCTAACAATTCCTGTCTTATTGAATCTGCTTTATCAAAATTTTTGTTCTTTTTTGCATCGAGTCTTTCTAAGATTAGAGCATCAATCATATTAGTATCTAAGCCCTCTTTGTCATGATTAAACCAGTCTAAATAGTCTTCTTGGCAAATACCCATAAGTTCATTAGCTAAAAGTAATTTAGATTTAAATTCTGGTAAATCCTTATCAGAAATGTTTTTAAATTCTTTGATCATTTTATTAAGATTTGCCAGCAAACCTGGGGTATTTAAATCATCTAAAAGAGGTGAAATGATACTCATTGAAGATTCATTTATTTCTGAGGGCTTTATATCTTTTAGATCAGATAATACTTTATATAACTTATCTAATAGTTTTTTTGCTTGATGAACAACTTTATCGTTCCAATCTAAAGCTTGTCTGTAATGGGAAGAAAGAAGTGACAATCGAATGACTTCGCCATGATTATCCTCTGTTAAATCTTTAACTAAAGAAATATTACCCAATGATTTGGACATTTTTTCACCATTAACCGTAACAAAACCATTATGCATCCAATAATTAACATAAGATTTTGGATCGCTTGTGCCTGCTGAAGAACAACAGCTTTGAGCAATTTCGTTTTCATGATGTGGAAAAGTTAAATCTCTACCCCCACCATGAATATCAAATGGGAGTCCCAGAGTTTTTTCTGACATTGCAGAGCATTCGGTATGCCAACCTGGCCTTCCATAGCCCCATGGTGAATTCCATCCTGGTTGTTCATCATTGCTTGGCTTCCATAAAATAAAATCAGCTGGATCTTTCTTAAATGGAGCAACTTCAACCCTACTTCCAGCAATTTGTTCATCACGATTTCTTTTAGAAAGCTTTCCATAATTCTCATATGAAGGAACATGAAATAAAACATGGCCATTTTTTTCATATGCATGATTTTTAGAAATAAGATCTTCGATAAGCTCTATCATTTCTGAAATGTATTCAGTTGCTTTGGGTTGGATGTCAGGAGCCTTTACTTGTAGCTTTGACATATCCTCATTGTAAATATCAGTATATTTTTGAGTTATTTCATTTATGGGAACATTGAGCTCATTAGCTGCATCAATTATCTTGTCATCGATATCGGTAATATTTGAAACATATGTAACCTTAGGGTACGCATACCTTAATACTCTTACAAAGGTATCAAATACAACTGCCATCCTTGCATTACCAACATGAGCATAATTGTATACCGTTGGGCCACAAGCATAAATCTTGATATGGTTGGGATCTAAAGGAGTAAAGTTTTCTTTTTTTCCAGAAAAAGTATTAAATATTTTTAAATCTTTCATGCTTTTTTACTTAGATCTAATACGTTCATCTCTCGCAGAGCATTTAATAATGGTAATAATGGCATGCCTCTTACAGTGTATGAAGAGCCATCAACTGAAGAGAATAAATTACACCCTAGAGATTCGAATTTATATGCGCCAGCAGCATTAACTGGGTTCTCTAATTCAACATAATTGATTATCTCTTCTTCAGAAAGATTATGCATTTTCATTGTGACAACTTCAGAATATTCCCATAATGATTTTCCATTCTTAAATAAGCATACCCCACTATGTTGAAAGTGAACTGTACCAGATAGTAATTTAAGATTTTCAATTGCTTTTTTGACCGAGCCAGGCTTATCAAAGACTTGTGAATCACAAACACACATCTGATCACCACCTATGACTACATGATTTGGATTCTCAATACTAACATTAATAGCTTTTGCACTAGCAAGCTTGATTACCTGTTGTTCGAATGGAAGTCCATGCATCTCTTTTTTTAATGCATCTTCATCGGTATCTGTTTTGATTATTTCAAAGCAGATTCCTGCCTCTTCAAGCATTTGCTTTCTGCTTTGAGAACCAGATGCCAATATTAATGGGATTTTTGGACTGATACTTGCAGAAAGTACCTTTTCCGAATTCATTTAGAATTTTTTTGGTGAGTTTATTAAACTAATAAATTCTTCTCTTGCTTTATTATCTTCTCTAAAAATACCAAGCATTCTTGATGTTATGGTACTAGATTCAGTCTTGTGAATTCCTCTAGTGCTCATGCATCCGTGGCCTGCATCTATAACAACAGCAACACCTTTTGGTTGAAGAACATCATTAATAGTATCAGCTATTTGTGCGGTCATAGTTTCCTGGGTTTGAAGCCTTTTACCAAAAGCATCTACAAGCCTGGCAAGTTTACTAATACCAACAACTCTATTATTAGGAATATAGCCAACGTGAGCTACCCCAATGATTGGAACCATATGATGCTCACAATGAGATTCAACTCTTATATCACGGACAATAACAGCATCATCATACCCCTCTACTTCCTCGAAAGTTTTGTTTAAAATTTCAACCGGGTCATCGTGATAGCCTGAGAAAAATTCTTTATAAGCTTTAGCAACTCTCTTAGGAGTTTCTATTAGACCTTCTCTGTCTGGATCATCACCAGCCCATAGAATTAGTTTTCTTACTGCATCTAAAACTTCAACTTCACTTGGTTTGTTACTCATTATGTTTCCTGTAAATATAGGATTATTTTATATGATAATTAATAAATTTAAAAAATATTTAATAAAAAAGGGAGCTTTAATTGCTCCCTATCATGAGTATAACTAAATTAAACTAAATCTGTAATAACTTTAAGAGCTATTGCTAAAACAAAAGATGAGATAATTACAGCTCTAACAGAAGTTATAGCAGGTAACATTTTACCCCATATAGCATTTGCCTCAATTGCAAAAATAATTGCTAAACCTACTATTAGACTTGTGCTGCTCCACTCAGGATGAATTATCAAACCTGTTGGGTCTTGTCCGTGGGCTGAGTAAACCATATACATCAACATAGGAACTGAAAATAGCGTATTAGTTCTCGATGCTAAACCAGCTTTAGCTCCAGCTGCAGCTGCATCACCCTCTTTCATACCCAATACAATTTTCTGGTTTCTCCAAATGATTCCCCAAACATTAAGCATCATTAATGTACCCATTGTGGCACCAAGTATAATTTCAGTTCCAATCCTTACACTAATCTGATGAAGAAGAATCACCCCAGTAAGGAAAGTAAATAACGCTGCCCATCTAAACCACCATAAAGCATTAGGTGCTAATTTTTTAAATACATCTGCCTTTGCATCTGGATCTGCAACTTTTACGTATTCACCTTGGATAAAATTGAAATAGTAAAGTAATCCTATCCATGCAATACCAAAAAGAATATGAAAAGCTCTGAAGAAAGATTGGTCAGTTAAAATATCCATGTTGCTCCTTATTAAATGTGCTTAGGGTATAGTAAATTAATTCTGTATGTAAATCTAATAAAAATGGGGCTTAAAGCCCCATTTTTAATTGTATAAAGTTCAAGAATTACATCATTCCGCCCATACCACCCATTCCACCCATATCAGGCATTGGAGGCATTGGAGCGTCATCTTTAGGAATATCTGTAACCATAGCTTCTGTTGTAATCATCATTCCAGCCACAGATCCCGCTGCTTGAATTGCAGTCCTAGTTACTTTAGCAGGATCAAGAATACCCATTTCAATCATATCTCCGTATTCACCAGATGATGCATTAAATCCATAAGAACCTTTACCTTCTCTGACATTAGCTAAAATAACAGATGATTCTTCACCAGCATTCGAGACGATTTGTCTTAAAGGAGCTTCAAATGCTTTCCTAGCTATATTGACACCAACATTTTGATCGTCATTATCACCAGCAACCTTTTCAACTGCTTCTAAACATCTTATTAAAGCTGAGCCTCCTCCAGGAACAACTCCCTCTTCAACAGCTGCTCTTGTTGAATGAAGCGCATCTTCAACTCTTGCTTTTTTCTCTTTCATCTCTACTTCAGATCCAGCACCAACTTTAATGACGGCAACGCCACCAGCAAGTTTTGCAACTCTTTCTTGAAGTTTTTCTTTATCGTAATCTGATGACGTATCTTCGATTTGAGCTCTAATTTGATTTACTCTAGCAGCAATGTCTTTCTCATCACCAGCACCATCAATTACAGTAGCATTATCTTTATTAAGAACTACTCTTTTTGCAGTTCCAAGATCTTCAACGGTAGCGCCTTCTAATGAAAGACCAACTTCTTCAGAAATAACTGTTCCGCCAGTAAGGATAGCTATATCTTCAAGCATTGCTTTTCTTCTATCACCAAATCCAGGAGCCTTGCATGCAGCTGCCTTTACAATACCTCTAAGGTTATTTACAACTAGAGTAGCTAGCGCTTCTCCCTCAATATCCTCTGCAATTATTAGAAGAGGCTTTCCAGCTTTAGCAACTGATTCTAGTAATGGTAACAAGTCTCTAATATTTGAAATTTTCTTATCAAATAATAAGATAAGTGGACTTTCAAGCTCTACAGTCATACTGTCTTGATTAGTAACAAAATAAGGAGATAAGTAACCCCTATCAAATTGCATACCCTCAACAACATCAAGTTCATTTTCAATACCGCTTCCCTCTTCAACAGTTATAACGCCTTCTTTGCCTACCTTTTCCATAGCTTCAGCAATAATTTCACCAACAGCTTGATCACCGTTAGCAGATATAGTTCCAACTTGAGCAATAGCTTTGCTATCTGCACAAGGAACACTTAGGCCTTTTACATGCTCAACAGCTGCACTTACTGCCTTGTCTATACCTCTTTTAAGATCCATTGGGTTCATACCAGCAGCAACAGCTTTATTGCCTTCATTCACAATTGATTGTGCAAGAACTGTTGCAGTAGTTGTTCCATCTCCTGCCTCATCATTAGTTTGAGAAGCTACTTGCTTAATCATTTGAGCACCCATGTTTTCAAATTTATTTTCTAGCTCAATTTCTTTAGCTACTGAAACTCCATCCTTAGTCACAGTTGGTGCGCCAAAAGATTTATCTAAAACAACATTTCTTCCTTTAGGTCCTAAAGTTACTTTAACTGCGTCTGCAAGAATATTTACACCATCTAACATATGGCCTCTTGCAATATCTCCAAATTTTACATCTTTAGCTGACATTTTTTTCTCCCTTTTTAATTAATATAGTTTTATTCAATAACACCGAAAATATCACTCTCACTCATGATCAGATAATCTTCGCCATCAAGTTTTACTTCATTTCCTGCATACTGCCCAAAGATAACAGTATCACCTGCTTTAACATTCATTGAGGCAATCTCCCCTGAATCAGTTTTTTTACCTGGACCAACAGAAATAACTTCACCTTGTGATGGTTTTTCTTTAGCAGAGCCTGAAAGTATAATACCTCCAGATGATGTTTCCTCTTCTTCAGTTCTCTTAACTAGAACTTTGTCATGTAAAGGTCTTAGTTTCATTTTTATCTCCTATTTAATAATTCCATGAATTTTATGTTAGTTTTCTAACTTAAACACTAGTTATGGTCTAAAAAAGAGAAATCAATAGCCTAAATGCTTTTTTTATTAAAAATAACCAACGCCAATAGAATACCGATCAAGTTTGCAATCAAATCAGGTATTTCAAAAAAACGATATGGGTGATAAAAATGAATAATCTCAATAACTAGTCCGAATGAAAATATCATTCCAAGTAGCAGTAATTTAGATATATCGAAGTAACAGTTAAGACCAATAAATGAGAGATATAAAAAAATTAAAGCATGAATCATTTTATCAGTTAAGAAAGAAAGTGCGGCAATATTTGGTATGGATGATGCAGGTACAGCACTAAAATACATTACTAATAACAAAGAAAGAAAAAAATTAATTCTATATAGTTTTTTCATGCTTTGTTAAAAAATTTCTATATGACACCAATAGCATTATAGAAGGAATAGTTAGAATAGATGTGGTTATATAAAAACCCATCCACCCATTTTCAAAACCAAAGATTTCTTGAAGGTGGTTAGCCCACACTCCTGATAATCCCTTGAGTGCAAATCCTGGTCCTGCCATAAATCCAGTTAATAGTGCATATTGAAATCCTGTATATTTTTTAGAAACAAGACTTGTTAAAAAAGCAATATTAACAGTTCCAACAATTCCTGCAGCCAAGCTGTCCATTGCTACAATTGTTGCTAAAGAAGTAATACTTTTTTCTGTTACTGCAACATACGCAAATAAAATATTTGTTAGCATTACAAGACATGCTCCAAGAAGAAGTGATTTATAAATTTTTATTTTCTTAATGAGAAGGCCGCCAATAAAAATACCAAATATGGATGCAAAAAGTGCAATTACTTTAACAACTGCACCTATTTCAGTCAGCGTAAAACCCATATCTATGTAGAAAGGTGTAGCCATGGGACCCATGACTATATCTGTAAGTCTGTATGTAGCTATAATTAATAAAATTATAGATGCCATAAACATACCGAAACGAGAAAAAAAATCTTTTAAGGGCTCAACAATAGAATTTATAAAATTTAATTTACCTAGTTCTTTATTTTTCTCTTCTTTGGAAAATATAACGCCTAGCAAACCGAGACACATCAAACCTGCCATTAATTTAAAAGTCATAGACCAGCCATTGATATCGGCAAAAATTAAAGCTATTGATGTTGCTGCAATAATTGCTAGTCTATAACCCAATTGATAAGAGGCTGCTAAATTTCCTTGATCACTAATATGCGCATACTCTATTCTGAAAGCATCTATTGCAATATCCTGAATTGACCCTGCAAAAGCAATTGTTGCTCCAACAATGCAGAATAAAATAAAGTTTTCAATAGGATCTATATTAGATATAAACAATAAACTTAAAAAAATAAGAATCTGCATGAAAGCTATCCAACTTTTTCTGTGTCCATATTGAGCTAAAAAAGGTATTGAAAACCTATCAACTAATGGCGCCCATGCAAACTTAAAAGTATATGTAAAAGTAATCCAAGTAAAAAAACCAATATAACTTAAGTCAACATTTACATCCCTTAACCATGCTGTTGAGGTGCTTATTAAAAGGATATATGGCAAACCGGAACCGAAGCCTAAAAAAAGCATAACGAACATTTTTTTATAGTTATACATTAGTTAAATATCTATCCCAGTCAAACAATACTCCTGGATCAGTTTTTCTTTCTGGTGCAATGTCTGAGTGCCCTTTTATATTATCTTTAGTTATTAAATCATACTCTGCGATTAATAATGAGGTTATTAAAGAGAGTTGCTCATATTGAATATCCTCAAAGATATCGTCGTCACTGCCTTCTAATTCAATGCCTATTGAAAAATTATTACAGTCATTTTTGCCCTTATATGATGATACTCCGGCATGCCATGCACGCTTATTAAATGGAACAAATTGTATAACTTCCCCATTCCTTTTGATAAGGACGTGAGCAGATACTTTCATACCATCTATGTTTTTATAAAAATTATGTGAAGAAAAATCTAACTCATTTAGAAAAAATCTTTCTATGTGATCTGTATTATATTTCTTTGGTGGCAAGCTTATTGAATGAATTACCAGCAAACTTATATCTTCATCAATTGGCCTATCATTGAAATTGGGCGACTCTAAGAAATTTATGTCCTGGAGTCTATGGTTTTTAATTTTCATCTATCTTAATAAAGGCGGTAATTTAAAAAATATGCTCTCTTTATCTTCACCATTTTCATTAATTATTGCGCCGGTATGCTTTTTGAGTGCCTTGGCTATTTCTTGAACTCTTTCTTCTGGCGCAGATGCTCCAGCTGTAATTGAGATAGTCTTGCAACCATCTAATTCAGATAAATTAAGCTCTTCGAATTCATCTATTAAAATTGACTTACATCCACATTTTTCTGATAGTTCTTTTAGTCTATTAGAGTTTGAGCTATTTACAGACCCAACTACAATCATATAGTCAGACTCTAGTGCCAATTGCTTCACTGCATCTTGTCTGTTCTGTGTTGCGTAGCAAATATCATCATTCTTTGGAACTTTGATATCTGGGAATCTTCTTTTTAGAATGTTAATAATAGACTTTGTATCATCAACACTCAAAGTAGTTTGTGTTACTAGTGCTAATTCACTAGGTTTTGAAACCTCGATTTCAGCTGCCTCTTTGTCATCCTGTACTAAATATATATTGCTGAAATTGGTGTTGATGTGTCTTCCCATTGTGCCTTCAACTTCTGGATGACCCTCATGACCTATCAAGATAATATCTTTTTGTGATCTTGCATGTCTAATTACTTCCATATGAACCTTAGTTACAAGAGGACATGTGGCATCAAAGTATTGTAGATTTCTTGCTTTAGTATTTTCTTCAACCTCATTTGAAACGCCATGAGCACTAAAAACTACCAAAGAGTTATCAGGGATTTCATTAATTTCTTCAACAAAAATTGCTCCTCTACTTTTTAAATCTTCTACAACAAATTTGTTATGCACTACCTCATGTTTTACATAAACAGGACTGCCATATATTTCTAGAGCCCTATTTACAATATCAATAGCTCTGTCTACACCTGCACAGAATCCTCTAGGATTAGCTAATTTAATTTCCTTAACTTTTACTGACATAATCTCTTTTGAATAATTCTAGATAAATTAGGAGAATTGCTCCAATACTAATGAATGCATCAGCAGGGTTAAAAATAAAAAAAGAAAATTTATTAACATTTAAATGTAAAAAATCAGTAACGTAACCGTCAGGAATTCTATCTAATATATTACCTAAAGCTCCTCCTATTATCATAGATAAAGCAAACTTTTTTGAGCTATCGTCCTCTTTTTTATGAAGTATGAAAATATAAATGACGATACCAATACCAAGAATAGTTAATAAGTTTGATAATGATCTTTGATCAAAATCTAAAAATCCAAAGGCAATACCAGAATTAAATGTTAAATAAAGGTCTATAAAAGGTATGAAGCTTTTTGATTCAAATTCATTTAGGAAAGTTAATGCAAATTGTTTTGCTGAAATATCCAATAGTAAAAAAATTATAATGTATAGATAATATTTATTTTTAAACAAAATATCTTACTTCCCCGCTTGAATTTATGTTCTCTTCGCATCGTAAACATATTTCTGGATGAGATTTACTTTGTCCAACCGAACTATCTCTATGCCAACATCTTGTACATTTTTCATCATCAATGTTCTCAATAGAAATTTCTAATGTTTTTCCGGGTTTGACAGATGCTTTTGAGGATATAAAAACAAAATGAAGTTCATCGCCTAGCTTATCAAGAATAATTTTATCTTTCTTATCTGCAGAAATAATGACGTTAGCATCCAAAGATCCTTTCAGCTTATTTTCATTTCTTAAACTTTCAATCGATTGATTTACTAAATCTTTAATTTCAAAAATTCTTTTCCAATCATCGCTCCCAATTGTCTGAGATTGATCTAGGGTTTCTTGCATATAGGCAGTTAGAAATACCGAATCTCCTTGATTTTTTAAACTCTCATGGGTCTGCCATAGTTCTTCTGCAGTAAAAGATAAAATAGGAGAAATTAACCTAACCATAATATTTAAGACAGAATCTAGACTGGTTTGGCATGACTTTCTTGCCAGTGAATCACTTTTACATGTGTAAAGACGATCTTTTACTATATCTAGATATATTCCGCCCAACTCATTCACGCAGAAATTATGAATTCTTTGAACGACATTATGATAAGAGTATGCTTCATAAAAATTAATAACATCCTCTTCAAGTTTTTGAGCTTCTAAAATAATCCATTTATCAAGCTCAATTTGTTCATCAAATTTAATTTTTTCAGTCTCATTGAAATCATTTAAATTACCAAGAATAAATCTAAATGTATTTCTAATTCTTCTATACTGATCAGATACTCTTTTCAAGATCTCGTCGGATGCAACCATTTCACTTCTAAAATCTGTTGAAGCCACCCAAAGCCTTAAAATGTCAGCGCCCAAGCTATCCCATACTTTTTGAGGTGAAACAACGTTACCTAAAGATTTAGATTGTTTTCTACCATTTTCATCAACTACAAATCCATGGGTAAGGACCGCCTTATAAGGAGCTCTTCCATTCATAGCTATGCTTGTCAAAAGCGATGACTGGAACCAGCCTCTATGTTGATCTGAGCCCTCTAGATATAAATCTGCAACAATATTTTTTGCAAATCTTTTTTCAGAAACAGTAGAGTGAGTTACACCTGAATCAAACCAAACATCTAAAGTATCTAAAGTTTTTATATATGAATCAGCATCATCAATATAATCATTTAAATCAATGGAATCCCATTCTGAGATTCCATTTTTTTCAATCGCGTCTGCAAACTTTTCAAAAAGTTCTTTTTGATTTGGATGAATTTCTCCAGTATCTTTATGAATTACTAAGGTTATTGGAATGCCCCAATTTCTTTGTCTGGAAATGCACCAATCAGGTCGATCAGTTAACATACTCTCTATCCTTTGAAGACCCCATGAAGGCTCCCATTGAACATCATTGACGCTACCCACTGCTTGATTTAACAGATTTTCTTGATCCATTGAAATAAACCATTGAGCTGTTGAAGTAAATATTAGAGGTGTTTTATGCCTCCAACAATGAGGATATGAATGATGATAGTCATCACAATTAATTAATGCATTCACTTCATCTAATTTTTCAATAACCAAAGGATCTGCCTTGATAGCAGGAAGTCCACTAATAAAATCTATTTCCTCTTTAAAAAGTCCATTACTATCTAATGCTTTATATGTTTCTATATTATTCTTCTTACATATTACAAAGTCATCCATGCCATGCGCAGGCGCTGTATGAACGCAACCGGTTCCAGCTTCAGTTGTTACATGATCACCATGAAGAAGAACTGATTTTCGATCTAAAAAAGGATGATGTAATTGAATGTTTTGAAGAGTGTTTCCCATTGTTGTTGATACTTTTAAAACACTCACACCCCATCTTTCAGAACAAGACTCGATCATAGAATCAGCTATTATATAAAATGAATTTTCAATTTTAATTAAGGCGTACTCTAATTCTGAATTAATACAAACCGCAACATTAGAAGGAATTGTCCATGGGGTGGTTGTCCAAATAACAAAAGAAATAGGTTCATCCCCATCAAAGCTAAATATCTTTTTTACATCTTCAAGACTTTTATCATCTAGCCTAAAAGCAACATCGATAGATTTTGAAACTTTATCTTGATACTCAACCTCAGCCTCAGCAAGAGAAGAGCCACAATCCTGGCACCAATGAACAGGTTTTTCGCCTTTTTGGAGATGCCCACCTTCATAAATTTTTCCCAATGCTCTAACTGCATCTGCTTCAAAAGATGAATCTAAACTTTTGTATGGATCATCCCAGTCTCCAAAAACACCAAGCCTGATAAAATCTTTTTTTTGATTTTCAATTTGAGTTAAGGCATATTCTTTGCAGGCCTCTTGAAACTTTTTTTTGTCTTGGACTAATTCACTCCTTTTTCCATGTTTTTTTTCTACATTGAGTTCTATTGGCAATCCATGACAGTCCCAGCCTGGAACATATGGAGCATTTTTACCTAATAAGGTTTTTGATTTTATAGTTATATCTTTTAAAATTTTATTAACTGAATGACCAAGATGAATTGAGCCATTAGCATATGGCGGGCCATCATGAAGAATAAAATTATCACTATTCTTTCTTAGATCTCTTATTCTTTTATAGATATCAATATTATCCCAAAAATCTAATATTTCTGGTTCTTTTCTGGGCAATCCAGCCTTCATGGATAAATCAGTTTCTGGAAGATTTAATGTATCCCTATAATTAATTGTCATATTGTTTTACTTAAAAAAATTTTTGCAGTTTTTATGTCTTCTTGAATTTGAGATTTTAACATGTCTAAGTTTTTAAATTTCTTTTCTTCTCTTATTTTATTTATAAATTGAACATCTAATCTTTTGGAATAAATATTAGAATTAAAATTGAATAAATGGACTTCTAAAACTGGATGGGAACCTCCAACAGTTGGCCTCACTCCCATATTTGCAATACCGTCTATAGATTTATTATCTAAAAAACACCTAACGGCATATACTCCAGAAATTGGAAGTTTTTGCTTTGGAAGCCAAATATTTGCAGTCGGTATTCCAATTGTTCTTCCAAGATGCTGGCCATGAACAACTTTGCCAGCAAAAGTATAAGGCCTTCCTAGAAGCTCTTTTGCCAAAGAAAAGTTATTTTCCAAAAGAGCTTTTCTAATTCTTGTACTGCTAACACGTTCATTTAAATGTAAATAGGTTTCGGTATTAGTTACGTTGATATTATTTTTTGAACCCCATTCCCGAAGAAGCTGAAAATCACCGGCTCTATTGGCTCCAAATCTAAAATCATCTCCAACTGTAAGAGACAATAAACCAACTGGCTCCAAAATATCTGATATAAATGTTTCAGGAGTCATCTTTCTTAGAGAGCTATTAAATTTTAAAAAGAAAGCAAAGTCGATTCCGTATTCTTCTAATAATTCAAACTTTTTTCTCCAAGGACAAATTCTTGGTGGCGCTTCAGCATTAGTATTGGTTGATATAGCAAAGTATTCTGATGCATGAGGTTCTGTAAAAAATACTATTGATGAAGCATTAGTTTCTTCAGCTCTTTTTTTTATCTTTGATAAAATAGATTGATGTCCTTTATGCAACCCGTCAAAGTTTCCAATAGTTGCATGAAGCTTTGTATCTTTATAAAGCTTTTTAAAAAGCTCTAGATTGTGCTTTCCTCTTATTAAGTACATTTTACTCAAACACTTCTTTTAATGAATTACCTCTAATTAATCTGCAGATTGTAAAATAAATTACCATCGATATAACAACTTTGAACAATAACGCAAAAGTTCTCTCCAGTTGGCTTAGACTATAAAAGTCATAAAACTCTGCAGAAAAAATGAGAAATACGAAAACAAATATTGAAGATATGGCAATTGATAGATTAAATCTGCTTAAAAGACCTTTTATTATAATAAATCCATCTTTAATTAAAATTATTTCTAAAATTAAGACACTAATAATTGCAGCTATGGAGCTTCCGATGGCTATTCCAACATGACCATAACCAAACCTAAACGCAAAAAGATAATTTAAGAATGCATTTAAAAATAATGATAATAAGGCTACATACATTGGAGTTTTTGTATCTTTTCTTGAAAAAAATGCCGGGGTAAGGACTTTCATTAACATGAAAAATGGTAGTCCTATGGAATAAGCCATTAAACTTAATGAGGCTTGCTGAACATCATAAGCGGTAAATTCACCTCTAAAGAAAATTGTACCTATTAAATCTATAGAACATAAATACAACCCAATAAGTGATGGTATTCCAATCAATAATACAAATCTTTGCCCTTTTTGAAGCTCATGAATAAATAGCTTTTTATTAGTGGCAACATCAATTTTTGACAAGGTCGGTAAAAGGATTGTCCCTATTGCTATTGCAAAAATTCCCATAGGAAATTGAATTAACCTATCAGAAACATATAACCATGTTGGGCTTCCTGTTTGAAGTAATGAAGCAAAAATAGTATCAATTAATAAATTAATTTGAACAATTCCTCCAGCAAGTATCGCAGGTATCATTAACTTTAGAACATTTATTTGGCCAGGATGTGAAAAATTTATTTTTGGTGTTGGAAGTCTATTAATGTTTTTTAAAGCGTATATATGAATCAATAATTGTAAAAATCCAGCTATAAGAACACCCCATGCCAATGCATACACTGGCAAATTAATTATTGGAGCAATAAAAATTGCTGCAATAATTAAAGTAATATTAAAAATAAGAGGAGTAAATGCGGGTATTGAAAATTTTTCATGCGTATTTTGAATACCGCTTGCAAAAGAAACTAATGATATTAACGCTAAATAAGGAAACATTATTCGAAGAAGATCTATGGCAATTATTCTTTTTGAATCATCATAATAAAAACCTGGAGCAAAAATAAAAATAAATATAGGAGTAATAAGGAGAACAAGAATAGTAAATAAAAACAATATACTTAAAAAGGACCCAGCTAGAGAATTAATAAATTCTTGTGTATTTTTTTCATCATTACCTTTTTGATAATCACTGTAGATTGGAATAAAAGCTTGATTAAACGCACCTTCAGCAAAAAATCTTCTAAATAAGTTTGGTATTTTAAGAGTTACAACAAAAATATCATGAAATACTGAAGCGCCCAGCAAGTTTGTAGTAACTACATCTCTTATAAGCCCAAAAATTCTTGAAAGCCCAGTCCAAGAAGATACTTTTGCTAAAGATAAATAAATTTTATTTTTTTTCACTTCATTCACTATTTGTAAAATCTAATGAAGCAGAATTAATGCAATATCTTAATCCAGTTGGTTGCGGTCCATCATTAAATACATGGCCTAAATGAGCATCACACTCCTTACATTTTACTTCTATTCTCGACATACCATGAGATTGATCAGATTTTTCAACTATTAAATTTTTATCTTTAGGAACAAAAAAACTCGGCCAACCACATCCAGCATCAAACTTAGCATCTGATTCAAATAGTTTTGCGTTACAACAAATGCAGTTGTAATAACCTTTTTTATTAAAATCCCAATATTTTCCTGTAAATGGTCTTTCAGTTCCAGATTGTCTTGTTACATAGAAACTTTCTTCTGAAAGCTCAGATCTCCACTGTTCTTCAGTTTTTTTTATGTCAGACATAACATAATTGTAAAGAACAACTATGAATATAGGTAGCTTTAGCGAGTTAAAGAGTGCAAAACTATATTAAGAGCTTTTATCTTGCTGAACTGACTTATCAGAGTCATTCGCATATTGGATAAAGTCATTAAGAAGAACTTCAGAAGGAAAGTATATTCTTCTTCTTTTATCAACTTCAGAAGATTTCTCGATTATATAATCTAGTTGTACAGCTTGCTTAAGTACTTGAAGTCTCTTTATGCGTGAAGCAAACTTTTTAGGGACTAATGATATTGCATATTCCTGGGATATTTCATTACCTTCAAAGGACTCCCACATAAAGCTCATCAAGAAATAAAACCTATATGTATCAGCTTGAAAGAAATTAAGGGATTCAGGATTATTTGGGTTATCTATAGAAGCGCTAAGTACCCTTCTTATTAGTTTTTTTGAATTCTTAATTGAACTTTCATCAAGTTTTGCAATGTTCATAGTCTCTCCTTTATTAACGAAATATATATACTTTATATATGCAATTTATATGCCAAAAGTACGTACTTAATTTGAACTCATTCTATTATTAATTATTTATCCTGTTCTTGAAATTCTAAATGCGAATAATAATCATTTACATAGTACTAGTCATATGACTAAATGTAAAGAATTATATACATTTAATATGTACAATTTTAGTATATTTTGTGTCATTTAGGCAACAATACCTAAAATAATTTTATATTTTTATATCTTGTCTGATCAGATGATTTGATCTTGCTGTTACAAAAGTATCTTTTTGTTCATTTATTTTAGAATTTAAATATGTTTTCTTAAATTTATCAGACTCAAGTTTTATATCGTATTCCTTCTTATATTTTTCAATTTGGTGGTCAGCCTCTATTTCTAAATGATTATTAGATGACATAAAATTATCCATGGTTTTAATATTTAAGATTTTTACTCTATCTTCTAGATTGATATATCTTTGCAGAAAATTAATTAACATTATTGTTCCATTAATTTTTCCATTAATACTATGGCCTGCTACATGAGGTGTTGCTAGTAATGCAAAATCAACAATATCATTTGATGGGGATGGCTCCCCTACCCAAACATCACTTATATAATTAATGTTATTCTCATGAATAAGTTTTTTTTCGTCTACAACTCCTCCTCTTGAAGTATTAATTAGAGTTTTTCCTTTAATGTCTTCTAGAAAACCTTTATTGATCATGTTGTTTGTGGGGAATTCTGTTTTACTGGTTAAGGGAACATGCAAACTGATTAAATCACAGTTTTTTACTAGCTCTAAGTTAGAAAGGAAATCAAAATGCAAAAAAGGATCATAAACAAAATTTTTAATTGAAAAGTAATCTAACGCTTTCTTTAGTTGTTTTCCAACATTCCCATATCCAATTATTCCAACAGAATTATCTGAATTAAATATATTATTTTCCATCAAAAAACATATTGAAGACATTACATAGTTTGAAACTGATAAACCATTACAACCAGCAGCATAAAACCATTTAATATTTTTCTTATTTAAATAGTCAGTATCCATATGATCAATGCCAGCAGTAGCTGAGCCAATAAAGTGTACATTTGTATCAACCAATAATGCCTCATTAATTTGTACAGTTGATCGTATTAATAATGCATCAGCATCCTTTATATTTGAATTATTGAAATCAGAAGAATTCAAGAATATTAATTCAATAGCTTCAAAGCCATTTAAAAGAGGAATTATCTCTTTTACTGATTTAATGCCATTATCAACAATAACTTTCATTAGCTAGTTTGATTTATCAGGCATTATTAGACTCTTTAACCAGCCAAATAGTGAATTGCCTCCAAGTGAATATCTGTCTAAAGCATCGAAATCTTTAGCTAGTTGAATAGGGTCTGCAAGAAAATTTGCTCTTGTATTAAATTCTTTATTTTCTAACTTCTTAACTAATATTGCAGGATTGCCAGCATAAACTGAATTAGGCGGAACATCTTTTGTAACAACAGCTCCAGCACCAATAATACTATTCTTTCCTATTGTGACTCCCTTGCAAATAATAGCGCTATCTCCTATCCAAACATTGTCTTCAAAAATTACAGGTCTTGTATTTCCAACTGGCTTAGCTCTATCATAAATTCCATGCCAATCTGCATCAGAAATATACGCTCCATGAGCAATCATACAAGCGTCTCCTATGACTATACTTTCTGCTGACATTATTCTTACGCCTGGAGTTATAAGACAAAATTTACCAATTTTAATCTCACCATGATGGTCTCCAATATCCCAGGAAGTAAACTGAATATTTGCATCGCTTGATCCAATCAAGGTTGGATAATCATCAATAGAAACATTACCTCCAAAAACATTAATATATCTTGGTTTAAAATAGGCCCCTCCCTTACCAAGGGATTTAAATTGTGGTTTGATAAAATGTCTAACGTAAATTTTTACAATTTTTGTATTAATTTTTTTCAACCAATATGGTCTATTATCTTTTCTGATATTAATCTCCTTTTAAGTTATTTTAATATGATAAAGTAGCCAAAAAAATTATTTCTTAAAGTGATATCAATTAGTAAGTACATTATAGAGTTTAAGCAGCTCATTAAGATAGGGGTTCCAATATTTGGATCCCAGCTTTCTTATATGCTTATGGGAACAACCGATACAATTATTGCTGGAAGAGCAAGCCCGGCTGATCTTGCTGGACTGGGGGTTGGTAATTCGATATCAATGACGATTTTCATGTTTACTTCTGGTGTAATTTTTGCAGTAACTCCAATTGTTGCTCAACTTTATGGAGCAAAAAAGTTCAAAGAAATAGGTCAAAAGCTTAGAGAAGTTTTATGGATAGCAATGTTTTTGGGTATTTTAATAGGTCTAATTTTTATGAACATGGGATATATATTAAATAGTCTCCCTATTGAAAAAAGTATTACAGATATTTCAACAAAATATTTACAAGCTATAGCACTGGGATTTACTTTTCTAACAATATTTACTTGTTTAAGATGCTATAGCGAAGGAATGAAACTTACTGTTCCGGTTTTTGTAATAGCCTTCTTTGGAATGATCTTAAACATTCCACTAGATTTGATATTTGTTTATGGTTGGTTTGGTGCGCCCAAACTTGGAGGAGTTGGATGTGGAATTGCAACAACAATTGTTTCATTTATTATGATGATAACTTTATTTATTTATATATCTGTAAGTAAAAACTATAAGAAAACAGAGCCCTTCTCAAAGTTTTCTTGGCCATCTTCAGAGACTACAAAAGAAGCAATAAAGCTTGGGGTTCCAATCGGTTTAGGTATATTTATAGAATTAAGTATGTTTTCTGGTGCTGGAATTATCTTAGCTGTTTTGGGAGAATCAATTGTTGCAAGTCACTATATTGCTATTAATATAGCTAGCTTATTCTTTATGATTCCATTGTCTATAGGATTAGCAGCTGCCACAAGGGTTGGAAATTTAATTGGAGAAGAAAATCCTAGACAAGCAAAAACTGCATCCTATTCAACAATATATATGTGCATAATTGCTGCATTATTAAATATAGTAATTATTCTAAGCTTTAAAGAATTTATAGTTGGTATTTATACAACAGATGAAGTCGTATTCAACTTAACAGTTGGTTTATTAATATTTGCAGCCATCTTCCAACTACCTGATGGAATACAAATGGGGGCTTTAGGTAGTTTAAGAGGTTATAAAGATACCTTTGTTCCAATGGTGCTATTATTTATTTCTTATTGGATCTTTGCGCTGCCTGCTGGTTATTACTTAACAAATATTGGTTTTGGAACCCCTTTTGGGGCTTCGGGTATGTGGATAGGAATGATTGTTGGTTTAAGTATATTCTCGTTGCTTTCTATATTGAGGCTAAGATGGGTTATAGGGAAGAATTTAAGATCTAGTATTTAGAGAACTTCTTTTACTTTAGTCCCAATTTCTACTAAATTATCAGCAATATGAACACCACACTCTTTTAATTTAGAAATCTTATCTGCAGCAGTTCCTTTACCACCAGCAATAATAGCACCTGCATGACCCATTCGCTTGCCTGCAGGAGCAGTCTGACCTGCAATATATGAGATAACTGGTTTAGTTACATTATTTTTAATAAATTCTGCAGCCTCTTCTTCAGCAGTCCCACCAATTTCACCAACCATAACAATGGCTTTTGTTTGTTCATCTTTTTCAAACAGCCTTAAGATATCAATAAAAGATGAGCCTGGTATTGGATCTCCCCCTATTCCAACACAACTGCTTTGTCCAAAACCTAAATCAGTTGTTTGTTTTACAGCCTCGTAAGTAAGAGTACCCGATCTAGAGATAATACCTATCGATCCAGGCTTATGAATACTTGCTGGCATAATACCAAGCTTTGCTTCGCCTGGAGTTATTAGACCAGGACAATTTGGCCCTATTAACGTTAAACCTAGTTCATCTACCCTTTTTTTAACATCTAACATATCTAATGTTGGCACTCCCTCAGTAATACAAACAATAAGTTCAATGCCTGATTCAGCAGCTTCAAGAATAGAATCTTTACAAAATGGAGCAGGAACAAAAATTAATGATGCATTAGGTTGAACTGTATTTACAGCTTCCTCCATGGTATCAAATACGGGCCTACCCAAATGAGTCTGACCTCCCTTACCAGGCGTTATACCTCCAACAATATTAGTTCCATACTCAATAGCTTGTTCTGAATGAAGAGTGGCTTGGGAGCCAGTAAACCCTTGGACAATTACTCTTGTGTCTTTATTAACCAAAATACTCATTGTGCTAACTCCACTGCTTTTTTAGCTGCATCACCTAAATTATTAATGCTCTCAATTTTTATATTTGCTTTAGATAGGATTTCTGAGCCAAGATCAGCATTGTTTCCCTCAAGCCTAACAACAACAGGAATCTCAACACCGACTTCTTTAATTGCAGCTAACACACCCTCTGCAATAAGGTCACATCTTACAATGCCACCAAAAATATTAACAAGAACGACCTTAACTTCTGGGTCGTCTAATATAATTTTAAAGGCTTTTGATACTCTATCTTGGGTTGCAGTTCCTCCAACATCAAGAAAATTCGCAGGATTACCTCCAAAATATTTAATCGTGTCCATAGTCCCCATTGCTAAGCCAGCTCCATTAACCATGCATCCAATATTTCCATCCAATGAAACATAACTTAAATCATTTTTAGCAGCCTCAGATTCTCTTGGATCTTCTTGAGACGGGTCATGCATATCTGCAATTTCAGGTTGTCTATAAATAGCATTGGAATCTATATTTATTTTTGCGTCTAAACAGTGAAGTAAACCACCACTAGTAATAACAAGAGGATTAATCTCTAATAAGCTAAGATCTTTCTCAATAAATAACTTCATAAGATTTTTAAACATTGGTGTAAACTGCTTTGTCTGCTGGTTGTTTAACTTGAGGACTTTGGCAATTTTTCTTGCTTGAAAGCCCTGAGCTCCACACAAAGGATCAATAGCCTCATAAATAATTTTTTCAGGAGTGTTTTTTGCAACTTCTTCAATATTCACTCCTCCTTCAGAAGATCCAATGAAAACTACTCTTTGTGAATCTCTATCTATAACAGCACTTAGATATAATTCTTCTGAAATATCGGTACATTCTTCTATAAGAATAGAATTTACTAGCTGTCCATCTGCATCTGTTTGGTAAGTTACTAATCTTTTTCCAAGCCATTTTCTAGCAAATGCAATAGCATCATCAGGAGAATCTACCAACTCAACACCACCAGCTTTTCCTCTGCCACCGGCATGAACCTGAGCTTTTACAACCCACTTTGATCCACCTATATCTCTGCATGCCTTATGAGCATCTTCGGGTTCATAAATAACTTTGCTAGTTGATACAGGCAAGCCATACTCTGCAAACAAAGCCTTGCCCTGATATTCGTGTAAGTTCATTTTCTTTTATTTCCTATATGTATTGCTTGGTTACTTACTGATAAAGCAGCCTCATGAAGTGCCTCTGAAACTGTTGGATGACTAAAAATTGTTAGTCCTAAATCTTCAGAACTTGCCCCAAATTCCATAGATATAAGTGCTTGCTGAACAATTTCTGCTGCTGATGGACCAAAAACATGAACACCTATAATCGTATCAGTTTTTGCATCAGTTAAAAGCTTTACAAAACCAACTGATTGCTCAACAGCCAGAGCTCTGCCACTTGCAGCAAACGGGAATTTTCCAACTTTATATTCAATATTATCGTTTTTAAGTTCCTCTTCATTCTTTCCAACCCAAGCTATTTCAGGATGGGTATAAATAACAGAAGGTACTAAATCATAATTCATTTCTGCATGCTTGCCGGCTATTCTTTCAGCAACCATGATTCCTTCCTCACTGCCTTTGTGAGCAAGCATAGGTCCTCTAACCACATCACCAATGGCCCAGATATTTTTTACATCTGTTTGACAATTTTGATTAACAGAAATAAAACCTTTTTCATCAAGACTTATACCACAGTCTTCTTCAAAGATATCTGAAGTATTAGGCTTTCTTCCAACAGCAACAATTAATTTCTCAAATTCCATATTTTCAGAAGAACCATTGTTCTCATATGTTATTTTTACGGAATTTTTTAAGCTTTTTGATGATGTTAATTTGCAGCCAAGCCTAATATCAAGACCTTGTTTTTTAAAATCTTTAAATGTTTCTTTGGCAACTTCTTTATCGGCCATAAAGAGAAAATCATCCATTGCCTCTATTACAGTAACTTTTGAACCTAATCTTGCCCATACGCTTCCTAATTCAAGTCCAATTACTCCAGCACCAATTACACCTAAAGTTTCAGGTACTTTATCAATTTCAAGAGCTCCTGTGCTATCTAATATATTTGTATCATTAAAAATAGCTGAACCAATTTCAATTGGTGATGAACCAGATGCGATAATGATATTTTTTGATTCAATTATTTCTTTTTTGCCTTCGATATCTGTAATTTGTACTTTGCTATCTGCTAAAACCTTACCTCTCCCGGCTATTGGAGTTACTTTATTTGCAGCAAATAATCCGCCAATACCGCCAGTTAATTTAGCAACAATATCATTTTTTCTTTTCATCATTGCAGGTATATCTAAATCAACAGAGCCAACCTCAATCCCATGAATTTTTAAATGGCTAGTTGCTTCTTGATACCTATGTGATGAATCAAGTAAAGCTTTAGAAGGTATGCAGCCAACATTTAAACACGTTCCACCAAATGTAGGATTATTTTTAGCATCAACATACTCCTCAATACAGGCAGTTTTTAAGCCTAATTGAGCTGATCTTATAGCAGCTACATAACCTGCAGGACCGCCACCTATTACAACAACATCAAACATAGAATTCCTCTAATTTATAAATTTAATAACAATCTTTCAGGCGACTCTAATTGCTCCTTAATCGAAACTAAAAACCTTACTGCCTCTTTACCATCTAATAATCTATGATCATAACTCATGGCTAAATACATCATTGGCCTAATTACAACCTCACCATTAATAGCTACAGGTCTATCTTGAATAGAATGCATTCCTAAAATAGCTGTTTGGGGTGCATTAAGAATTGGAGTAGATAATAAAGAACCAAATACACCGCCATTGGAAATAGTGAAGGTTCCGCCTTGCATTTCTTCAATTGTTAACTTGCTGTCTCTAGCTTTTTCAGAGTATTCAAGAATAGACTTTTCGAGTTCGGGTAAAGACTTTGTGTCAGCATCTTTAATAATTGGAACTACTAAACCTCTTTCAGTTGATACTGCAACGCCAATATCTTGATAACCATGATATATAACATCTGAACCATCTATTGAAGCGTTAACAATTGGAAATTTCTTTAAAGCTTGGACGGCAGCAATTATAAAGAAACCCATAAAACCAAGCTTAATGCCGTGCTGCTTTTCAAATTCTTGTCCATATTTTGCTCTAAGTTCTTTTATTGGAAGCATATCAACTTCATTAAAAGTTGTTAGCATTGCAGTTTCTTGCTGAACTGATACAAGTCTTTTTGCAATAGTATTTCTTAATCTACTCATTGGAACTCTTTTTTCAGGTCTGCTTGATGAGCTTATTGAAGAAGCATTATCACTTGATTCCATTGCTGGCGATTTAGATTCTAGATGATTAATAACGTCAGCTTTAGTAATTCTTTGATTTTTTCCAGAGGCTTGAATTAAAGATGAATCTAAATTATTTTCAACAATAAGTTTTTTTGCTGCTGGTCCAGATTTTTTGTGATTTACATCGTCTTTAATTTTTGGGTCATCTTCTTCAGCGTTTGAGCTCTGCAAGTTAACTTCTTTTGAAATTTTTTCTTCTTTTATTTTTACCGCTGTTTCGTCAAATTCTCCAATAATTTCTGCACTATTAACAATATCTCCTTCATGCTTAATGATTTTTGTTAATACTCCATTTGATGGGGCAACAACCTCCAGAACAACTTTATCTGTTTCAATTTCTGCAATAATTTCGTCTTGATCTACAGATTCTCCTTCTTTTTTTACCCAATTTGCCACAGTCCCATCTGCAACTGATTCCGGAAATGTGGGTGATTTAATTTCAATCGTCATAATATTCCCTATTGTAAAGCTTCTGTAACAAGATTACTTTGCTGCTCGAGATGTAATTTCATCATTCCTACAGCTGGAGCTGCAGCAGGAGGTCTGCTAACTAAAGTAATTTCATTATCTTTTCCAAGTCTATCTAATACTCTCTGGAGTCTATGTCTATGGCTAAACCAAGCACCTTGATTTTGAGGTTCTTCTTGACACCAAACAATGTCTTTAACATTCTTATATTCCATAAGAACTTCTTCAAGATCATCATATGGAAATGGATAAAGCTGTTCTATTCTTACTATTGCAATGTTATCTTTTTGTTCACTATTTTGTCTGTCTTTGAGATCATAAAAAACTTTACCTGAACATAAAACAACTTTCGTTATTGAAGGTTTATTTTTAACTTCATCATCAATTACACATTTGAATGAGCCTTTTGTAAGATCTTTGAGTGAAGATGTTGCCTTAGGATTTCTTAATAAACTTTTTGGAGAAATAACCACTAATGGTGTTCTCATTTTTCTAATCGCTTGACGTCTTAATAAATGAAAAATCTGTGAAGGAGAACTAGGAATACAAACTTGTATATTTTCTGATGCACATAACTGAAGAAACCTCTCAATTCTAGCGCTGCTATGCTCAGGCCCCTGGCCTTCATATCCATGAGGTAAAAGCATAACAAGGCCTGATAGCCTTTCCCATTTATGTTGAGCTGAAACAATAAATTGATCAATAACAACTTGAGCTCCATTAACAAAATCACCAAATTGAGCTTCCCAGATAGTTAAACCTGTTGGCCATGTAGCTGAATACCCGTATTCAAACGCTAAAACAGCTTCTTCTGAAAGCAATGAATCATATATATCAAACCTAGTATTATTCTCTCTAGCTATTTTAGATAAAGGGATGAACCCTTCTCCTGAATCTTTATCAAAAACACATGCATGTCTGTGAGAAAATGTACCTCTTCTTACATCTTGGCCTGTAATTCTAATCGGATAACCCTCTTCTAATAATGAGGCATACGCCATGCTTTCAGCATAACCCCAGTTTATATCAAGACTTCCATCGGTCATCTTTTTTCTATCATTAAAGATTTTTAACGCTTGATTTCCTAGTTGAAATGAATCAGGTACTTCACAAACTTTCCTGCCTAAAGATGTAAATTTTTTAGCATTATATGAGGTATCAACTTTTGGCCACCATAGAACATCCATATAGTCAGTCCAGTCAAACCAGAGAGAGTTATTTGAATGATCTGAAAGGCTCTTTGCTACTGTTTTACCAGCCTCTAAAGATTCTCTGTAATTATTTTTAATATTTAATGCAGATTCTTTAGTTATAAACCCTTCACTCAATAATTTTTCTTGGTACTGATTTAAAACTGAAGGATGTTTTGCAATTTTCTTGTACATTGAAGGTTGAGTTGCAGATGGGTCATCTGCCTCATTATGCCCCCTTCTTCTATAACAAAATAAATCAATCACAACATCTTTGTGAAACTTTTCTCTGTATTTACAAGCAATTTTTACAGCCTTGATAACCATTTCTGGATCATCGCCATTTACATGTATTACTGGAGCCTGGATCATTTTTGCAACATCAGTTGAATAATCTGTTGATCTTGCATCATTCTTGTTGCTCGTAGTAAAACCAATTTGATTATTTACAATGATATGGATTGCGCCTCCAACATTAAAACCTCTAGTTTGTGACATTTGCAAGGATTCCATCACAACCCCTTGGCCAGAAAAAGAAGCATCTCCATGAAGTAGGACTGGTACTACTTTTTTTCTATCATTATCATCTAGCCTATCCTGCCTTGCTCTAACTGAACCAAGAACAACAGGATCTACTATTTCTAAATGAGATGGATTATTGTTAAGAGATACATGAACCTCACCGCCAGGGGTATTGATATTTGATGAAAATCCTAAATGATATTTAACATCTCCAGTATTTGCACCCTCTAGCTCTCCACTTTCATCAAATGCAGAGAATAAGTCAGCTGGAAATTTGCCTAGAACATTTACTAATAAATTTAATCTTCCCCTATGGGCCATTCCGAAACATATCTGATTGGCACCAAGACTTCCACAATTTTGTATAACAGCATCAACTAAAGGCACTAATGATTCACTCCCATCTATACCAAATCGTTTCATGCCAGGATATTTAGCAGCTAAATATTTTGCTAAACCCTCTGCAGAATTTAGTCTTTCATATATATGCAATTTTTCATCTTTTGAAAAAGAATAAGATTCAATTTTTGATTCAAATTTCTTTTGGAACCACCTTCTTTCATTTGAATTCATAATATAGTTGTATTCGATACCTATATTTCCACAATAAATTCTTCTTAAATCGTCTAAAATATTTTTTAAAGATGATTTTTTTGAGCCTGAATTAAAAGTATCTGTATAAAACTCAGTATCTAAATCATCTTCTGATAGTCCATGAAACTCAATTTTAAGATCTTCGATTGGATTTCTATCCATCATGTCCAGCGGATCTAAAGTTGCCTCTTGATGACCTCTATTTCTATATGATTGAATAAGTCTTATTACCTTACCTTGTCTTTCATCAATCTCCTCTTTTGCAGAAACAGCTCCTCTTGAAAGATTTTTAAATTCATTAATTACGCTTTGATGCGATATTTCTCCATTTCTATCTTGTTCACTAGGAAGATTTGAAAAGAAATCAGACCATTCTTTTGAAAGATTTTCTGGAGTTGTTATGTATATTTCATATAGGGTTTCTAGGTAGGCTGCATGTCCTGCTGACAAGTGTGAACTCCCCCATAGTTCTTGCATTGATTGACTCATCGCTATTTAATTCATAACTCCATCAGATGTAATAATTTCTTTTTTATCTTTTAAAAGCATTGTTTTTATCTCGCCTATAGCTTTATTTGGATTTAAACCTTTTGGACATGCACTTACGCAGTTCATAATTCCATGACATCTATAAACACTGAATGGATCTGATAATTCATCAAGCCTTTCATTTGTTTTTAAATCTCTTGTATCAGCAAGAAATCTATATGCTTGAAGTAAAGCAGCTGGACCTAAAAACTTATCAGGATTCCACCAAAAAGATGGACAACTTGTTGAACAGCATGCACATAATATACATTCATATAAACCATCCAATTTATCTCTATCTTCAGGTGATTGGAGTCTTTCTTGCTCAGGAGCAGTTGTACTATTTTGTAAAAAAGGTTTGATTTTTTCGTACTGAGCATAGAATTCAGTCATATCAACTACCAAATCTCTTATTACTGGAAGTCCAGGCAGTGGCCTGAGTTCTATTTTATTATTTTTTAACACTGATGAAATTGGCGTGATGCAAGCAAGACCATTTTTTCCATTAATATTCATACCATCTGATCCGCAAACACCTTCTCTACATGATCTTCTGTATGAGATTGATTCATCTTGCTCCTTTAATAGGTGAAGTAAGTCTAGAACCATAATATCTTTTATGGGTTTTTTTATAATATAATTTTTAATATAAGGAAATTTATCCTGCTCAGGATTGTATCGATACATATTAATTTCAAGTTTATCTTTTGCCATTTAATAGGTCCTTACAATAGGTGGAAATGCTTCAACTTCAGAAGGACTAAAGTTTACGTCTCTTTTTGAGATAGATTTAGATTCGGGATCATAAAGTGAATGACATAACCATTTTTCATCATCTCTGTCAGGATAATCATCTCTTGCATGAGCTCCTCTACTCTCATCTCTACTGTATGCAGCAACAGCAGTTGCTTCAGCAACTTCAAATAGATTTTGAAGCTCAATAGCCTCTACTCTACTTGTATTAAAAGCATTGCTTTTGTCTTTTAGGTGGAGGTTATTTACTTTTTCTCTAATATCTTTGAGCTCGTTTAAGCCTTTTTCCATAAATTCTCCACGCCTGAATACACCAAAATAATTTTGCATACATTCTTGCAGCTGCTTCTTAACCTCTGCTGTATCATATCCACTGTTAGATTCATTTAATCTATTTAATCTTTCTAGTGCTGAATCAATATCATCAACACTTGCAGACTGAACTCCTCCGCCAGATTTTATTTCTTCTTGAATAAACATTCCTGTTGCTCTTCCAAATACAACTAAATCAAGCAAAGAGTTGCCTCCCAGTCTATTTGCTCCATGAACTGATACACATGCGGCCTCTCCAGCAGCAAATAATCCAGGCACTATAGAATCTATTTCATTTTTTCTGTTAAATGCTTGTCCATGAATATTGGTAGGTGTCCCTCCCATCATATAATGACAGGTAGGAACTACTGGTATGGGTTCAAATATCGGGTCAACATGAGCAAAAGTTCTAGATAATTCACATATACCTGGAAGTTTTGAATTCAAGACATCAGCCCCAAGGTGATCAAGTTTTAAATAAATATGATCGTTGTTTTCTCCACAACCCCTTCCTTCAAGAATTTCTAAAACCATAGACCTTGCAACCACATCTCTTCCAGCTAAATCTTTTACATTGGGCGCGTACCTTTCCATAAATCTTTCGCCATCTTTATTTATTAAATAGCCACCCTCTCCTCTGCATCCTTCTGTAACAAGGGATCCAGCACCATAAATACCAGTTGGATGAAATTGCCACATCTCCATATCTTGAGCAGGAAATCCAGCTCTTAATGCCATAGCCAGACCATCACCAGTATTTATTAGAGCATTAGTAGTTGATGCATATATTCTTCCAGCTCCTCCAGTTGCCATTACGGTTGATTGCGCCTTAAGGTATGCAACCTCGCCATATTCAATAGAAAAAGCGATAACTCCTGTAACTTCATTCTTATCATTTTTAACTATATCGACAGCAAACCATTCATTTAGAAAATTTGTGCCTTCTTTTACATTATTTTGATAAAGAGTGTGGAGCAATGCATGGCCTGTTCTATCTGCGGCTGCACATGTTCTTGCTGCTTGTCCG
>Ga0213868_10000577_pt1 | contig 34628 bp, 21 predicted proteins | sample PICome_9_FD_160087 | JGI IMG/M metagenome (GOLD analysis project Ga0213868, IMG submission 160087) | Coastal seawater microbial communities near Pivers Island, North Carolina, United States - PICO127 | ecosystem: Environmental > Aquatic > Marine > Coastal | place: USA: North Carolina...
ACTCGCGCGCGCCGCGTTCCGTTCGCGTTTCCCTCTTTTACTCTCAAAAACAAAATCAAACACACGCTAACTCCGCATCATCGGATGAAAAGTCGTTACGCGAGTTGACTTTTTGTCTCTCCGTAAAAGAAAAAAAAGATGAAAACGCGAAATCAAAATCGTCGCTCGAAATCCACCCTCAAAAACCAACGCGCGACGCGTAAAAGCGCACAAAAGACGTACCTCTCCGCTTGCTCGGCCAGTTTCGCCTTGAACACGAGATCGTCGCGTTCCATTTTGACTCTGTGTGATGCGTTTGTGTGTATATTTCGTTAAAGCGCGAACGATGTGATTTTAGTCTTTATATGAGCTGGAATCGAGCGAAAGTACAACTGAAGAGAGTTCGCGCAAAAAAAAGACAAAAAAACTTTACTCTTGTGTGTTTTCAAAGCAAAATTTTGAAGGAAAAAAAATTCAAAATCACTCTCGTCTCACTTTCTTTTGTTTTTAACACATTAAAAACAGACTCGTACATACCACACAGAAGAGAAAAAGATGACGACAGAAGAGAAGACGAAAGAAGAAGAAGAAATCGTCCCGACGAAAACCGCAGGCAAAATCTTATTCTGCGGATGCACGGATTTCAAGAACGTCGGACGGACGAAACAAATCGACGAATCGGTGTTTGCGAACGTGAACGTCCCTTCGAAAATTTCCACGTTTGAGAATGAAAATGATTTGGAGTTTACATTCATCGCGTCCGGTTCCGCGGCGGCACACAACGTGGCCATCGATACGAAAGGGAGGTTATGGGCGTGGGGGAGGAACGAGAACGGGCAGTTAGGGACCGGGGATAAAGATAACAGGAACGCGCCGAGTGTGGTGAAAGGGATTCACTTTGGCGAGAATGCAGACGGCGAGGGCGAGGAGGCGGTGAAAATCGTTTGGGCGGCGTGCGGGAAGAACCACACGATTGCGATAGATTCAGAAGGTGGGTTTTACGCGTGCGGGTCGAATAAGTCCGGCCAACTCGGGGTTCCCATCACGTGGTCGAGGCAGAAGAAGAACGTGGACGACGAACGCGTGGAGTTTGTGAAGAGCGCGAGCGCGACGCAGGCGAAGTTCGTGAAAGCCACGTGCGGGGTGGATTTTACCGTGTTGACCGACGCGGATGGGAAGATGTGGTCGTTTGGATGCCCACAATACGGACAGCTAGGCCACGGGGACGATCACGAGTACAACATGAAGGAAGGCACGGTGAAGTTGGCGTACGAGCCGCAACCGACGCCGAAGATGATTAGGAGCGGAGATTTGAACGCGGAGAAGGATTATAAAGTCGTCAAAGTGTGCTGCGGACACAATCACGTGGCGTGCTTTTGCGAGGACGGGAAACTTTACACGTGGGGGAACGGTGGTTACGGCAGGTTAGGCCATCGCGTGCAAAAAGACGAGTTTTCACCGAAAATGGTAGAAGTTCAAGGGGGCGATAGAAACTTGATCCCGAAAGACGCCATTTTGGCGTGCGGGAGTACCGCGACGCACTTTTCCGCGTGCATGGGCCAGTTATACGCGTTCGGAAAGTTGAAAGTGAGCGGCGATAACACGATGTACCCAATGCCGCAGATGGATTTACAAGGTTGGGTGTTGAGAGATTTCGCGAGTGGCGCGGTGACCTTCGCGACGTGCCAAGACGAGATGACCGTGACGTGGGGCGCCGGCGGGTACGGCGAATTAGGCTACGGGCCAGAAGGAAAAAAATCGAGCGCGTGCCCGGATGTGGTGCCGTCATTGCAAGGGAAGAGAACGATTATGGTCGCGTGTGGGTTAGGACAGACGCTGTTTTTGGTGAAGAGCGAAGACGTGAAGGAAGGCGTGCCGGTGTTCGAGCCGTTGCCGGAAACGAAAGGCGGAGAGAAGAAGAAACAAGGCGCGCATTTGATCAAACCAGGGGGTGCGAAGAAAGCGAAGAAGTAATCGCCACCGCGCGTGTTGATGTGTCGTCTCACGTGTGTGCGTGTGTGTGTGTATGTGTGTGTGCGTCATCATTATATAAAATGGACCAATTATTATTTTAATTAAAAATTTTATGAAGTCAGTTGAAATAAACACAAACCCGTGGTCTACGCACGGACTTTTTACCAATAATATAAAACGTCATCAGTATAGTAAGTAACCACACATACGCACGCGCAAACGCGTTCATTCGTTCGATGCATTTAACTCAAACCCATGATTTGTTCGGTTTCCGTGTCGACGCTAATCTCGTAATACGCCGGTCTGGTCGGTAACCCCGGGATGGTAGGGAACGCGCCGACGAGCGGTACTAAAAAGCCAGCCCCGGCGGATAATCGCAAGTCACCAATCGGTAACGTGAATCCAGCCGGCGCGCCTTTCATGTTCGCGTCGTGCGAGAACGAGTATTGCGTCTTGGCCATGCACACCGGCAAGTGGCCGAAACCTTGTTCCGTGAACAAAGCAATCTTCTCTTTCGCTTGCTCGGAAAACTCCACCCCGCCGGCTCTGTAGTATTCCTTCGCGATGTGTTCCACTTTCTCTTCGATGCTCATGTCTTCCGTGCTGTAACCGAGCTTAAACTCGCTCGCGCTCGCGTTTTCCTCGCACACTCTCGTGACAGCTTTGCCCAACTCGGTGGCGCCCAACCCGCCTTCGGCGTGGTGCGTGCAAATTTCAACTGCAGACGCGCCCGCCGCTAACGCAGCTTGTCTAATCGCTTCGTGTTCCGCCGGCGTATCCGTCGGGAACGCGTTAATCGCAATAACCACTGGAATTCCAAACGATCTCGTGTTTTCGATGTGTCTGGTCAAGTTCGAGCACCCGTCTTTGACCATGTTCACGTTTTCTTCCAAGTACGCGAAATCGAGCGGCTTACCCGCTTGTACCGCCGGCCCGCCGCCGTGGCATTTCAACGCACGAACCGTGGCAACAATAACCGCACAGTTTGGTTTAAGCCCTGAGGATCGGCACTTTAAGTTGACAAACTTTTCCAAACCAATATCGGCGCCAAAACCGGCTTCCGTGACCACGAATCCGTCTTTACCGACCATCGACAACGCAATCTTATCGGCGATAACGGAGGAGTTCCCAGTCGCGATGTTCGCGAACGGACCAGCGTGAATCAACACCGGCGTTCCTTCCAAAGTTTGCATCATCGTCGGTTTAATCGCTTCCAACATCAACGCCGTGACCGCACCAGTGACGCCCAAATCGTCGCAGTTCACCGCCTCGCCCGATTTGCTCGTTCCGACAATCATCTTCCCGAACCTCTCGTCCATATCTTCCAAGCTCGTGCACATGGCCAACACCGCCATAACTTCCGAGGCGACCGTGATATCAAACCCGGTTTGTCTCGTTTGGCCTTTCTCCGTCGGCGACTCACCAATCGTTATTTGTCTTAAAAATCGATCGTTCATATCGACGACTCTTCTCCACGTGACTTTATCGGCGTCCAAATCCAATCGAACAAATTTCGATCGTTCCTTTTCCGACCATTCGTCCGGGTTGGTCTTCTCAATACCTAAACGTTTCAATCGTCTGGTCATGTTTCTGGCAATCTTTCTCTCGCCTTTCTTGTTTGGCGGAAACAACCTCTTAAACAAAGCCTCGTCGCTTTGCGTGTTTTCGTGAAACATCCTCGTATCCACCGCGGCGGCAATCAAGTTCGTCGCGATACCTATCGCGTGAATGTCTCCGGTCAAATGCATGTTCATTTCTTCCATGGGGATGACCTGAGAGTACCCGCCTCCAGCGGCACCGCCTTTGATACCAAAAGTCGGACCCATCGACGGCTGTCGAATGCACGCCACGGCGAATTTCTCCAAATGCGCGCCCAACGCTTGCACCAATCCAATCGTCGTCGTCGACTTCCCTTCCCCCAACGGCGTCGGCGTAATCCCAGCAACGACCACGTAGTGTCCTTTATTCTCTTCCGTCATTTTCTTTGAGATCTTATCGGAAATTTTCGCCTTGTAATGCCCGTACGGCTCGTATTCCTCCATGGAAACTTTACACTGCTCCAACACGTGAGAGATGCGAAGAGGCGTCGCGGCTTGCGCCACCTCGATATCCGACGGCACCGGTTTCACGATGTTCTCCAGCTTCTTCCCGGGTAAACTCATACTTGCCGTTGCTTTCGTGGTCACAGAACTAAAACTTCTTCTTAAAACGCCCGAAACTCTCCGCGTCGACGACGATGAAAACGACTTTGGATACGATGAGATTTTCGCGATTTTAAACACCGCTTGTTGCGCGCTCATTCGACGGACAACAGAAAAGGGGAGTAAAGGAACGCGCGCGGGTTGTTGTTGTTGTGTGTGTGTGCGTGTGTATATGTATATATATATATAAACCGCAAGAACCGCGCAGAGAAAGAAGTACGTGTCTTCTGTTTGTGTGAGGATTAGTTCAGTGGATAAATTGGAAAAACAAGTCTCTCGGTTGCCCAAAAAGGACCTCTCGAAAGGACAAAGGATGGCTCAAGGAAGTACACTCGAAATGAACACGTCTCTCGCTCTCTTTCTCTCTTTCTCTCTCTTTGTCTCCCCAAAAAACTTATTATTCAGCTTATGATTTCGAAATTTATATCTCCACTCGTATTCGCGCGAGCGTTTCAATTTTTCTTATATTGCAACATCTTATTGATATATTGCAACATTAATATTGCTCCGTAGTGTCCGTCGTCGTTCTCGTGACTAAAGGATGACGACGGAACCACCCAAGCTGGAGAGGAAGCTCACCAGAAGCGATAACTTCGGGAATAAATATCTCAAAGCGGTATCCTTACCCGTCGCGTGGTACGATTTCGACACCTTGAATCCGAACACCGTCCATCACGAGAAGCCGTTGAAGCTGACGTTGATTCTCATTCACATCGTCGGCCTCGCGGCGTTTGTCGGGCAGTGCGCGTATCATTACCTGGACACGATAAAGGAAACAACCGTTACGGCGAAGGATGTGGACGGCGTGTCCGGTTGGTCGTGTAAAACGCTCGTGCCGGATCCTATTTATAGTTTGAACATGTCGTATAACGAGTGCGTGAACGAACACTACGTGAAGCCGACGGTGGAGAAATTGGTGAGATACGGCTTATTCGGACCGTTGGTATTTTCGGGCTTCGACGGTGGTCAGCCCGAAGATTCATACGACGGTCCCTGGAATATGAGTACTGGGTTGAGATGGTCAATCAACACGATGACTCTGTATCACAAACCGTTCCCGAATCTTTCCGACGTCGTCTATACGTACCCGTCGACGTGTATCGTTCCGTTTTACGCAGGGTACGAAAAAACTGAAAAATTCAATCCTGAAGATGGGTACACGTCACCGCTGGAAATGCCTCTCTCAGAGGCATACAAACGAGGCTACGATTTTTTTAACGGCTACGGGTTCATCGGTTTAGGAAACAAAGAACCGGAATTCGATGATACGTGCAACGTCAATCAACCCTGGAATTGCGGAAAGTACGTTACTTTTCATCCGTCGAGCGAGACTGATTATGTCGCTCAGTGCAATGGTACCATTTCTGAGGAGGAGCAAGCGGACCTTTTCGCCAACGGCACCTACGCGTTTCCGCACGTTTTCGCGCAAGAGTTGAAGTGGAGCGCACCGGCGAACGCTCAACCGTACGTCGAAGAAGGCAAAGGAGATTACTTCGTCGTGTACAAACCAAAAACGGTGGGCATCACGCCGCTCTATCCGAAGACAACGACTCTTGAATTAGTCACGAACACGGCAAGTCCGAGAACTGCGACGACGTTTTTTGGCAAAGAGCGATGCAACTTTTACGAAAAACAAATCGCCGTCGAGGCCTTTGAATACATTTTTTCGTGGCCGAATTGTCATCCGTGTTCCATCTTCAAGCAAAATTCGCCCTTCTTCTGCGAACGCGACGTCCAAAAAACGTGGCTCAACATATTCGCCCTGAGCATTTCGAACACGCTGTTCGTGATGGGTATCATGATAACTTGGGCGCCGTTGCTTCTTCGAGTCTTTCTCGGGAAGTACGGATGATGTATATGCTCGTATTTAATTGACATTTATACTTTTAAAAGTTGTACCATTCTGTTTACATATCTCCATAAAAAAGCGCATCACCCACACGCAATTATACTAAAGAGAAAGGACGCTCTGTATACACATGGTGGAGAGAAAAGAAGAAAAAGAGAGGAGGACGACGACGCCAAAAACGTTGTCGAACGCGAGAGTCGCGTTCGACGTCTCTTTGTTTTCGTGCGAGCGGTTTTTACGATCGAAACGCGTGCGAGCGCGGTTCGTTACGCCTTCTCCGAATGCTCTTACGAATGCGAGTGGTTTTGTCAGCGATGATGACGATGCCAACGATAAGCAAAACAAGAAAAACAAAAACAACAACGACGAGAAGAGGAGCATGGATGATGAAAGAGCGATCGCGTTCGTGGACGAGAGTTCGGGGGATAGTTTACGCAACGGCGTCGGGTTGAGCGCGTTTTTGGATTTGACGGGATGTTCGAACGTGGTGGATATGACGCCGACGGAAGAATTTTCGATGAAGGACGTGCGCTCGATACGAACCGGGGAGCGCGTGGCACCGACGGCACCGCTGGTGTTTTTTATAGGGACGACGCTCGCGGAGAGTGGGGAGAAGATTGTGAGAATATGCGGCGAACGACCGGAAGCGTCGATGGTGACGGTGTTGGTGTCGACGTGTAAGGAAACGCAACACGCGGGCGCGAGAGAGGTGAGAGAGGCGTTTGATTTGTGCGTGAAAGACGTGGAGAGGTTGATTTTAGAGAAAATTGGTGGTAATGGTGATGGTGGTACGAATAATAATAACGCGAGCGGAATTGGAGAAGGAGAGGAACAACAACAGAAACCGGCTGAATCAAAAGAAGAAGAAGACGATTGGGACGAAGATTGGGGCGACGACGACTGGGAAGATAAACAGAAGGAGAAAGCATCTGCGGCGTTGGAAAATACGATTTTAGCAACGGTGTCTCAGAAAGTAGTCATTCAGTTCTTCCCGGGTACGATCATTGCACCGTTAGGACCTTCGGCGTTTCGATTTCCCACGTCGTCCGCGGTCGGCGAGTTTGCGCTCGATTACTTCGGGGTTGAAAGGTCGACGTCATCGGAACTCGATGGTAAAGAAACTTCCAGTTCGAAGAATAAGAATAAACAAACCTTCTCGCGCGCACAAAAACTGTCCATTATTGGCTCGCAACTAGACGCTTTCATCACCCACGGCTTAGGTTTCGATGATGAAGATCGCGTCGATTTCTACGCGCTCGGTCCGATTGCAAAGAATATAGCGCGAGATTGCGTGGATAGGAAAGACCAGAAGATTCCGAACGAAGACGATGAACTCGATACGTTAGCAGTATTAGGCGATAATGCGTACGAAACGATCGATGAAAAGTTGAGACAAAGCAAGAAAACGTGTTGCGTGATGTTGGTGGACCGAGCGATGGATCTCGCGAGCGCCTCCGCGGTATTCACAGATTCCTTCTACGGACGTATCGATGAAGTCGCGTCTACGAACGGAGCGTTTTCTTCGCTCGACGCTGAGAAACAGGTGAGTGACGAGACCGCGCATCGCGCTTTAGAAGAAGAACTGTCGAGGATGTCGTTTCGCGACGCGTGTAGGAAAGTTTCGAGATTACTCTCAGAAGCGGCGAGAAGTGACGGCGTACACGTCGAAAGTGTAATCGCAAACGCAGATGCGCAGACGTCGAATAAAAACGTTAATAATGACATCACGTCCGCGAGGTTACACGCTCTGCGACAGGTAATATTAGATAGCGTAGGTAGTAGTGATGGTAGTCATAGTCATCAGTGGACGTTACGACTGGCGTCGGTCTGCGCGGCTGCTTTGGAACTCGAAGAAGGATCAGAAACGTCAGATGCAATTGGAAATGTGCGAACGCTCTCGGCGACTGCACACGCGTTTGGTTCTTCAGGTGTTGCTGCTGAACTCATCAGTGCTTTATCTGGGAAGAGAAAACAAGTGTGTGGCGTTTCGTGCGCGCGAGCGTTTGCGTACGTGGCTTGCGGCATGACGCTCGCCGGAGAAGCCGTCTCTCGAGAATCCAGCGCAGATGCTGCGATGCATCAAATGGACGTGAGCGATAGCGCATTATTCATGAATGGTAATAATGACGGCGAAATATTTACGAGAAAAGATGCAAAAGCAATCGAAGAAGCTTTGAAATGTGCGATTTGTGAATGTGTCTGGAACGGCGACGATAGGAATAGCGAAAACGTCACTTTCCTCGGGAAGGAATTATACGACGCAATCTCCGAAGCTCGAGGGTATAAAAAAGAAGGAGATGAAGATGCATCGCGTGACGAAGGGAAGGAGAAAGAGAAAGAGAAAGAGAAAGAGAGTGATGATGAAGAAGATGGTTGGGGTAACGACGACGACGGTTGGAGCGTGGACGACGACCCTCTTTTAGTACACCCGCCGCCATCGTTAAAGACACCTCGAGTTGAACTTCCGGATGACGTTCGATTATTCCTGGACGATTTTGTTCAAGATAAAGCGCTATTCACGAGTACGTGCGAACTCATAGTCTCTTCTCGTGTCATATGCAGGGAAAAAACTTCAACATCAGGGGAAGGTATGATGAATAACGCTACCGTATCCATTCCGTTGAAGCACTCCCGAGGTTCACTCATCGAGAACGATGGTGCATTCACCTCTCTCGTTGCCGATATCGCATCGCGTGTCGCGTCATCGAACGATACTTCGGGGTGTTGCAAAGATGCCGAACGTATCACGGCATCTGGATCCATCGGAACACTCCTCGCCTCGGCGACGTCCACCGCCGGTGGGTTCGTCAAAGGTTTTGGCTCTGGGCTCGGTAGACTCGCGGGTAACGTGCTCGATAAAGTTTCCAGCACGGTTTCGAACAGTAGAAAACCGAGTGACTGCGATTGTTTCGTTTTATTCGTCGTAGGGGGCGTATTTAAGGATGAAATTATGGCGGCAAAAAATGCATGGAGAGAAAACGGTGGTGAAGCGAGCGGGCGGTTACTCCTAGTCGGCGGCACGAACGTGCTTTCCCATCGCTCAAATTCGGTTTTTTGAAGTTAAAGCATAGCATAGCATAGCCAAATGGTATCATATATAATAACAGTATCATATTTCTCTAGATATATCTTCGTACGCGCGAATGGCTGCATCCGAGAGTGGGAGCACGAACTCGCTGTTCGACCACGCCATATCGTCCGGTAACCATCCTTTGAATATATCGCCGACATCATCTTGAGATGAACGACCGCCATAGATGCGATCACCGTCAAATTGAATCGGGTTCAAGCCACTGCGCAATCCACCGCGTTCATTTATTCGACCAGAATCGAGCATGAAGTCTAACCAAGCATCGATACCTGGGGACGATGACGGCGCGCTGTTCGGTACGGACGAAGTGTATCCTCCGCCCTCATTCAACACCGGGCGTACAAACACGTCGCAGTGTAAAGCCGTTCCAGACGGTGGAAATACCGGTTTCACCAGCGATGAGCGACGACACAAGGCTAAAACATCGTCGCTAGCACCAAAAGCGACGGATATATCACCGTTTTGTAACGCCCGGAGATACGTTTCGTCATCTGATACCTTGATTTTTGCGCGCAGTCGTCGCAAAGCGTCTCTCTGAGACCGTTCGTTATCGATAGTTTTCGGATTGATTGTATTACGAGGATCGCCCATTTTCAAAGCCGCGGAGAGAACTTCTCTCGGCGCATCCGCACACCCTACGAACGTTTTGTTCCCAAAGCGTGGATCGAAAACGTCCGTCCAATCGGTAATCGCCTCGACGCCTCTGGGAAGTTTATCCGCTCTGTATGCCAGCAATGTTGCCGTAACTCTGTACGGCACCGCGAACAGTCTTCCGTTGGGATCCGTGCTGCGCACAATGTCACCAGTTCTGTAATCACGAAAACACAAATTCTTATATACATCTGGCAATGCTCGAAACCACCGCTCTTTACCGGTGATCTCAAACGGAAGAATGAGCTTCTCGCGAATCGCCGCTTTCAAATACGCATCGCCGAGCGTAGCTAACGTCGCAGTCGCGGCCGTTTTCGATAGTTTTTTCTTACCTTTCTTATCTCTCTGATCGCTGCTATTCCTATTTCTGCTATTCTCGCTACTCTCCTCCTCGGCGTAATCGTTTCCGTTCCCTCCTTCTTCTAGTATCGCCCGCCCTCTCCTCAAATCCTGAAACGACTTCGCCAACGACGCCGACGCCGAGTGTTCCAACTTCAACCTAGGCGACGCCTGCGTCTCCTTAAAGTCTTCGAAAACGTTCGGTGGAATCGTCCCTCGCAACACGTTCACTCTCAGCGGAACGTCAAACTTAAACGCTCGCTTCGTCAAGCCCGGCGCACCCCACTCGATGTCCTGCGGCGTCGCTCCCGCTCTTGCCGGAAAGCAAAAGTACGAGAGCGAACTGCTACTACTCGCAACAGCAACGAACAACGCGGCAGAAGACGATGATGACATAGCCGCCCGCCGACCAATTAAAGATGAACTTCCTTTTCCTCCTTTGTCTTCTTTGAGCGCAAAAGCATCGTCATCTCTCGCAGCATTTTTACTCAAATCAACGTCCTCTGCTCTCCCGTTTACGTTTACGCCGTGGGAAAACAAAGACTCTTGGAAACAAAAACTCTGCCTCGTCGTTCGTCCTTTTCGTCGTCGTCTGTTTTGATGAAACACCTTCGCGAGAGGAAGTGAAGACGACACAGACGAATTTGGCGACGGTTGATTGGAAACGCCACGACCGGAAACGCCTCGACGTCGCGAAAGCTTAGAAAAAGCTTCACACGACGACGACGACGACGAAAACGAGATGGGCATTTTCTTTGTCTTCTCGGCGAGAGAGACTCTCACCACCAAAACACCCACAGTTCGAAAGGAGTAAGGGACTTCCAAAGCCTTTCAAATGGGGAAAATCCTTCGCGAGGAATTCTTCATTTATTCGACGCTCAACCTGCGCACCTGTTTCTCTGCACGCGCACGCGAACACGCTCACCTTTTGCACACTCAGCACACTCAGCACTATGACGAGTACTACGATGTTGTTCTCGCGAGGAGCGCAAATGACGACGACGACGTTCGCCTCTCATCATCAAAACAAGAACACCTTTAAAAGCGGGAAGTCCTCATCCATCGTCACCCGCCGTCGAGGTTCTACGTCTTCGTTTACGTCGCAAAAGTTGGCCCGAAAGTCGAGGAGGACGTTGAAGGTGAACGCGTCGTCGTCCTCATCAGTCGAAAAGCTTCGATTCTTATCCCCCCAGGAAGTGAAGCAAGTGAGAGAGGAGTTCGGGACGCCGGTGTACGTGTACGATTTACAAACGCTGAAAAACCAAGCCGAGAGCGCGAAAGCGTTTCCGAACGCGTACGGGTTGACGGTGAGATACGCGATGAAAGCGAGCCCGAACGGGTCGATTTTGAAGACGTTTTTGAACGAAGGGTTACACATCGACGCGAGTTCTGGGTACGAAGTCGAGAGAGCGGTGAAGGCTGGGTTTACGTACGACCAGATTTCGCTCTCGACGCAGGACTTTCCGGATTTCTTCGATCGGCTCGTCGAGAAAGGATTGAAAGTGAACGCGTGTTCGTTGTCGCAGTTGGAGAAGTTCGGGGAGAAGTTTCCAGGGAAAGAAATTGGTTTGCGATTTAACCCTGGGTTAGGAAGCGGTGGGACCGGGAAGACGAACGTCGGTGGACCGTCCTCGTCGTTTGGGATTTGGTACGAGTTGTTACCGAAGTGCCAAGAACTCGTGGCCAAGTATAATTTGAAAGTCGAAAGGATTCACACGCACATCGGGTCTGGAAGCGACCCAGCCGTGTGGCAAAAAGTCAGTGGGATGAGTTTAGATTTGTGCGAAAAGTTCCCGGACGTTGTGTCGTTGAATTTAGGCGGTGGGTATAAAGTTGGACGCATGTCGGGTGAGAAATCGACCGATTTGAGCCTCATCGGCGAACCGGTGAAAGTGGCGTTTCAAGAATTCGCGAAAAGAACCGGACGAGAATTGAAATTAGAAATCGAACCGGGAACTTTCTTACTCGCCAACTCGTGCTCGGTCGTTTCCACCGCTCAAGATATCGTCGAAACCGGCACGAGCGAAGGGCACACGTTCATCAAGCTCGATTGCGGCATGACGGAAGTCCTCCGTCCGTCCTTATACGGCGCGCAGCATCCGTTAATCAACGTCACCAGCCAAGGTGAACTTGCATCCAAAACGAAAAAATACGTCGTCGTCGGTCACTGCTGCGAAAGTGGCGACTTGATGACCCCGGCCCCGGATGAGCCGGAAACGATAAGCGAACGCGAATTGGGAGAAATCAACATCGGCGATTTGGTCGTCATCGAAGGTTCCGGCGCGTACTGCGCCGGCATGAGCAGTAAGAACTACAACACCTTCCCGGAAGCGCCAGAGGTGATGAAAACGAATGAGGGTGAGTTTAAGGTGATTAGAAAGAGGCAAACCGTGGACCAGATTTTGGCCAACGAGGTTATGATTTAATAATACTAATACTACTACTTTCATCCCCTTAAGAAGATATCATCCACGTCGTCATATTAAAACTCCTCCATAAAACAACACATAAATACCCGCGCAAAAGAATCCGATTAATACCACGCGCAACAGCACAAAAACCAGAACAAAAAGTAATAATATCTCATCATGACCTTCTCCTCCATTCTCGCGAGCAGCAGCAATACCAGCAGCGCATTGGCTGCGCGCAGAAAGTACCAGGGGGCGAATTCTTCCCGAACGCAAAGATTAATGGCGACGACGAGGATATCAACGAGAAGAACAACCTCACCTTTTGTTCAAAGTTCCTACCAAACTCTGGAACAAACCCTCTCCAAAATAAAAGATTTACCACCTTCGGAGCGTCCAGAGGCGCTTCGCATGGCCGAACAACCCGTGAAATCACTCCTGAACGAAATGAAAGAAAACGAAACGATTTCCAAGTGGAACTCTCTTGGAAAAATCCAAAGCGAAAACGTCTTCCCGCGAGCGTTTACGGAAGTCGGCTTGACCGACGTGGACGCGAAAATCGGCACCCCGAACAACGATGCGGATTTTAACTTCATCGTTACGGTAACCGTGACGACGTCTCTGTTAGCGGTGATCATTGGGGTGACTTTACCCGGGGATTGGGGCGCGTTTGGGAGTTATCTGATGGGCGGCGTTTCGCTCGTCGTTTTAGCCGTCGGGAGTACGGCGCCTGGTTTACTTAAAGTTGGCGTAGACACCGTTTCGAGACTCAACCCGGAATACATGGAAAGAATCGTCAAACACGAAGCCGCGCATTTCTTGATAGCTTACCTCTCGGGTATTCCCGTATCCAGCTACTCCTTGGGGTTGATGGAGATGCACGTGGAACTCTTGGAGGCGAAGATCGAGAAAAAGTTAGTCGGTAAAGCGGGCGTCATTACAACGGAAGAAATGGAAGCGTTAGCCGTCGTCGCCATGTCTGGCGTCGCCGCCGAGGCGAAATATTTCGAAAAAGTCGCCGGGCAAGAGGCGGACTTGTTCTCGTTGCAAAAAGCGATGAACAAAACGGAACCTAAACTCGGCGCTCAAAAAGAACAATCCGTCACGCGGTGGGCGGTGTACAAAGCCGCGAGAATCATCACCGATAACGAGAAATCGTACGAGCAGTTATGCCAAGCCATGAAAGAGGGTAAATCAGTCGCCGAGTGCGTTAAAGCCATCGAGAGTGTTTAATGTAGTATATCGACCATGAAGTTGTTATGTAATAGTATTTCCCGCAAAACGTCACTAAATATGACGACAAGAATAATGCGCTCGATGACGACGACGACGACGTCCTCGTCCTCGTCGCGAAGAGTAACTAAAATCTCCTCGCCGTCATCGTCTTCCTTTTCTCGCAGAAGAGCGTTGCTTTTTGGGAGTTCGGCGGCGTTTCTGCGCGCATCTTTGCGCGCTGACGCTTTGGATAACGACGACGACGATTCAGACGAGAATGAGAAAGAAAAACGAGCTTTACAAATCATCCTCGCCAGCACAGACGACGCCTTAGATTTGAGCCTACCTCGAAACACGAAAGGGTGCGACTTATACGAGCGGTCAAAACAAGTGGACGACGCCGTGGAGACTTTAGTCAAGTTGAAACGAAACGGGAAGAAAATGAGTTTGTCAAACGGCAAAGCGGATGGTGTGTGGGAGGTGTTTTACGCGCCGCACATCGAACGATTGAGCAGACCTATAGGAGTGAAAGCGAAACCGCTGAGATACACGATAGAGAAGAATAGAATCGTGAGCGATGTTTCGCTGACGACGAACAAACCGTTCGAGACGCAAAGTTGGTGGTGCGCGAGCGGGAGTTTGAAGGAGTCCGCCAGCGAGAAGGAGGAGGTGTCGTTAAAGTTTACGGACTTTTGGGTGTCGTTAGGGGCAGAGTTACCGACGACGTCTCCAAACGAGACGGGAGAAGCGGACGCGTTTGATAAGATGGTTCAGAAATTGGGAACGGTTGGATTCATCGAACAGTTGGGTGCGTTTCCGGTGTTGTATTATAGCGACGACGTGTGCGTCTTTAGATTTCCGCCTTTGCAATCGAACATCGCGGCGAGAAGGGTAGCCAAACTCTCGGATTGGGAGGAAGAGGAACTGGAAGAGGACAATAGCTTAGATACACACCGGAGTTTTCTAAATGCTAGTTAGTATAAAAATCTATGTATTTCTATTTCCACTCCCGCTTCTTCTTCGCTCCTTCGCGAACGCTCTTGGAAAGCGCGACCAACGCAAATGCTGCGAATCCTAGTTTGAAAACGACTTCTTTAAACGCCTTTTGTTCCTCCTCCGATCGTTCCGCGACTATCGCTTTCGAACACGCCTTTCGTTGGCGGCGGTTGCTGTTGGCGGGCCGTTTTCGCTGCTGCTGCTGCTGCTGCGCGTCTCTCCGCCGCCTGAGCCTGTACGATAAAATATTTTGAGCGAAGATGATCGGAGAAAGAAATAAGCGACGCACCATTGTTGTTCGACGTTCATCCGCGGCATTCTTTTCGCTCGCGAGAAGGTCTTTTGCGCTCGTGGCGACCGACGACGGCGATTTCTTATCGCCGGTGGCAGCTTTCATGTTCTCTTCCTCCGCCGCTAACAACGCCGACGCGGACGCTTTCTTCTTCGTCTTTAACGCCTTCTTTCTTTCCGCTTCTTTCTTCTTCTTCTTCTCCTCGAAGTCTTTCTCCTTCTCTTCTCGTTTTAGTTCCATTTCTGGCGTGAGCATAGAAGGAACGTCGCACCGCGATTCCCAATCAAACGCGTCCGGGTACTTGAAATACACTCTCCGAAACGCGTCTCTCGTTTCGCCGTCTTTTGCGACGAGATACGCGGTTTTACCACGCCACGGAACGGAAGGATCAACAGCAGCACCATCATCACCAGTTTGAGGATTCAAACACGCGGATTCAAGCATTTGCGTCAACGCGTCAACGTCGCCAGTTCGCGAAGCCTTATGGAGTTCTGGTTCCGGAGTCTCCACGATTTTCTTCGCTTTCGCGGCTTGCTGTTGCTCGTATTCTAATTGCTTTTGCATTTCTAAATCTACTTTACTTTTACTCTCCGTCGTCGTTTTCCTCGTTTTTTTCACTTCTTTCTTCTTCTTTTCGACGATTTCAATCCCGGTCGTGGTCACCGAGAGCAACTTCGCGATGGTTCGTTTCGTTTCGTTCAACGTCGGTCGAGCGGTCATAAACGGCGTTTTCCTCACGCGCGGGTCCTTTTTACTCAAAATATTATTATCGAATAACGTTCGCGCGTCTGTTTTTGAAACGGAGATGAATATCCTCGCGGCTTCCTGTTCGTATGTATATGTACGTAATAGCGCGATACCGCGAGAGAATACATTAAAAGTCGTCAGTTTTTTTCTCAAACGATACAATCGAATAATACGATAGAAGATAAACAAAGATAAAAAGAGTAGTATTTTCTTCCGTCAGAACTCATAATTATACTTCCATCATCGCGAAAGGCGTTCGGAAAGCGAGCTTAATCGCCGCGAAATGTTTCGCCTTAAAAAAAGCGCGCGTTACGTTTAAAACGCGCGCTCTCCGGTGTAGTTGTATCCATCACCCGGAAAAAAAAGTACCAACTCTTCGCAAACGACGAGAAAGAAGAAAATAAAATCGAAGAAAAAACGCACGTTCAAATACTCCTCTTTCCAATTCTCCATCGCGTTTGTCACGTCTCTCACCAAAGACATTTCGTTTTGGCGTCGCATGGAACTCCCCGCGCTCTTAATCGTCTTCCCGCCTTGATCCTTCACGCTTTGCCTCCCTCCGGCTTTCGCGCGAACGACGTACCGATGAAACGTTTTCGATTTCAAAACAGACTCGGTCGAAGCGATCGTCGCGTTCGCACTCTGTCCGTGAAACACTTTCCTCGCGTCAAACGCCGCCGCGGCAAAGTGTCCTCCTCTCGCTAAAATAACTACCCACGGCTTTTCTCGATCTCGCCGTAAATTTTGCATCGCCTCGGCCACCGTCTGATTGGCCTCCGCCGATGCCGCGTTCCCTTTAAAGTCCACATCATCCGGTAGCAAAATCGCTCTGTACATCGCGAAACACTTCTTCTCCTCCCCTTCTTCTTGAAACACAATCTTCGCGCCACTCTCGGATGTCTTCTCCGTCGCCGCGACTTCGTACTCTTTCTTCTCCTTTCTTTTCATCATCCGCTTCTCCTTCGCTCGAACAGCGTCGTGCATGAAATCACCTTCATTTTCACCCTCACCGTCGCTGCTCGAAACATCATCATCCTCATCATCACTACTGCTGCTCAAATCATCCTCTCCGCTTCCACTGATGGACTCTTCTCCGTCGCTTTCTTTAGTACTTTTCTCGCGCGCTCGCGGGTCAAATTTTTCCTTAAATTCGACTTCCGAAAGCTCTCGTTTCCCCTCCAGTTGCCGCTTCCGATTGTACCGATACAGATCGCCTTTCATTTCCCGATGCCACTCCTGAGGGGACGAGAAACCGAGATCTTTCCATAAATTGACGTTCCCTTTCCTCTGTTGTTGCTTTTGTTGCGCAGCGATGTTCGCGTTCGCATCTTTATCGTCTTCTTCGGGAAGCGTTTGATCTCCTCCGTTAGGGGAATCGGCGACGAGAATGGTCGCGCTATCGAGCGCGATTTTAGAGATTTTCAACGTATTCGAGAGATCAAAGACGTCCATTATGTACGCGCGTGCGTTTAGTAAGTACTGCTAAGTTTGCAAATCGTGGTCATTTTGTTTTCTATAATCTACTGTGCGTTTGCGCTTCTTCTTCTTATTTTAGTGAGGGATTGGACAAAGCTTTGAGGTGCCACAAACAACTCGAAGGTCAGGTCTCGTCCTCGGTCTCATCTAAAGCCTTCTCAATCTCCCTCATCAACTCCTCGAACGTCGGCGTAAAGAAATGCCCACCTTCCGGAAACTCCACGCACTTCGCGTCCAAGTTTTTCGCGAACCTTCTCTGCACATCAATCGGGACCAGGTGATCTCTCGCGCCGGCGAAGCACACGCGGAACTGAGTATTCTCCTGTATTTTGCGGTAGTCCCACGGGGTATCGAAATAGCCGGATGCTCTTTCTGTCGCATCGCCGAGGTCATCGTCGTACCCAGCGCAGACGCATATGCCTTTGACTTTGTATTTCTCCGCGTATCTGGCGCACGCGACTGCGCCGGAGCTGTGGCCGATGAGGATGGAATGTTCGTCCGCTGCGAGTTCATCGCGCACGAACGGGAGCCAGATGGACTGTCGACTGAAGAGAAATTGGGAACAAAAGGTCAGCAAATGCAGGCAACACATACACGCGCTCGAATCAGTTTTAACGCGTCATCATCAAAAAAGGAGAGAATAATAAGTAATTCAAAGAAATACCATAAGTGTGGATCGGGGAAGTCTCTTAAATCCAGCGTAAACCTCTCGCGCAAGTGTGCATCCGTTCGTATTTTTGTCTCCAACCACCCGTAGAAATTGGATTCTTTCACCGGACAACATCCCATGCCAGGGAGTAATATGAGTTTAATTTTCTTTTTCATTTTGTCGTTAATGTTGTTCGAGGAAATTTGGTGTCGCGTGGCGGCGATGGTGTTCGCGCCTGCGCTCATTTAATAGGTAGGTATTTATACGGTTAAGTTAAATGGAAATGCCGAACTTCAATGCACAGTCATATTTAAATAATACGCCAAAGATATTTTACATCAAACCACGCATACGCGACATTCTTTATCCTCGCTTCGGCGGTGGATTTTGAAAAATGACAAATACCGACGACGAGTATGCCGACGACGACAAGAAAGAAGACGCTGACTTTCACGGCGAGGAAAAGAAGACGTCCTCCTCTCGTAGGGGAATGAGCAAATCACCTTCGATGGTGAAACGATTCTTCACCTTTACAAGTTTGTCTTTAACTCCGGGACGAGGACAAAATGATGCGGAGGAAAACAATGATAATGAAAAGAATAAAAGAAAGTGCCTCTTCGTGCACGGCTGGCGGTCAAACGCGCGCGTGAGCAAAGAACACGCGAAGCATTTGAATTTAGATACCAAATTTCAACAGATACACCTAATCAAGGGGACAAAACATTCCAACGAAGCGTCGGATGAACTCACGGAAGGGATGTTTTTAGGTCCCTGGTTTTCGTGGGTCGACGATATCAATAACGATGATATTGATGGGAAGAGTAAAGAGGAGGATCTGGTAAAAGCGTTAAGATACGTGGTGAAATTCGTGAGAAAACACGGGCCGTACGCCAGCGCGGTTGGATTTTCGCAAGGCGGAGCGCTCGTCGCGTTGTTGTCGAGGAGGGAGGTTTTGGAGAAATTGGGCGTGGAAGGGGACGTGTTTTTGTGGAAGAGCGCGACGGTGGTGTGTGGAGCGAGCGTGGGGCTGATTGAGGTGGCGGAGAGGGCGTTGGGGATACGTTTGGTGAACGACGGCGAACGTATCGCCGACGACGAGGACGTTCTGCCGTCGCTTCACATATTCGGGCTTCAAGACGAGCGGAAGCCGCAGGGTGAACGGTTGATGAAGTTGTTCGAAGCAAAGATGCCATCGTCGAAACAACTCGTGCGCCACTGCTTGTACTTTGATGGAGGACACGGCGTGCCAAAGTCGATCATGTCAGACGAAGGGTTCCACGCGGAATACGACGCGTGGTTGAAAAACGCGCTTTCTTTGTCTTTGGCGGTAGAAGACGGTCCGAAGAAAATTGGAAACACTGCGGTGGCAAATGTGCTCCATCGCGCGCTTTCAAGGAAAGTCACCCATCGCGGCAACGAGATGTTTTTGCGCGGCGATAGCACGCACGGGTCGTCAGACAAAGAAAGATTAGACAGACGGCGCGGGAACGTCTCGGAGGACGACGCGATGGAACGCGGCGAAGGCGAAACAGAGAATAGTAACACTACCTTCTCGACGGTCAAAAGATTGAATGCCGTACCTCGAGACGAAAACGTCGAGACGAGAACGACCCCAAGTGGGCACGCGCTTAATTTTATTCGCAACGCATGCTCAGTTGCGAATTGCGACGCTGACGTAAACGTCAGGAAAAGTCGGTTTAAAGGTATATTGGAAATGCTTCGGGCCGCGCCGGCGTCGGCGCCGCTTCTTCGAGACGTGGACGCCTCGCACGCGCCCATGTCGTATGGCGCGATGATTGATTTTATCACGACAGGCGAAGGTGACTTGCGCAAAATCGGCGCGACACAAAGCACCGTCGTCGCATACAACGTTCCAACTGGAGCTGTTGGAGCGAGCGCGTTCTTATCCGTGGCGTCGCAGTGCGTGGCGGTTCCTTTGGATCCAGGGATCACAGAAGCGGACGCGCTTGAAGCCATGATGTCATGTAAAGTAACACTAGTTGCTCTGTTTCGAGATGCGGATACTGCTGAGATAGAAAAAGCAGCCACAAAGGCAAACATTCCTATAAAATGGTACGTCATCGCTGCCGGCGATAAACCAGCGGGCTGGTTTTACCCAGAACAAGAGGAAGATATTTTGCCGTCGCAACCGCCACTCGTCAACGCCGCTGAAGGGGTAGGATTACTCTTGAGAACTTCCGGCACGACATCGAAAGCGAAGGTTGTTCCACTCGCACTTGGAGCGCTCGCATCGAACGGTAGCGAGTTAGCAGCTTCGTTGGAACTCACCTCCGCTGACGTGTGTATCAATGCGATGCCGCTGTTCCACATCGGTGGTTTGTCGTGTTCAATCTTAGCGACGGTAGCGTCGAAGGCCTCCGTCATTTGTTGCCACAAATTCGACGCTCAAGTATTTTACGAAACCATCGTTACTGACAACACGTTGAGACCGACGTGGTATTCTGCTGTTCCAACTATTCACATCGCCGTGTTGCAATACGGCAAAGCGATTTCGCGAGGGGCGAAACCCAAACACTCGTTACGGTTTATTCGATCTGGCGCGGCGGCGTTAAGTCAAGCGGACGCGGAAAAACTTCAAGCGTTCTGGAACGTTCCAATAATCCCGACATACTCTATGTCGGAGCAAATGCCTATATCGGGTAAAAACATTCATCTCGAGCTTGCCGAACGTCCAAATACAGTTGGCCAGCCGCTGATTTGTTCAGTCGCGCTCGTGAACGATTTAAATTGCAGAGCTACCGCTCCGTTTGGAACGCAAGGTGAACTCGTCATTAGCGACGATAACGTCATGACCGGGTATAAAGACGCAGCGGAGGCGAATAATAAGACGTTTTTTTATCTCGGCGACAAGAGATACTTAAGAACTGGGGATATAGCAAAGATGGACAGCGATGGTTTCATTTATCTCACCGGTAGGTCCAAAGAACTCATCAAGCGCGGCGGCGAGCAAGTCAGTCCACTGAAAGTCGAAGCTGTATTGGCAAAACACCCAGACGTCCACGTCGCCGTCGTATTCGGAGTGGAATCTCCTCTATGGGGCGAGGAAGTCGGCGTCGCGATTGTCCTCAAAGATGACGTTACTAATATAGACGCATCGCTTCGCTCTATTCGTGAAATGACCACGGCGTCGAAAGAACTCAGCCGCTTCGAAAATCCCGCGTATTGGAAAATTGTGAAAGACGACGACTTACCCAAGACGTCCACGAAAAAGTATAAGCGCGCCGGTCTCGCCAAGCACCTCAACATCGCGCAACGAAACCTCGTGTCCTCATGCAGTCGCAAAAAAGGAGGGAGTGCGAAACCGGCGGTAATCTCTTCCGGCCTCGCTGGTCTTCGATACTGTATGGCCGTAGGGGTTATGTTTAATCACATCGGTGGAGTTTGGCAAGGGGAGGACGAGAGGAATCCGTTGACCTACGGTCCATATTGGTGGTCCGCAAAAGCGACGACGTTTTACTTTCCAGCGACGGTATTTTTTGTCCTCGGCGGCTTTACGCTCTCGGCGGCGCTCAACGGCAAAGAGGTTCGTAAAGGAACGTGGCTATCGTTTTATAACTCGAGATTTCAGACGCTCATGCCGTTATATTTACTTTCGCTCGCGTTTGGTTTAATCAACATGTTAGTTGTCTGTCGCCCAAATACGTTCAGCGACGAATTTAGCTGGCAGCCGCACAATTCGACTATGACCCTGGCCTCTGGCGCCGCCGCGCAGTGCCACACGAGTCCTGTTGAAATGCCATACGGTGCGTGGTTGATCATGACAATTTTTGTTTTTGCGTTTGGATTTCAAACATGGTTTCCTTTATGGCTCCTGTCATCGTGGATGATGTATTATACGTGGTTCAACGGCGTTTACTACTTCATAATCGTGGTTTTCCCTTGGATGCACAACGCCTTGTGTCGCGTTCGAGGCGATACTAAAGCGATACTTAAATGGGGTCTCGTATACACGTTCTTGATATTCGCCACGGCGGCTTTGCTTGGCGTGTATTACGCCTTGCCTTCTTGGCAAGACTACGACGATTTAGGCTCGTCCAAGAGTTGGGAAAAGAATTTACAAAACATATACGCCTTATCGACGATGATGTTTCCGCCATATTGGGTACCATCTGTAGGGAGCGGTATGGTTGCGTACTTCTGGTACGACGCGGTCAGGCCGAACGAGAGTCACGATAGAAAACGTTACGGGAGAATGGCAGATTGTCTCACGCTCGCGTTCTTCGCTTTCCACCTCGCGCATTTTTTTGACATCGATTGGCCGTACCCGACGACCCTGGTCGGCAAAATGTGGAAAACGCACCCGGACGAGCATCATCTGTGGGATACCGGAATCAAACGGTACGTGTGGTCGGTAATGATTACGCGTTTATACTCACCCTTACTCGCGGTTTGGATCGCTCTTCTTGCCGTGCCCCGGGGTAGTATCACTGGTCGACTTCTCGAAGGCAACGTGCTGAGTAAAACGCTCGCACCAACTTCGTACGGGTGCTTCCTTTTCCATCAAATCATCGGACAGTGGTACTGGTGGGCGACGCGATCAGGAAATAACGTCACATCCAAGGAAGTCGATTTAGGAAACTCCGACGCGTGGTCGTGGTGGGCGTACCCGAAAGAATACTACTGGTTCAGCCCGCAGCCGCTTCCTGTCGCGTGGTACGAGTTCTTCTTCGTCGTTGGCTTAGTCACCATCTTTAGCGCATTTATCGACCGCGCGTTGAATTCTCACCTTACTCTCCTTTGGGTGAAAACGATGAACTTTTTCCAAAACATATTCTGGCCGAGCCGATCGGTCTCCGGCTCCGTCGCGATAGAGAGCGCGACTCCAGAGAGTATAGTCCGAAACGCAGTCAAAGCGCTCACGGGTGTCGAAAGCGACATATCTTTGGACGATTCGTTCGATGAGATTGGTTTAGTTTCCGTCGGATTACCTATTCTGGTCGGCTTGATCAACTCTGAAGATAAATCCGCCTCCGTAACCGTCGCCGACGTCGCCAACTGCGCGACGCTGAGAGACTTGGTCTCCGCGCTCGAGAAAAAACGTGCAGTCGCCGAAAGTGCGGCTGGCGTTGGCGCTCGTAATGATCTTTAATATATATAACGAAAAGTATAACATTTCTCTCCTTTCTGTTAAAGTCTCTTCTTCTGTTCATCAAAACGCCTTTTTTTTCTCCACTTTTATGGTCTGAAAAAAATGAAGAAAAAGCGCAATCTCCTTTCTCAGATGACGACCGAGCAAATCGTGCAACGCGCGATCAAAAAGTTCGCACAGAACAACAACGCGGTTGGATGTTCCGAGTGTAAGAAACACGGCGGCCACGGATGGTAAATGATGTAACCTTTCGCGCGTTTTCGTACGTTTTTTTCTAATTGATTGAAGTGACATTCGGGATCATCATGTGATTTGAAGTTTTTCCGATTAAAAAGCAAAAGTCTGACCGCGTTTTCATTCCTCCTCTCTTTTCTCCTCAGTCGAAACTGCGACCCAGTTTTAGCGAAGGCTGGACTGTCGAAGCGATCGATGACCGCTCGGTTGGGAAAAACAGCCGAAGAAATCAGAAAGTTAGATTATTGCCGCGAAGGCTTGAGAAGAATGAGAAGAGGAGAGACCAAGAAATATAAAAGAAGAAAAGAAAAAGAAGAAGGTGAAGAAGAAGAAGAAGCAAAGAAGAAGAAGAAGAAGGAAAAGAAGACCATGATGATACAAACGACAACGGCAAGCAGCTCGAGCACGAGCACGTGCTGCATCGTAGACGCGGCGATGGAGCGAGCGAATTCCTCAAAAGCGCTCGTCGCGAAGGTAGTCGCGAAAGAAGAGGAGAAGAGCAAGATACGAGGGGAAGGAGAAGAAGAAGAAACAGATACCCCGATCGTGGTAGACGAGGCAAGGGAAAACGCCGCGATGGCGTTGATATTGATAGCGATGAGAGGATGATGAAACGTGTGGATAAACACAGAGATAGATGTCTTTTATTAAAGCCGATTATAAGCCAGCCAGCGAGCCTCTCAGTCAGTCTTAATATATTCGAAAACGCATTTTTTTCCAAAAACAGACAAAAAAAAACTCTTAAAAATCTCCCTGGTTTGCGATACAACGACACGCACACTTTACGCCTCTGGGTTTGGCTTGCATCCGCGTTTGAAATACGAACACCCTTCATTTACCAATATGGTTCTCACTCGAGTCGAGTGTTACTTCGACACTCCGAACGGTACTGCCGGGAAAATCAACCACCTGGATCTGGATTTGCGCGAACACGATTCGCCCTCGGAAGTGAAGAAACAAATCGCGATCTTGACCGACGTGCCGTATAAAAATCTGAAACTTCGCTTGAACATGGATTACGGCTTGACTGCGTTTGATACGAGAAATCGAGATATCAAAGTCGGCACGTGCGGGGTGAGCGTGAGTTGCGATAACCCGGACATGTTGGATTATAAGAATCGAAATTCGGTCGGGAAAGCGGTACACGAGCTCCCAGATTTTAAGCCCGAAATGCTGGACGATTCGTTCGATTGGCAACAGAAGAGTAAGCCGGAATGGTTGGTACGATCGAAGAAGTCTTACAACCGCGCGTAGTGGTAAGAACACAGATATACTTATTTATTATTAATTCATTCCTTTATTATTGTTATTAAAATTGATATACTCATAGTATATTATATAATGAAAAGGTTGTTATTAAGCCATGCACGCTTGCAACGCCGCCTGTTTTTGCGGATCTAACGCGGAAAAAGCCGCCGCTAACGCATCTCCAGGCATCGTGCTTTGCATTTGTACTAAAGTATTCTTCATTGCCATCGCCGTTTCTTGATCGCACAATCGAACTTTATCGCTACTGGATGCCGTGGGCATAACTTCGGCAAAAATCAAAATCGCTCTCGCTAAGTTCTCGTTGTTTTCTCCCAACAAGTAAGATTTATACGTGTCGTTTTGTAACAATCTCGCGAGCTGCGCGTGAACGGCTCTCGCTTCGATCGCATCTTCGGTGAGTGGCAAGCACGCTAAGAAGGACGGAAAAATTGATTTCGCGTCGATGCTTTGCGTTTGGTGTTCGCAGAGTTTACCTAAAGCGGAGACGGCGTTCTCCGTCGCCGTGATGTTTTCGTCCTCCCGCGCTGCTGGATCTTGAATGACCGCAGCGAGCGCTTGTAACGCACCCGGAACGTACGGAGTGAAGTTTTGGCCCATAGTTTGACCCATCAATCCGAGCCTGTTTTGAAAGGAAAGGAAAAACGTTGTGGGTCAGTCGCGTAAAAAAAAAAGAGTCGTCGATTCTTCCGCGAAAAAAAGCAAACACAAAATACGTATAATACGAAAAAACAGAGATTCAGTACTAATATGCGTCAGGGCGTTAAAGCGGATTTATCGTCAGCACGAGTATCCATCGCGCGTACGAATAGCGCAGGCCATCCCCGTGAATCAAGAAGGGGAATCCATAGGTATCGTCACTCGCATTTTGTTGAAGCTTGTTTTTTTTCTATATACGTATACGCGCGCGCGCCCGATATGTAGAACGAACAAAAAAGAAAACGAAAGACAAACAGAACACATAACAGATAAAAAGAGACGAATCTCTCGTTATACAGAAAAAAAACTTACCCATACACGCTGGCTTGACGCACGTCCGAATCCGCATCCGCGCTCCCTCTGACGCACGCGTCTGCAAACCCTGGTAAATATTTCATCGTCGCGCCGCCTTCGCTCGCGTGTTCGAACACGTCGTCGAAGATGCAAATCGCGATGCGTCGTTCCTCGGCGGACCTTTCTGGTGCAAACATCGGCGCAATCTTCGATTGCAACAACGGTTCGATGTCGGCTAAAATGTTCGACTTAAAACTCTTCAGCAAAGTACCGATGCATTCGGCAAACTGGTCAAACACCTCGTCTTCGGCGGCTTGTTCATCCTCCAACGCTTCCATCTCTTCTTCGTCGAAATCTTCCGTACTCGCGCGTTTGTTTCTTTCCGCGCGTCGCTCTAACGACTCCGTCAAAATTTCTTCAAACGTTTCGAGCATTTTTGGGATGAACTCTCTCACGAGCTCGCCTGATTCCCCGGCGCACTCGGCCAAAGCTTCCAACATAACCGCTTGAATCTCCACCTCGGGTTCTTTCCCTAACGCGGAAATCAACGGCGGGACGACGTAGTTGATAATTTGCTTCAACCAATCGAGAGTGCATTCCGGCCCAGATCTCTTTTCCACGCACCTTTTCGCGGCTCGGATGATATCTGCCAAAGACGCCACCGCCGCTCTTCTCACGTCTTCGTGGAAATAAAACTCGAGCAACGGGACCATAATTTCGCACACCGGCTGAATGTACGGCAAGAAACCTTCCTTCAACTCGTCCAAGTAGCAGCACAACATAGAACACGCCGTCGATTTTTCTTCCAGAATACTCGTTCGAATGGACACTCTTTTATCGCCAAACTCTAAATGTTCCAAATCGTCGTCTTCGTCGTCGTCCTCGTTTTGGTCGTCGGCGTCGTCGATGTTGACCACCGTCACGTCTGGTTTCAACTGCGCCGATTGTAACAACGGCGGCATAACCGTCGATAAATACGGGATAAAATCGGAACCCAAGCATTTACACACTCTCGTCCACGCTTGCAACATGTAACTGGTCGTTTGGTCGTCCGCGTCGAAACCGTTCGCTTGCAATTGTTGCATGATGTTCATCACCTCAATCGCGTCGCCGCTAAATCTTTGCTTCCCAACCGCCATACCAACTAACGTCACGCACTCGATCGCTTTCGCCCGCAACATCCGATAGTCTGGCGTGTTCGCGCTGACAATAATTTCTTTCAACAACGGCACGACGTGGTCGTAATATTTCGAAAACGTCTCTTGCGCCGTATCCGCCGTACTCGCCAACGCCGTCAGCGCCGATTCTTGGACGACTTTGTTCCCGGCTCTCAACAAACTCAGCAGCTTCGTCATCAAATCGTCCATGTACGGTTCCATACACTCGGGTGGGCAATTCTCGGTGAAATTGACCGTCGCCGCGCACGCGTGCGCTTGCACGCGAGGATTTGCGGCGTCGTCCATGCATCCCATCAACGCCGGCAACACCATCTTGTGCCCTTTCTTTTGCAATCTCGGTCCGAGATCGGTACACAGCTGACCTAAACAGTTTACCGCGGCCCATCTGACTCTCGGGTGCGGATCCGAGTTCGCCAAATGCAACGCCGGCGTCGCAGACCCGATGACGTCTTTCATCATACCTTTTTGACACCCCTCGGCGATTTGCGAGACGCAGTGCAACGCCGCGTGTCTCTTTCTCCAATCCGGGTCGCTCAAAAGCGCTTGGACCATCTGCGCCGCGTGACCTAACACCGCGTTCGGTCCTAACGCGATCGCCACGCGATCCAAGCACTCGCTCCCGACGTCAAACCTATCACCGTTCCCGGCGTCGTCGTTCTCCTCGTCGCCGCATTGGTGCCACTCCGGTTCGTCTTCCACGTCGAAGCAAAACACCAACAACGCTTTCAACAATCTCGGGACGAAATTCGGCAATTTTCGCATCATCCCCGGCGCGCGATCTCTCGCCTCCGTTAACGTCACCAAAAACTCGCACGACAACGACCGCGTCCCGTCTTCATACTCCTCGTTTTCCATGATGCTTAAAAACGCCTCCACGATGTCCACCAAATGTTTCCTCACAAACCTCGGATCGGTTTCCGCCAACTCGATAAACATCGCCAACGCTTCTTGCGCGTCGTCTTCCGCCCCGCTTTGTAAACTTGCCCCTAACGTTTGCAACATCAGCGGCAACAAATCCTGAAACGCGTTTCTTTCCTCCGTGGAACTCAATCCCTCTACGAACGAACACGCCGCCGATAACGACGCCAATCTCACGTCGTTATTCGCGTGTTGCAAACTCGCTTGCAAAATCGAATGCAACGTCGCCAAGTGCGGTTTCAACCTTTCCCCTAACACGTTCGACAGCGCGCCAAAAATAAACAGAACCGTTTCTTTCAACTTATCCGACGCATCGTTCCCGCTAATCGCGCCAAACATAAACGGTAACAATTCCGGCCACTCGTCCCGTTCGTCGTCGATGGAGTGCGCGGCGACTTCAATCACCACGTCTCTCGTTTTATTCGTGATTGATTTGCTCGCCGTGTCCGTTCTCATCGAATCTTCTCGTAACGCGTTTAATAACTCCGTTTTCACCATCGAAACCACTTCACTCGTCACGCCGTTCGCTTCCGTCAAGGTAAACTCGCCCTCTCTGTTCGCGATCGATCGCCTCAATAAAACCGCGCTCATCTCTGCACTTTGTCTCGCTTTTTCATCCTGTACTTTCGTTGGATTCCTCAACGCGCGTAAAAGTTGTTTCACCGTGAAACCTAACTGCGTCGTCTTGCACAAGTCGAAGATCTTCTCGCATCGAGTTCGTTTCTCGTTCTCCGAGGAGGTGAGATTTGAAATCAACTCCAGAAACGGGTGGAGATTTTGCTCGTCTAAGAGCGTTCGCAATTCATTCGTCTCCTCCTCGTTGTTACTCGCCATTATTACGCCGCGTTAAAATCTCAGAGAAAGAGTGTATGCTCTCAACACTACTCTCTGCCACACTCGTCTTCTTCTCTCTGAAATGAGTATCTCTGCGTTCTGTTCTGCAGAGAAGATATGTATATAAAGAAGATGATGATGAGAAAAGATGAGGACTTTTTGTGTTTGAGTTTAAAAAATTGAGAAAGTTGAAACTCCTTTTGTTTTTTGGCGGCTTGATGAATACAAAAAAGCAACAACGGAAGACATTTTGACTGCACCTAGTTTTAGGGTTTTATGTGAGACCCTAAACACAAGGGTAAAAAAAAAATTAGAGAGAGAGAAAGAGAGAAGAGAAAAGACCATCAAGAGAGAGTTTTTTCCTTTTTTTTCAAGAAAGCGAGAAAAAAGGGCAAACGTTTGGCACTTTTTTTTATATTCTTTTTATCCAGCGTCTCTTTTATATAGTACACGTTCTGCAGAACAGAAGAGAAGAGACTTTGAGACGACAGAGAGAGAGAGAGTGAGAAGATGGTGCTCTTTCTGTCCCGCGATGGTGGCTCTTTTTCATCCTCGTCGTCGTGTTCTTTTTTACCACCACCAGTGAGAAGAAGAACGAGAAGAATAAAGAGTGCGAGTGAAAATCATTCGCATCCCCAATCGAAGAATTGTTGTTGGAAAAAGCGACGACGAGACGACTTTATCATGTGCGCCAAAAACAACGCCTCTGCTTCGTATTCTTCTTCTTTATTCATAAAGAAGAAGAGACAAAGAGACAAAGGTATCGCGTCGTACTGGTCCGGTTCCGGCAGCGGCGACGGCCCGTCGTTCGGGGGTACGTCTGGAGGGTCCTCCTCCTCGCAATCCCAAGGAGGATCTTTCAACTCGGGCTCGTTCGACGAAAATTACGCGCAACAACAAAACTGGAACGAGTTCCCGAACAGAGAGGATTTCGAGAACATCGAGTGGCACTCGAAACCTTTGAACTTACGGTTTAAAGATTTACTCAAAGATGCGGACGATAGCGGGTTTTGGATCATATTTAGCACCGTCGGCGTTGGCATCGTGGCGTATTTAGAGTCGTGCGAAGAGCAAGCGATTAAGCAAGGCTTGCAGTTGTTCGACGTGTTGCCGGTGCAGTTTCCGGACTCGTTGGCGCCTTTGTTTACGTATTCGAGAATTGCAGACGGGGAAATCGTCTTACAAGGGATTTTCTTATTCGAGTTCTTCTTGCGGTTATGGACGGAGGATTTTAGCTTGCAATATTTGAGGAAACCGCTGGCGCTGATTGATTTCTTGGCCTTGTTGCCGACGTTTGGGTTTATTTTCGATTCGACGTTAGGGATTGGTGGAGGCGCGGCGATGGTTGCGACTGGGACCAATCAGTACAGACCTTTGAGAATTTTTAGATTGTTTCGTTTGTTAAGATTGTTAGATAAAGAAGGCGAGGAGGAAAAGAATAGAAGAAGAGGACGGAGACGAAGACGCAAGACGGCGAGGGAAATCGAGCTGGAACAACAAAAAGCGGCGGACAGAGAAATCACGGAAAAGATTGTGGCGGTGTTGGTGGAATTTTTGTGCGTGTTTTTAATCAGCGCGGAATTGTTTTTTGACATTGAATACGAGTCAAACGATAAGATTAGCGACGTCGGGGATGCCATTTATTGGTCGTTTTTGACGTTAACCGGCATCGGCCAGCCGTTTGAAGCGGTCACCGCGGAAGGAAGAGTGGTGACGGTGATTTCGATTTTGACCGCGCTGGTGGTGGTACCGATTCAATTAGCCGCGATTGCTTCGGCGAGATCGTCGAACAATGCTTCCGTTGCTGGTATGAGCGGCGGTGGGAACATCGCGCCAAGTTTAGGAATGATTTCAAGCGTCGCGACAAACGCGTCAAACGCGCAGCAGCAACAAATACAGCAACAAAAGCCGTCCCTGGTTACTACGAACGGTGTCAAGCCAAGTACAGGTACTGTGTCCTCCGTCACAGGAGCTGTTGATTTAACCAAAACGGACTTTGTGAATGATAACACCGTGATTTTAAACGGTGGTGGTGGTGATAGTACGAGTCTCATGGGAGGAGGAGGAGGAGGAGGATATTATCGACCTCAACCTTCGGATTGGGAATTAGACCGAAGTAAAGTCGAACTCGAAGCGGCGAGAAATCAGTTGTACGAATACGAAAAAGAGATTAAATACTTGAAAGCGATGAACCGGAAGTTAGATTTTGAGCTCGAACAAATGAGCACGGAGTTGCAAGAGAAGAAGAAAAAGTTGAAAAAGTTTGCGGCGGCGCAGCAGGCGGAATCGTCGAACGAAAACTGAATTTAGCGAGATACTTGGAGAGAATTTTGAATAATAATACTTAGCCCGGCGCACGCGCGTGTTGAAATGTGTACTTTTACTAATGCTACTACTATTAATATAGATTATGTTTATTTGAAATCAATACCGTCGTAATATGTGAGAGAGTTAAATATTAAATTGCTATATATAATTAATCCGAATCGCTCGGATACTTGATCGAATTCACCGCCGTGTCGTCAATCAAGCCGCCTCTGTACGTCGATCGTTTCCGCTTATTCTTCTCGTGCGTAAACCTCGCGCCTTTAACTTTCCCTAAAACCTCCTGCGCTTTCCACCCGACGCCTTTCTCCCCGAACGCCGCTTCGTACGTCATGTCCCAACTGCCTTTTTGTCCCAACCACTCTTCGTTCTTCACGCGTTGAAACGGTTGGTTCGGACCTTTCTTCGCGGGGACCGATTTCGCTTTCTTCGCGAAGTCTGGCACCTTCTCGGACACGTTCGCCGGTTCTGGCGTCGAGGCTTTCGCCTTCTTCTTGGCGGGTTCATCGTCGTCGTCGCTGCTGCTGCTGTTTTTGATTTGATAGGAGAGAGAGAGAAACCATCAGTAAAGTTTTACGACTTTTCGACCAACGCGACAACACTTACGAGGAGGATGATGAGGAACTGCTGCTACTACTGGAATCTTTCTCCTTCTTCTTCTCTCCTTCTTCTTTCTTACTACTGCTACTGCTGGACGATGACGAGGACGAAGACGATGACGAGTCCTTCTTCTTCTCCTCTTCCTCTTTCTTCTCGGACTCCGAGGACGACGAACTGCTACTACTCGAAGACGACGACTCTTTCTTCTCTTCTTCCTTCTTCTCGGATTCAGAAGACGAGGAAGAGCTGGACGACGAACTGCTCGAGGAGGAGTCTTTCTTCACAGGCGTCGGTTCTTTCGCCTTCTCGGATTCAGATTCAGACGACGACGACGATGATGAGGAGGAGCTCGAAGACGAATCTTTCTTCTTTTCTTCTTCTTCTTTCTTCTCGGAAGACGAGGAAGACGACGACGAGCTCGAAGATGATGAAGACGACTTCGGTGACGGCTCTTTTTTCTTTTCCTCCTCAGACTTGGAAGATGATGATGAAGAAGATGATGATGAAGAAGATGATGACGATGAGCTGCTTTCCTTCTTCTTCGCCTCTTCTTTCTTTTCGGATTCCGAGGACGAAGAAGAACTGCTGCTGCTGCTCGACGACTTGGACTCGGATTTTTCCTCCTTCTTTTCCGCGGATTCCGAAGAGCTCGAGGACGAGCTCGAGGACGACGACGAAGAATCTTTCTTTGCCGGTGCTGCTGGAGTCGTCGCCGGCTTATCCGAGTCAGACGAAGAAGAGCTGCTGCTCGAGGACGACGAGGACGAGGACGAATCTTTCTTCGCCGGTGCAGCCGGAGTCGCCGCCGGCTTATCCGAGTCAGACGAAGAAGAAGAACTGCTGCTGCTGCTCGATGACGACGACGAAGATGAATCTTTCTTCTTATTCTCTTCTTCCTTTTTCTTATCCTCCGAAGACGAGGAGGACGAAGATGATGAACTGGAACCGCTCGAAGACGAATCTTTCTTCTTTTCTTCTTCTTCTTTCTTCTCGGAAGACGAGGAAGACGACGACGAGCTCGAAGATGATGAAGACGACTTCGGTGACGGCTCTTTTTTCTTTTCCTCCTCAGACTTGGAAGATGATGATGAAGAAGATGATGATGAAGAAGATGATGACGATGAGCTGCTTTCCTTCTTCTTCGCCTCTTCTTTCTTTTCGGATTCCGAGGACGAAGAAGAACTGCTGCTGCTGCTCGACGACTTGGACTCGGATTTTTCCTCCTTCTTTTCCGCGGATTCCGAAGAGCTCGAGGACGAGCTCGAGGACGACGACGAAGAATCTTTCTTTGCCGGTGCTGCTGGAGTCGTCGCCGGCTTATCCGAGTCAGACGAAGAAGAGCTGCTGCTCGAGGACGACGAGGACGAGGACGAATCTTTCTTCGCCGGTGCAGCCGGAGTCGCCGCCGGCTTATCCGAGTCAGACGAAGAAGAAGAACTGCTGCTGCTGCTCGATGACGACGACGAAGATGAATCTTTCTTCTTATTCTCTTCTTCCTTTTTCTTATCCTCCGAAGACGAGGAGGACGAAGATGATGAACTGGAACCGCTCGAAGACGAATCTTTCTTCTTTTCTTCTTCTTTCTTCTCGGAAGACGAGGAAGACGACGACGAGCTCGAAGATGATGAAGACGACTTCGGTGACGGCTCTTTTTTCTTTTCCTCCTCAGACTCGGAAGAAGAAGAAGAAGACGAAGACGAAGAAGACGATGAGCTGCTTTCCTTCTTCTTCGCCTCTTCTTTCTTTTCGGCGGATTCCGAGTCAGACGAAGAAGAAGAACCGCCGCCGCTGCTCGAGGACGACGACGACGAACTTTCGCCTCCTAAAATTTTCGCCTTCTTTTTAGCAGCCGATGCTCCTTCGTCCTCCTCCTCGTCATCATCTCTACTTCGTTTCCTTCGTTTACTCTCCACGAACGCTTTGCACACCTCCATCAGCGTCTCGCCTTCTCCGCCTAATACTCTGCTTTCTTTGCACTCCTCTAACGCAGTTTTCACTTTTTTCAGTTGCGTCTCCGCGTTCAGCGCGGCAACCGTTCGCGAGAACAAACCGGTCGATTTCAAATACTCTTGAATTAACGGAAGGACATCCGCCAACGTCGGTTGTTGTTCGTCGTTATCATCATCCTTCTTAGTGCTCCTCGCATCGTCAGAATTCTTCTTTTTGCTCGTCGTCGTCGCATCGATGTTTCCCGCAGCAGGCGAGGGAGAACGCCCCCCGAGAGAAGATCTCGTCGTCACCATTTAATGATATATAAAAAAGAGTCGTCTAAAGTCTGTTTCGAACAGTAGTTCTCTCTCTCGCTTTCTGCTTTAAAGTGCGTTCTGTTTTTGTTCTTCCGTGCGTTTACTACGTAAAACGCGAAAAGCGTGTTGTTGTGTTTACTTTTATATAATGAGAGGAAAGATTACGATGATTTGATTGGAGCTTTGAGCCGCCGCCAAAAAGTTATTTGTGTGGAGAGAATTCTCGAGCAAAAAAACACAAACAAGCTGCTTGAGAGAAAAGAGAGAGAAAAGAGAGAGAAAGAAGAGAGAGCAGTGCGTCGAAAAAGAAGCGCAAAAAAAAAGATGAAAAAACTCGCTCTCGCCACTCTCTCTGTGAAGAAGTTTCTCTCAAAATAAAGAAAAAAGAGGTGCTTTTCTACCGTCAAACTGTCGTAAAATTGTTCCATCAACACGCTACTTTTTATCCTCTTTCTTCGTCCCCAGAACACACACATCCCACGACACCAAACAAGTACACACAAGAAGAATGACTGATTCGAAAAGATCGAACGCCGCGGGCGAGAAGTACGCCTTGCGAGGGATCTACGGCTCCGAGCCGTACTGGCCGCAAGAGAAGCTGAAGATTTGCGTCACCGGCGCCGGCGGGTTTATCGGTGAGACTTAGCAGAGAGTAGCATATATAGTATACATGATGAGAGATGGAAAGGGGCGGCCCCGGTAATCGGACGCGATTCGATCTCTCGCGATTTGTGTTCTTTTTCTCGTCTCTTTTCTTCTCTCTCTCTCGTTCTCTCGTCGTCGTCGTCGAATTTGAAGAAATCGAACGAGTTTGGCGAGTGAAAAAGTCTCTTTGTTTCTTTCGAAAGCGCTTCGCGCGCGTAGTGTGCGTACACACCGCGGAAGAAGAAGAGAACGAAGAAAAAGCGATCGACCAAAATTATCCCACTGTGTGTTGGGAAATTCAGCGGCTGTCGTTGCGCCTCAGATTCATCTTTAAAAACAAACACTGACCACCCGCGTTTTTCTCATCTTTTCCTCCTTAAACAGCCTCGCACCTGGCAAAACGTCTCAAAGA